>Ga0207702_10000251_pt1 | contig 62222 bp, 68 predicted proteins | sample KBSCornC62_FD_184302 | JGI IMG/M metagenome (GOLD analysis project Ga0207702, IMG submission 184302) | Corn rhizosphere microbial communities from Kellogg Biological Station, Michigan, USA - KBS Corn C6-2 (SPAdes) (version 2) | ecosystem: Host-associated > Plants > Roots > Rhizosphere > Soil ...
CCCGGCGAGCTCGTTGGCGCCGAGGATCGCCAGGGCGATGACCAGCGCCGGAGCGGCGGTCGCCTGGTAGCCCTGGGCGAGCCCGGCGATGATGTTCGTCGCGTGCCCGGTCTCCGAGGCCTGGGCGATCGACTTCACCGGCCGGAACCGGGTCGCCGTATAAAATTCGGTAATCCCGAACAGCAGCGCGGTGACGGCGACGCCGATCACTGCGCAGAGCCAGAGGTCGCCGACGCTGACGGCCTTGGCGGCGGTATTGGCGAAGCCGAGCCGCACGGGATCGCTCATCAGCCAGTCGGTGATCGGGTAGAAGGCCGCGATCGAGAGGATCCCAGAGATCGCCAGGCCGGTATAGAGGGCGCCCTCGACGTTGCCGGATTTCGACCGCACGCAGAGCGCGCCGATGATCGAGGCGATGATCGCCACGCCGCCGAGGACGAGCGGGTAGATCGCGACCTCACGGGCGTATTCGCCGGTGAAGGTGAGGACGCCGAGCAGCATCACCGCGACGGTCGTGACCGCGTAGGTCTCGAAGAGGTCGGCGGCCATGCCGGCGCAGTCGCCGACGTTGTCGCCGACGTTGTCGGCGATCACGGCGGGGTTGCGAGGATCGTCCTCGGGAATCCCCGCCTCGACCTTGCCGACCAGGTCGGCGCCGACGTCGGCGGCCTTGGTGAAGATGCCGCCGCCGAGGCGGGCGAAGACCGAGATCAGCGAACCACCGAAGCCGAGGCCGATCAGCGCGTCGACGGCCTCCTTGTCGCTGGAGCCGGTGAGGATCAGGATGCCGTAGTAGCCGGCGACGCCGAGCAGCGCCAGGCCGACGACGAGCAGGCCGGTGACCGAGCCGCCTTTGAAGGCGACGTCGAGCGCGGGCGAGACGCCGCCGCGGGCTGCCTCGGCGACGCGGGAGTTGGCCCGCACCGAGACGTTCATCCCGATGAAGCCGGTGGCGCCGGAGAGCGTCGCGCCGATCAGGAACCCGATCGCGGTCTTGTAGTCCTGCAGAATCAGCAGCAGGATCGCGATCGGCACCGCCAGGGCGGCGATGATCGTGTACTGGCGGCTGAGGTAGGCCTGGGCTCCCTCCTGCACGGCGCCAGAGATTTCGCGCATGCGGTCGTTGCCCGCGGGCTTCGCCAGCAGGCGCTGGGTGACGAGAAGTCCGTAGATGACGGCGGCGCCCGCGCAGACGAGCGCGACTACAACGCCGTATTCGGTCAGAAAGTCGGTCAAGTTCCTATTCCTCCGGTGGTTTTAGCGGCGCGGGAGTCTATAGACGAAGGCGGCGACACCGCTGCTAGCCCGCTCTGGAAGGTGGGTTACCCGGGTTTTGGCACTCGGTTACGCCGACTGCCGAGCGCCGGCGGCACCGGTGTAGGTACGCCGCGTCTCCGCCACCGCGTCGCGGTATACGTCCTCGATCGAGACGCCGCTGTCGAGCGCCTCGCGCGCCCGCTGCGCCCCGTTGCGCTCCGGCAGCCGCAGATCCAGGCCCAGCTGCGCCCGAGCCGGCTCGGTCCAGACCAGCACCTGCTCGAGCAGGGAGCGGGTCGGCAGCTCCTCGCCGCGGCGGAAGTCGATCATCCGGCCCCCCGCCCCGTAGCGGATCGCCCGCCAGAGGTTCTCCTCGATCTCGCGGTCGGCCAGGGGCGCCCCTTTGCCCTCGTAGCCGTGCTCGTCGTAGTCGAGCGCGGTCTGGGCGATGCAGGCGGCGATCAGCTCGGCCATTGCAAAGGACTCCTCCCCGCGCGTCTGGGCGTCGCAGATCCGCACCTCGACGGTGCCGAAGTGATGGTGCGGCCGCACGCTCCACCACAGCTGCGTCGACTCGACCACCGAGCCGAGCCGCTGCAGGGTGTCGACGAACCCCGCGTAGGTCGCCCAGTCGCGGAACGGCGAGGGCACGCCGCAGCGCGGGAAGGTGCGGGTGAAGATCTCCGAGCGGACGCTGTGCAGGCCGGAATCGCGGCGGTCGAGAAAGGGCGAGTTGGCCGAGACCGCCAGCAGCAGCGGCAAGAGCTCGCGCAGCCAGTCGCAGACGGCGATCGCCCGGTCGGCGCCGCGGACGCCCATGTGCAGGTGCAGGCTCCAGGTGTTGTTGCGCTGGGCGACGTAGCCGAGTTCGTGGCGCAGGCGGTTGTAGTGCGGCGTGTCGATGATCCGCTGGTCGAGGTAGTTCGCCCACGGGTGGGTCCCCATCGCCCCCAGCGCCAGCCCCATCCCGCCGACCAGGTCGAACAGCCGCTCCCGCCGCTCGCGCTGCCGATCTGCGGCTTCGCCGAAGTTCTCCGAGCGCCCCGAGCGGATCTCCACCTCGGCGGCGATCAGCTCCCCCGCCGCCGCCTCCGCCAGCACCTCGTCGCGCCGGCAGGCGGCGATCACGTCCTCGAAGCGGTGCTCCAGCTCCAGCGTCTGCGGGTCGAGGATCGCGAACTCCTCCTCGAGGCCGATCGTGAAGTCCTGCGAGGACTCGAAGTTCTCGCGGGCGAGATCGAGGTCGATCGGCACGGGAATCGGCGCGGCCGCTAGGCCAGGTAGAAGTAGAGCGCGTAGAGCAGGTCGACGGCGGGGCTGGAGGTGTGGACGGTCACCTCGGGCGGCACCTGCAGCAGCTGCTCGGAGTAGTTGAAGATGATCTTCACCCCGGCCTTGACGAGGCGGTCGGCCACATCCTGAGCCGAATCGGCGGGAACGGCGAGGACGCCGACGACGATCTCCTCCTCGGCGACGACGGCCGGCAGGTCGCCGATGTCGCGCACCTCGAGGTCGCCGATCGGCTTGCCGACCACGCCCGGGTCGGTGTCGAAGACGGCGACGACCTGGAAACCGTGGTCGGCGAAGATCGGCGAGTTGGCGATCGCCTGGCCGAGGTTCCCGGCGCCGAACAAGGCGATGTTGTGCTGGCCGGAGGTGCGGAGGATCTTGCGGATCTCCGAGACCAGCGAGTCGACGTTGTAGCCGACCCCGCGCTTGCCGAACTTGCCGAAGCCGGAGAGGTCGCGGCGGATCTGGGTCGGATTGATGTGGGTGTACTGGGAGAGCTCCTGCGAGGAGATCGTCTCCTGCCCCATCTTCCGCGCCTGCGTCAACACCTGCAGGTAGCGCGAGAGCCGCGCCGCGACACCGAGCGAAAGCCGCTCGCCTTCGACCGGGAACGCCCCGGCGGCATCGAACTCCTCGATCACCTCGACCATGCCCCCACAGTATCGAGCCTGGCTTGGACCGCGGCGCGGTCGAGGACCAGCTCGGAGACCTCGAGCCCGTCGACCTCGACGACCGGAATCCGCTCGAGGTAGCGCCGCAGCAGCAGGTCGTTGCTCTCGATGTCGATCTCGTGCAGCTCGAAGCGGTAGCCCTCCCCATGCAGGGCGACGACCTGCGCGAGCGCTTCCTCGCAGAGGTGGCAGCCCGGCCGCGAGTAGACGACGACGTAGGCCATAACTCAGTGCCGACGGGACGAAAAGCGGTCCATATAAGCGGTTTTCGTCCCGTCGGCCAAGGTTTCAGTGCGCGACGGCGGGCTTTTCACCGCTGGCGAAGGCGTCGTAGCCGAGGTAGTCCGGGTAGGGGATCGGCTCGACGTAGCGGGCGGCGGAGCCGATCATCGCTGCGTTGTCGGTGCAGAGGGCGATCGGGACCAGCTTCAGGCGCAGGCCCATCTCCTCGCAGAGCCGTGCCACCGCTTCGCGCAGCGGCCCGTTGGCGGCGACGCCGCCGCCGAGGGCGACAGCATCCCACTCGCCCCCCTTCAGCGCCCGTTTCAGCTTCGTCCGCAGCTGCTCGACGACGGCAGCCTGAAAGGAGGCGGCGACGTCGGCCCGCCGCTCCTGCACGCCCTCGGGCCCGAGTTCCCGGCAGCGGTAGAGGACGGCGGTCTTCAGACCGCTGAAGCTGAAGTCGAGGCCCGGGCCACGCGCCATCGCCACCGGCATCTCGAACGCCCCCGGGTCGCCGCCTTCGGCCTCCTTCTGGATCAGCGGCCCGCCGGGGTACCCCAGCCCGAGCAGCCGCGCCGACTTGTCGAAAGCCTCGCCGGCGGCGTCGTCGAGGGTCTGGCCGAGCAGCCCGTAGCCCTGGTGGTCGCGCACCCCCGCCAGCATCGTGTGGCCGCCGCTGGCGATCAGGCAGAGGAAGGGCGGCTTCAGCGGCTCGGGCTCGAGGAAGTTGGCGGCGACGTGGCCTTGCAGGTGGTCGACGGGGATGAACGGCAGCCGGCGCGCCGCCGCGATTCCCTTGGCGGCGCTGATCCCGACGAGCAGCGCCCCGATCAGCCCCGGGCCGACGGTCGCGGCGACCGCCTCGATCTCGTCCAGGGTCACCCCAGCCTCCGCCAGCGCCGCTTCGACCACCGGCTCGACCAGCTCGAGGTGGTGCCGTGCAGCCACCTCGGGGACAACCCCGCCGAAGCCCTCGTGGGCTTTCGCCTGCGAGGAGATCACGTTGCTGAGGATGCGCGGGCCGTCGAGGACGGCGGCGCAGGTGTCGTCGCAGGAGGTCTCGATCGCCAACAGAAGATTCGCCATCGTTCAGGCCTTCCGTCCAGCCACTTCAGTCAAGCCACATGATCAGGGCGTCCTCGCCGTTGTCGTGGTAGTAGCGAGGACGGACGCCGGCGGAGCGGAAGCCGAACCGTTCGTACATCCCGATCGCGCGGTGGTTGGAGACCCGGACCTCGAGCGTGAACGGCAGCCCGCCCTGCGACTCCTCGATCAGCCGTCGCATCAGCTGACCGGCGACGCCGCCGCCGCGGCGCTCCGGCGCGACGGCGATGTTCATCAGGTGCCAGACCTGGTCGTAGCGCGAGCAGACGACGTAGCCGAGCAGCTCGTCGCCGGCGCAGGCGGCGAGGCAGATCCCCGAGGGCTTCGAAAGCTCGAGCACGAACATCGCCAGCGACCAGGGGGTCGGAAACGAGCGCCGCTCGATCGAGATCACCGCCGGCAGGTCGCTGTAGGCGAGCCGGCGCACCGTGACCTCTTGGCTTATCTCACTGGGCTCTTTGTGAAGCGTCTCGCTCACGCCACCGCTCCGCATCGGGGGGTCTGAGATAGATCGGGGCGAGCTCCTCGCTCCCACCCTCGCCCGCCGCCGCCGCCGCGAGAGCACACAGGTGCCGCGCCGCGACCCGGTGGACGGGATCGAAATCGTCCGCGATGCGGACACCGTCACGAGTCAGCTCTTTGCGGAATCGTACCGCCCCGGAACCGGCCACCGAAGGGGTTTCACCCAGCGAGGAGACGCGCTCGGCCAGCTCTTCGGGCCGGTAGACGGCCGGCTCCCACAACCGCTCGCCGTCGCCGGCGTAGAGGGCGGCGAAGACCTCCCCCCGCCAGCCGTCCAGCACCGCCAGGGCCAGGTCGTTCTGTCCGCTCGCCCCGTGGCCGGAAACGGCGGCCCCCTGGATCCCGCGGCCGAGGGCGTCGAGCGTGCATACGCCGCGCGCCGGCAGGCCGAGGCTGACGCCGAGGCCGCGCGCGGTCGCGATCCCGACCCGGATCCCGGTGAAGGTCCCAGGGCCGAGGCCGACCGCGATCAGGTCGACGGCCTGCCAGCCGTCCGCCGCGGCAGCCGCCCGCTCGACCTCCTGCAGGAGCCCGGTCGCATGCCGCGGCCTCCCCTGCGGCGAGAGGCCGAGCTGCGACTCGTGGACCGCCTCGCCGTCGCGCCAGGCGCAGGCGACGGTGTCGACCGTCGCGGTATCGAAGCCGACGACGATCAGGGGCGCGCTACCCCGTGACCCGAAAGGCCCAGGACCCGACCTTCTGGCCTTTCACGTACCAGCTGACGACGTGCTTGCCGACGATCGTCGAGGTGATCTTGTTGACGTAGAGCGTCCCTTCTTTGGCTTTCTGAGCCTGGGCGCAGAGGTTTTTCCCGCTCGGGAACTTGACGCAGACGGTGTAGGTGACAGTGCCGGTAAGGCTTTTGAAGAAAGCGCCCTTCTTTGCCTTCTTCGGGCAGGAGTGGGAGCGATTGGCGTTCTTGGAGACCCCACAGCCGACATAGTGCACGTAGGCGGCCGCGCCGGCGGTGGCGGTGGCGGGCACCAGCGCCAAAAGCCCGGTCACCAGCACCAGCGTGGTGAGCGTCTTCAGTCCCTTCATTCGTCCTGCCTTTCTGGGTCGAAGCATTCCGAGCGTCGATGCTACAAGTTGGGCTCGCCTGTACCCGGAACACCGTCAGGCGGCGCGGGGTGCGCTCGCCCACTCGACTTCGATCCGCCGCCGCTCCTCACCCGCGTGGGCGAGCCGCAACTCCAGCGCCGGTCGGCCGAGCCGGCTCTCCCCCGCCCCCGGCCACTCGACGAAGGCGACCCCGGCTGACCCGAGGTAGTCGTCGAGCAGCGCCGGATCCTCGTCCTCGAGGCTTTCGAGCCGGTAGAGGTCGAGGTGGGAGACGAGCATCCGCCCGCCCTCGTAGCGCCGGGCGATCGTGAAGGTGGGCGAGGTGACCGGGCCGGTGATGCCGAGGGCGCGGCAGGCACCGCGGATCAGCGTCGTCTTGCCGCTGCCGAGGTCGCCGGAGAGGAGGACGAGGTCGCCGGGCCGCAGCCGGACGGCGATGCGGGCGCCGAGCGCTTCGGTCTCCTCGGCCGACCCCGAGTCGACGACTTCCGCCGCTTGCGCGCTCATCCGAAGAACCCGAGCTGGTCGCTTGGAGGCGGCGGGGTCGACCCGCCTTCCTCCTCGGCCTCGGCAAGCTCCTCGGCACTCGGGGTGGGAGCGGGCAGCGGCTGCTGCAGCAGCTCGGGGATCGTCGCGAAATCCCCGCGCAGCGTCTCCTTCACCGCGGGCGTCCGCAGCGCCGCCGCGGGGTGGAAGAGCGGCAGCAGGTAGACCATCCGGCTGCCGAGCTCGTGCGCCTGCGGGGTGCCGCGGACCTTGGTGATCCCGGTCGGGCTGCCGGTCAGCAGCTTGGTCGCGAAGTTGCCCAGGGTGCAGACGACCCGCGGCTCGATCAGCCGCACCTGCTCCCAGAGGTAGGGCTCGCAGGCCTCGATCTCCGCCGGCTGCGGGTCGCGGTTGCCGGGCGGGCGACTCTTCAGCACGTTGGCGATGAAGACGTCTTCGCGCGAGAGTCCGATCTCCTCCAGCATCTGGTTCAGCAACTGCCCGGCGCGGCCGACGAACGGCAGGCCCTGGCGATCCTCTTCGGCGCCCGGCGCCTCGCCGACGAACATCAGGTCGGCGTCGGCGTTGCCTGCCCCGAACACGGCCTTGATCCGGGTCTCGTATAGCGGGCATTTGGTGCAGTCCTGGACAGCTTTGTAGAGCTCGACCAGCTTCTGCCGCCGCTCCTCGGCGCTCGCGCTCACGGTTTCTCCCCCAGCGTACGACGCTTGCGTGACTCGGCGAGACGGCCCTGCCGTGCCGCCTCGCGCTCCCGCCGCCGCGATTCGTCCGAGCGCACGGCCGCGCCGCGCGGCTGGCGGCCTGGCGGCGCGACGCTGGAATAGAGGCGGCGCGTCCGCCCCGAGCCGCACTCGCGGCAGGCGACCGCGGCCCCGGCCGCGACCAGCTCCTCGAAGCGCGCCCCGCAGGCCTCGCACTCGAACTCGTAGATCGGCATCCGGCGAATCGTAGTTCGCGAAGCGCTCATCGCTTTTAGTGATGACTCTTTTTACGACTTCTTGACACACACCGGTCGCGAATGACAGCCTTGCCCCGTCTATCCACTCTAAGGGGAGTTTTCTCTTGAAGATCAAGTCTCTCGTCAGCGTAGTTTTCGCAGTCCTCGCACTCACCTGGGTTCTGGCCGTTCCGGCTCTGGCGGCGGTGAAGCTGCCGGTGCAGACGGCGGCCGACAAGGCGTTCATCTTCGCCAAGCACACCTGCGCCCACGACCAGAGCTGCACCCGCTACGGCGTCACCAACTGCAACCGGCAGAGCCTCCACGTCGTCCTCTGCCGGATCTTCGACGAACGCAGCACCGAAGCGCAGGGGAACTACCACTGCACCCGGCTGGTGCGGGTCGCCCTCGACCCCGTCACCTACCGGATAGTCATCACCGGCCAGGGCGACTGGCAGTGCTGAGCGAGCTCCCGCTCTAGCCGCGAAGCCTGGGGCCGCTGCACGGCGGCCCCAGGCCCCCGGCGAAGGAAAGGCCCCTGCCGCATCGAATGACGTGCGGTGATGGAGCGACCGGGGCGTTTGCGGCGCAGTCGGCGCGCCACCGGTTGCACGATCGCGGTGGCGGCCTTCTCCCTGCTCGCCTTGCCGGCGAGCGCGCCGGCGCGCCCCGGCGACGAAGTCCGGCCCCGCAGCCTGCACCTGACGATGGCGGCCACCGGCACGCGCGGCTACGCGATCGCCGTTGACACCAAGGGGCACCACCGCGTCACCCTGACCGTGAGCAGGAACGGGCAGCTCGCCTCCTACTCGACCAAGGGCAAGGTCAGCCGCCACCAGGTGAAGGCCGACTTCGGGCGCTTCGGCAAGGTCTCGCTGCGTTTCCACGGCAAGCGGCGTCCCTTCCCGAGGGCGCCGCAGAAGCGCTCGGAGCCCCCGAGCAGGCGCACCGTCTGTCGCGGTCGCCGCCCCCAGCGCGAGGTCGGACGCTTCCGCGGCACGATCGAATTCGACGGCCAGCACGGCTACACCCGGCTCGCCGTCGGCAAGCTCGAGGGCGAAGTCCACCGCTCCTACCGCCAGGTCTGCCGCCGGGTCCCGGCCCACAAGCACGGCAAGCGCCGGCGCGACCGCGAGGCGGTCGCCAGCAGCGCCCCCACCGATCCCTTCGGCTTCAACCTCACCCTGCTCTCGGCCCGCGCGCGCGTCGGCCGCAGCCTCACCCGCTTCACCGCGATCAGCCTCGAACCGCCGAGGGGAATCCCCGTCCCCCGGGCGGACCTCTTCTCGGTCATCACCGCCTCGCTGCAGGAGCGGGTGGGCCGGGTGCGGGTCTACCGCTCGGCGATGCAGCTGGCGGCCCCCGCCAGGGTGGAGGTCAGCCGCCGCGGCGTCAGGCCGGCCACCGCGAACCTCGCCCTCGACTCGCCGTTCAGCGGCCGGGCTCACTACAAGGCCGGCCACCAGGGCTCCGCCGCCGCCTGGACCGGCGACCTCGCCGTCCGCCTCCTTGGCAGCGGCCTCCTGCCGCTGACCGGCCCCCACTTCCACGCCGTCCTCTGCCGCGTCAGCGCCTTCAACCCGCGCCAGTCCTGCTTCGGCCGCGCCGAAGCGCGAGCGGCTAGGGCAGTGGCTCCCATTCCCAGCCCTTAGCGCTGGCCAGGCTCTCCTCGTTGAGGTAGCGGCGGAACTCGTCTAGCTCGGCCGGCTCGACGCTGTAGACGTGCTCGGGCTCGGGGAAGTGGCGGCGCCGGACCTCGTCGCGGTAGCGCTCGACGGCGGCGACCATCGTCTCGTGGACGTCGGCGTAGCGCTTGACGAATTTCGCCATGTGGCCGGTGGTGATCCCGAGCAGGTCGTGGAAGACGAGCACCTGGCCTGAGGTTCCCGGGCCGGCGCCGATCCCGATCGTCGGCACCTCGAGCTTTTTGACGATTTCGTCGGTGATCGCGGAGGGGACGGCCTCGATCACGATCGCGAAGCAGCCGACCGACTGCAGCGCCAGGCAGTCCTCGAGCAGCTTGATCGCGCTCTTGGCGTTCTTGCCCTGGGCTTTGTAGCCCCCGAGGGCGGTCGCGGTCTGCGGGGTGAGGCCGACGTGGCCCATCACCGGGATCCCCGACTGGACGATCGCCCGGGCGCGCTCGACGATGACGCCTCCGGCCTCGAGCTTGACCGCCTGGCAGCCCGTCTCCTTGACCAGGCGCTGGGCCGAGCGGATCGCTTCCTCATTGGATGCCTCGTAGCTGCCCATCGGCATGTCGCCGACCATCAGCGGCGTCTTCAGGCCGCGGCGGACGGCCTTGCCGAGGACCAGCATCTCCTCCATCGAGACCAGCTTCGTGTCCGGGTAGCCGAGGACGACGTTGGCGGCGGAGTCGCCGACCAGGACAACGTCGACGCGGGCCGCCTCGGCCACGGTCGCCGAGGGATAGTCGTAGGCGGTGACCATGACGATCGGCTCACTGTTCGCCTTCATTTCCTCCAGGCGGGGCAGGCTGACCGGCCGGCGCTGCTCGCTGCCGGCCGTCTCGGGTGCGGTGTGGGAACGGGCTCCTGAGCTCATTTGAGAAGCACCTCCGGGTGGCTGTCGACGGCGATTGCCTTGTTGTCGTCGTCGACGTGGACGACGACCGGGGAGTAGCGCTCGAGGTCGGCCTCGTCGTAGGCGCCGAACGAGGCGACGATGATCTTGTGGCCGGGCTCGACCAGATGGGCGGCGGCGCCGTTCACCTGCATCGTCCCCGAACTCGGCTCCCCGTCGATCACGTAGGTGACGAAGCGGGAGCCGTTGTCGACGTCCCAGACGTGGACCTGCTCGTTGGTGATCAGGTCGGCGCCCGCCATCAGCTCGGTGTCGATCGTGATCGAGCCGATGTAGTCGACGTCGCAGTCGGTCACCGTCGCCCGGTGGATCTTCGACTTCAGCATCTGTCTCTGCACTGTCTCCCCTTTCGCGGGCTGGTCAGGACTGCAAGTTGGTGTCGGTTGGTCGGATCAAGACGTTGTCGATCAGGCGCGCCGCGCCGACCTGGGCGGCGACGAGGACGAGGACCGGCCGGCCCTCCAAGGCATGGACGGGCTCGAGCGTCTCCGCGTCGCGGGCCTCCAGGTACTCCGGCTCGATCGCGGCGGCTGCAAGCTCGCGCCGGGCCGCCTCGAGGCCGATTCCCAAGGCGTCCTTGCGGGCGCCGCGCTCGGCGGCGGCGAGAGCGCGGGAGAGCGCGGCCGCCCGCTCCCGGTCGGCCGGCTCCAGGTAGACGTTGCGCGAGCTCATCGCCAGGCCGTCGGGCTCGCGCAGGGTCGGCAGCACCTCGATCCGCACCGGGAAGTCGAGGTCGCGGACCATGCGGCGGATCACCACCGCCTGCTGGGCATCCTTTTGACCGAAGTAGGCGACGTCGGGCCCGATCAGGTTGAAGAGCTTGGCGACGACGGTGGTGACGCCGCGAAAGTGCTCGGGCCCACGCCGCGACGGGTCGCCGTCGAGGACGCTGGTCAGCGAGCCGGTGACCTCGAGGCGGGTGGCGAAGCAGTCGATCCCGTCGGGGTAGACCTCCTCGACCGTCGGCGCGAAGACCAGGTCGGCGCCGGCCTCGCCGGCGAGCCTCAGGTCGCGCTCCTCGTCGCGCGGGTAACCGTCGAGGTCCTCGCCGGCGCCGAACTGGGTCGGGTTGACGAAGAGGCTCACCACCACCAGGTCGCACCCGGCCCCGGCGGCGCGGACCAGCGAGAGGTGCCCGTCGTGCAGGTAGCCCATCGTCGGCACCAGGCCGACCCTCTGCCCGGCCCGCTTCGCCTCGCCGACGGCAGCGCGGATCTCCGCCTTAGTGCGCAGGACTGGGGCGGCCACGGGGGGACGAGGGCTATCGGCGAGAAGATCGGGGTTCATAGGTCCATGCCCTGGGGGTCACGGCCGTGCAAGGCAAAATTATAGGGACCCCTTTGTGCCGACTCTGTGATGCCGGAACAAAAGGTTTCTTAACTATCGGCGCGCGCGTCCGCGAACTCGATCTTGCGGATCGGCTTTGCCGGCGCCCCGGCGGCGATCGTCGCCTCCTCGACGTCGCGGTTGACGACCGAATTCGCGCCGATCACGCAGCGCTCGCCGATGCTGACCCCGCTGGTCACCACGCAGTGGACCCCGAACCAGCAGTTGGAGCCGATCCTGACCGGCCCTTTCGAGCTGAATCCCTGCCAGGTGATCGGCGTCTCCGGGTCGTCGTAGCGGTGCTCGCCGTCGCCGACGAAGCAGCCGTTGGCGAACATCGTGTGGTCGCCGACGGTGACACTCTCGTAGGCGGCGATCATCACCCCGCGGTTGAGGAAGCAGCCCTCGCCGATCTCGATCCGCGCCCCCGGCGCCAGGGTCAGCCAGCAGCCGGGCTCCAGCAGCGTCCCGGCGCCGATCTTCAGCCGACCCTCGTCAAGCGCCTCCAGCACCTCGCCCTCGACCGGGTGGCGGATGAAGAAACCCCCGCGGGCGGCATGCCGGTTGATCCGCCAGCGCCGCAGTAAGCGCCGGTTGCGCCCGTACCAACGTCGCTTCGCCCACCACAGCCTCCAGCCGCTCATTCCGCCCACCCTAGACGCCGACGGGACGAAAACAGCTCCATGTAAACGGGTTTCGTCCCGTCGGCCATAAACTGGCGCGATGGCTGAGCTGCGCGGTGGAATCGACCTTGGTGGGACGAAGATCCAGACGGCGATCGTCGACGCCGAGGGCAAGGTGAGCGGCGAAGCGCGGCACCCGACCCCGACGGAAGGCGGACCGGTGGACGTCGCCGAGGCGATGGCGACGGCGCTGCGCGAGGCGGCCGCGGGGGCCGGGGTCGAGACGAGCGAGCTGAAGGGCGTCGGCGTCGGCTCGCCCGGCGACGCCGACGAGAAGACGGGCGTCGTCTCCTCCGCCCGCAACCTCCCCGACTGGGAAGGCAGCTTCCCGCTCGGGAAAAAGCTGAAGGAGGCGCTGGGGACCGAGGTGAAGATCGGCAACGACGTCCAGGTCGCGACCGAAGCCGAGTTCGAGCTCGGGGCCGGCAAGGAGTTCGAGAGCCTGCTCGGCGTCTTCTGGGGCACGGGCGTCGGTGGCGGGTTGGTCCTCGACGGCAAGCCGTGGCTGGGCCGTGGCGCCGCGGGCGAGATCGGCCACATGGTCGTCAAGCGCGGCGGTGCCAAGTGCCCCTGCGGCCGTGAAGGCTGTTTGGAGGCCTACGCGGGCCGCAAAGCGATGGAAGCCGAGGCGCGCAAGCGCCACGGCGAGGGCGAGAAGACCGACCTCTTCAAGCTGATGGAGAAGCACGAAAAACCGCGGCTGACCAGCGGCATCTGGGAGCGCGCCCTCGACCACGAGGACAAGCTTGCCGAAGAGCTGATAGAGCGCGCGGTCGAGGCCCTCGGCACCGGGATCGCCTCGGCGATCAACCTGATCGACGTCGGCGCGGTGATCCTCGGCGGCGGCCTCGGCATCCGCTTCGGCGAGCGGCTGATGGAGCCGTTGACGAAGGAGATGGGCAAGCACCTATTCGTCGACGAACGCCCACCGGCGGTTCGGGTCGCCTCGCTCGGCGATCTAGGCGGCGCAATCGGCGCCTCGCTGTTAGTCGCCATGTGACCGGCGCGGATGCGGCACCTCCCCGGCGTCCCGCGTGGTTCCACTACGCGGGAGCCGTGTCGTCACCGCCCCGCTTGGTCACGCGACGACTAAACCCGACCAGAGGTCTGCCTCTGCTGCCTTGCCACGGCGTCGACGAGGACGGCCAGCAGCAGGACGCCGCCGGTGACCATCAGTTTCACCGCCGAGGAGAGGGAGAGCAGGTCCATCCCGTTGGAGATCGAGCCGATCACCAGCGCTCCCAGCAGCGCCGTCCAGACCGAGCCGCGGCCGCCGAACAGGCTGGTACCGGCGATCACCGGGCCGGCGATCGCCAATAGCAGCAGTTCGTTGCCACCGGAGTTCTGATTGACCGCGAACAGGCGCGAGGCGGCCATCACACCGCCGATCGCCGCCATCGAGCCGGAGATCGTGAAGACGGCGACCCGTACCCCATTGACCCGGATGCCGGCCCGGCGCGCCGCCTCGGCGTTGCCGCCGACGGCGAAGACGTGGCGGCCGAAAGTCGTGCGCTTGGCGACGTACTCCATGCCGACGACGAAGCCGAGCAGGATCATCACCGCCAACGGCACGCCGCGATCGGAGTTGAGGATCGCGACGGCGGCGATGACGATCGCGGAGAGGAAGACGAAGCGGACGATCATCGGCAATGCTCCGCCGTCGGCGAGGCCGGCGGACACCCGTTTGCGGTAGCCCGTCGCCAGCACGGCGCCGTAAGCGGCAACGATCACCGCGGCGAAGATCCAGCCGACCGTGTCCGAGTAGAAGGTGTTGGCCAGGCCGGTGATCTTAGGGTCGTTGATGTTCAGGGACCCGGTCTTCCCCAGCACCTGCAACAGCGCCCCTTCCCAGGCCAAGAGTCCCGCCAGGGTGACGACGAAGGAGGGGACGACGAAGCGGCTGAACAGCGAGCCCTGTAGAAACCCGATCGAGGCCCCGACCGCGACCGCGGCGGCGATCGCCAGGTAGGCGTTCCAGCCGTGGTTGACGCTCAGGACGGCCATCACCGCCGCCGAGAGACCGCTGACGGCGCCGACCGAGAGGTCGATCTCCCCCAGCAGCAGGACGAAGACGATGCCGACCGAGATCAAACCGATCGTCGTGATCTGCAGCATCAGGTTGGTCAGGTTCTGAGCCGAGAGAAAGCGTTCTTCCTGGACCTGGAAGATGATCGCGATCACGACCAGGCCGAGGACCACGCGGACCGAGGAGAGGTCGCCCTGAACCAGCCGGCGGATGGCCTGGCCCGTGGTCGAGCGGCCCTCCGTGCTCTCCTCTGCGGTCGCTGCGTCGGTCGCGCTCATGCCCGCTCCTCCTCCCCCTCTTGCGGCTGATTTCGTCGCTCCTGATCCTGTTGCTCATGGCCTTTCTCCCGCCCGTCGCCGACCCCGGTGATCGCCGCGACGACGTGCTCCTCGGTCGCGTCCTCGGCCTTGAACTCGCCGGCCGCCTTGCCGAGCCGGAGGACGAAGACGCGGTCGCAGATCGCGAAGACGTCGACCAGGTTGTGGCTGATCACGACGACGCCGAGGTTGCGTTCGCGCAGGCGCCGGATCAGCTCCAGCACCTGTTTGGTCTGCGGCACGCCGAGCGCCGCGGTCGGCTCGTCGAGCATCACGACTTTCGGCTCGCCCAAGAGGGAACGGGCGACCGCGACCTGCTGGCGCTGGCCGCCCGACAAGGTGCCGACCTCCGAGCGCAGGCTGGGGATCGTCACCGCGAGGTTCGAGAGCAGATCCGCCGTCTCGTGCTCCATCTTCACCTCGTCGAGCTGACGGGTGGCCACCCCGGGGCCGGCCGCCACCTCCTCACGGCCGAGAAAGAGGTTGTTGACGACGTCGAGGTTGTCGCAGAGCGCGAGGTCTTGGTAGACGGTCGCGATCCCCAGTTCGGTCGCGTCCTGCGGTTTGTGGATCCGTACCTCCCGCCCCTCGAAACGGATCGTGCCGTCGTCGGGCGGGTTGATGCCGGCGATCGCCTTGACCAGCGTCGACTTGCCGGCGCCGTTGTCGCCGACGAGGCCCACGACCTCGCCGGCGCTGACGGTGAAGTCGACCCGGTCCAATGCCTGGACCGGGCCGAATCGCTTGCTTAATCCCTCCAGCTCGAGGAGCGGAGTGCCCTCGGCGGCCATCTCAGCCCGAGATTCCTGCTTCTTTGCAGGCGGTCTGGTAGGCGCTCGTACAGAGTTCCGCTGAGGTCACGAACCCGTCTTTGATCACCGTCGACTTGACGTTGTCTTTGGTCACCGCGACCGGTTCCAGCAGCACCGACGGCACTTCGGTTTTGCCGTTGTTGACTTCTTCGGTGACTTTTTCCTGCGGGACTTCTTCGCCTTCGAGCAGGGCGATCGCGATTTCCGCGCTGATCTGCGTCTCCGGCGGGATCGCCTTGTACACCGTCATGTACTGCTGTCCGGCGAGGATGCGCTGCAGGCCGGCGACGGTCGCGTCCTGGCCGGTGACCGGCCGTTCTGCGGGGTTGATCCCAGCCCCTTTCATCGCCGCGATCGCGCCGCCGCCGGTGTCGTCGTTGGCGGCGTAGATGCCCCAGAAGCCGTCGCTACCGAGGGCGGTGATCGCCTGCTGGGCCTCGCGCTGGGCGTTTTCGGCGGTCCAGCCGGGGGTGTCGTATTCCTTCGCGACTTCGACCCCTTCTTCTTCGAAGCCCTTCTGCGCGCCTTTTTTGAAGAGGGCGGCGTTGGGATCGGCCGGGTCGCCGTTGATCATGATGATCGGACCTTTGGCTTTGCCGTCTTCTTTCAGTTTTTCCGACAGCGATTCGGCCTGCAGTTCGCCGACCCGTTCGTTGTCGAAGGAGACGTAGGCAGAGACTTCGGAGTTTTCGATCAGGCGGTCATAGCTGACCACAGGCACGCCTTGGGCGTTTGCTTTTTCGACGATCGAAGCGGCCGATTTGGAGTCCATCGGGTCGAGGATCAGTACTTCGGCGCCCTTGGTCAGCGCCGCTTCGCCCTGGGACTGCTGCTTTTCGGCGTCACCTCCGGCGTTGAAGTAGATGACTTCGCATTCGGGGCACTTTTCTTCGACCGCTTTTTCGATCCCCGGTTTGTCATTGGTTTCGTAGCGAGGGGTTTCGTTTTCCGGGAGCAGGAGGGCAATCGTTCCGCCACCGCCGCCACCACCGCCACTGCCGCTGGTGGTGTCGCTGCCGCCGCCGCAACCGACGGCGATCATGGCGATCAGTGCCAAGCCTGCTGCTGCGAACCAAACTCGCGAACTCAGTGCTGACATCGGTTCCCTCCTATGTAGTTTGCCCCCGCTCCCGCGAGGTGCACTACCCACCTTAAGCGCTTCTATGCGCCGGGACCAGGGATTTTTTCTGGAACCGGCTGCTTAGGCCGCTGCGGACAACTCGCGCTTGGCGCCGCGCCGTTTCGGCTTGGCCGGTTGAACCAGCTCGCGGAGGAAGCTGCCGGTGTAGGAACCGCCCACGGCGGCAACCTCCTCGGGGGTGCCGGTGGCGACGATCTCGCCGCCGTCTTCGCCGCCCTCGGGGCCGAGGTCGACGAGCCAATCGGCGGTCTTGATCACGTCGAGGTTGTGCTCGATCACCACCACCGTGTTGCCGGCGTCGACGAGCCGGCCGAGCACGTCGAGCAACCGCTGAACGTCGGCGAAATGGAGCCCGGTGGTCGGCTCGTCGAGGATGTAGAGGGTGTCGCCGGTGGCGACTTTGGAGAGCTCGGTCGCCAGCTTGACCCGCTGCGCCTCGCCGCCGGAGAGCGTCGTCGCCGCCTGGCCGAGGCGGATGTAGCCGAGGCCGACGTCGTTGAGGGTGCGCAGGCGACGGGCGATCTTCGGCACGTTCTCGAAGAACAGGACCGCCTCCTCGACCGACATCTCCAGCACGTCGGCGATGGTCTTGCCTTTGAAGCGGACCTCGAGCGTCTCGCGGTTGTAGCGCTTGCCGTGGCACTGCTCGCAAGGGACGTAGACGTCGGGGAGGAAGTGCATCTCGATCTTGATCTGGCCGTCGCCCTTGCAGACCTCGCAGCGCCCGCCCTTGACGTTGAAGCTGAAGCGGCCGGGCTTGTAGCCGCGCGCCCGCGACTCCTGGGTCTGGGTGAAGAGCTGGCGGATGTGGTCGAAGACTCCGGTGTAGGTGGCCGGGTTCGAGCGCGGGGTGCGCCCGATCGGCGACTGGTCGATGTTGATGATCTTGTCGATCTGGTCGAGGCCGTCGATGCCGTCGTGGGCGCCGGGGCGCAGTTTCGCCTGGTGCAGGCGGTTGGCGACCGCGTGGTGGAGCGTCTCGTTGACCAGGGTCGACTTGCCCGAGCCGGAGACGCCGGTGACGCAGCAGAAGACCCCGAGCGGGATCTCGACCTCGACGTCCTTGAGGTTGTGTTCGCGGGCGCCGCGCACGGTCAGCTCGCCGGTCGGCTTGCGACGTTCCTCCGGCACCTCGATCCGTTTCTTGCCGGAGAGGTACTGGCCGGTCAGCGAGCTCGGGTCCTTGGCGACCTGCTTCGGCGTCCCGGCCGCGATCACATGACCGCCGTGTTCGCCGGCGCCCGGGCCGAGGTCGACGAGGTGGTCGGCCGCCATCATCGTCCCCTCGTCGTGCTCGACCACGATCACCGTGTTGCCGAGGTCGCGGAGGCGGTCGAGGGTTGCGATCAGCTTCTCGTTGTCGCGCTGGTGGAGGCCGATCGAGGGCTCGTCGAGCACGTACATCACCCCGACCAGGTGGGAGCCGATCTGGGTCGCCAGCCGGATCCGTTGCGCCTCGCCGCCGGAAAGCGTGCGGGCCGAGCGGGCCAGCGACAGGTAGCCGATGCCGACGTTCTCGAGGAAGGAGAGCCGCTCGGTGATCTCGCGCACGATCAGCCGTGCGATCGCCCGCTCGGTCTCGGTCATCTCCAGCTCGCGGATCCAGCTCGACGCCGCGTGGGCGGAGAGGTCGCTGTACTCGGCGATGCTGAGGCCGCCGACCTTGACCGCGAGACTCTCCGGCCGCAGCCGCGCGCCTTTGCAGGCGGGGCAGGGCTGCTCGGCCATGTAGCTCTCGATCCGCTCGCGGTTGGACTCCGAGTCGGTCTCTTCGTGGCGGCGCTGCAGGTTGTTGACGATCCCCTCGAAGCGGACCTTGTAGGAGCGCCGGCGCCCGAAGCGGTTGGTGTAGCTGACGTGGTGGCGCTCCTCGCCGGTGCCGTAGAGGAAGATCTCCCGCTCGTCGGCGGTCAGCTTCGACCATGGCTTGTCGGCGTCGACGCCGTAGGCCGCGGCGACTGAGGCGATCAGCCGCCTCCAGTAAGCGCTGATGCCGCGGTTCCACGGCTGCAGTGCCCCCTCCGCGAGCGAGAGCGTCGGGTCGGGGACGACGAGCTCAGGATCGATTACGCGCTGGAAGCCGAGCCCGTGGCAACGGTCGCAGGCGCCGTGGGGCGAGTTGAAGGAGAAGATCCGCGGCTCCAGCTCCGGGATCGAGGTGCCGCAGTTGAGGCAGGCGAACTGCTCGGAGAACAGCATGATTCCGCCAGCCTGCTCCGTTTCGCGTCCGCCATCGGCGGGTTTGCCGGCGGCCCGGCCGTTCTTCGATTTGCCGCTCGACTTCGACGAATCCTCGAGGATCTCGACTTCTACCAGGCCGGCGGCGAGCCCGGCCGCCGCTTCCACCGACTCCGAGAGCCGCCGCCGCAGCTCCGATTTCATCACCAGGCGGTCGACGACGATCGAGACGTCGTGTTTGTACTTCTTGTCGAGCTCGATCTTCTCGTCGAGGCGCAGCAGCTCGCCGTCGATCTTGGCCCGTGAGTAACCCTCGAGCCGCATCTGGTCGAGCAATTTCCCGTACTCGCCTTTGCGACCGCGGACGACCGGGGCCATGACCATGAATTTGGTCCCGTCCTCCAGCGTCATCAGCCGGTCGACGATCTGCTCCTGGGTCTGGCCGGTGATCTCCTCGCCGCACTCGGGACAGTGCGGCGTCCCGATCCGTGCCCACAGCAGCCGCAGGTAGTCGTAGATCTCGGTCACGGTCCCTACGGTCGAGCGCGGGTTGCGCGAGGTCGTCTTCTGGTCGATCGAGATCGCCGGCGAGAGGCCCTCGATCGAGTCGACGTCGGGCTTCTCCATCAGCCCGAGGAACTGCCGCGCGTACGCCGACAGCGACTCCACGTAGCGCCGCTGTCCCTCGGCATAGATCGTGTCGAAGGCAAGGCTCGACTTCCCCGACCCCGAGAGGCCGGTGATCACGATCAGCGCGTCGCGAGGCAGCTCAAGGTCGACGTCCTTGAGGTTGTGCTCGCGGGCGCCGGAGATGACGATTCGCTCGGAGGCAGCCACTCACATCGATTCTAGCCAGGCGAACAGATGTTCCCGGGGGGAGAATCGAGGGTCGGAACGCACTTATGTCCGCTATGCGGGAAGAAATGCGTTCTCACGCCATCGACGTCACCGTCCCCCGACACGGCGGCAGCAGAGAAGGAATCGTGCTCCACCATTCCCTCTACCGCGAACCAGGTTTTTTCAGCGGTCAGGCGAGGGCGGCGGCGAGCTTGCGGCGGTAGGCGCGGGCGCTGGGGTCGGACGGGTCGGACTCGCTGAGGATGCCGACCACTGCTCGTCGGAGGAGGTCGCGGGCTTCGTCTGCGTCGATCTCGCCGCTGAGAGCGTCGCCGTTGTGCGATAGCTCGCCTACGGCCGCAATCAGGGATTCGAGCGCGGCGTCGCGTTCGCCACGATCGAGGGCGGCGAATGCCTCTGGGGCGAGACCGGCCCTGGTGAGGCGGACGCGGGCGGCGATTCCAGCGGCGCTGAAGTCGGCTTCGTGGGCGGCGACCGCTTCGAGCGCCTCGTCCTCGGCTCCGCGCTCGAGCCGCGCTTTGGCGAGCGCGACGGCAACGTCGACCCTCTGCGGCTCCAGTTCGGAGGCCTCGCGCAGCGAGAGCTCGTCACCCGCAGCCAAGAGCTCGTCGGCCCGCGACCCGACCAGCTTGTCGAAGAAGGCCTCCACTTTGGCCGGTGGCAGCGCCCCGGTGAACTCCTCGACCACCTCGCCGTCGCGGAAGGCCTTGACGCTGGGGATCCCCTGGACCCGGTAGAGCGATGCGAGCTGCTGGTTGGCGTCGACGTCGACCTTGACCAACTCCAGCTTCTCCGCGCGCGAAGAGGCGGCCGCCTCCAGCGCGGGACTCAGCGCTTTGCACGGCCCGCACCAGTCGGCCCAGAAATCGACCACCACCGGGACCACATGGGAACGCTGAAGTACTAGCTGATCGAAGTTCTCTTCCGCGACTGGGACGGACACGATTTGAGCTTAAAACGTCCTCTCCGGCAGGCAACCTCAGGTAGGCAGTTCCGAGTGACAACTTGTGTGACTGGAGATGCCGGAAAAGCCTAGGCTCCCGCCGTCATGCCGTCCAAATCCCGCCGCAGCTCGCGCAGCTCGTCGCGGATCCGGCCCGCCTCCTCGAAGCGGAGGTCGTCGGCGGCGGCGAGCATCTCCTCCTCCAGGGCCACGATCGTCTTCTCCAACTCCTCCGGCGAGGCGAATTCCTCGGCCCGTTTGCGCCGCCGTTTGCGCGGCGCCCGGTCCTCCATCGCCAGGAACTCGGCCATCTCGGAGATCCCTTTGCGGACCGTCTCCGGCGTGATCCCGTGCTCTTTGTTGTAAGCGAGCTGAATCTCCCGGCGGCGGTCGGTCTCACGCATCGCCGCCCGCATCGCTTCGGTCTCCTTGTCGGCGTACATCACCACCCGGCCGTTGACGTTCCGCGCCGCCCGGCCGATCGTCTGCACGAGGCTGGTCTCGCCGCGCAGGAAGCCCTCCTTGTCGGCGTCGAGGATCGCGACCAGCGAGACCTCGGGCAGGTCGAGCCCCTCGCGCAGCAGGTTGACGCCGACAAGGACGTCGTACTCCCCCAGCCGCAGGTCGCGGATGATCTGGATCCGTTCCAGGGTGTCGACCTCCGAGTGCAGGTAGCGCACCTTGACCCCGTACTCCAAGAGGTAGGCGGTCAGGTCCTCGGCCATCTTCTTGGTCAGGGTGGTGACCAGGGTCCGCTCTTTGTTCTCGGCCACCCGTTTGACCTCGTTCATCAGGTCGTCGATCTGGTTCCTCGTCTCGCGCAGCTCGATCGCCGGGTCGACGATCCCGGTCGGGCGGACGATCTGCTCGACCGTGCGGCTCGCTTCGGCTTTCTCGAACGGCCCCGGCGTCGCCGAGACCATCACCAGCTGGTTCACCCGCGCCATGAACTCGTCGAACTTGAGCGGCCGGTTGTCCATCGCCGAGGGCAGGCGGAAGCCGTAGTCGACCAGGGACCGCTTGCGGGACTGGTCGCCCTCGTACATGCCGCCGATCTGGGGGATCGTCTGGTGGCTCTCGTCGACAAAGACGACGAAGTCGTCGGGGAAGTAGTCGATCAGGGTGTGGGGGGGGCTGCCGGGCGGCCGGCCGTCGAGGATCCGCGAGTAGTTCTCGATCCCGGAGGTGAAGCCGAGCTCCTTGATCATCTCGAGGTCGTACATGGTCCGCTGCCGCAGCCGGTGGGCCTCGAGCTGCTTGCCTTCGTTTTCCAGCTCGGCGGTGCGCGATTCGAGTTCGGCCCGGATCTCGTCGACGGCGCGGTCGACCGTCTCGTCTTTGGTCACGTAGTGGGAGGCCGGCCAGACCGAGACGTGGTCGATCACGTCGAGCACCTCGCCGGTCAGCGGGTCGAAGTGCTGGATCCCCTCGATCTCGTCGCCGAAGAGCTGGATCCGGTAGGCCGACTCGGCGTACGAAGGCATGATCTCCAGAACCTCGCCGCGAACCCGGAAGGCGCCGCGCCCCAGCACCTGGTCGTTGCGCTGGTACTGCATCTTCACCAGCTTGCGGAGGACGTCGTCGCGGTCGATGCTCTTGCCGACCTGGAACAGCTGCATTTTTTCGTTGTAGACCTGCGGCGAGCCGATCCCGTAGATGCAGGAGACCGAGGCGACGATGATCACATCGCGACGGGCGAACAGAGCCGCGGTGGCGGCGTGGCGCAGGCGGTCGATCTCGTCGTTGATCGAGGAGTCCTTCTCGATGTAGAGGTCCTGAGCCGGGACGTAGGCCTCGGGCTGGTAGTAGTCGTAGTAGGAGACGAAGTACTCGACCGCGTTCTCGGGGAAGAACTCGCGGAACTCGTTGCACAGCTGCGCGGCCAGCGTCTTGTTGTGGGCGATCACCAGCGAGGGCCGCTGCACCTCGGCGATCGTCGCTGCCATCGTGAAGGTCTTGCCGGTGCCGGTGGCCCCGAGCAGGGTCTGGAATCGGTCGTCGCCGCGCAGCCCCTCGGCCAGCCCCGCGATCGCCTTCGGTTGGTCCGCCGTCGGGGAGTAGGCGGGATTCAGCTTGAACTCCGGCACCCCACGAACATAGCGAGCCGCCGACGCGTGGTTCCGTTGTCTGGCAATAGACGACAAAGGAGCCAGGCGATTGGGAGACTTCCGCGTGATGAGGCACTTGCGCGCCGCGCTGGCGGCTTTCTTCACCTTCACCGGGGTCATGCACTTCCTGCGGCCGCGCTTCTTCGAAGCGATCGTGCCGCCGGCGATCGAGGCGCGTAAGCGGGAGGCCGTGGCGATCAGTGGCGCCGCCGAGATCGCCGGGGCGGCGCTGGTCCTCCATCCCGCCTCCCGCCGGCTCGGGCGCTGGTGGCTGCTGGCGCTGCTGGTCGCGGTCTTCCCGGCCAACATCCACATGGCAGTCAACCCCGGGCAGGTCCGCGGCTTTGACATGCGCAGGTTTCCCCGCTGGGCGCTCTGGGCGCGCCTGCCGCTGCAACCTTTGGCCATGCTCTGGGTCTGGGAGGCGACGCGGAAGTAATCCTCCCCTGCTGCCAATAGGATGCAGGGGATGGACAAACGCGACCGCTTCGCCGTCAACCTCCGCCGCGCCCGCGAAACCGCCGGCGTCTCGCAGGAAGAACTCGCTGAGATGTGCGAGATCCACCGCACCGAGGTCTCGCTGCTCGAGCGCGGCGGCCGCGAACCCCGCCTCGGCACCCTGGTCAAGCTGGCGGTCTCTCTCGGTACCAGCCCCGAAGCGCTCTGCTCCGGGATCGCCTGGGATCCGAAAGCGCGCGACTACAAGATCGCCGAGCCGAGCTGAACCAAGAGGGTCGGGTGACCCTCCCCCAAAGACCGTCGCGCAGCTGGGCGGGCTGCTGGGCGCATTTGTGGTCTCTAGAGCCTTTGTGGGAGGGTCACCCGACCCCCTTTTACGGCAGGAAATCTTCAAGCAGGTTCTGCGCGGGACCGAGGAAGCCTTCGGCGTTTCCCAGGAAGGATTCGGCGTCGTTGATCAATTCGATCGCCTGGGAGAGCGGGATACGCTGGACGGTCTCCCGCAACGGCCCGGCGATCAGCGGGCTGAGGGCGCCGGCTTCTTCGGCGTCGTCGATCGCGCGGACGAGCCCGGCGCGGACCGCCTGGGCGAGCTTATTGTCGGTGATCCCGTATTTCTGTTTGAAGCGTTCGCGCCCCTGCTGCGTCGCCAGCGCCCGGGCGAGCGCCTCGCGCGAGACCCCGAGCTTGCAGGCGGCGCCGTCGAGGGCCGAGACGGTGAACTGGTTGGCGATTTCCCCGAGGCTCTGCGGGTTGCTCCACGGCCGCGGTTCGCAGGGGTTCTGCACCTTCTCCGGCGTGTAGGAGGAACCGCCGGCGGCGAGGTAGGCGCCGACCAGGATCAATGAGACGACGACCGAACCGACCACCAGCAGGAAGCCGCGGCTCCTCCCCTCGCCGTTCACAGCTCCACCTCCTTGGAGAGCCCGATCGGCAGCAGCGCGATCAGGCCCAGCAGCGCCGCGAGGATGAAGGAGGTGCTGAAGGCGTGGGTGGCGCCGCGGTCGAGCTGGTCCTGAAGTTCGCCCTGCAGTTGCTGGACTTCGGCGCGTTCGGCGGGGTCGTCGGGCAGCGGTTCGAAGGCGGGCCCGATCGTCGGCACTTTCCCCTTCTCTTCTTCGAGCCGCCGGCTGACCCGCTCGGCGAGGTCGAGCTTCAGCAGCGGGTTGACCGGCGAGTCAAGGATCACCGCGGTCCCGGCGTTGACCGCGTCGTGGCGCTGCTGGTCGATTTCGTGGGTGAAGATCGGCGTCAGCAGCAGGAGGCCGATCACCACCCCGGCGTGGCGGGCGGAGATCGTCCAGCCGCCGTGGATCGCCTGCGGGGCGCGGCCGCCGAGGGCGGTCTCGGTCAGCGCCGAGAGGACCAGCGCCAGCCCGATCCCGACCAGGACCTGCGGCGGCAGCGTCAGCGCGATCGTCGCCTTCGGCAGGAAGGCGAGCCCGGCGAGGCCGCCGGAGACCAGGATCGCGCCGGCGGCTGCGCGTGGCCGCGCCGCCGGGACGTACTCGGCCAGCTTTCCGCCGAGGACCGCCGCAAGCGGCATCGTGGTGACCACCAGAGCCGCTTCGATCGGGCTGAGGCGCCAGCCTTCGATCAGCAGCAGGACGAGGAGGAAGAGCGCCGCCGCAATCGCCGCCGAGACCATCGCCAGGGCGAGGTTCGCCCAGATGTGCGGGCGGCCGGTGCGGCGCAGCTCGGTCGAGACGATCCCCGTCGCCGCCTCGTATTTGGCGACCGCGAGGATCGGCACCGCGGCGATCAGCGCCACCGGCACCTGAAGGAGGAAGATCGACTGCCAGGAGACGAGCTCGGTGAGGATGCCGCCGAGCGCCGGCCCGAGCGCGGCGCCGGTCGCCCCGGCAGCGGCCCAGACCGTCGCCGCGCGACGCTCGGAGCCGACCGTCGCCGGCAGCAGCTCCAGCGAGGCGGTCACCGCGGCGGCGCCGCCGAGCGCCTGGATGCAGCGGGCGAGGATCAGGGTCGAGAGCGAGTCGGCGAGTCCGCAGGCGAGCCCGGCGCCGGCGAAGACCGCCAGTCCGACCGCGGCCGCCCGTCCCGGCCCGACCCGCCGCGCCACCAGCGCAGCCGGCACCGCCGCCAGCGCCATCACCAGGTTGAAGGAGACGAGCACCCAGGTTACGCCGGCAACGCTCGTGTTCAGTTCCCGGTAGATCTCCGGCAGCGCCAGGACGACGATCGAGGAGTCGGCGAGGACCACCCCGACCGCGAGGGCCAGGGCGGCGACACGGGGTCTCGGCGTACCGTTAATAACCGAGCTCCTTCGCGTACTTGCGCCGGTATTCGTCGCGCTTCTCCAATACCTGTTCGACGTAGGCGCGGGTTTCCGGGAAGGGGATGTCCCCTACCGAGAGGTTCGCTCCCCCCCACTTGTCGGCGTTGCCCGGACCAGCGTTGTAAGCGGCAAGCGCCGCCACCTCGTCGCCGTCGTAGCGTTCGAGCAGTTCGCGCAGGAGGAAGGTGCCGTAGCGGATGTTGATTTCGGGGTCTCCCAAGTCCTTTAATTCGAAGCTCGTAGCTTCGCTGTTCTTAGCGATCGTGGCCGCCGCTTCAGGAGTGATCTGCATTAAGCCACGCGCTCCCGCGCTCGATTCCTGATCCTCGAACTTCGACTCCGTATAGATCACGGCGGCGATCAACGCCGCGTCGACGTGCTTTTCGGCCGCCTGCTGGCGGATCACGTCCTCGTGGTGCAGCGGCAGGGTCAGCTCCTTGATCGCGTGGTCGAAGGTGCCGCTGGCGATCAGGAAGGCGACGACGAGACCCGCCAGCACTGCGAGCCCGCCCCAGGCGGCGCGGCGGCGGCGGGCGCGGACCCGGCGACTCATCGGCGCAGCTTTTCGAGCAGGGCGGACAGCGCCCGCTCGAGGTCCTCCACCGAGCCGTCGTTCTCGACCATGTGCTCGGCGCGCTCCGCCTTCTCCGTCTGGGTCAGCTGCCGCGCCTCGCGCTCGTCCACCAGGGCATGTCCGCGGGCCGCGGCGCGCTCGCGCCGCACCTTGTCCCCGGCGACGACCGCGACCGTGGTGTCGAAAGGTCGCTCGCCGCCGACCTCGAAGAGCAGGGGAACCTCGACCACCGCGACCTCGGTCCCGGCGGGCAGCGAGTAGAGCCATTCCGCGGTCCGTGCCTGTACCAGCGGGTGGATCTGCTCCTCCAGCCAGCTCAGCTCCTCGGGCTCGGCGAAGACGATCTCGCCGATCTTCGCCCGGTCTACACCGCCGGGGGCGACTACCTCCGGCCCCCAGCGCTCGACCAGCTGCTCACGCAGAGCGTCGCTCTCGAGCAGTTCGTGGACGACCGCGTCGCTGGAGAGCGTTGCCGCCCCCAGACGCGCGAATGCCTTCAGCGCCTCCGACTTCCCGGCTGCGATGCCGCCGGTGAGGCCGATCTTCAGGGGCGCCACCGGCGCCGCTCAGCCTTGCTCGGACTCGCTCGTCTGCGCGTCGTCGCCGGCCGCCTCGTCGAGGCTGTCCGGAGCGTCGGGCCGTTCCTGCACGGATTCGCCCTCGTGGTGCTCGCCGGGATCCTCGCCGCCGCTCTCCTCGGTGGTCCCGTTCTCCTCGGCGACCGGCGCCGGCTCGGCGCTCTCGGAGGTCTCGACCTCCGCGGACAGGTCGCCCGGAGCCTCTTCGGACGGAGCCTCCTCGGCCTGGACCTCCTCAGAAGGGTTCTCCTCGACTTGGGCCTCCTCGGCGGGTGCGGCCTCTGCCTCGGCGGCAGAGGTGTCCGCCGCAGCAGCAAAGGCGTCGGCCATCGAGCCGGTGGGCGGCGGCGCCTGCTCCTCGGTCTCCTCGGCCTGACCGCCTTCGGCCTGGGCGATCTGCTCGCCCAGCCCGGCCATCGCCATGTTCTGGCCCTCGACCCGCTTGATGCTGAGCGACAACCGGCGGCGCTCTTCGTCGATCTCGAGGATCTTCACGTTCAGCTTCGAGCCCGGCTCGACGACTTCGCTCGGGTTCTCGACGTGGTGGTCGGCGAGCTCGGAGATGTGGACCAGGCCCTCGACCCCCGGGAGGATTTCGACGAAGGCACCGAAGGCGACGACCTTGGTCACGGTGCCTTCGAGCACATCGCCGGAGCGATGGGTGCTGATGACCCGCTGCCACGGGTCCTCCTGGGTCTGCTTGAGACCGAGGGAGATCCGCTGGCGGTCGCGGTCGATGTCGAGGACTTTGATCCGCACGTCGTCGCCGATCGAGACGACTTCGGAGGGGTGGTTGACGTGGCTCCAGGAAAGCTCGGAGATGTGGATCAGGCCGTCGATCCCGTCGAGATCGACGAAGGCGCCGAAGTCGACGATGTTGGAGATCTTGCCCTCGACGACCTGGCCCGGCTCGAGCCGGCCGAGGATCTGCTCGCGGACCTCTTTGCGCTCCTCCTCGAGCACGGCGCGCCGTGAGAGCACCACGTTGTTGCGGCTGCGGTTGAGCTCGATGACTTTGCATTCGAGCGTCTGGCCCATGAACTCGTCGAGGTTGTGGACGCGGCGGATGTCAACCAGCGAGGCGGGCAGGAAGCCGCGCACCCCGAGGTCGAGGATGAGGCCGCCCTTGACGACCTCGATGACGCTGCCTTCGACCGGTTCGCCCGAGTCGGCGGCGACCTCGATCCGGCGCCAGGCTTTCTCGAAGCGGGCGCGCTTCTTGGAGAGGATCAGCCGGCCCTCGGAGTCCTCCTTGGTGAGGACCAAGGCGTCGATCTCCTCGCCGAGCTCGACCTCTTCGTGCGGGTCGACCGACTTGCGGATCGAAAGCTCACCCGACGGGATGACGCCCTCGGCCTTGTAGCCGATGTCGACGAGCACCTCGTCTTTGTCGATCCGGACGACTTTGCCTTTGACGACGTCACCCTCCTCGAATGACACCATCGTCGCCGCGTAATTCGGGACGATCTTGCCGTCGATATTGAGGAGAAGGCCGCCGGAACCCTCGACAGGGGTGGCGCTGGGCGCAGGCGTCATGGTCTCGGTCGCGGACACGGGCGGCAATGATGGCAGAAATACGCTGGCCACCTCCTCTGCTCCAGGCCGGTCGCACTCATCATCACCGGCGATCTTGCGACCGGCCTTCGGCGTCCGGGGGTGCCGGGGCAGCTACGCTGCGCGAAATGCCGGTCCGAGCCACCAAGCGCGGCGACGAGCGTACGCCGCTGGAGGGCGAGCACGACGTGCTCATCTGCGGCGCCAGCTTCGCCGGCCTCGCGGTCGCGCGCGAGCTCGCGGGTTCCGGCGCCGACGTCCTGATCCTCGATCGCTACGAGATCGGCGAGCGACAAACTTCTGCCTGCGGCATCCCCACCGAGTGGCTGCGGCGGCTGGGGCTGTTGGAGTCCGAGCGCCAACGGTTCGACACGCTGGTAATGCATACCCCCCACGGCGACGCCCGCTACAAGCTGCCCTGGACCTTCTCCACCTTCGACTACCGCGAGCTCTGCCGGCTGCTCTGGCGCGACTGCGACGCGACCTTCGAGACCGCCAAGGTGAACGGGCGTGTCGACTTCCTCTCGGATAGCGAGAGTAAGTCGACACAGCGCAGCGATCTGATCTCCGTGGAGACCGACCGCGGCATCGTCTCCGCCCCACTCGTCGTCGACGCGCTGGGCTGGCGGCGGATGCTTGCTTCCGGCGACGGCTACCAGCCGCCCGACGCCCCGCTCTCGCGCGGGCTCGAGGTCCACCCGGGCGGCAAGTCCGAGGACCTGGCGATCTGGATCGACCGCAAATACGTCCCCGCCGGCTACGGCTGGTCGTTCCCCGCCCACGACGAGCTGCGGATCGGGATCGGCTCCTTCGACCCCCGCTTCCACGTCAAGGACACCACCGTCGAGCTGACCCGGGACCTCGGCAAGGAGCCGAACGAGTACCAGGGCAACTGGATCCCCCACAAGCTCCGCCGCGCCACCGAGGGCGGCGTCTTCTTCGTCGGCGACTCGGCCGGGCACTGCCTGCCGCTGAGCGCCGAGGGGATCAGGACGGCGCTCTACTTCGGGATGGCGCTGGGACGGGAGCTGCGCGGCGTCTACGAGGGTCGCCAGAGCCGAGGGGAAGCGGAAGCGAGCTACGCCTCCTTCCACGACTCGCACGAGTGGAAGTTCAGGTGGATGCTGCGGGTGCAGAGGCTGATCCCGCGGGTGCCGCCGCGGATCCTCGGTCCGGCGATCCGGCTGATGGGGTCGAAGCGCTTCGTCAACTGGTCGTTCAACCACTACCTGGCGATCGCCCCGCCCGAGTACGCCGGCACCGAGTGGGCCGGGCGCTCAGCGGACGACGAGGACGGTCCCGGCCATCAGCAGGACGACGCCGAGGATCCGCTCGGGCGAGAGCGGGACCTGGTCGAGGCCGAAAAGGCCTAGCCGGTCGATCACCACCGAAGCGGTGAGCTGGCCGAAGACGGTCGCCGCGGCGACGCCGCCGGCGCCGATCACGCTGACCGCGATCAGCGCGTTGAGGACGTAAAGGGCGCCTAGGAAGCCGCCGAGCAGGTAGTACCAGCTGACGTCGAAGGTCGAGGAGAGGCCGCCGGCCTTGCCGCTGAGGACGACGACGGCGGCGAGTGCCAGGGTCCCGACCGAGAAGGAGACGAGCGCCGCAGGCATGCTGCCCGTCGACTTGCCGAGGCCGGCGTTGATCGGCGCCTGGGCGGCGATCAAGCCGCCGGCCGCCGCGGTGAGCAGGACGGTCAGCCCCCTATCCACGGGGTTCTTTCCTGCTGCGAGTGATCTTCGGCCTGGACATGTGTTGGGTCGGTGGGAGGCGGGATTGAACCTCACCGCTCTCTTATCAGTAACGCCAGAGGCCTACCCGGCCGACCGAGGGAGAACCAGTCATGTCACCACCGCCAGCCGAGCAGTTCGCCGCCCGCATCTTCATCGGCCCGGCGCTGCGGGCGCAGCCCGACCGCCGGCTCGTCGACCTCGTCCGCGACGGCTACGATGCCGCCTTCGAAGAGATCGTGCGCCGCTACCGGCGCCCCCTCGACCGCTTCGCCGCTGCCTTCGTCGGCGGCCGCTCCGAGGACGTCACCCAGGATGCCTTCTCAAAGGCGCTCCTGGCGCTGCGCGGCTCCGAGGCGGAGATCGAACTGCGCCCGTGGCTCTACCGGATCGTCCGCAACACGGCGCTGAACGAGCTGCGCGGCGACGCCCCGGCCACGGCCGAGCTCTCCGAGGCGCTGCCGGGAGGACGCAGCGCCGCCGCCGAGGCCGAGGCACGCGAGGAGCTGCGCGACCTCATGGAGCGACTTCAGGCGCTGCCCGAGCCACAGCGGGCGGCGCTGGTAATGCGGGAGCTGGAAGGTCTCAGCCACGACGAGATCGCGAAGGCGCTCGGGGTCAGCGGCGGCGCCGCGCGGCAGGCGATCTTCCGGGCGCGGGCGGCGCTGCGCGAGGGCTTCGGGCTGCTGCTGCCGCTGCCCGTGCTGCGAGCACTGGCGGACCACGGCGGCGAAGCTGGTGCGGCCGGCGGTGCTGTCGCACTCGGAGGCGGAGCTCTCAAAGCTGGGATGGCGACGGTGCTGATCGCCGGAGCCGTGGGGGCGGGAGTCGTGGTCGAGCACCGCCACGGTCGCGGGCCTGGCCCGGAAGCCGCCGAGGCTGCCTCCCTGTCCAGTGACAAGCACTCCGGCGATGCCCGCTTGGCGCGCTCCTCAGCAGCAGGGAGCTTTGCTTCGGGTGGCGAGAACAGGCACGGCGAGCGGTCAGGCGATGGCAGCGCCGACGACCATGGCGGCCCCGGCGATGGCGGCAGCTCGCTCGGCAACGGCGATCGCGGCGGCTCAGGCGAGACCCGCTCCTCGGGCGACGGCGCTCACTCCGGTAGCCCGAACCACTCCGGCAGCAGTCCGGGCGAACCCGGCTCCAGCTCCGGATCCGGGTCGGGCGACGACTCCAGCCCGGGCGATCGGCACGGCGGCACCAGCGGCAGCGATGACGGTGGCGGCTCGCATTCGGGGAGCGGCTCGGACGGCGGCGGTGGTTCGGGCGGCGACGGTGGCAGCTCGGGAGAATCGGCCAGCTCCGGCGGCGGCGACGGGTTGGTCAGCAGCGGCGACGGAGGCGGCTCGGGCTCCGGCGGCGGCGGTGAGATCGAGAGCGAGCCGGCGCCGACCAGCGAACCGACCCTTAGCGACGGCAGCGGCGACTCGGGGTCGGGCGGCAGCGGTTCCGGCGACGGCGGTTCCACCAGCACCAGCGGCAGCACGAGCGGTGGCGGCGGCGACCCCAGCGGTACCAGCTCGACCAGCGGCTCGGACGGAAGTCCATAGCCGCGTGATCTTCGCGGCGCCCTCGCGTTGTAGTCGCAATCAGTTGTTGAACTTCGAACTCAGGAGGAACGGCATGACCCGCAACGAAGGACGGCGAGCCCGCCTCGGCATGACCTGGTTCGCGCTGGCGCTCGGAGCGCTCGCGCTCCTGGCCATGCCCGGATTGGCAGCCGCCAAGGACCGCAACCACGACCACATCCCGGACAAGTGGGAGAAGCGTCACCACCTCTCGCTGATGGTGAACCAGGCGCACAAGAACCAGGACGACGACGCCCTGCGCAACCGCGCCGAGTTCCTCGCCGGCGACAACCCGCGTGACGCCGATTCCAACAACGACGGGGTCGAGGACGGCGAGGACAACGCCGGCACGATTACCTCGTTCGACGCCGAAACCGGCAAACTCGTGATCAACCTCTTCGGCGGCGAAAGCGTCAGCGGCCTCGTCAACGAAGAAACCGAGATCAAGTGCGAGGACCACTCGAGCGCCTCGGCCAGCAGCGAGGGATCCGGCTCCGGCGAGGCCGAGCCGGGCGACGATAACGGCGGCGAAGCCGAGCCTGGTGACGACAACGGGGGCCGGGGTGAGGAAGAGCCCGGTGACGATCGCGGCGGCGAAGAGCCCGGCGACGACAACGGCGGCGACAACTCGGGCCCGGGCAGCGAAAACTCCGGTCCCGGCAGGGGTGACGACGGAGACGAAGCCGGCACTTGCACCGCCGCCGACCTCGTCCCGGGCGCAGTCGTCCAGGAGGCGGAGCTGAAGGTCGCTAACGGCCAGGCGACCTTCGAGGAGGTCGAGCTGTCGGGGAAGGAAGCCTGACAGGCAGCGGGGAGGGGCTCGGCGGATAACAGCGGGGAGGGTCCGGCGAGCCCCTCCCCGCAGCCCTATGGCGTTCCGCCTATTTCAGAGTTACTTGGCGCCCAGCCAGTCAGGGCCGACGCCGATGTCGACCTCCAGCGGCGGATCGAGCGGGTACGCGGCGCACATCTCGCGTCGCACCAGCTCGGCGGCCGCTTTCATCTCTCCCGGCGGGCCCTCGAAGAGGAGCTCGTCGTGGATCTGGAGGACCAGGCGCGTCCCCCCCCCGGTCTCCACCAGCGCCCGCCGGCAGCGCACCATCGCCACCTTGATGATGTCGGCGGCGGTGCCCTGGATCACCGTGTTGACCGCCAGCCGCTCGCCGAGGCGGCGGGTGTTGGGGTTGCCGGAGCGCAGCTCCGGGATCGACCGACGCCGCCCCATCAGCGTCGTCACATAGCCCTCCTCCTGGGCGCGCTCGATCACCTGCTCGCGGAAGGCGCGCACCGCCGGGAAGCGCTCGAGGTAGCGGGCGACAAATTCCTCGCCCTCCTTGCGGGGGATGTTGAGGCGGTCGGCGAGGCCGAACCCGGTCAGCCCGTAGACGATCCCGAAGTTGACCATCTTCGCCTTCGAGCGCTGGCCGACGTCGACCTCGTCGCGCTCGATCTCGAAGACCTCGGCGGCGGTCGCGGCGTGGACGTCTTCGCCCTCGCGGAAGACCTCTTTCAGCACCTCCTCGTCGGCGACGTGGGCGAGGACGCGGAGCTCGACCTGGCTGTAGTCGGCCGACAGCAGTTCCATCCCCTGCTCGGCGACGAAGCAGGCGCGGACCGGGCGGCCGATCTCGGTGCGGATCGGGATGTTCTGCAGGTTCGGGTTAGTGCTGGAGAGGCGGCCGGTGGTGGTCGAGGCCTGGTTGAAGGTGGTGTGGACGCGGCCGGTCGCGGGGTCGATCAGCTCCGGCAGCGAGTCCAGGTAGGTGTTCTTGAGCTTGGTCAGCTCGCGCCAGGACTCGATCTTCTCGATGATCGGGTGCTCGTCGCGGATCTGCGCGAGGACACGGGCGTCGGTCGAGAAGCCGGTTTTGCCGCGCCGCTTGCGGGTCAGGCCGAGCTTCTCGAAGAGCACCCGGCCGACCTGCTGCGGGGAGCCGATCGTGAACTCCTCCTCGGCCAGCTCGAAGATCTCCTTTTCCAGCGTGTCGATTCGCTCGCCGAAGCCGGCGCCGACCTCGGCCAGGCGCTCGGCGTCGAGCTTCAGCCCCTCGCGCTCCATCGCTGCCAACACCCCGACCAGCGGCAGCTCGACCTCGCGCAGCAACTGCTCCAGCCCCAGCTCCTCGATCCGCGCCGCCTGCACGGCCGCCAAGGCGGCAACCAGGCGCGCTTCCTCGGCCGGGTCGAGCCCGGGCTCCAGCTCCTCCCCGAGCGCCATCTGCCCGTCCTCCTCCTCGGGCTGCTCGGCGGCGGCCCCCTCGGCGAGGCCGATGCCGGCGTCGGCGGCGAGCTCGACCAGGTCGTAGGTGCGCCGCTGCGGCTCCAGCAGGTAGGCGGCGATCATCGTGTCGTGGTCGAGGCGCGGCTCGACCCCCTCCCGCGCCGCCGCCACGAGCAAGCCCTGGCGGCCGCCGCCGATCGACTTGGCGTCGTGGGCGGCGAAGGGCTTGCCGTCGAGCGCGACGGCCAGCTCGTCGAGCGAGGAGGAGCCGGCGAGTACGCGATCGGCTTCCGCCGCCGCCCAGCGTCCAGCGGCGATCCCGAGGGCAACGGGTCCCTCCCCCAGGTCCCCCGGCGTCCCCTCCACCGCCTCGACCTCGAGCTCGGTCTGCACCTTGCGCCCCGGCACCGTCGCCCCCTCGGGCAGCGCTTCTTCCAGCCGCTCCAGCACCGCCCGCAGCTCGAACTCGCGCATGAACTCGCGCAGGGCGCCGCGGTCGGGCTCCGAAGACATCGCTTCGCCGAGGTCGACCCCGGTCTCGATGTCGTACTGCAGCGTCGCCAGCTGCTTGGAGAGGCGCGCGTCGTCCGCGTGCTCGGCGAGGTTTTCCTTGCGTTTCTTGCCCGAGACCTGGTCGACGCTTTCCAGCACCGCTTCCAGCGAGCCGAACTGCTGCAGCAGCTGGGTCGCGGTTTTCTCGCCGATCCCGGGGACGCCGGGAATGTTGTCGGAGGTGTCGCCGCGCAGGCCCATCAGGTCGCAGATCAGCTCCGGCGGCACCCCGTAGCGCTCTTCGACCGCGGCGCGGTCGTAGATCTTCGTCTCGGTGATCCCGCGCGAGGTGCTCATCACCCGCACCCCCTCGGCAACCAGCTGGTAGGCGTCGCGGTCGCCGGTCACCACCATCACCTCGATCCCCTCTTCGCGCGCCAGCTTGGTCAGCGAGGCGATCACGTCGTCGGCCTCGAAACCGTCGACCCTGACGTTGGTGTAGCCGAAGGCCTCGACCAGCGGCATCAGGTGGGGCCACTGCTCCCGCAGCAGGTCGGGCCGAGGTTTGCGCTGGGCCTTGTAGAGGTCATAGGTCTTCTCGCGGCCGCTCCAGCCGGCGTCCCAGGCGACGACGACTCCTTGCGGATGGTGCTCGTCGATGATTTTGACCAGCATCGAAGCGAGGCCGTAGATGGCGTTGGTCGGCCGCCCGTCGCTGGTCCCGATCGACTCGGGCAGGGCGAAGAAGGCGCGGTAGGCGAGGCTGTTGCCGTCGATCAGGAAGAGCTGTGGGGCGTCGGCCATCCGGCGCCCACTTTATGTCTCAGACCTGACCCGTCTCCACCAGCTCGATCAGCACCGCGACCACCTGCGGGTCGAACTGGGTGCCGACGCAGCGCCGCAGCTCTGCCAGAGCCGCCTCGATGTCCATCGCCTTGCGGTAGGAGCGGGTCGTCGTCATCGCGCTGAAGGCGTCGCAGCAGGTGACGATGCGGGCCTCGATCGGTATCTCCTCGCCGGCAAGGCCGTCGGGGTAGCCGGAGCCGTCGAAGTCCTCGTGCGAAGCGCGGACGATCCGCCCCACCTCGGCGAGGACGCCGCCGATCCGCTTCAGCATCCGCTCGCCCTCGATCGTGTGCCGGCGCATCACCTCCCACTCAGCGTCGTCGAGCGGTCCTTCCTTGTTGATGATCTCGTCGGGGACGGCGATCTTGCCGACGTCGTGGAGGAGCGCGGCGAACTCGACGTTGCGGCGCTGGTCGAAGCCGAGACGGAGTCGGTCGCTGACCGCGAGCGAGAGCTCGACGACGCCGCGGCTGTGGCTGCCGGTGTAGGCGTCGTCGGCCTCGACCACGTCGCCGAGAAGCAGGGCGGTGCCCTGGTAGGCCTCGCTCAGCGCGAGCGCCTGGTCGATCCGGGTCTGCCGCTCCTGCGAGAGGATCGCGAGCACGCCGGCCAGGGGGATCACCAGCAGGCAGATCGCCGGGCCGGTCGTGACCGCCACGGCGGCGGCGAGCAGGCCGACGGGCGCCAGGGCGGCGTCGAGGCCGTAGACCGGGGCGATCATCCGCAGGATCGCCGCCGGTGGAGTCCCGTCGATCAGGCGGGCGCGGACGGCCGCGGCCGCGAAGTCGAAAGCGAACTGCGCACCCAGGGCAAGCACGTAGATCGGCCAGGAGTCCCAGGCGAAGACCTGGGCGCCGGCGAGCGAGATCACCAGGGCCGGCCCGACCGCGTGCCAGCAGTCGCCGAAGACGTGGAAGGCGCGGTAGACGCTGGTGCGACCGCTGGCGAAGTCGATCAGGCGGCCGAGGAGCCAGCTGAGGCTGACGATCAGCGGGACCATCGGCGTCGGCAGGAGGAAGAGCATCGGCACCAGCACCAGCTCGGTCGGGACCGTGTAGCCGTCGGCGATGTCGAACTTGGCCCGGCAGGCGATCACGTAAGCGACCGTCAGCGAGACGAGGGGCAGCGCTTCGAGCGAGCGCGGCGAATCGATGAACACGGCCATTCCCAAGGCGACCAGGAGGAACCCCACCCCGGCCGCCTGCTCGACCAGGCGCTCGCGGCCTTCGGCGGCGCTGCGAGCGCGCGTGCGGCCGCGGGCAAACAGCTGCTCGGGCGTCGATGCGGGGCTGGCGGATTCCATGGCTATAGCGGTCTCAGAGGCGAGTCCCCGAGTTACATCGACGGTCTCGCCTCGATAAATGAGCGGGTTTTCCACTTTTTTGCCTGCGAGGCGCACTGAAAAATGATTAGACACCTGGTCTAACACGGTTTAGTGCAGCAGTTCACCCGCCGATGGTTGCCCCACATAAGCGAAGCAGTGAGCTGAATAAGGGCAAACCTGTCGCGAGACAGGGACGCAAAGTCAGAGGTCTCGCCCGGCGAGATGGCTCGACCGCCAGCTTGGTTTCCGACCAGGCTTCTTGGCCTGCGACAAAGGGAGATTTGCCATGAATTCAGTCCGAAAGCTCATCGTCATCGCCACGGCGGTGCTGGCGATCTCGGCAGCCGGGGCAGGAGCGGCGCAGGCCTGCAGCTACACCGGAGCCGAACAGGTCTTCAAGCCGTGGGGAGACCAGCACTCCTACGTGCTCGCGCCCGACGGCGGCTTCGAGGCCGGCGGCCAGGGTTGGTACCTGGGCGGAGGCGGCAAGACCGTTGCTGAAAACGAGCCGTTCCACCTGAACGACGCAGGCGACGACCGCTCGCTGGCGTTGCCCGCCGGCAGCACCGCCGTCAGCCCGCCGATCTGCATGTCGCTCGACACGCCGGGCTTCCGCCTCGTCGCCCGCAACAGCGGCGACCCGAGCTCGGGGCTGCGCGTGGAAGCGACCTACGCCCTGCTCGGCCTGGTCCGCACGAAGACCGTCAGCACCGTCTACGGCAGCTCGGCCTGGGCCCCCTCGCAGCAGATGTCGACGGTCCTCAGCCTCTCGACCATCGTCGGCACCTTGATCCCGAGCGCGATCCAGATCCGGATCACCCCGCTCGGCAGCGGCGGCCAGTGGCAGGTAGACGACCTCTACATCGACCCCTTCGCCCGCCACTAACTTCCAGAAGCGCCCGTCCCCCGAGCCCGCGCGAGGTCAGCAACGACCCGCGCGGGCTCTTCTTCTATCTAGGGGCAAAACAAACGGCGGCGGGGCCGATGCAGCGAATCTGATTCGATAGCCGCCCATGGCTGTCAGCGCTCAATACAGCGTCACGATCCGGGTCGAGCTCGATGCGCGGCAGGAGCCGCTCGGGCGGCTCACCGCGGCGATTGCTGAGGCGGGTGGGCAGCTGCAGGGCGTCGACCTCGTACCCGGGGCCGGGCCGGAGGGCAAACGGGTCCGGGAGTTCACGATCGACGCCGCCGACCGCGATCACTGGGAGAAGATCCTGCGGGCGATCGGATCGACGCGGGGCGCCCGGGTGCTCGACTACGTCGACCGGACGATGCAGATGCATCGCGGCGGCAAGATCGACGTCCGCAACAAGTACCCGGTGAAAACGCGCGACGACCTCTCGATGGCCTACACGCCCGGCGTCGCCCGCGTCTGCATGGACATCCACGCCGACCGGAGCAAAGCCTTCGAGTACACGATCAAGAAAAACACGGTGGCGGTCGTCTCCGACGGCAGCGCCGTGCTCGGCCTCGGCAACATCGGCCCCGAGGCGGCGATGCCGGTGATGGAGGGCAAGTGCATGTTGTTCAAAGAGTTCGCCGGCGTCGATGCCTTCCCGATCTGCCTCGACACCCAGGACGCCGACGAGATCGTCCGCGCGGTCGAGCTGATGGCGCCGACCTTCGGCGGCATCAACCTCGAGGACATCTCCGCCCCGCGCTGCTTCGAGATCGAGGACCGTCTCAAGGAGTCCATCGACATCCCGGTCTTCCACGACGACCAGCACGGCACCGCGGTAGTGACGATGGCCGCCCTCTTCAACGCCCTGAAGATCACCGGCAAACCGATCGAGCAGCTGCGAGTGCTGGTGGTAGGGCTGGGCGCCGCCGGGGTAGCGGTGTCGAAGATGATGCTCGCCTCGGGGATCACCCAGATCGTCGGCTGTGACCGCCAGGGGGCGCTCTCGACCAAGCGCGTCGACTACGAGTCGGGCGAGATGAACGAGGCCAAGCGCTGGTACGCCGAGACGACCAATCCGGAGCTGATCCAGGGCCGGCCCGACGAGGTAATCGAGGGCATGGACATCTTCGTCGGCCTCTCCGGCCCCGGGATCATCCAAGCCGAGTCGCTCGGCAAGATGAACAACGACGCGATCGTCTTCGCGATGGCCAACCCGACCCCCGAGGTGATGCCCGAGGACGCCGCGCCCTACGTGCGGATCATGGCCACCGGCCGCTCGGACTACCCGAACCAGATCAACAACGTGCTCGCCTTCCCCGGCATCTTCCGCGGCGCCCTCGACGCCGGCGCCCCCAGCATCACCGAGGAGATGAAGCTTGCGGCCGCCAAAGGCATCGCGATGGCGGTCTCCGAGGCCGACCTCGCCGAGGACTACATCATCCCCAGCGTCTTCAACCGCGACGTCGCCCCGAAGGTGGCTGAAGCGGTGGTCGAGGAGGCCAAGCGCGACGGGATCGCCCGCCTCAACGAGGAGACCGGCACCTTCACGGCGGTGGAGAGCCCAGGCCCGGGGCACTAGGCATGCGGGTCCTCGTCACCGGCGCCAGCGGCACGATCGGCACGGCTCTGTGTGACGCCCTCTTCGCCCGCGGCGACGACGTCGTCGGCCTCAGCCGCGACCCGTCCCGCGCCCGCTCATCCAACCCCCGCGTCACCTGGCACAAGTGGGAGCCGACGCTGGAACGGCCCGATCCCGCCGCCTTCGAGGGTGTCGACGGCGTCGTCAACCTGGTCGGCGAGCAGGTCGACCAGCGCTGGACCGAGGAGTCGAAACAGCGGATCATGGAGAGCCGCCGCCAGGCGACCCACAACCTCGTGCAGGCGATCGAGGCCCTGGCGGAGTCGCAGCGGCCTCGGGTGCTGGTCAGCCAGTCGGCGATCGGCTACTACGGCGACCGCGGCGACGAGGAACTCGACGAGGGCTCGGCGCGGGCAGCGGCTTCATCTCCGAGGTGCCGCAGGCCTGGGAGAAGGCTGCGCTCGAGCTCGACAACGCCGGCGTCCGCGTCGTCGTCGTCCGCACCGGACTGGTGCTGACCGACAAGGGCGGGTTGCTGAAGGAAATGCTGACCCCGTTCAGGCTCGGCGTCGGTGGGCCGCTCGCCGGCGGCAAGATGTACTTCTCCTGGATCCACCTCGAGGACGAGGTGGGGATCCTGCTCTGGGCGCTGGACAGCGAGCGGGTGAGCGGCGCCGTCAACGCCACCGCGCCCGAACCGGTGACCAACAAGGAGTTCTCGAAGGCGCTCGGCCGGGCGGTCAAGCGCCCGGCGATCGCCCCGGTCCCGGGGTTCGTGCTCGACTTCAAATTCGGCAGCGAGTTCGGCCACGTCCTGCGTGGCGGCCAGCGCGTCTTCCCCAGGCGCACGCAGGAACTCGGGTACGGCTTCACGCACCCTCAGCTGGACGAGGCGCTAGCCGACCTCGTCTAGGACGGCCTGGCGGGGTGAGGAGGGACTGCCCTCCAGGGCCCGCCGAACGCGGCGCATTGCCGCCGACCCGGAGCCGGTTTCGATCCAGGCGACGCCGCCCGCTTCGACGATCGAGCGGCTGAACTCGGCGCCGCGACCGGGCGCTTCGAGGAAGGCGACCGAGCTCGAGTCCTCGATCGCGCGGCGGGCGCCGGCGCCGACGGCCGCCAGGTCGATGCCGCCGGCTCCCGAGGGCGGCAGGCAGACGACGCGCAGCCGGAGGTCTCCCACCGCCCCGGCCCGCGGCCGCGCTTCCTTGCAGAGCGGAGCCGCCGCGTAGACGGAGACCGTGGCGCCGCTCGCGGCGCCCCCCTGGCCGCAGCCCGGCGCGCCGACGGCGAGGGCCGCAAGGGCGACGAAGGAAAGGGCCTGGAGGCGACGCACGGGAAGCGATCCTAAACTCGACCCGATGCGAATCGGGGTGCTGACCGCAGGCGGGGATTGCCCGGGGCTGAACGCGGTGATCCGCGCCGTCGCCCGTTCGGCGATGCAGCAGGGCGACGAAGCCATCGGGATCCGCCGCGGCTATCAGGGCCTGGCCGAGAACGACTACATGCCGCTCGGGATGCCGCAGGTGACCGGGATCCTCCACCAGGGCGGGACGATCCTCGGCACCTCCAGCTACGAGCCGATCCGCGAAGGCGCGGTCGACGCGGTCGCCGCTGCCTTCGAGCAGCAGCGATTCGACGCGGTGGTCGCGATCGGCGGCGAGCACACGATGGAGATCACCAGACAGCTCCACGCCGACAGCGGGTTGCCGCTGGTCGGTGTCCCGAAGACGATCGACAACGACGTCGGCGGCACCGACTTCACCTTCGGCTTCGACACCGCCGTGCAGGTGGTGACCGACGCGATCGACCGCCTCCACACCACCGCCCAGTCGCACGACCGGATCATGGTGGTCGAGGTGATGGGCCGCAACACCGGCTGGATCGCCGCCTACGCGGGGATCGCCGGCGGCGCCGACTGCATCGTCATCCCCGAGCAGACGACCACGGTGGAGGAAATCTGCCGCGACGTCACCCGCCGCCACGACCGCGGCAAGGACTTCTCGATCATCGTCGTCGCCGAGGGCGCCAAGCTCGCTTTCGCCAGCGGCGAGGAGCGGCTGATCCAGCCGATCAAGGAGTCAGACGAATACGGCTACCCCCGCCTCGGCGGGATCGGCGCCGCGCTCGCTCACGAGCTCGAGCGGCTGACCGGATATGAGACCCGGGTCACCGTCCTCGGCCACGTTCAGCGCGGCGGCACCCCGACCTCGACCGACCGGGTCCTCGCGACGATGTACGGAGCCCATGCATACGAGATGGTTAAAGCCGGGGAATTCGGCCGCATGGCGGCGGTCCACGGCCGGGAGGTGACCTCGGTGCCGCTGGCCGAGGCGGTCAAGGTGAAGCAGGTCGACCTGCGGATGCTGGAGATCGCCCGGCGCTTCTTCACCTGAGACGGCGGCTCCGCGCGGGTGACTCGTGTCGCCCGTATTCATTGGGTTTAATCGAATAAATAGATTATTCCTGACTACACTTATCCGCACATCAACGGGAGCAAGGGGCTTTGCATGAAGGGGAAGGGACTTTGGAGAACGGCTGTCGCCTGCCTGGCTGCCGCGTGCGTCGTCGCGCTTGCGGTCAGCGGCTGTGGCAGCAGCGACAGCAGCACGAACGCCGGCGCTACCGATGCGACCGCCGGCGAAACGACGGAATCCAGCAGCCCCAGCTCCGGCCCTCTCACCAAAGCGGCGTTCGTCAAGGAAGCAAGCAAGATCTGCCAGGAAGGGCTGAAACAAAAAGACGAAAACGTAACCGCCGGCCTCAAAGACCTGTCTCAGAACGGCGCTTCCGGCTCCTCCGAACAGGCGATAGGGAAGGTGGTGGCGGTGGCCGTAATTCCCGTCTACGGCGAAACGATCGAACATCTGAATGAATTGAGCGCGCCGAAAGGCGACGAAGCTGCGGTCGACCTGATCGTCCAGAAGTACGAAGCGGCGATGCAGGCGGCGGAAGCCAACCCGGCGTCGGCGGTGAAAAAGAACCCGTTCCAGGCCGGCGACAAGGCCGCCGAAGCCTACGGGATAACCGGTTGCTCCCTCTGAGCTTCCTTGCGAAGGAGACTCAGGCTGGACGCTGCGCCAAGCGGACCACGGCGCCGATCAGCAATACACCGAAGAAGATCAGGCCGGCGACGCCGCCGCCCTGCCCGAAAGCTGCGTAGCCGATCACCATCGCGGTGATCGCGAGAAAGAGGCTTACGACCATGCTCATATCGCGGGCATCCTATTGGATCGTTCCGGTGGAACGACCGGCCGCGAGAGCTTCGCGCGTCTCGCCGAGAAAAGAGGCGACCGCGTCGGTGGCACCGTCCGGTGAGCCGCCCTCTCCGGCGGCGCGGACGAGGCGGCTGCCGATGATCACGCCGTCGGCGATCCGGCCCACCACAGCCGCCTGATCGGGGCTGCCGATCCCGAAGCCGACCGCGACCGGGGTCCTCGCCTCGGCCTTCGTCGCCTCGACCAGCTCTGCCAGCGCCGGCGGCACCTCGATCCGCTCACCGGTGGTGCCGACCGTGGAGACGACGTAGACGAACCCGCGGGCCGCCTCGCAGATCTGCCGCCTTCGCTCGGCCGGCGTCGTCGGCGCCAGCAGCGGGACCAGTGCCAGCCCCTCGGCGGCGAAGGCCTCCCGCACCTCTCCCGCCTCGTCGAGCGGAAGGTCGGGAACGATCACCCCGGCCGCGCCCGCGGCGCGGGCCATGCGGGCAAACCCGCCGGCGCCGCCGTGGGCGAGAACCATGTTCGCGTACGCCATGAAGACAACCGGGACCCGGTCGCCGATCGCCCGGCAGACCTCGAGAGCCGTCGCCAGGGTCGCCCCCGCCTCCAAAGCCTTCGTCGCGGCAGCATGGATCGCCGGACCGTCGGCGAGCGGATCGGAGAACGGCACCCCGAGCTCGACCAGATCAGCACCGGCGTCGGCATAGGCGTCAGCGACCGCGAGCCCGGTCTCCCGATCCGGGTACCCGGCCATCATGTAAGGCATCAGCGCCGCCCGTCCCTCCCCTCGCGCAAGAGCAAAAGCCGCCGTAATCCGCTCCTCGCCAGTAACGCTCGTGTCGGGGCCGGGGGGAGTCTCGCCGGACCCTCCCAATCTTTGTCCGCCGAGACTCCCCCCGGCCCCGCCCACGCCCTTCACGGCAAGACCTCACCAGGCGGTTTCAAACGAGCCGTGGCCTCGGCCATGTCCTTGTCGCCGCGGCCGGAGAGGCAGAGGACGTCGAAGCCACCCTCGCCGAGGTTCTCCAGCAACCAGGCGATCGCGTGCGAGGACTCGAGCGCCGGGATGATCCCCTCTAGTCGCGAGAGCTCGGCGAAGGCGCCGAGCGCCTGCTCGTCGGTGACGCCGACGTAGGTGGCGCGGCCGCTGTCGCGCAGGTAGGCGTGCTCGGGGCCGACGCCCGGATAGTCCAGCCCGGCGGAGATCGAGTGGGCCTCGAGGATCTGGCCCTCCTCGTCGGCGATGATCGAGGAGAGCGAACCGTGGAGGACACCGGTCGTCCCCGCCTGCAGCGAGGCACCGTGGCGGTGGCTCTCCAGCCCCTCCCCCGCCGCCTCGACACCCACCAGCGCTACCTCGGCGTCTTCGACGAACGGCGTAAAGATCCCGATCGAGTTTGAGCCGCCGCCGACGCAGGCGATCACCCGGGCGGGCAATCCGCCCTCGGCGGCCAGCGCCTGCTCGCGCGCCTCTTCGCCGATCACCCGCTGCAGGTCGCGGACCAGCGCCGGATAGGGAGCCGGGCCGACGGCGGAGCCGATCACGTAATGAGTGGTGGCGACGTTGGCGACCCAGTCGCGGATCGCGGCGCTGACCGCCTCCTTCAGCGTCCGCGCCCCCGCCTCGACCGGCGCCACCTCTGCCCCCAGCAGCCGCATCCGCTCGACGTTCGGCGCCTGACGGCGGATGTCCTCGGTCCCCATGTAGACGACGCAGTCGAGTCCGAGCAGGGCGCAGGCGGTGGCGGTGGCCACCCCGTGCTGGCCGGCGCCGGTCTCAGCGATCACCCGCGGCTTGCCCATCCGCGCCGCCAGCAGGGTCTGGCCGAGGGCGTTGTTGATCTTGTGCGAGCCGGTGTGGGCGAGATCCTCGCGCTTCAGGTACACCCGCGAGCCGACCCGCTCGGAGAGCCGTTCGGCCAGGTAGAGCGGCGTCGGGCGGCCGATGAAGTCGCGACGTAGCTGCTCGAGGCGCGCCATGAAGTCGCCGTCCTCGCGCGCCTCCCCCCAGGCCGCGGTCAGCTCGTCGAGCGCCGGGATCAGCGTCTCCGGCACGTAGCGCCCCCCGTAGGGGCCGAACCGATGCTCGATCGCGCTCATGCCTCGGCGCCGACCGGGTTCGCGGCCTCGAAGAAGGCCGCCATCGCCGCATGGTCCTTGCGGCCGGGCTCGAGCTCGACGCCGCTGGCGACGTCCACCGCGTAGGGATGCGCGATCGAGATCGCGGCGGCGACGTTGTCCGGCCGCAGCCCGCCGGCGAGGATCGCCGGCACTTCCGAGCGATGCCCGCGCAGCAGCTCCCAGTCGAAGCTCTGCCCGGTCCCGCCCCATTCGCCCTTGGCGCGGCGGTCGAAGAGATGGAAGTCGGTGCGAAATGCCTCCGCCCCGTGGACGTCGGCAGCACTGGCGACGTGTACGGCCTTGGCCACCTTCACCCCAGTCCGCCGCTTCACCTCCGAGCAAAACGAAGCCCCCTCGGCCCCGTTCAACTGCACCATCGTCAACCCCTCATCCTCAACCGCCCGCGCCACCTCCTCAAGCGTGGGATTCACAAACACCCCCACCACCTCGCACTTGCGTCGAAAAGCAGCAGCAACCTCGGCCGCGACAGCTCGATCGACGTCCCGCGGACTGCCATGGAAATGGATCAGCCCGACAGCCCAGGCCCCAAGCCGCACAGCCTCGGCCGCGTCATCGAGATTCGTTATGCCACAGAACTTCACCCGCACAATCCTCAGCGTAAGGGAAGACGGGTCTGACCCCCTCCGAACGGCTTGTACTTCTCGGGCACAACGCCCTCGGACCGGCCGCCCCCGCCCCACCCGAGCAAGTTGAGTGAGGAAGGGGTCAGACCCGTCCAAATCGGGGACGCTGCGAACTACCCGGCTTTCTTGGGCTGCGTCCCGAGGGTGACGTCGACGGACTTTTCGTTGCCGTCGTGGAGGACCTGCAGTTCGAGCTTGTCGCCGGGCTGGGATTCCTGGATCACTTCGACCAGCTGTTCCATGCCCTTCAGCTGCTTGCCGTCGGCTTCGGTGATGATGTCGCCGCCGAGGCGGACTTCCTGGCCGTTGATCGTGGCCGAGGTGGTGCCCGCTTCGAGGCCGGCCTTGTCGGCGGGACCGCCCTTGACGACCTGCTGGACGATCACGCCCTGCTCGGCCGGCAGGTTCAGCGCCTTGGCCAGTTCGGGGGTGATGGTCCCGCCGCTGATGCCGAGGAAGGCGTGTTCGACTTCGCCCTTGGTCTCGAGCTGGTTGATCTCGGCCCGGATCGTGTCGATCGGGATCGCGAAGCCGATACCGACGTTGCCGTCGCCGCCGCCGCCGGTGGCGATCTGCGAGTTGATCCCGATCACCTCGCCGCCGGCGTCGATCAGCGGGCCACCGGAGTTGCCGGGGTTGATCGCTGCGTCGGTCTGGATCACATGGTTGATCGAGAAGCCGTTGGGCGCCTGGATCTGCCGCTGCAGGGCGGAGACGATGCCGCTGGTGACGGTGCGGTCGAGCCCGAACGGGTTGCCGATCGCGACCACCGGGTCACCGACTTCGACTTCGGCGGAGTGGCCGAGGGTCAGCGGGTGCAGTTCCTTGCCAGGCGCTTCTACCTTCAGCAGGGCGATGTCGGTGCCCGGGTCGGCCCCGACGACTTCGGCTTCGTACTCCTTTTCCGATTCGCCCAGTTTGACCTCGACCTTGGAGGCACCTTCGATCACATGGTTGTTGGTGAGGATGTGGCCTTCGTTGTCGATCACGAAGCCGGAGCCGGTGGCGGTGCCGCCGGATTCGGCTTCCGGTTCGCCGAAGGGGTTGAAGAGTTCGCTTTCCTGCGGTTCGAGCTGGGATTCGATGAAGGCGACGCCGTTGCCGTCGGCCTTGTAGATCTGGTTGACGACGTTGGTGTTTTTTTCTTCTTTCGCGTCGACCGGGGCGGTCAGCGGCGAGGCAACGGTCGTCGTCGAACCGCCCCCGGAATCGACCACGCCTGCGGCGATGGCGATCAGTCCGAGGACGGCGACGACGAGGCCCCCGAGGAGAGCAGAGAAGAACGGGCTGCGAAGTTTTGGCTGTTGCTGAGGCATGCGAGGAGGATGACTGAGGGCGGTGACCGCCCCCTAAATGCTCTTCAAAAGTTTTCTAAAGATGGCAGGTCGGCGCCGAGGCCGCTCAGACGAGGTGTTCGCGGGTGCTTTCGTCGCTGCCGGTCAGCTCCCGCGCCTTCGCCTCGGGGTCTTGAGCGGTCATCAAGGCACCGCCGATCAGGACTGCGTCGACGCCGACCCGATCGAGTTCGGCCAGCTCCTCGCGGCCGGAGATCCCGCTCTCGGCGACCACGGTCTTGCCCGCCGGCACGTCGGGCATCAGCTCGTAGGTCGTCTGGATGTCGACGCTCATGTCGTCGAGGTTGCGGTTGTTGATCCCGATCACCTCGGCGCCCGCCTCCAGCGCCCGCTCGAGATCCTCGGCGTCGTGGACCTCGACCAGGCAGTCGAGGTCGATCGAGCGGGCCTCCTGGTAGAGCGAGCGCAGGTTCTCGTCGCTGAGCGCGGCGACGATCAGAAGTACCGCGTCGGCGCCGTTCACTGCCGCCTCGTAGAGCTGGTAGGGGTCGACGATGAAGTCCTTGCGGATGATCGGCAGGTCGCAGGCGCCTCGGGCCGCGCGCAGGTCCTCCAGGGAGCCGCCGAAGTGGCGTTCGTCGGTGAGGACCGAGAGAGCCGCGGCGCCGCCCCGCTCGTAGGCGGCCACCTGAGCCGCGAGGTCGATCGTCTCCGGCGCGAGGGCGCCGGCGCTGGGTGAGCGCCGCTTGAACTCGGCGATCAGCGACAACCCCGGGCGGGTCAGCGCCTCGTTGAAGGGACGGTCATCCCGGCGGGCGGAGAGCCGCGCTTCGAGGTCGGTCCGGGGGAGCTCGGCGCGACGCGCGTCGACCCCCTCCCGGGCCCCTGCGATGAGCTGGTCCATCATTCCCACTTGAACTTGGAAAGCCTAGACGCCCGGCGCAGCCGTTGCCGCGATCAGCCGCTCCAGCACGTCAGCCGCCGCGCCGGAATCGATCGCCTCGCGCGCCCGCGCCGCGCCCCGCTCGAGGTCGGGTGCGAGGCCGCCGATGTAGATCGCCGCCGCGGCGTTGAACAGGACGATGTCGCGATGGGGCCCGGACTCCCCGGCCAGGACCGCCCGGCTGACCGCCGCGTTCTCGGCCGGAGTCCCGCCGCCGACGTCGGCGAGATCGGCCGGCGCGAGGCCGAACTGGCCCGGCTCGACGAACCACTCGGCGGTGCGGCCGTCGGCGACCTCGATCACCCGGGTCGGCGCCGAGAGCGAGAGCTCATCCAGGCCGTCTGCGGCTGAAACAACCAAGGCGCGGGCGCTGCCGAGGGAGACGAGCGCCTCGGCGATCGTCTCCTGGTAGTGGCGGTCTGCCACTCCGAGCAGTTGCCGGTCTGCCCCGGCCGGGTTCGTCAGCGGCCCGAGGAAGTTGAAGATGGTCCGCACCCCGAGCGCTTTGCGGGCCGGGATGACGTGCTTCATCGCCGCGTGGTGCCTGGGTGCGAACATAAACCCGAAGCCGACCTCGTCGATGCAGCGGCCGACCTGCTCGGGCTCGATCTCGACGTTGACCCCGAGGGCCTCGAGCAGATCCGCCGAGCCGCACTTGCTGGTGTTCGAGCGGTTGCCGTGCTTGGCGATCGCGCAGCCGGCGCCGGCGGCGACGAAGGCGGCGGTGGTGGAGATGTTGAAGGTCGAGGGACCGCCGCCGGTGCCGCAGGTGTCGACGAGGTCGTGACGGCTGGTCGCCACCGGCGCCGTCAAGCTGCGCATCGTCCGCGCCAGGCCGACCAGCTCCGGCACGGTCTCCCCCTTCGCCCTCAGCGCGATCAGGACGGCGCCGGTCTGAACGGGGTCCGTACGCCCCTCCATGATCTCGCTCAAGACCGCGGAGGCGTGGTCGGCGGTGAGATGGTCGCCGGCGCAGACAGCGTCGATCGCGCGGCTGACGATGTCGTTAGGCATCGGGACCCTCCGCGATGAAGTTGGCGAGCAGGTGCTTCCCCTGCGGGGTGAGCACCGACTCGGGGTGGAACTGCACGCCCTCGACCGGCAGCTCGCGGTGCCGCGCGCCCATCACCACGTCGCCCAGGCGGGCGCTCAGCTCGAGCTCCTCGGGCAGATCGGCGTCGGCAACCAGCGAGTGGTAGCGGCCGGCGACCATCGGGCTCGGCAGGCCGGCGTAGATCGTCTTGCCGTCATGCTCGACTTCGCCCTCCTTGCCGTGGATCGGCTCGCCTTGGACGACGCGGCCACCGAAGGCCTCGACCATCGCCTGGTGTCCGAGGCAGACGCCCAATACCGGCGTCCCGGCTTCGCCGAAGGCCCTGATCGCGGCGCCGGAGATCCCGGCCTCGGCTGGCGTGCAGGGGCCGGGCGAGACGACCAGCCGATCGGGCTCCCGCGCCAGCAGCTCCTCGACGGTTGCCTTGTCGTTGCGGACGACTTCCACCTCCCCCCCCAGCTCGCCCAGGTACTGGACGAGGTTGTAGGTGAAGGAGTCGTAGTTGTCGATCACGAGGACGCGCATGCTCACTCCCAGTCCGGCTGCTTGCAGGCGACCTCGACGGCCCGGAAGACCGCCCGCGCCTTGTTGACCGACTCGTTCCACTCGTACTCGGGCTTGGCGTCGGCCACGGTGCCGCCGCCCGCCTGCACATGCAGCTGCCCGTCCTTGACGACGACGGTGCGGATGTGGATCGCGGTGTCGAGGTCGCCGTCCCAGGAGAGATAGCCCACGGCACCGCCGTAGCCGCCGCGCTTGACCGGCTCCAGCTCGTCGATGATCTGCATCGCCCGCACCTTCGGCGCGCCCGAGAGGGTGCCGACCGGCAGGCAGGAGCGCATCACGTCCATCGCGCTCACCCCCTCCCTCAGGGTCCCTGAGACCTGGCTGACGATGTGGAGGACGTGCGAGTAGGTCTCGACAACCATCAGCTCGTCCACTTTGACGCTGCCGTACTCGCAGACCCGGCCGAGGTCGTTGCGGCCGAGGTCGACCAGCATCACATGCTCCGCCCGCTCCTTGGGGTCGTTGATCAGGCGACCGGCCAAGCGGCGGTCCTCCTCCTCGCTGTCGCCGCGCGGCGAGGTACCGGCGATCGGCCGGCTGGAGACGTGGCGGCCCTCCACCTTGACCAGCGGCTCGGGCGAGGCGCCGGCGATCTGGAAGTCGCCGAACTCGAGGAAGTACATGTAGGGGGACGGGTTGACCGCACGGAGGCCGCGGTAGACCGAGAAGGCCTCGACCGGGGCGGGCGCCGAGAAGCGCTGCGAGGGGACCACCTGGAAGGCATCGCCGGCGTGGACGTACTCGATGATCCGGGCGACCATCGCTTCGAACTCCTCACGGCTCAGGTTCGACTCGAACCGCGGCGCCTCGCCGAGCTTCGGCTCCGCGGGGACCGGCACGGCGCCGCGCAGGCGCTCGCGCATCTCGGCGATTGTCGCCGCCGCGCGCTCGTAGGCGGCGTCGACGCCGCCGTCCTCCTCGACGAAGGCGCAGGCGAGGATCGTCAGCTCGTGGCGGAGATGGTCGAAGACCAGCATCGCGTCGGTCACCATCAGCGCCAGGTCCGGCAGGCCGAGGGGGTCGGGGTTCGGCTTGCTGAGGGGCTCGACGGTCCGCACCAGGTCGTAGGCGAAGAAGCCGACGGCGCCGCCGGCGAACGGCGGCAGCCCCTCGACCGGAGCCGGCCTGTATGCCTCCAGGCGGGCGGCGACGGCGGCGTAGGGATCGGGGGCAGGCTCGGTCCGGCTCGGCGGCCCTGCCGCGCCCACCTCCTCCCCGCTCCATTCCGACAGCGTTCCCTCGCTCCAGCGCAAGAGCGCCCGCGGGCGCAGGCCGACGAACGAGTAACGGCCGACCTGCCCCTGCTCGGCCGACTCGAGCAGGAAGCACGGGGCGCCCTCCGGCTCGCCGGCGCGCAGCTTGAGGAAGGCCGAGACAGGCGTCTCGCAGTCGTCGATCAGCCGCGCCCGCACCGGCACCACGTTGCCCGTGCGGGCGAGCTCGCGCGCCTCCTCCAGGCTCGGCTCGAGCCGGATATCCGAATCAGCCGCTACGGGCATTCAGCACCTCCATCACCTTCGCCTGCGAGACCCCGCGCGAGGCCAGCAGGACGCTGAGGTGGTAGAGGACGTCGGCGGCCTCTTCGGCGACCCGCTCCTCGCTCTCTTCGCGGCCGGCGCGGACCACCTCCTCGGCCTCCTCCTCGACCTTCTCGCCGATCAGCTCGCGGTCGTCGAGCAGGGTCACGGTGTAGCTGCCCTCGGGGCGCTGCAGGGCGCGGTGGCGGATCGTCCGCTCCAGCGCCGACAGCGCTTCGTAGGTGACGGGATGGGGCTCGCCCTCGGCCGGCGGCGCGTCCTTGCGCGGTGAGGCCGAGCCGAGGACCTCGCGGTAGAAGCAGCTGCGCTCACCGGTGTGGCAGGCCGGCCCGGCGGGGTCGACCAGCGCCACCAGCGCATCGCCGTCGCAGTCGTAGCGAAGCTGGCGGAGGTGCAAGAAGTTCCCCGAGGTTTCGCCCTTCTTCCAGAGCTCGTCGCGTGAGCGGCTGTGGAAATGGAGGTCGCCCTCCTCCAGGGTCATCTCCAGCGAGCGCGAGCTCATGTAGGCGAGCATCAGCACCTCGCCGGTGGCGAAATCCTGCACCACGCACGGAACCAGGCCCTGCTGGTCGAATTCGATTTCGGGGAACATCCGGGGCAATCGTAAACGTCGCCTGCCGGGGAACCTGCGTTACTCGATGCCGAGGCGGTCGAGCAGGTCCTCGTCGCGGCGCCAGTGCCTGCGGACCCGGACCTGGAGGTCGAGGTGGACGCGGCAGCCGAGCTCGGTTTCCAGCGAGCGGCGGGCAGCGGTGCCGATCTCGCCGATCTTCATCCCGCCCTTGCCGATCAGGATGCCCTTCTGGGACTCGGTCTCCGCCCAGATCTCGGCCCCCACGGCGACCAGCCCGTCCTCGCGCTCCTCCATCTCCAGGACCGAGACCTCGACCGAATGCGGGACCTCCTGCCGGGTCCGGTTCAGCACCTGCTCGCGGATCAGCTCGGCGAGCAGCAGCTCGCTCGACTGGTCGCTGCGGTCCTCCGGCGGGTACATGTACGGGCCCTCGGGAACGAGCTCGCCGAGGCGCTCGAGCAATGGCTCCACTCCTTCGCCCGTGCGGGCGCTGATCGGGAACACCTCGTCGACGCCCTCCAGCTCCGCGGCGGCGGCGAGCACCGGCACCAGCTCGTTCGGCCCGAGCCGGTCGGCCTTGTTGACGGCGCAGATCACCGGCAGCTCGGCCTCGGCGCCGAGCAGCGCCCGGACGATGAAGCGGTCGCCCGGCCCCACCCCCTCCTCGCCGTTGACCACGAAGAGGACGACGTCGGAGTCCGCCAGCTCGCGTTCGACCCGGCCCTGCATCCGCTCGGTGAGGACGTCACGCGGGCGCTGGACGCCGGGAAGGTCGACGAGGATGAGCTGGCGCTCGGCCTCCAAGTCGGTGGCGACGCCGCGAATCGCCCGGCGCGTGGTCTGCGGGCGGTTGGAGACGATGACGACGTGGGAGCCGACGATCGCGTTGACCAGCGTCGACTTGCCCACGTTCGGGCGCCCCGCCAACCCGACGAAGCCCGCGCGGCTCACCGCATGTCCTCCAGCGCCCGCGCCTGCAGCGCCAGCATCTCGCCGTCGTCGGTCTCGTGGTCGTAGCCGCAGAGGTGGAGCACGCCGTGGACGGCGGCCTCGGTCACGTCCGCGCAGCGCGGCGGGCAGATCGCGACGTCGCCGAGCTCGCGCGGCCCCGAGACGGGGCCACATCCGTCGATCGGGAAGGCGAGGACATCGGTCGGGGAGTCCTTGCCCCGGTGCTCGCGGTTGAGCTCGCGGATCCGCGCCTCGTCCACCCGTTCGACCGCGAGATGTCCGTCTCCCACCCCGGCCGCCGCCAGCGCGGCGGCGACGGCGTCGCGGAGGTCAGGAGGGACGTCGGTCAGGTCGAGGCTCACGAACGAGGCGTCGGCCCGTGTTCGGCGCGAGCGGCCTGCTCGCGGGCGCCGTGGGCGTCGTATGCGGCGACGATCCGCTGGACCAGCTTGTGGCGGACGACGTCCTCGCCGCCGAAGCGGACGAAGGAGATGTCCTGGACGTCGCCGAGGATGTCGCTGACGGCGATCAGGCCCGAGCGCTGGTCCCGCGGCAGGTCGACCTGGGTGATGTCGCCGGTCACCACCATCCGCGAGTTGAAGCCGAGCCGGGTGAGGAACATCTTCATCTGCTCCGGGCTGGTGTTCTGGGCCTCGTCGAGGATCACGAAGGAGTCGTTGAGGCTGCGGCCGCGCATGAAGGCCAGCGGCGCCACCTCGATCACGTTGCGTTCGAGGAAGCCGTTGACCCGATCGGGGTCGAGCATGTCGAAGAGCGCGTCGAAGAGCGGGCGCAGGTAGGGGTCGACCTTGGCCTGGATGTCGCCGGGCAGGAAACCGAGCCGCTCGCCCGCCTCGACCGCAGGCCGGGTGAGGATGATCCGCTGCACCTTGCGTTCGGTCAGCGCCGCCGCGGCCATCGCCACCGCGAGGAAGGTCTTGCCGGTGCCGGCGGGGCCGATCCCGAAGGTGATCGTGTGGCGGCGGATCGAGTCGACGTAGCGCTTCTGGTTCAGCGTCTTCGGCGCCACCTTGGTGTTGCGGTGGCGCCAGACGACGTCCTCGAGGATCTCCGCCGGGCTCTCTTCCGCATCCAGCGCTCCGGTCACCGCTTCGATCGTGCCGGGGGCGACTTCAATCCCCTGCTCGATCAGCTCGACCATCTCGTCGACCACGGTCGCCGCGGCGGCGACGTCGTCGGGCTCGCCCTCCAGCGTCAGCACGTTGCCGCGCAGGTGCAGCTCGGCCTCGAGCCGGCCGCGCAAGGCCTTCAGAACCCCGTCCTCGGAGCCGGCCAGCTCCGCCGCAACCGTATTGTCGAGGGTCAGCTGCCTGCGCGCCAAGTCTCAGGCACCCAGCTTCTCTCGCACCGCGGCGCTGACCCGCTTGCCGTCCGCGCGACCGCCGACCCTCGGCATCAGCGCTGACATCACCTGTCCCATCTGCCGCTGTTCGGAGGCGCCGGTCTCGTCGATCGCCCCCTGCACCAGCTCCGCCAGCTCCTCGTCGGAGAGCTGCTGGGGCAGGTAGCCCTCGATCAGCTCCGCCTCGAAGCGCTCGGAAGCCGCCTGCTCGGCCCGGCCGGCGCCCTCGTAGGCCTCCGCCGCCTCGACCCGCTTCTTGCGCTCCCGCTGCAGCACCGCGACCTCATCGCCCTTGCCGAGCTTCGCGTCCTGCTGCAGCACGTCGACGATCATCCGCAGCGCCCCGGCCCGCTCGCGGTCACGCGCTTTCATCGCCGTCTTGACGTCGTCCTGCACCTGCTCGAGAACAGTCATCGCCCTAAGGGTAATCGGCGGCGTCCGGGGTGACAGCCAGCCGCTTGGAGACGAGGTCCCGGAGATCGACGCTGACCAGGGTGAGGCCGTGGTGCCGAGCTGCCGCCACGTAGGCCGCGTCGTAGGCGGTCAGGCCGTGCTCGCCGGCGATTTGCAGCGCCGACTCGACGAGCTCGGCGTCGACCGGGAGGACGCGATCGCGGCAACACTTGAGCAGCAGGCGGTTGACCCGGCTCGCCTCGTTCGCATCGCCCCGCTTGACGCCGATCGCGTTGGCGACCTCATACAAGGTGAGATCGAGAGCGCTCAGGCTCGGCGCCTGGTCGCGAATCAAGCTCATGGCCGGCTCCCGGTAGGGACTTCCCGCCTCGGCGAGACTTACCCAAACACTGGCGTCGACGAGGAACACGCCTAGTGGGATTCCCGGTCTTCGCGAACGAGCTGGGCAGCGCTGACGCCGCCGAAGTCGATGGGCTGGATCTGGTCCAGCAGCCGCTCGATCTCTTCGCGATCGTGGCGCTCGGCTCGTTCCAGCTCCCGCACGGCGAGGCGCTGCAGAAAACCGCTGCGGGTCTCGCTGGTCTCCTTCGCACGCGCGTCCAGGCGCGCTAGGAGCTTGTCGGGAATGGAGATCATTACCTTGGCCACAGGATGAGTATATACGGTATTGCTCGGCGTCAAAACTGGCATGGCCGACAGGTTGAGGCCTATCAGCGCACGAGTGGCGCGCAGATCGCAAAATCTCGGCCTCGCCTTAGCGTCGAAACCGTGAATTCGCCTAGATCTCGACCTGCTCGACGTCGCCGAGCGGCATCTGCAGGAAGCGGGTGCCGATTGCGTGGAAGGCCTCGCAGTCGCCGGTGCAGAGGAAGTCGTAGCTGCCCTCGCCGGCGGGCTCCCGCGCCAGCCCCGCCCCCTCGAGCGTCCGCTGGACGGCGGCGGCGACCGCGTGCCCGCCGCTGACCAGGCGGACGTCGCGGCCGAGAATGCGCTGCAGCATCGGCGCAACCAGCGGATAGTGGGTGCAGCCGAGGATCAGGGTGTCGACACCGGCGGTTCTCAGCGGCTTGCAGTAGGAGCGGGCCATCGTCATCGTCTTTTCGTCGAAGAGGCCCCCCTCCTGGATGAAGGAGGCGAGGTGCGGCGCCGCCACCTCGATCACGTCGAGGCCGCGACCGGCCGCTTCGAGCGCGCGCCTGTAGGCACCGCTCTCGACCGTGTTCGGGGTCGCCAGCACCCCCACCCGCGCGTTCGCGGTGATCGCCGAGGCGATCTCGGCCTGCGGCTCGACCACCGGCACCACCTCCACGCCGTAGCCGGCGGCGACTTCCCGCGCCACCTCCTCGCCGACCGAGGTTGCAGTGTTGCAGGCGATCACCAGCAGCTTCGCCCCCCGCCCCAGCAACAACTCGGAGATCCGGGCGATCCGCTCCCGCAGCTCGGCCGGATCCTTGTCCCCGTAGGGGAACATCGCCGTGTCGCCGAGGTAGAGGAAGTCCTCCTGGGGCAGCGAGACCAGGCACTCGTGGAGCACGGTGAGGCCGCCGACCCCCGAGTCGAACATCGCCACCGGCCGCGCCGGATCGACCTCTTGCGCGGAGCCGGTCAGAGCGCTACGGCTTGACGGTCATGAAGAAGATCGTCACGACGACGATCAAGCCGGCAATCGGGCCGACCATGCCGAGCCTCCGCGAGACCTCTTCGAATTCAGGACTGAAGCTGTCGCCCGACTGGAGATCCCGTTCGGCCAGCGCCTGCGCCTTCTGCCCCTGCGGCCTGAAGAACCCGTGCTGAAGCCCGAACAAGGCGATGATCGCGATGAAGCCGACGGCGATGAAGGCTTCGCTGCCGTCCCAGTCGCCTTCCGCCATCAGATAGATCCCTGCCAGCAGGACGACGATCATCCCGGGGTCTACCAGGTATCGGTCAACCTTCCGGATCGCGTCGAAAAGCGCCGGGGCAGCGCGCGGGTGATCCGGCATGACCGAAAAGATGATCCCGTAGGCGAAAGTCGGCCCGAAGGCCAGGACCACCGCCAGGATGTGGATGAACAGCCCGACGCTGTAATCGGTGATATCGGCGACGATCATCGCCGGAACCCTATATCTCAGCCCTGACGCAGCAGCAGAGCCGCCCAGTCCCCGTCCCGCCGACGCTCCGCCTCGTCCAGCCCACTCGCCCCGAACGCCGCGGCGACTTCGTCCAGCTCTCCAGGCAAGAGCCCTGAGCAGACAACCGTCCTGGGCACCGGGGGAGTCTCGCCGGGCCCTCCCCGCTGTTGCCCGCCGAGACTCCCCCGGTGCCCCCCGGCCGCCTCGAGTTGGGCGGCTACTGCCTTGAGGATGGGAGCAGTCATGTTGGCTGCAACCGTCGCGGCAAGTGGAGGGAGCTGTTCGCGCAGGTTCATGCGTTCGAGTTGGACCTCGACGTCGTTGGCAGCTGCGTTGGCTGCGGCCGCTTCAAGTGCGGGCGGCTCGTGATCGTAGGCCCGGATCGGGTCCCAGCCCAGCTTCGCGGCGGCGATCGCCAGCACCCCAGAGCCCGTACCGAGGTCCGCCAGTTCGCCCTCCGGCTGCAGCTCGCAGAGGAACTCGAGGCAGAGGCGGGTGGTCGGGTGGGCGCCGGTGCCGAAGGCCTGGCCGGGGTCGACGACGACGTCGATCGTCCCGTCGCGCGCAGGCTCCCAGGAGGGCCGCAGCCAGAGGCGGTCGGCGACCAGGAGCGGCTTGTGGAAGTCGCGCCAGCGGTCGGCCCAGTCGTCGGGAATCTCGGTTGCGGTGACCTCAACCCTGCCACCGCCTACATCGGCGTCGAGGTCGCCCAGCTCCGGCAGCTCGCCCTCGCCGCCGTAGATCGCGAACTCGACGTAGCCCGGCCCGCGCTCCTCCTCGACCCCGTTCGGGGCCAGCACCGTCAGCTCGGCGAGGACCAGGTCCGCCTGCTCGGGGGCGCAGCGGACCGCGAGGCGGATCAACCCGACGTCCCCAACTGAATCATCCTCAACCGAACGCACGCCGGACGCGGCCGAAGAGCCCCTCGCCACGGCGCGGGGCGAGGTTCTCCTCCTCGAGCGTCTCGTCGAGCTGTTCGGCGAGCCGGCGCTGCTCCTCGCTGAGGTTGGCCGGGACGAAGACCTCGAGGATCACCCGCTGGTTGCCCCGACGGCGCCCGCTGAGTCGCGGCAGGCCGAGCCCCTTCAGCACGTACTGGTGACCGGGCTGCGTCCCCGCAACCACCTCGATCTCCTCCGCCCCCTCCAGGGTCGGCACGCTCACCGTCGTCCCCAGCATCGCCTCGGTGGCGGCGATCGAGGCGGTGCTGATCAGGTCGGTGCCGTCGCGCTCGAAGCGCTCGTCCTCGGCGACCGCCACCTCGACGTAAAGGTCGCCCGCCGGCGCCCCGGGCTCGCCGGCGTGCCCGGCGCCGGCGATCCGCAGCCGCTGCCCGGCTTCGATCCCGGCCGGGACTTCGATCTTGCTGGTCCGGCTCTGCCGGGTGCGGCCGCTGCCGGCGCAGACCTCGCACGGGGACTCCGGCACTTTGCCGGCGCCCCCACAGACGTCGCAGGGGGCGCTGCGGACCACCTGCCCGAAGGGGGTGCGCGTCACCGCCCGCAGCTCGCCGCTGCCGCCGCAGCGCTCGCAGGTGGAGATCGGCGTCCCCGGCTCGGCGCCGTTCCCGTGGCAGTGCTCGCAGGGGGCGATGACGTCGTAGGTGACCTCGCGCTGGACACCCGTCGCCACCTCGGACAGCTCGAGCTCGACTTCGATCCCGACGTCGCCGCCGGCCGCGGCGCGGCGGCCGCCGCCGAACCCGAAGCCGCCGCCACCGCCGAAGAAGGCCTGGAAGATGTCGTCGATCGAGCCGAACCCGGCGCCCGGGTCGAAGCCGCCCGACCGCAGCCCCTCGTGGCCGTAGGCGTCGTAGGTGCGGCGGCGCTCGGGGTCCGACAGGACCTCGTAGGCCTCGGCGGCTTCTTTGAATCGGTCCTCGGCGTCGGGCGCCTGGTTGACGTCGGGGTGCAGCTCCCGCGCCAGCCGGCGGAAGGCTTTCTTGACCTCGGTCTCACCGGCGTCCCGGGAGACCCCGAGGACCTCGTAATAATCGCGCGGCATCGGCTAGCTGCCGTAGACGGTCTCGAAGTAGCGGGAGAGCTCGCGGGCGGCAAGGCGGACCGAGGCGATCGCGGTCGCGTAGTCCATCCGCAGCGGGCCGACGACGCCGACGGCGCCGAGGTTGCGGTGGGCGAGCCCGTAGTTGGCGCCGATCACGCTGACCGAGCGCAGCTCCGGCTGCGGGTTCTCGGCCCCGATCCACAAGAAGACAGAGCGACGGTCGAGCGAGGAGCGCAGCATCTGCAGGACGTCGGCGCGCCGCTCCAGTGCCGTCATTAGCTCGTCGGCGCGCGGAAGGTCCGGCAGGTGCGCGTCGGAGAGCAGGCGGGAGGTGCCCTCGAGGTAGAGGTCGCCGCCCCCCTCGCCGACGAAGTCGGTGAAGGCACTGCCGAGAGTGGCGACGAACTCGCCCTCGACCCCGCTCAGCTCCGGATCGGCGAGCTTCGTCTCGATCATCCGCGCCCCGACACCGAGCCCGGAGAGGGACTCGTTGAGGTAGCTCGAGGCCCACTCGACCAGGCCGCTGTCGACCGGCCGGCCGAACTCGAAGACGCGGCGGGTGACGTCGCCGGTCGAGGCGATCCCGATCACGACGACCTTGTTCGGCTGCAGCTGCAGCACCTCGACCCGGTGGATCGTCGCCGTCAGGCTCGGCTCCGGCGCCGTCGCCATCGCCACCAGGTCGGTGACTTCGGCCAGGGCGACCGTGGTCTCCCGCATCGCCGCATCAACCTCACGCCGCAACCGCGAAAGCTCCAGCTCCACACTCGGCTCGGCCGGCATGGCCCCCGATTCGAGCATCGAATCCACATAGAGCCGGTAACCGGAGTCAGTCGGAACCCGCCCGGCGGAGGTATGCGGGTGCGTGAGGTACCCGGCTGCCTCCAACCCAGCCAGCTCAGCCCGCACGGTCGAAGGCCCCCACTCAACCTCAGCCCGTTCAGCCACCTCCTTCGAAGGCACGGGCCGCCCCGTCTGCAGGTAGCCATCCACCACCAACCGAAGAATCAGCTCTTGCCGCTCGCTCAGCATGCCGTTGATTCTAGGAGGGGCACCCGCGCCGCTCGCAGCCGGGGTGGGGCACCCTCGGGCCGGCGGATACTCAAAGCCGTGGTGCTGATCAGCACCACGGCTTGTCAGAACGAGGGTACCCCACCCCGGCCCCTCGCCTACAGCCGAAGTTCGGCTTCCGCGTTCTTGATCAGTTCGGTATCGCCCTGCTTGGCGATGGTGTCGACCACGACCCGGTCGCCGTCGATCGATTTGACGGTTCCGGAGACGACGATCTCCTGCTCGGGGAAGCCCATCCCCCGGAACTGGACCTTGAGCCGCTTCAGCGCCCGCGGGTCGCCGTCGGCCAGCGCCGCATTGGCTTTGGCGGTCAGGCCCATTCCGTAAAGACCATGGAGGATCGTCCTCGGCAGCCCGACGGCCCTGGCGAACTCTTCGTCGATGTGGATCGGGTTGAAGTCGCCCGAGGCACCGGCGTAGCGGTGCGGCAGGTACTTGTCCGGGGTGACCCGCAGCTCCGGAAGCGCCTCGCCCACGTTCATAGACATGATTTTCGCCTCCGCTCACTCGCAAAGAAATCAGATATGGATGCTTGTTCGCTCTGGCTCAGGGCCATCTCAAACCCCCCTCACGATCAGCGTCCAGGTGCCGCGCGCGACCTGGGCGCCGTCCTGGTTGACCGAGTTGGTCTCGAACACGTAGAAGCCTTTACCGTCTTTCTCCTCGATCGAGACGCACTTGGCGGTGGTCGTGATCTCGTCGCCGGAGCAGGCGGGCTCGTCCCACTCGAACTCCTGGCCGCCATGGACCATCGCCGCGAAGTTCATCGCCACGTCGGGGTCGAACATCGCCGGCGCCATCGCCGGGCTGCTGTAGACGACCGCGAACATCGGCGGCGCCACCACGTCACGGAAGCCGGCCGCGCGCGCCGCCTCGACGTCGAGGTGGACGGAGTTGTCGATCCCCAGCGCGTTCGCGTACTCCCGAATCTTCTCCCGCCCCACCTGGTAGGTGGTCGACGGCCATTCCTTCCCAACTGCATCAGTCTTCACAGGCATGGGCGGGCACTCTAACTGGCCACGCGGCCAAGCCGTCGGGCCAAGCGGCCAATCGGGCGGGTGGCGCCGATTTGGGGGACCATTCCCGCGTAGTTGCGGGGATGGTGGGGCCAAACCGGCGACAGGACCCGCCCGCCCGAGCGCTCCGCCCCTACTCGTCGATCTCGAGTACCGCCAGGAACGCCTCCTGCGGCACTTCCACCCGCCCGACCGCCTTCATCCGCTTCTTGCCCGCTTTCTGCTTCTTCAGCAGCTTGTTCTTGCGGGTGACATCGCCGCCGTAGAGCTTCGCGGTGACGTCCTTGCGCAGCGCCTTGACGGTCTCGCGGGCGAGGATGTTGGAGCCGACCGCCGCCTGGACCGGGACGTCGAAGAGCTGGCGCGGGATGGTCTTGCGCAGACGGCCGACCAGGCGCTTGCCCTGGTCGTAGGCGAAGTCGCGGAAGACGATGATCGAGAGCGCGTCGACCTTGTCGCCGGCGAGGAGGATGTCCACCTTGACCAGGTCGGAGACGCGGTTGCCGATCGGCTCATAATCCAGCGAGGCGTAACCGCGGGTGGAGGACTTCAGGAGGTCGAAGAAGTCGAGGACGATTTCGGCCAGCGGCAGGTCGTAGCGGATCTGCACCCGCTGCGGGCTGAGGAAGTGCATGTCGACGTGGGCACCGCGGCGCTGCTGGCAGAGCTCCATCACCGCCCCCACCTGCTCTTTCGGGCAGATGATCGTGGCCCGGATGTAGGGCTCTTCGATCGTCTCGATCGTGCCCGGGTCCGGCAGCTCGGTCGGGCTGTGGACCTCCTTGTGCTCGCCGTTGGTGAGGTTGACCTCGTAGCGGACATTCGGCGTGGTCGCCAGCAGGTCGAGGTCGTACTCGCGCTCCAGCCGCTCGCGCACGATCTCCATGTGCAGAAGTCCGAGGAAGCCGCAGCGGAAGCCGAAGCCGAGCGCCTCGGAGGTCTCCGGCTCCCAGGAGAGGGCGGCGTCGTTCAGCGATAGCTTCTCGAGCGCGTCGCGGAGGTCTTCGTAGCGGTCGGTGTCGATCGGGAAGAGGCCGCAGAAGACCATCGGCCGGACCTCGCGGTAGCCCTCCAGCGGTTCGCTCGCCTGGTTGCCCTGCGTGGTCAGGGTGTCACCGACCCGCAGCTTGGTCACGTCCTTAATCCCGGTGATCAGGTAGCCGACGTCGCCCGCGTCCATCCCCTCGACGCCGATCATCGTCGGGCGGAAGAAGCCGATGTCGTCGATGTCGGCTTCGGTGCCGTTCTGCATCGCCAGGATCCGGTCGCGCTTGCGAAAGGCGCCGTCGACCATCCGCACGTAGGCGATGACGCCGCGGTAGGGATCGAACTCGGAGTCGAAGATCAGGGCGCGGGTGGGCGCTTCTGCCTCGCCGCCGGGCGGCGGGATCCGCTCGACGATCGCCTCCAGCACCTCGAGCACCCCCTCCCCGGTCTTGGCCGAGATCCAGAGAGCTTCCTCGGGGTCGCCGCCGAGCAGGTCGGCGATCTCCTGGGCGACCCGCTCGGGCTCGGCGCCCGGCAGGTCTACCTTGTTGATCACCGGGATCAACTCGAGGCCGTTCTCGATCGCCAGGTAGGTGTTGGCGACGGTCTGCGCCTCCACCCCCTGGGCGGCGTCGACGACCAGCAGCGCCCCCTCGCAGGCGGCGAGGCTGCGCGAGACCTCGTAGGAGAAGTCGACGTGGCCGGGGGTGTCGATCAGGTGCAGGTGGTAGATCTCGCCGTTGCGCGCGGTGTACTCGACCCGCACCGCCTGCGCCTTGATCGTGATCCCGCGCTCGCGCTCGAGGTCCATCGAGTCGAGCAGCTGCGCCTGCATTTTCTTCGGGTCGACGGCGCCGGTGAGCTCGAGGATGCGGTCGGCCAGGGTCGACTTGCCGTGGTCGATGTGGGCGATGATCGAGAAGTTGCGGATGTGGTCCATGGCGCGGGGGCGGAGTATGGCGACTGAGATTGGTGGCGCGCGGGTCCTGTCGCCGCAGGGGACCCACCATCTCCTGAACTACCAGGAGATGGCCCCCCCTACGACGCCACCCGCGCGAGAAGCGTCGTCAGCTACACGCTGATGGACTCAGCGTTTTCGGCAGCTTGAAGACGACCGTTGGGGGCTTTTTCAAGATGACTTGGGCTCCGGCGTGGTCTAGCCACTTGGCGAGGGGTGGGTATGGGGGCTTCCCGGGTTCCAGGCGGTCGCGGGTGGCTATGGCGTAGTCGTAATCGCCTGCGGTCAGGAGCTGGAGGTATTGGTGGCAGGTGGTTGGGGCTTCGAAGCCGCCGTGGGGGCGCTTTAGGCCTAGGTACTGGACGTGGTTGCTGAGATCGGTGCCGTAAAGGGGGTACTGGCGGGTGCTGGTGGTGGCGATGCGGGCGTCGCTGATGTCGCGAGACCAGGCGAAGGCCGCGTTGAGGCCGGGGGTCGTGAAGGTGGGGTCCTTGTAGCGAGACTCCAAGTAGTGCCGCTGGACCGGGTAACCCACCACGACCGCGAGCATCACACCTGCTCCGAGCACCCAACCCCACCGGCCCGCATGAGTGCTCCCCACTTTTGTTCCGCGATGCGAGACAAAGGAGGGGAGCACCCTGCCCAGCGCCGTCGGGAGCAAAGCGAGGCCGAGGACGAGGGCCGGCACGAGGTA
>Ga0207702_10000252_pt1 | contig 62099 bp, 65 predicted proteins | sample KBSCornC62_FD_184302 | JGI IMG/M metagenome (GOLD analysis project Ga0207702, IMG submission 184302) | Corn rhizosphere microbial communities from Kellogg Biological Station, Michigan, USA - KBS Corn C6-2 (SPAdes) (version 2) | ecosystem: Host-associated > Plants > Roots > Rhizosphere > Soil ...
CATCTCCTCATTCTTCTGGCCGGATGCGCCGGCGAGGGCATCCGGCGGTGGCGGGTCGTCGAGGAAGATCGCGATGGTGCGGTTGGGAGCCGCTGAGGGGAACGGGTTGGCCTCCAGCACCTGCTGCATTTCGGCCGCGGTTCGCACGATAACCCCAACGGGCTTGTTAGCATAAGCGAGCAGGCGCGTTTCCAGTTCGGCTTTCACCTTGGCCGGTTTTGCCTGGCTCGCAAAAACCACGTTGCCGCTGGCGATGTAGGTTTTGACTCCGGTGAAACCGGCGTCGATGCACATCGCCTGAAGCTTTGCCATCGGCAGCTTGCCGGTGCCGCTGACATTCACGGCGCGTAGCAATGCGATGTACTTTGCCATTCCTTAAATCGATCCATCTGGAGCTGGTGCGCGACATCTATGGTCGAGGCGCGGTGCATTGTGCCTCGCTCAACCCACTTCAGCGCGCGGTGTTGCCGTATGACGTGACATCATTGGATACAGTTTGAGCGGCCCGAGACATAGGTGACAGATCGTACCGGACACATGGGTTACACTTTTCGCTTTTTTGCAAGCGGGAGGTGTGGATGCCGTGGAAAGCGAGTTCGATTATGGAAGAACGCCTTCGCGTTGCCGTGCCGGCACGATGGCGGCAGGGGCCCGGGAGAAAGCGGTCGGAACGCCGGCGAAAACGCCCAAGCCGGCGAGAAACCGGCGCCTGTCGGCCCGCTGCGAACCGCGCGGGCGGGTTGCAAGCAGCCGTTCGCTGAGGCATTAGAAATGCTCGCGCGACTGGTTTGACGCCATCCCGGGGCTTTTGCCGACTATGTCGAGTATCGTGCAGAATGCGCCCTGGCTTCGGGGCATCCGGGCCCATGTGAACCCGCGCAGCCGGTTGTGGCTCCTGACCCTCGACCTCTATCCCGCGATGGTCGCGTTCGTTCTGCCGTGGTCGACCTCGGCGGTATCGATTCTCGTCGTGCTCTGGCTTGCGGCGGTTATCCCGACGATCCGTCTGCGCGAATTTTGGGCGTCCCTGAAGCGGCCCGAAAGCCTGCTGCCGCTGATCTTTTTTGCATTGGCCGTGGTCGGGATGCTGCGGACCGACGACGCCTGGTCGGCCCGGCTCCTCGGACTGCATCCGGTTGCCAAGCTGCTGCTGATCCCGGTGCTGCTCTATCATTTCGGCCGCTCCCGGCGATCGCACTGGGTCTTCATCGCATTCTTTGCGTCCTGTGCGCTGCTGATGGCATTTTCGTGGGCGATCTATTTCGCACCGGCGCTGAAATTCGCGGCGACGGAGAATGCCGGCGTTCCCGTCAAGAATTACATCAATCAAAGCCAGGAACTCACGCTGTGCCTGTTCGCGGCGGCGCCGCTGCTGCTGACGCTGCTTGAGGCGAGGCGCTGGGGCGCGGCGGCGGGCTTAACCGCTCTGTTGCTGGGTTTCCTTTGCAACATGATCTTCGTGGTGATCGCGCGCACCGCGTTCCTCTACATCCCGGTGCTGCTGGTGCTGTTTGCCGTCAGGTATTTCAACCCGAAGGCGGCGATCGGATTCGTGATGGCCGCCGCGGCGATCGTGGTGCTGCTCGGAATTGCGTCACCCTATGTGCGCTACCGCGTGCAATGGATCGCCCATGAACATGATCTGCGGGCGCATACCGATCTGGCGACGTCGGATGGCGAGCGAATGGCGTATTGGCGCACCTCGATCCGCTCGATCGAGTCGGCGCCGGTGTTCGGACACGGCACCGGATCGACCAAGCAGTTATTCGCGGAGCAGGCGGCGGGCAAGACCGGCGAGTGGGCCAACATCATCCGCAATCCTCATAACCAGACGCTGTATGTCGCGATTCAATGGGGAATCCTCGGCTGCGTCGTGCTCTATGCGATGTGGTATTTCCATCTCGCGCTGTTCTTCGGGCGCAGTTTTGCGGCGTGGGTCGGCCTCGTCGTGGTGGCGCAGAACTTCGTCAGCTCGCTGGTGAATTCGCATCTGTTCGATTTTCACGAAGGCTGGATCTATGTGCTGGGCGTCGGCGTCGCCGGCGGCATGGTTGCGGCCGCGCGCGGCGACGTGCCCGAGCGAATGGCGCTCCCTAGCGGAATCGAACCGCTCTCTCCACCGTGAAAGGGTGGCGTCCTAACCGATAGACGAAGGGAGCGAAACGGGTGGCCCCGCCGCGACCGGTTGGTCGCTTCATGGCCGTTTCGCCTGTCACAGCAAATAGTCCGGTAATTCAATACTTTGGCGCCCGATGGTGCCATGCCGAGCCCGATTTGGGGTCCAAATCGGGTGTCAGCGGGCGAACGTATAGTGGCGTTTGGGCGACCGGGCAAGTCGGGGAAATCAGCGGTTTTGCCGCCGGCGCGGCGGCCATCAGGGGCCGATACCACCGGCTTTGCGGTTCGGTTGCAACGTTTTCTAAAGCCTCGCGGGGTTAAAAATCCATCTTCAGGAGTGTTCAAAATGGCCGGAGCCACCAAGAAGCGCGAAGTGCGCAAGTCGCTGCACCAACCGGGGTGGATCACCCTCGACGGTGGTTTTGCGGCACGCCCTTGCGTGGTGCAGGACATGTCGGCCACCGGCGCCAAGATTACGATTGAAGATTCCAACACGTTGCCGGGCCGGTTGCGGCTGGCGTTTTCGCGCGATGCCCGCACCGGGCGGTACTGCGAAGTAGTGTGGCGGCGAGGCAAGTCGGCGGGCGTCAAATTCGTTCGCTAGAGCCTGATCGGTTCTGATTGCATCAGAACCGGGCTCCAGTTTCTGTTTTGCCGCGTTTTCTTCACGCGAACCGGATTCCACCTACGGCTCAAGTCCGAGGGCGTGCTTCGCTCGAAAACACTGTGGCCAGTCGCGGGCGCCCGCGATAAAAGGCGCGATGCGAAACATCCTGCTCGTTTTCGTGATGATGGCGCTCCCGGTTTCGACGGCGGCGGCCGCTTCCGATCCGCTGGCTCCGCAGAAGCCGTCCAGAACGGCAACCTCCGACAAGCCGCTTCCGGCCAGGCAAAACGGCAACGCCTGCGCGGCATATGGCCCGGGCTTTGTGAAGGTCAACGGCAGCGACACCTGCGTGAAGGTCGGCGGCGACATGAGCGTCAACGTCCGCGGCGGGCGCTGAGAGCGCCCGCGCGCTCCGCTGCGTCACGTCATCGGCGGCGCGATGAATTTCTTGAATCCCGGACGTTCCTCGATCTCCCTGAACCAGCGCTCCAGATGCGCCAGCTTCGGCTTGGTGACGCCTTCGACCCCGAACCAGCGCCGGGCGAAGGCGCCGACCGCGATATCGGCGAGCGTGAACTGGTCGCCCTCAAAATAGCGATGCGCCACCAGCCTTCGGTCCGCGATGTTCCAGACCGCGGCCTCGGCGTCGACATCCTTCTGGATCGCCACCATGTCGCGCTGCGCAAGCGAGGTTCGCACCAAAGCCCAAAACACCGGACGATCGACCGGCTGCACCGTCGACAGCGTCCAGTCCAGCCAGCGATCAACGCCGGCGCGCGTTCGCGGCGCCTGCGGATAAATCGGCGAATCCGGCCGGTGCGCCATCGCGAGATAACGCATCACCGAGTTGCTCTCCCAAAGCACAAAATCGCCCTCGACCAGCGTCGGCACCCGCCCGTTCGGATTCATCACGAGATAATTCTGTTCGGTATTGCGGCCGAACGCCATGCCGGCATCGATACGCTCATAGGCGAGATCGAGTTCGTGCAGGCACCACAGCACCTTCTGCACATTGACCGAATTGGCCCGGCCCCAAATGATGATTGGCTTCTTGTCGTCGGCCACGTTTTTTTCTCCCGATAATCCGCTTGATGATTCCGTTTCCTGGCGGTTCATATCGGAAGTTCGGCGAAAAAGCTCGAATCCCGGACGAGATTCGACCGCTGCTCTCGAAAAAGTCAGGCCCCGTCGCAGCGCGACAGGGCCTGAACGCAATAAATCGCGGCTGGCTTAATGACCGAAGAACAGCCACAGCAGGATGATCACCGGGATCGGCACGCCGAGCAGCCAGAGCAGAATTCCTTTTCCCATTTTCGCCTCCAAAAATTCCTCGTGGCGGGAGAACGTCTCCCGCGTGATGAGGTTCCGGAGCGGAAACGCAAAGCTGCTCATTTTGCGTGGAACAAATGCCTTACCAATGGCCGGTATTCGGCATCGAGCTCCAGGGCTCGGCGGGCGCCTTCGGTTCGCCCTTTTGCAGCAGCTCGATCGAATGCAGATCCGGCGAGCGCACGAACGCCATCGAGCCGTCACGCGGCGGCCGGTTGATGGTGATGCCCATCTTCATCAAATTGGCGCAGGTCGCGTAGATGTCGTCGACCTCGTAGGCGAGATGGCCAAAGTAGCGATCCTCGCCGTATTTTTCCTCATCCCAGTTATAGGTCAGTTCGACCAGCGGCGCGCCGCGCGTTTTCGGCAGTTTTTCCAGCAGGTGCATGTCCTGCTCCGCGCACAAGAACACCAGCGTGAATTTTGCCTTCTCGTTGTCGATGCGGCGGACCTCCTTCAGGCCCAGAGCATCCTGGTAGAATTTTAGCGCGGCATCGAGATTGCGGACGCGCAGCATGGTGTGGAGATAACGCATGTTTCTTGCTCCCTTGAACATTTGCAGATTTGGCAGGCCGGCTGGTCGGATATTCCATAGCAGTAAAAAGCGGAATGGGGCAGGGCGTCGAGGGCGGATTGCGGGGCTACAGGCATGCTTCTGCGTTCATGCAGGTTCTGAGTTCAAGTGTTATTTCGGTAAATCGGAATAGGCTGGTTGATCTGGCAATTTGCGGCTATACCGAAGCCTCGCAACTCAGGCCTTCTCCTCGCGCTTTTCTTTCTCGCGCTTGCGGTTCACGAAACCGACGATGTGAGGAGGGAAGCCTTCGTTCATGGCAACCGTCCTTCGGCGATTTGCAAAGAAAGACCCCGCGCGGGGAGCTACGGGCCCCTTCAGCGCCGGCAGGGCGGCTGCCGGCACCAGTTGCGTCATCGTCGTGTCTGGCCCACCAACTTAGCTCCGCCGGTTTCGTTCCGTGCGAAGCAGCCAAAGGATGTCGATCCCGGCGGCCCGGGCCAGGCGGCGTCGCTTGCGGCTCGAGCGAAAATTCCGCGTTCCGCATTTTCAACGCACCGCAGCAAATCGGCGTCGCCCCCGTCCATCCTCCCTTAAATCTGCTGGTCCGTTTTGAGTTTAGGTGGCGCGCGCTTGAAAACCCGCTGTCCTGTGTTCACTTTGGAACCGACATCGGCCGGAGACATTCTAGAATCCGACTTTCGTCAAACCCAACGGTTAGGACCCGTAACCAAACGAGGTTGTGTCATGCAGCGTCGGCGACAATCCACCCCGCATATTTTTAAAGAGAACCTCGCGACCGAAAAGGCGAGGCTTGAAGCGCAGATGGCCAAGCTCAAACCCGGCCCCGAGAGAGACGCCCTGCTCAGGAAGATCGGGCAGCTTGATACAGCGGCCCATTTGAGCGACTGGCTGTCATCGCCGGGTCTGCAATCTCCCAAAACAGCATAGAAGCATGGCTGCCCAACCTCTCGCCGGTCAGATCCGGAACCGGACAGGCGGTGGTTGTCGGTCATCGCCGCCCGTTTTTGGCGGTCATCGGTGACTGAGAGGGCTTCATGCTCTCGCCCTTGCTTGCGGTGAGCCCATGTGCGCGAAGTGCCTTACGATCCACGAAGCGATTATTCGATACCGACGAATTTACGTGTTCTCCATCCCCTGACAGGGTAAGCGTTTAGCGTTTTATTAGGTCTTTGTCGGCGCCGATTTTTTCGATTCCGATTCGTTCTTTGGGAACGGAATGGAGTCAGAAGGTGAACGAAGCGCCGTTTTCTTGCGCCGCTTTCACAGCTACTGAAGCACCTTGGGCAGCACGACGATCAGATCGATTTCCCGCTTCAACAGCCGGGTAGCAATGTCCGCGATGAGGAGAGAGAAATCATCCTCGATCTCGGCAGCCGCTTCTTCGTTCCTTGCATTGACATACAAAAGCGACCCGTCGGCTTCGATAAAGCGAATGCCTGAAAACACGCGGTCAAATACCGCGCGGCCGACCACCTGGGCGACCAGCGCCTGGATTGCGTAATCCTGTGTGTCCGTTAGTTGCATTGCGCAGACATAAGAGTCTGCGGGCCAAAAACAAGGGCGCGAAATTTGCGCGTTCAGCACTTGCCGAGCGGGCAGTTGAACCCACCGGAAGACCACGCGACTAATCCGGCATGGGCAAATTGTTCTTCGAATTGTTGTTGGAATTGTTGCTCTGGATCATCAGGGTCCTCGTCATGGACCTGCTCTGGCAAGGCGTCGTAAAGCTCTGCGCCTGGCTGGATCCGAGGATTACGGGGCGATGGCCGAGGCTGATCATAGGTGGCCTTCTCGGCCTCGCGGCCTTTTTGCTGTTTCCGATTGTCCTCGGGCTGTTCGGCTGATGCTGCGCGTTCGCGCGAGCGCTTAGCGTTTTGTTAGGCCTTTGTCCGCGGTGATTTTCCCGATTCCGATTCGTTCTTTGAGAACGGAATGGAGTCAGAGGGTGAACGGAAATTGTTGTCCTGTTTCTCCCATGCCACAGGCCGCCGGCCACATCAGCGCGACAAAACCCGCTGCCGCGGCGAGGCCCAGGGCAATGCCGGCACAGGTGATCAGTTGGGACAGCTTTTTCCGCACCGGGATTGGTGCGGTCCGGCATCGCCGAGGTTCACCTTGCGGAAACGCTAATCCAGCCGCCGTTCGTCCGCGGCATCGCCCTTTCGCCAGTACGAGGCGACGCCGACAAAGCCGGCGAGGGCGGAAACATTGATGAAGGCTTCGATCCACTGCATGCCGGTCAAAGCGCGCCGCGCTCTTTCGTTCCGAAATGGCTGGTTGTAGGCGGATTGTTTTCTGACGCGTTTTCTTCGCGCGAACCGGTGCCCGCGTCGCTTGAAAACGCTATGGCGCGGAAATCCTATTCGGCGGCTTCCTGCTCGCGCTCGAGCAGCCGGACCAAATCGGCCATGCTGGAGGTGTCCTCGCGTTCGCGCCTGGGCGGTGGGGACGGGTTGTGTGGATTGTGGGCGTTGTCTTGGCGCCGCCAGCGCCTGATCAGTCTGGAAATCATGCCCCGCCTCCAATTGAGCTAGCAACGTCGGTTACTCAATTCGGACAAAAGCCAACCGTTCCCGGACAGCCGATCAAGCGAGCCAATTTTGAATCATTGTGCTTTCGCGGCTACGCGCTTTCGCCTTGGCCCTCGCGTGGACCGCCGTTGCCGCGGCTGACCACGCCGTAGTTGCTCGATTTTTGCCCGTCGCCGTCGGTGGTTCCCACGGTCAAGCCCAGCCGCAATAGTTCCCGCACCGCCGCCGCCCGCGTGGGCATGCGGTGCCGGAACCTGAAATCGTCGAGCACCGAAAGCTCTTCGGGGGAGAGCATGATTTGAAGTCGTTCGCCGCGCATGTCGCTCATGGTTCTGCCCAAACTTAGCCAAATGAGTAACTACCTAACTCCGCCACGTCATCGTTGGTTCCGCGAATGACACAAAACAAGCCAAATGAGTAAAATAATCAAGTAAAATCAATAGGTTGTTCATTGACCATTCAGCTTCGAACTGATATTTTGGAAAAATGGAGAACGCTGATGAGCAAGGAAATCAAGCAGCCCCGAGGTCCGAAGGACCAGAAGTCTCCGACTCGGCCGAGCCACGAGAAGGTTATCGAAAATCTCGATCGCTGGGCGAATAGCCCTGGCCTGCAGCCGCCCAAATAAGGCGATCGCGAACGCACCCCGCGTATTCCCTGATGGATTCGGCGCAGCGTTCTTGGCACGAGCGACTGAACGCAAAGCCTGTCCGGACCGACCAACGTCTCGAGCGGAGGCCTCCGGCATGAAGCGGGCTGTATTTTCTGATCGTGGGACCAATAGCAACGGCCGTCCTGACGCAGCTGCTGGAGCCAACGACAGGCCCGGTCGAAGGCGGGCGCATGAATATTTCGATGGGTCCTCTGCACATCTTGATCGTGTGCTGCCGGCATTCCTGATCGCGACCTTTCGATCGCCCGGTTTCTGAGCAGTTCCGCTGAAACAAATGCAACGCGCAGGCGTTATTTCCTCAAGCTTCCAAGCGGAGGACATGCGCATGACCATGACAAAGACATTGGCAGTTCTGGCGACCGTGGCCGCGATCGGCGCGACCGCTGTAACGACGCCGCCGGCAGAGGCGCGCGGTTTCGGGCCTGGCCTCGCCTTCGGCCTTGCGGCCGGCGCGCTCGCGGCCGGCGCCTATGGCGCTTTCGGCCCTTGGGGACCGTACTACGGACCCCGGTACTACAGCTATTATGGCCCGCACTATTATTATGGACCGGCCTATGGTCCCTACGCCTATTACGGCGGGCCCTATTACTATCATCATCGCTACTGGCACCGCTGGTAGGTGCAAAAGCCCGGAACGACGTTCCGGGCTTTTTCGCATCCGGCGCCGTTCGCGTTTTTGCGGCGCGCCGCGGACTCAAAACGGCGAGACCCCGCCAGGGGGAAGTGGCGGGGTCTCTCTTGGGGGCCGAACGCCGACTGCGCGGCGTTCTATGACCAAAACGCCCGAGCGTCGGATCCGTTCCGGGCATTTTCGAGCGTGGTCTCAAAATATTCTTCGCGCTCCCGTCTGAATTTTTCCTGGGTGGCTTTGAAGCTGGCGACACGGCTTGCGATTTCTTCGCGCGCGCGAGCGAGGCGTTGTTCTTGTTCGGTCATTGCCCATCCTTTTTGAGTCGTCCCATCGCCATTGGCAGTCTTGATTGGGGCGCGAATGCGGAAACCGCGTTGCAGGATTGTGGTTGTGCACGATGTGGATCGCGGTGGATAAAACCCGTGCCGTGCTTGTGGCTTTTCCGTCGTCCCGCTAGCGACAAGAAAAGCGGAGGGCTACAATGGCAAAGATCGATCTGGACTCACTGAGCATCGAAGAACTCGCAAGCCTGCGCGATCAGGCGAACGAAAAGCTTGCGGAGAAGGTCGCAACGAGACAGGCCGAGCTCGAGGCGGAGCTGGAAAAACTCTCCCAATACGGCAAGCCCTCGCGAAAATCTCAGGCCGCGGCCCCGATCGCGAAGGCGAAGAAGAGCGACAACAAGTCGGGCGACGAGGCCAAGGAGCCGATCGCAAAAGCGGCGTAACGATGGCCAGCTTCTTGATTTGGCCGCTCGGCGCCTATCCCTGATCTGGCGCGGATGGGGCGATGAGGTGGCAATCCGAACCGGCGTGCTATAGTCGCTACGGCTTGCACCTTTCGGATAGTCCCCGTGATCGCATCGGATCTTCGCAGCGGCGTGGAGCAGCTCGGCGACATGATCGCCGCGGCGTCCACCATCGTGCCCTTTACCGGCGCCGGCATCTCGACCGAATGCGGCATTCCCGACTTTCGCTCGCCGGGCGGATTGTGGGCGAAAAACCGTCCGATCCCGTTCGACGAGTTCGTCGCCAGTTCCGAAGCCAGGGATGAATCATGGCGCAGGCGGTTTGCGATGCAGCCGACCTTTGCCGCGGCGCGGCCCGGGCGCGGGCACCGCGCGCTGGCGTCGCTTCACAAGGCTGGCAAGATTCCGGCTGTGATCACCCAGAACATTGACAATCTGCATCAGATGTCAGGTTTTGCCGCCGATCATGTCGTCGAACTGCACGGCAACACCACCTATGCCCGCTGTATCGGCTGCGGACAGGCTTACGATCTGCCCTGGGTCAAGCAGCGCTTCGATGCCGAAGGCACAGCTCCCGACTGCACCGCATGCGACGAGCCGGTGAAAACCGCCACGATCTCCTTCGGCCAGGCAATGCCGGAAGACGCGATGCGTCGCGCCGTCGAGCTGGCGCAACACTGCGATCTGTTCCTGGCGATCGGGTCGTCGCTGGTGGTGTGGCCGGCCGCGGGGTTCCCGCTGATGGCCAAGAACAGCGGCGCCAGATTAGTTATTATCAACAATGAACCCACGGAACAGGACGATATTGCCGATCTGGTCATCCGCTTCGACATCGGGGAAACCCTGGGTCCCTTCGTCGGCAACTGATCTCGGAATGATTCGCGCCTGTGCAAGCCTGTTCATAGCTTTGTGCGAATTCGTTTTTTAGCTATGCGCCGCAAGCGGGAGTGTTATCTTTTGATTCGAGAGATTCGCGTCGCGTCATCGTGAATTGGCGTCCTGGTGGATTGTCACGCGATGAGCGCGTGTACAGACATCGCCGCGGTAAATGGCTGATGTCGATAAGGTGTGGGGTCCGGGGTCATGGGGTCGGACGGATTTGAGTCCAAGAAGCTGGGAGGACCATCGCCGGGCGCGGCGGGATCCAATCGGCTTGGTCAAGGCAGGCTAGGGCCGGACGGGCTCACGCCCAGCGAGTTTTCGGCCGACCGCGATCCCGCAATGGATGCGCTATCGGGGCTCGGCGACAGCGCCGCCAACCTGGTCGAAATCTCCGGCGTCATCAAATGGTTCGATGCCTCCAAGGGCTACGGCTTCATCGTTCCCGACAATGGCTGGCCGGATGTGCTGCTGCACGTCACGGTGCTTCGCCGCGACGGCTATCAGACCGCCTATGAAGGCGCCCGCCTGGTGTGCGAATGCGTGCAGCGGGCCAAGGGCTATCAGGCGTTCCGCATCCTCTCGATGGATGAATCGACCGCGATCCATCCCGCCCAGATGCTGCCGCCGCGCACCCATGTCAGCGTCACCCCGACCAGCGGGCTGGAGCGGGCGCAGGTCAAGTGGTTCAACCGGCTGCGCGGCTTCGGCTTCCTGACCTGCGGCGAGGGCACCCCGGACATTTTTGTCCATATGGAAACCTTGCGCCGCTTCGGCATGACCGAGCTGCGTCCCGGCCAATATGTGCTGGTAAGGTTCGGGCCGGGTTCCAAGGGCATGATGGCGGCCGAGATCCAGCCGGAGTCCGGCCCCGGCCTGTCGTCGCACTAATCACGCGCCTCAGCCTTTCGTTATTCAGCCGCAACCACCGCTCGATCTCGCCAAAATGATCTCGCGGCGGTTCCCGCGCGTCTGGCATTTACCACGATCGTCGGGGTAGGGTCCGGCCGAATTGGGTTTCCTGCAAATCCTCAACAACTGGTTTGAAGTGGTGTCCATGAAATTGAACGGGTGTGTCAGCCAGGTTCGCCCGCGGGCCTGGTGCTTGGTCATGTGGTCCGCGATCGCGCTATGGGCGTTCAGCGGGGTCGAGGCGAGCGCGGCGAGCGTCCAGCCGCTCGAGATCGTCACCAAGACCGGCGTTCATGTGTTCTCGGTCGAAATGGCGACCACCGAGCAGGAAAAAGAAACCGGACTGATGTACCGCAAGGAATTGGCCGACGGGAAGGGCATGCTGTTCGACTTCTCGCCCGAACAGGAAGTATCGATGTGGATGAAGAACACCTACATCTCGCTCGACATGATCTTCATCCGCGCCGACGGCCGCATCCTGCGGATTGCCGAAAACACCGAGCCGATGTCGACCCGGATCATCCCGTCCAACGGCCTGTGCAAGGGCGTGCTGGAAGTGATCGCCGGCACCGCCCAAAAATACGGGATAAAACCCGGCGACCGCGTCGGGCATCCGCTGTTCAACGGTCACTAAGGACCCCGAGAGAGCCCGGCCCGCGCCTTGCTGGCCCCGGCCGAAGCGTGTATCGAAATCGTTTCAAAGACCATCGGGGTATAGCGCAGCCTGGTAGCGCGGCAGTTTTGGGTACTGCAGGTCGTTGGTTCGAATCCAGCTGCCCCGACCAACAAAATCAACAATTTAGACGCCATCTTGAATTCTTCCCGGGAGCGAGCGTCGGGAAGACGATGGCGAACCCCCATCCGAGAGCCAATGAAGCCGGCCCTGCACCTTTTCCTGTCGCTCGTTCTTTTGATGCCGGCGATTGCACAGGCCGCGTCTCCCGCCGAGATGATCTCGGACTTTCGGCATAGACATGGCGAGCGGAGTGTGACGCTCGATCCGACACTCAGCCGGATTGCGCGCGAGCAGGCCGACGCCATGGCGGCAAAGGACGTGCTGTCCCACGAGGTGCTGGGCGGCTTTTCCCGGCGGATCAGCCCGTCGGGCGCCGGGCGCGCCGCGGAGAATATCGCCTACGGCTATGACGGCTTTCCCAAGACGCTCAACCAATGGATCGAATCGAGCGAGCACCGCAAAAACCTGCTGCTGCATGACGCGTCGCGGATCGGCATCGGCAGCGCAAAAAGCTCGGCCACCGGCCGCATCTATTGGGCGATGGAGATTGCGGGCGACTACGAGCGTCCGAAAATGATCGGGCGGCCAAGGATCGCCGTCGCAAAACCGGCCGCGGCGGCAAAACCGAAAGCGCACGCTGCGCAAGCCTGCCGGTTGAAGATTCTCAGTCTTTGTCTCTAGGGCGACGCGAAGGCAGCGGTCTCTAGGGCGACGCGAAGGCCGCGCCGCTATTCCTGCCTATTTTTTCTTGCCGGTGTTGACGGTCGGCTGCCATCCGCCGGCTTTCTGGCTTGGCGCAGCCGCAATGGTCTTGATCTTCTCCTTTTTGGGTTTCTTGGCTTCCCGGTTGCTTCGTTGCTCGCCCTTGCCCATGTCGATCTCTCCCTTCGGCTTTATGCCGTCGCATCGAATGCGATTTCTCGCATCGGCGCGGGTGGGATGGTGCGCGCTTTTTCGCCAAATAGCCAGCTACGGCTGAATCACCGTCATCCTGAACGGCCCGCTGTTGGCGGCCGCATGCGCGACGGCGTCGTTGGCATGGGCGAGATCGAATGCGGTGACCTCGAACTGATCGAGGCCGATCAGGCCGGCGCGGATCATGCCGACCATCAGCGTGATCGCATGCGGCGGGTACATCCATTGGCCGCGCAGCGTGATGCAGTTTCGCATCATCCAGGCGTAGGGCAGGTCGACCCCGGGGCCTCCAGCCCAACCGACGCCGCCCATCAGTACGGCGCGGCCGCGGGGGCGCACCGTCAGCAACGCGGTCCGCACCTGACTCGTGCTTGCGGCGGGCGGCAGCAGGTCGAGGACACAGTCGATCGGGCCGGACGCGGCCTCGAAGATGCGCTTGCGATCGGCTTCCTCGTCGCCATGCATCGTCACGGTGCGAAGCCGTGGGCCGAACCGGCGTGCCAGATCCGTCAGCGCCAGCGCATTGCGTCCGGTCGCGATCACGCAAGCCGCGCCCATGCCGAGTGCTACCGCGACACCCGCGCTGCCGAAGCCGCCGGTGGCGCCATTGACCAGCACGGTCTCGCCGGGTTGCAGTTTGGCGGCGAGAAAGCCGCCATAGGGAACCAGCAGCGTCCCCAAGGCGCTCCATCTTCCAGCGTCGGCTTTATCGAGAGCGCCGATCGCGATTGCGTTTTCGGTCGGCACGCGCACCTGCTGCGCCCACGCGCCGTCGTGAAAATAGCGTTGCAGGCGCAGGCCGCCTTCGCCGGCGGCGGTTAGGCCTTGCAGCGCGACGTCAGGAGACAAGGCGTTGTCGCGCGACCGCACCGTGGGATCGCAATAGACCCAGTCGCCGGGCTTAAGATGCGTCGCATCCGGGCCGGTGGCACGGACGCGCCCGATCGCGCCGGCGCCTGGCACGATCGGCAATTCCAGCACATAGTTGCGCGCGCCGCTAAACACTTCGCCGGCGTAGGCCAGCACCCGGCTCGCCGCGACATCGACGATGACTTCACCGGTGCCGAGCACCGGATCGGGCACGGTCTCGATCGCCAGCGGTGATCCGAACGCCTTCAAAATGGCTGCTTTCATGGGGGGCACCTCGTATGGAAGATCATCATCGCGGGGCTTCCAGGTCCCGGCAAGGCCTGGTATTATCCTAGGACTGAGCAATCCCTCTCTGGCCTCTTTCGGAGCGTGACGTAGATGCCCGACCCGCAACGCAGTGAACTCGGCGATTTCCTGCGCTCGCGGCGCGAGAGGCTGAGTCCGAAGGCGATGGGATTGCCCAGCGTGCGGCGGCGCCGCACCCCGGGCCTGCGGCGCGAGGAGGTGGCCGAGCTCGCGGGCATCGGCGTCGACTGGTACATCCGGCTGGAGCAGGGACGCACCGTCAGCCCGTCGGTCACCACCATCGACGCCCTGGCGCGCGCGCTGCGCCTGAGCAAGGCCGAACATGCGCACCTGCGCGCGCTGACGCGCAACGCCGGTCGCCGGGCTTTCGTGCCCGAGATCGTGCCGCCGACGATCCGGCGTCTGGTCGAAAGCCTCAACCAGCCGGCCTATATCTGTGGCCGCCGCCTCGACATCCTGGCCTGGAACGCGGCGGCGAACGAAATTTTCGCGTTCGGCCGCCTGCCGGAATCCGATCGCAACAGCTTGATCAGCGTGCTGACCAACCCGGCGATGCGACGCTTGTTCGGAACGTCGTGGGCCGACGAGGCCAAACGCCTCGTCGCGCAGTTTCGCACGACCCATGATTTGTGGGCCGGGGATCCCGCCTTTGTCGCACTGCTGGAGCGGCTGCGGCAGGGCTGTCCCGAGTTCTCCGGCTGGTGGGAAGCGCACGACGTGCGCAATGCCGGCGGTGGCGAGAAAGTGCTGAAGCACCCGAAAAAGGGCACGCTGCGGTTCGAATATGCGAGCTTTCAGGCCAATGACGATCCCGCGCTAAAACTCGTCATTTACAGCCAGATCTGACCTGTATCCGGTGATCCGACCTGTGCTGATTTGAACACGCTCCGCGGGGAAATGGCCGCTATTCCGGCTGCTCTGGGTTGCTCTCGCTGCCGGGTTGGGAAACACTGAGCGCCGGAATAAGGATATTGCCGACTCGGGACGGGTGGCGCGTTGCGCGCCCCGTAGACGACCGGGTCGAATATAAGGGACTAACGATGAAAATCAGGCTTTTGGCGGCGGCGGTCATCCTGTCGATTTCGGCACCGGCATTTGCGGCCGATGCGGATATGCCGATCCGGCACCATCACCACCATTACGCCAGCGGGATCGAAGATATCTATCTGCACAATTACGGCCCGCCCGACTTCTATCCCGGCACCAATGTTCCGCCGGATCGCGTGGTTTATCCCGCCAACGGCGCGCCTTACGGCATTTACGATGGGTTCGGCCGGCACTGTGAGCAGTCTACCGCGAACTACCGGGGCCAGGACGGCCGGCGTCACGGCTGCAACTAGCTTCTGCATCGAGACGTTGGACAAACCGCCGCCCTCGGCCGGCTGAAAACGCCGCTATCGCGCCGGCTCGATGACGTTGCAATTGGTGCGGCCGGACATCAGGCAGTCCTGCATCTTGCTGGCCGCGGTCAGTTGGTGCGCCAGCCACAGCCCCGCCACCAGCAGCACCACGGCGATGGCGAGGCCAGCGATCGCGGGGGTGCGGCTGCCGCTGCCGTCCTGGTCGGGGTCATCCATGGGGCGCGGTCTCTACTCTGGCTCGATCCAGGCGCGGCCCAGCGCAAATTGCCCGACCGGTCCCTCGACGTGAAATTCGGTGCCGGTCATCCGGGCGAAGCGATCGATGTTGTTGTTGCCGATCGCGCATCCGCCAAGCCCCATGTCGGTCGCCATCAAATAAAGCGTCTGCATCATGACGCCGACGTTCTTCAGCACCAGCGAATAGGCGATCGCGCTGTATTTCCATGAGATCCGGTCGAACCGCGCCGCGATCGTGACCAGCACCTGCGGCGTGTTCGGCGCATCCATCGCCATGACCGCCGATTCGAGCTGGGCTTCGATGTCCTGCGGCTGCGCCGCGATCGGCACCAGCGCATGGCGGTCGGCATCGTAGTGATAGAAGCCAGGGTCCAGACCCTTGCAGTTGGCCACGGTCAGATAGAGCTCGAGTTCGTAACTGCTGCCGCCGGACGGATACGGCCGCACCGTGTAGGCGATCATCGGACCGCTGCCGTCGCCGAGGTCGGCGCGGTTTTCCCAATGCGCCTTGATGCGGGCGGTATTGTCGAGGAACTGCGACAGTTCGGCGATCCCGATCGGATCGTTGTCGTCGAAATCGCGCGTCGAGTGGCGCGCGCGAAACAGGTTCAGCGCGTGTGAGGCGGTGTTCGATGGCGGCGGCAAATGTCGTTGCAGGTCGATCGCGTTGCCCGGCCAGGTCGCCCGCACCGACGGCGGTGGCGGCATGGTGTCGGCATGGGGGTAGAGCCCGCCCGCCGGGTTGGCCTGCCGGCCCTCGGTGGAGTGGGTATGGAACAAGAGGTCGTGGAAATCCCAGAGCACAAGGTTGTTGTCGCCCTCGTCGGCGCGCAGGCCGTCGCTGCCGGCGGTGACTCGAAACAGCATGCCGCAGTCCAGCAGCAGCGCGATCAGCTCGGCACCCGCAAAATCCTCCTGCCGTCGCAGTTTTGCGAGCGTCTGCGGTGTCGCGAGCGACGTCAGCACGGCCGCGATTTTTGGGTCGGTAATCCGGAACAGCGCCGCCGAACGCGGCGATTCCAGGATCATCTCGCCGCCGCGACGCCGGAGGTAGGCAAACCGCGACAGCACGATGCGGTCGCTGGCTGCGAGTTTTGCAGCTTGCGGCCAGTAGTCCGGCATCTGCGGTTCAATGACGACCTGATCTTGGCCGCCCTGTGGGGCCCCGAAGCGGTATTCCAGCAGGCCGCTGCGAGCCAGGCGCCGCACCAGCAGATCGACTTCCTTTTCGATGGCGTTACGGCCTCGGGAAAACGAGGCGAGGGGAACACCCTCGCGCAGGCGCTTTGCGCGCTCGGCGGCGCCCGCGCTGAACTTGCCCAGGCCGACCGAATAGCCGTTGAACCAGGCGAGGATGTTGCCATCCGCCTGCGGCTCGAGCGCGACATGCGCGCTCAGCCGTGCGGCCAACACCGATGGCGCGGCGCGCGGCGTTGGCTTTTTTCGGGTACCGCGCAAGGCTGGGCACTCAGCTATGGGGAAGGAACGGCGTGAGGTCGCTTTCGGGAATCGGACCATCGCGCAGGCCGAGCTTGACCGGAATATCGTAGAGCCGGCCCGGGCCGAAACGGCGATAGAAGTGCCGCAGGCCCGGCACGATGACGCGGACGACGGGCACCTCGACGTCGGGCCGGGTCTGGTCGAGCACCAGGAAATCCATGCCGGCGCGCCGCGCAATCTCGACGCAGGCGTTGACCTGCGCGCGCGTGGTGTCGAGCGGCCCGAAATCCAGCCCCGTCGGCAGCGAGGGATTTTTGACCGGCGTCAGGAACGGATAGTTCTTGATGAACAGCGGCGTCTCGCCGTCGAGGCTCGGCTTCTCGCCGGTGCCGCCTTCCATGAAGCCGATCGACAGGAACTGGTTCAGCTCGGTCAGGGTGCGCAACAGCGCGATGCGCTTGTCGAAATGCGCGCCGGAGCCGAACTCGATGTTTTCCTGGCCGTTCTGCATCCAGTGCAGGATCGCAACATAGGTCGGCACGCCGAGATCGCTGGTGACGTCGAGCACCCACAGTTTTCTGCCGGTGTCGGCCAGCTGGCTGCGCAGGTCGCGGACATAGGAATCGTCATATTGGTCGAGATCGACCTCGGCGCGTTGCGACCGGTTGTACCACCAGATCGCGTAGGCATCGCGCTCCACCAGTTCGAGGAAGCCTTGCACGATGGCTTCCTCGAGCGTGTTGCCGGCGGCGCAGCCGTTGGAATCGGCGCGGAACGCCGTGGGCCCGCTATAGAAGAAATACAAAAGGCTGGTCGGCAGATATTTGAAGCGGCCGTCGCGCAGCGACCACGCCGGCGACCACTCGATCTTGGCCTCGGGATCGAAGGGTTCGGGCGGATCCTGCGTTTCGCTGTCGTCGTGCGTCGAATGGTCGGCGCGCGCTTGCGCATCGCTGAACAGCAGCACGTCGTTGGGCAGGATGGCGTCGCCCGGCGGGAAGTCGGAAAACCGCCGCGTGAACCTGATTTCATCGCCCTGAAAAATGCCGGAATAGCGCTCGATCGATTCCATCAGCGCGCTGGCTTCGGCCTGTTCGGCGGTCGAGCCCTTGCCGAAGCTGCCGCCGCTCAAGCCTGCCCTGAGCTGATCGAGGTTCTGGGCCGGCGCGGAGAAATTGTGCTTGGCATGAAAATTGGTGTTCATGGGCAGATCGGCCTCGATCCGCTCCAGTTTGGTCACCACGCCGGTCAGGGGGCTGACATGCTTGCGATGCTTCGCGACGGTGGCGCGCGCCGATACCGAGCGGTAGCCGCCGCTGGTCATGATCAGTTTTGCGGTGCCCTTGATCTCGATCGGCACCGGCGAACGCTTGGGGTCACGCAGCCGCGCATTGCCGCAGGTCGGGCATTGCGGACGTTTGGCGACAAAATGCTTCATCGTGGCCGCGCCGAGCAAATCGTGGCTGATGATGTGATTGTTCAGCTCGGTGCGAAAGTCGCTGGCGATCGCTTTGGCAACTTCCAGCGCGGCGAACTCGATGGCGGCATGTCCGAGCGGCTGGCGCGCCAGCGGCGAGACCGCGACCGCGCGCGCCGGCCCGCGATCGAGAAAGCCCTTGATCTCGCGGTTGCGGATCATGCGGTCGAACAGGCAGGTCCAGCACGGGCCTTCGCCTGGACGAAACAGCGGCCCGACCAGCGGGAAGGCGCCGGAAGGCTGCACCAAGAGCCACGACGAGCGCGTCGACGCGCGTTGCTGGTTGAGTTCGGCGAGCTGCCGTTCGAGATAATCGTTGACCAGCGTCACCGTGAGGTCCGGCGAACGCGTGACGATTTTGACGCCGAGCTTGCTCAGCGCGCTGCTGAATTCGGCCGCGCCCTTGACGTCGATGGCCTCGACGCGCACGCGGCAATTGCCGAGATTTTGTTCGGCTGTGCCCGGCGGCAGACCGAGGCTCGCCCAATAGCCGTCGACGGCGGCGGGAGACGACGAAGCCGGCACGATGTAGCCGCGCTCCATCAGCCCCCTGAGCGCCTGCTCGATCTCGTCGGGCTGAAAACTCTTCGACAGCTCGGCTGCGATTTCCGGAAAGCCTTTGCCGCCCTTGCCGATGATCGCGGCGATCGCGCAATACACTTCGCCGTGCAGGAAGTATTTTCGATCCTCGGAATACAGGCACACCGTATCGGGCGGCAGCACGTAAACGGTGAAGTTGGGCGCGAATTGCGGAACGTCTTGCCGTGCGGCGGCCGTCTTGCGTTTTGCCGCGCCCGCGCGCGCGATTTTCTTGCCGCTGCGTTTCGCGGGCCGGTTCGCCGGCTTTGCACGTGTCGTCCGCGCGGCGGACTTCTTTCGTCCAGGCTGGACGCGGGCTTTTTTCGACAAGGTGAAAACCTGTTCGGCCGTGATGCGCGGCTCGTTACATGGATTGGCCGGGTCGACGTGGTCGAGCCCGGCCAATGATGACGATTGTTATAGGCAGAAAGCCGACCGGCTCAGCAGAGGCGGCAGGCTCCCCAGGAAGCGCAGCAGCCGCCACCGCAGCCACAGCCACGGCAACCACGGCAACCGCGGCAGCCACGGCAACCGCGACAACCACCGCAACCGCGCCACGCGACCTGCGTGCCGCCCTTGGCCGACGCGGTATTTTCCTTGTCGAACACGTAGAACGTCGCCAGGCTGACGTCGGCGATTTCTTCGACGCCGAGGGTCTTCTGGTGATCAAGCGCAGCTGTCGGCGACATCGCGACGTCCGCTGTCGGAACGGCAGCGGCAGATGCGCCGCCCACCATCGCAAAACTCAAGCCGGCGGCCCCCAACACCGGTGCAGCTTTCAGCACCTTCTTCTTCGTCGTGTCTTTCACCCGTGGCATAGTCGCAACCTCCGTACCTTGTAAAATGGTTTGACTCCAGCGTACCGACTTTACGCCCGGCAAATGTGCCACGCAAGACGGTTGCACATGCCGGCAGGAACATTGGTCGTTGCAGCGTAGCGTTTGGTTCATCTTTATGAACGAGATTGCCACGTTTTATTCAGCGGCTATTCATCATTGATGCTCGCTCGCGCAACCTCGGCGCGAAAGCCTCCTGGCGTGATGGCGGGGCGTCAGACGCTTTACTCATCCTCACGCCAACCCTTAAAAGTACGGCGAACCGGCGATTGCCAAATGCGTGGCTGTTGCGGCCCGAAGGTTCTGTTAAAGCGTTCGACTGGAGATTTGATGTGGCCGGTTTTCACGGACGTTTCGCCTGGTACGAATTGATCACCACCGACATGGCGGCGGCGAGCGCGTTCTACGCCAGGGTGATCGGCTGGGAGGTGCGGGACGAATCGGGCCCCGGTCTGGCCTACAAATTATTTTGTTCCGGAACCACGGCGGTCAGCGGTCTGATGGACCTTCCGGCGGAGGCGCGGCGGATGGGCGCAACCGCGAGGTGGATGGGATATGTCAGCGTCGACGATGTCGGCGCGGCCATCGATCGGCTCAGGCGTCTCGGCGGCAAGGTCTATGTTCCGCCGACCGACAGCAATATCGGCCGCATCTCGGTCGTCTCCGATCCCCAGAATGCAACGCTGGCGCTGGTCGAGGGGTTGCGGGCCGGCCAGCCCAAGCCGCCCGAATCGAACAAGCCGGGACGGGTCGGCTGGCAGGAGTTGCTGACCGTGGACCACGCCAGGGCGTTTGCCTTCTACAGCGAGCTTTTCGACTGGCGGAAAGCCGGCGCCGACAACGGTTCGGCGACGACCTATCAGGCCGTCCGCGTCGGCGACGATGCGATCGCCGGCATGTTCGACAAACGACCGACCGATCCGGTTCCATTCTGGCTGTTCTATTTCAATATCGGCGATATCGACGCCGCCGCCGATCGCGTGGAAGCGGCCGGCGGACAGGTGTTCGAGGGTCCTGTTGCGGTGCCGGGCGGTGGCTGGATCGCCCGATGCAGGGATCCGCAGGGCGCGGCTTTTGCGCTGCAAGGCCGGCGCGGCCAGGATGGCATCTCGCGCGCGCCGGCTTCGGAAGTCGGCTGGTCCACCGAATGGGGCGGCATTTCATCGCGCGGCAGGCTGGTGGTCAACAAGCCTCGCCACGCAAGCGACAAGGACCCGGACTCCGAATCCGAAGGCTGAAATCAGCCGGCCTTGGCGGCCACGGCGGGTTTGGGCGCCGCCGGCTTTGGCGACTTGTCCTGCCGTTTCGACCACGAGATGTAGTAGGCCACCACGGTCATGATCGCGATCCCGGTGATGCTGACGAAGATCTGTGCGAACAGCGAGCCCGAGCTCAGCATCAGTTCGAAATGTGCGACAAAGGACAGGAACACGCCGACGCAGAACACCGCGAGCGACTGCTGGCCGCAGACGATCAGCGGGTCGAACACCTTCCACTCCAGGGCCGACCAGTCCTTCGGCACGAAGCGGATCACCATGATCACGATCACCACGAAGTGCAGGAAACGGTACGGCGCGAGATCGGTTTTGTCGTTCGGGTTGAAAGCACTGTAGAGCCAGTGCGGGAACATCGCGCCGAAATCCGGGAATTTTCCCGCCATCGTCATGATGAGGGCAAAGACCAGATAGGCGATCGAAAGATAAAGCGTGATCGGAGCCATGATGATCGACATCGATCTGCGCGCGCCGCCCAGCGCGCACCATGAGCCGAATACGAACAGCACCTGCCAGCAATACGGGTTGAAATACCAGGCGCCGGCGGGATAGGCCCGGAAGTTCCAGTCGAAGTGCCGCGCGGTCAGCCACAACAGGATGGATGCCAGCATCGTCCAGTTGGGCCGGCGCAGCATCATCCACAGCACCGGCGGGAACAGCCCCATCAGCACGATGTAGAGCGGAAGCACGTCCAGGTTGACGGGCTTGAATTTCAGCATCAGTCCCTGCCGCAGCGTTTCGGTCGCATTATCGACCAGGCCCGCGACGTTGAACTCGTTGATGATCTCGGAATCGCCGAACCGCAGCGCGAGATAGCTGATCGCGGCGATGTAGATCACGAACAGGATGATGTGGGCGACGTAGAGCTGCCAGACCCGCTTGGTCAGGCGGGTGGCGCCGACGATGAAGCCGCGTTCGATCATCATCCGGGCGTAGACGAAGGAGGCGGTATATCCCGAAATGAAAACGAACAGGTCGGCCGCGTCGCTGAAACCGTAATTCCGCGTGGTGATCCAGTTCACGACATTGTCGGGGATGTGATCGAGGAAAATCGCCCAGTTCGCGATCCCGCGAAACAGGTCGAGCCGCAGATCGCGTCCTTTTTCGGGGAGGGTTGCGTTGATTTTCATGGCTGCCGTTTCGACGTGATGCCTGCGACAATATCGCGCCTGCCGGGCAGGATGCCAGCCCGGCGGACGGCCAGATTGTCAGAATGCAGCATAAAGATTATAGAAAAAAGTCGCATGAAGGCTTGGAATCACCGGCCAAATCCCGGAAAAAGGGTTCTCTGTCGTCCCGGCCGTTTGCGCCTCGCGCTTCCGTGCTGCATCTCTTGAACGGATCAGATCATCCATGACCGCACGTATCTTTAAGCCCGCCAAAAACGCGATGCAATCGGGCACCGCCAAGACCCGGGAATGGCAGCTCGACTATGAGCCCGAACAGCCGCGTGCGATCGAACCGCTGATGGGCTGGACCTCCTCCGGCGACATGAAGCAGCAGCTCACGATTCGCTTTGACACCAAGGAAGAGGCGGTCGCCTATTGCGAGCGCGAGGGCATTGCCTATCAGGTGATCGAGCCGAAGGCGCTGGCCCGGCGGCAGGCCGCCTACGCCGACAATTTTGCGTTCCGGCGCGGCGAGCCGTGGACGCATTAGAGATTGACGCATCGACCGCTGGTTGGACTAGCGGCCCGAATCCGCGAAATTACCCGACATTTTCCCCCGATTTATCCGCGTATGGCGGGCGGCAAAACTTCCGGGTTGCCTAAGGCTGGGCCGCGGTGACACCATGGCCTGTCGCAAGCCGAATTGCGCCGCACCATGGCCCGCCCAAGCGCAGCCAGACAACCATCGAGGAAGCCGCCCGAGGCCATGCCGCTGCATTCCACTATCGATCCGACCTCGTCCGAATTCGTCGGCAATGCCGAGGCCATGCGTGCGCTGGTCGCGGACCTCCGTGGGCGGCTCGAACAGGTCGCCGGCGGCGGCGGCGAGACCTCGCGCAAGCGGCACACCTCGCGCGGCAAGATGCTGGCGCGGGAGCGTGTTGATCTGCTGATCGACCCCGGCACCGCGTTTCTGGAATTGTCGCCGCTCGCCGCCAACGGTCTTTATGGCGGCGACGTGCATTCGGCCAGCGTCATCACCGGTGTCGGCCGGATCTCCGGCAGGGAATGCGTGGTTGTCGCCAACGACGCCACCATCAAGGGTGGCACCTATTATCCCCTGACCGTGAAGAAGCACCTGCGCGCGCAGGACATCGCGCGGCAGAACAATCTGCCCTGCGTCTACATGGTCGATTCCGGCGGCGCCTTCCTGCCGCAGCAGGACGAAATCTTTCCGGACGAACGGCATTTCGGCCGCATCTTCTACAACCAGGCCCAGATGTCCGCCGCCGGCATTCCGCAGATCGCAATCGTGATGGGATCCTGCACCGCCGGCGGCGCCTATGTGCCGGCGATGTCGGACGAGAGCATCATCGTGCGCAATCAGGGCACGATCTTCCTCGGCGGACCGCCGCTGGTGAAGGCCGCGACCGGCGAGGTGGTGACCGCCGAGGAGCTCGGCGGCGCCGACGTGCATTCGCGTCAGTCCGGCGTCACCGATCACTACGCCCAGAATGACGCGCATGCGATCGGCATCGCGCGGCGGATCGTTGCGACCTTAAAACCGCCGCGCCCGGCCGCCCTGAACATGCGCGAGCCGCGCGAACCGCTGTTCAACGCGGAAGAAATCTACGGCGTGGTCTCCGCCGATGGCCGAAAACCGTTCGACGTTCATGACATCATCGCGCGGATTGTCGACGGTTCGGAGTTCGATGAGTTCAAAAAACTGTACGGCCAGACCCTGATCTGCGGTTTTGCCCATATCTGGGGTTTTCCGGTCGGCATCATCGCCAACAACGGCATCCTGTTCAGCGAGAGCTCGCTGAAGGGCGCGCATTTCATCGAGCTGTGCTGCCAGCGCAATATCCCGCTTGTGTTTTTGCAGAACATCACCGGCTTCATGGTCGGCAAGAAATACGAGGCCGGCGGCATCGCGCGTGACGGCGCCAAGCTGGTCACGGCGGTTGCCACCGCCGCCGTGCCGAAACTCACCGTGGTGATCGGCGGCTCCTACGGCGCCGGCAATTACGGCATGTGCGGCCGCGCCTACAGCCCGCGCTTCCTGTGGATGTGGCCGAATGCGCGAATATCCGTCATGGGCGGCGAACAGGCGGCGATGGTGCTGAGTCAGCTCAGGCGCGACAATATCGAGGCCAAGGGCGAAAGCTGGTCGGCGGAAGAGGAAGACAAGTTCCGCAATCCGATCCGCGCCCAGTATGAAAGCCAGGGCAACCCTTATTATGCGACCGCGCGGCTGTGGGACGACGGCGTGATCGATCCCGCGGATACCAGGCTGGTGCTGGGGCTTGGTCTGTCGGCGGCGGCCAACGCGCCGATCGAGCCGACGAAATTCGGCCTGTTCAGGATGTGACGATGGATCGCTCCAGACTGTACCGCCGATTCCGGACGCTACTGATCGCCAACCGCGGCGAGATCGCCTGCCGCGTGATCCGCACCGCGCGCGCGATGGGCCTGCGCTCGGTCGCGGTTTATTCCGAGGCTGACCGTGGCGCGATGCATGTCGCGGAAGCCGATGAGGCCGTGCTGCTCGGGCCGGCGCGTGCGCGCGACAGCTATCTCAATATCGAGCGCGTGATCGACGCCGCCCGCAAAAGCGGCGCGGAGGCCGTGCACCCCGGCTATGGCTTCCTGTCGGAAAACGCCGAATTCGCCCAGGCCTGCGCCGACGCCGGCCTCGTGTTCGTCGGCCCAACGGCCGAGATGATGATCGCGATGGGCTCCAAATCCGGCTCGAAAGCGCTGATGGAGAAGGCCGGGGTGCCGATGGTCGCCGGCTATCACGGCGAGGCCCAGGACGAGGCCACGATGGCGAAAGCCGCCGACAAGATCGGCTTTCCGGTGCTGGTCAAGGCGTCGGCCGGTGGCGGCGGCCGCGGCATGCGCATCGTGCGCTCGGCGGCTGAGCTTGCGCCCGCGATCGTCAGCGCCAAGCGCGAGGCCAAGGCGGCGTTCGGCGACGACCGGACGCTGATCGAGAAATTTGTGCAGAACCCGCGCCACATCGAGGTGCAGGTGATCGGCGACAGCCAGGGCAATCTGTTGTCGCTGTTCGAGCGCGAATGCACCTTGCAGCGCCGGCACCAGAAGGTGATCGAGGAAGCACCGTCGCCGACGCTCGACATGAAGCAGCGCGCCGCGGTCTGCGCCGCCGCGCGCAAGGCGGCCGGTGCGGTCAATTATGTCGGCGCCGGCACCGTCGAGTTCGTCTCCGACGGCAAGGAGGTGTTCTTCATCGAGATGAACACCCGCCTGCAGGTCGAGCATCCCGTGACCGAATTGATCACGGGCATCAACCTCGTCGAATGGCAGCTGCGGGTCGCGTTCGGAGAGAGACTGCCATTCCTGCAGGAGGACATCGGCTTCAGCGGCCATGCCATCGAAGCCCGGGTCTACGCGGAAAATCCGGCGAAGAATTTCATGCCGTCGGTCGGCCGCATCAAGACCTGGCAAACGCCCGCGCAGGTGGATGGCCTTCGCATCGATGCCGGCTATCGAAGCGGCGATACGGTGTCGCCGCATTATGATGCGATGCTCGCCAAGGTGATCGCCTGGGCGCCGACCCGCGAGGGCGCGATCGACAAGCTCAATCAGGGGTTGGAAGAGACCGATGTCCGCGGCGTCGTCACCAATATTCCGTTCCTGTCGGCGCTGGTGACCCATCCGGCTGTGCGCGCCAACGCCATCGATACCGGCTTTATCGAACGCGAGCTGACGAACCTGACCGCGGCGGGATCGGCAGCGGCCGGCGATCTCGAGCTTTGCGCGGCGGTTGCCATCATTCTGGCCGACGAGCGTAGCGCCACTGATGCTCATTCCCCATGGCAGAGCTATGGCTGGATGCCGGTCGGCCGCCGCCGTCGAACTTTTGCGTTCCGTCAGGGGCAAGGCAGTGAGCGCCAGGTGGTCCTGCAATACGGCAACGGGCCTTCGACCGTGACCATTGGCGAGCGCGAATTTGCCTTTGGTTATACCGTCAATGACGAGGGTGAACTCGATGTGACGCTGGACGGCGTGACGTCGCGGGTGGTGCCCGCCATCGAGGGCCACGAACTCTATCTGCGCACCCGCAACGGCCGGTTCGAACTGCATTGGGTCGACCCGTTTGGCGGCGACGACGAGGAGCAGGTCGGCGAGGACAAGATCGCCGCGCCCTTGCCGGGCACGGTGGTGGCGATCCTGGCCGAGGAGGGCGCGACGCTGGAAAAGGGCGCGCCGATCCTGACGCTGGAAGTGATGAAGATGGAGCAGACCTTGCGGGCGCCGTTCGCGGGCGTGCTGAAGAAGATCAAATGCAAGGTCGGCGACATCGTGCAGGAAGGCGTCGAATTGGCTGAAATCGAACCATCGGCCGGATGATCCGCATGACCGATTCCGTGCGCATCTTCGAAGTCGGGCCGCGCGATGGCCTGCAGAACGAGAAGACTCCGGTCAGCGTCGCCGACCGCATCGCCTTCATCGAGGCGCTGCTCGACGCCGGACTGCATACGATCGAGGTCGGCGCCTTCGTGTCGCCGAAGGCGATCCCGCAGATGGTCAATTCCGACCAGGTGCTGCGCGGCCTCAGCCATCGCAGCGACGGCGAGTTCGAGGTGCTGGTCCCGAACGAGAAGGGCTATGAGGCCGCGCGCGCCGCTGACGCCCGGGTGATCGCGGTGTTCGCCGCCGCCTCGGAATCGTTTTCGCGGGCCAATATCAACTGCTCGATCGCCGAATCGATCGAGCGCTTCAAGCCGGTGCTGGCGCGCGCCAAAGCCGATGGCATAAGGGTGCGCGGCTACGTCTCCTGCGTGCTCGGCTGCCCCTATGAGGGCATGATCAAGCCGCAGGCGGTGGTCGACGTCGCCAAGGCGTTGTGGGGCCTTGGCTGCTATGAAATCTCGCTCGGCGACACCATCGGGGTCGGCACGCCCGTCAAGACGCGGCAGTTGCTGCGCGCGGTCGCAGCCAGCATACCGATGCCGAACCTCGCGATGCATTTCCACGACACCTACGGCCAGGCGCTGGCCAATCTCTACGCCGGGATGGAGGAGGGCGCCCGCGTGATCGATTCCGCGGCCGGCGGCCTCGGCGGCTGCCCCTTCGCGCCCGGCGCGACCGGCAATGTCGCGACCGAGGACGTGGTCTACATGCTGGAAGGCATGGGGATCAAAACCGGCGTTGACATGGCAAAACTGGTCGCGGCCACCAACCAGATCAGCCAACTGATCGGACGCGCGCCGGTAAGCCGGGTCGCGTCGGCGCTGAATGCGAAGCGGCGCATAAGGAATGGCGAGTAGCAAATAGGGAGTGGCGAATGGCGTAATGCCCCATTCGCTATTCGCTACTCCCCATTCGCCGCTTACGGGCTGCCGTCGGGACCCAGCACGAGGTTGGGCAGCCAGGTCGATATTTCCGGCACAAAACACAGCAGCAGCACGGCCGCCATCATCAACAGCACGAACGGCAGCGTGCCCCAGATCACCTCGCTGAGCGAGATGTCGGGCGCGACGTTGCGGATCACGAACAGGTTGAGGCCGACCGGCGGATGGATGAGGCCCATCTCCATCACGATGGTCATGACCACGCCGAACCAGATGATGTCGAAATTGGCGGCGCGCAGCGGTGGCAGGATGATCGGGGCGGTCATCAGGATGATCGAGACCGGCGGCAGGAAGAATCCGAGCATCACCACCAGGACCAGCACCGCCCCCAGCAACTCCCAGCGCGGCAGGTTCATCGCGACGACCGACTCCGCGGCCGATTGCGAGATGTGCAGGTAGCTCATTACGTAGGAGTAGAGCAGCGACATGCCGATGATCAGCATCAGCATGGTGGATTCGCGGATGGTCGATTTGAGGATCGGCGCCAGGTCGCCCGGCCGCCATACGCCGTAGATCAGGGCGATCAGCAACAGCGCGAGCAGGCCGCCGAGGCCCGCGGTCTCCGACGGGGTCGCGTAGCCGCCATAGAGCGCGATCATCACGCCGGTCAGCAGGATCACGAACGGCAGCACGCGCGGCAGCACGTTGAAGCGTTCGGCCAGCGTAAAATCGTCGCGCTTGAGGATCGGCGAGTCGGTGCCGGATGCGACGTAAAGCGCGTGTGCCGCGGCATATTCCTTGCGAAAACGGATCACGGCATAGGCGCCGAACAGCGCGACCAGAAGCAGCGCGGGACCGATGCCGGCCAGGAACAGCCGCCCGAGCGACTTCTCCGCCGCGACGGCGAACAGGATCATGGTGATCGACGGCGGCAGCAGTATGCCGAGCGTGCCGCCGGCGGCGATGATGCCGGCAGCCAAGCCGCCGGAATAGCCGCGCTTGCGCATCTCCGGAATGCCGGCCGAGCCGATCGCCGAGCAGGTCGCGGGCGAGGATCCGGCCATCGCGGCGAACAGCGCGCAGGCGAACACATTGGCGACGCCGAGGCCGCCAGGTACGCGATGCAGCCAGGCGTGCAGCGCCGTATAGAGATCCTGACCGGCGCGCGAGCGGCCGATCGCCGCGCCCTTCAGGATGAACAGCGGGATCGCCAGCAGCGTGATCGAGGCCATTTCCTCGTAGACGTTCTCGGTCACGGTATCGAGCGAGGCGTGGGGCATGTAGATGCCCATGAACACCACCGCGACGGCGCCGAGCGCGAACGCGATCGGCATGCCCGAGAACATGGCAAACAGGGTGGCGAGGCCGTAGCTGATTCCAATACCCAGTACGGTCATCGGCGAGCCGAACCGCTCAAGGGGGTGACGACCTGCAGCAGCAGTTGCACGCACAACAGCGTCATGCCGACGGCCATCAGGCTGTACGGGATCGCCAGTGGCGGCGACCACATCGAATTCGAGACCTGGCCCTCGACAAAGGCGTCATGAGTCAGCGTCCAGGATTTCCAGGCGAAGAACATGCAAAACAGCAGGCTTGCGACATCGACCAGCCAGCGCCGGATGCGGTTCGCGCGCGGCGACAGCAGGCCGACAAAGGCTTCGATCCCGATATGGCCGCGTTGTCCCTGCACATAGGCCGATGACATGAAGGTAGCGCCGACCAGCAAGAACACCGCAGCCTCGTCCTGCCAGTAATTCGGGCTGTGAAACAATGCGCGGCCGACCACGCTGTCGCTCAGGATGGCGCATGCGGCGATCAGCGCCAATGCCGACAGCACCACGATGACGCTGTTGCAGAGCGCAAGGCAACGTTCGACCGCCGCGACGAGCGGATGGCTCGCCGCGGCGGTCAAATCGTCCGGCTGCTGATCCGGAAGCGGACCATGCATCATGCGGAGACGTCGGATGCCAGCTTCAAGAAATTGGCCGAGAGCGCCGTCTTGGCGCCGTAGTCTTTCCAGGCGGTGTCGCGGGCGATGTCGCGCCACTTGCCGACGATCTTGGCATCGAGCGCGCTGACCTTGGCGCCGGCCTTCGCGTAGACCTTGGCCACTTCGACGTCGTCATCCTTCGCGCCCTTCAGGCCAAAAGCTTCCATCTCGGTGCCCACTGCCAGGATGATGTCCTGGTGCTTCTTCGGCAGGCCGTCGAAGATCGACTTCGACATCATCAGCGGCTCCATCATGAACCAGTAGGAGGCGCTGGCGCCCGACGTCAGCGATTTTGCCACTTCCTCGAGCCGGAACGAAATCAGGCTGGTCGAGGAGGTGATGCCGGCGTCGCACGCGCCGGTCTGCATCGCCGAGTAGATTTCGTTCGACGGCACCGACAGCACGGCCGCGCCGGCGGTCTGCAGCACCATGTCCATTTCGCGCGAGCCGCCTCGAACCTTGAGCCCCTTGGCGTCTTCCGGGGCGACGATGGGGCGCGACCGGCTGGCGACGCCGCCAGCCTGCCAGACCCAGGTCAGCAGGATGATGCCCTTGTCGGCCAGGAAATCCGTCAGCGCCTTGCCGATCGGCTCTTTCTTCCAGCGCATGCCCTGTTCATAGGTCGTGACCAGACCGGGCATCAGGCCGATATTGGTCTCCGGCAATTCGCCCCCGGCATAGGGCAGCGGATAAAGACTGATGTCGAGCGCGCCCTTGCGCATCGCGGAGAACTGCGCGTTGGTCTTGATCAGCGAGGAGTTCGGATAGATTTCGGCGGCAAGTTCGCCGCCGCTGCGCTTGGCGATCTCGGCGGCAAACACCCGCACCAGGCGGTCGCGGAAATCGCCCTTGTCGATGGTGCCGCCCGGAAACTGATGCGAGATTTTCAGGGTGGTGGCCGCATGCGCCGTGCCAGTCCCGAAACGCAGGATGGCGGGCGCGGCGACGGCTGATACGAGAACGTGGCGGCGTGTAAGCATGTAAATCTCCCCTGGAGCGCTTTTACTGAATACTGAACGGCATGTTGTCGACGATTGTGGCGGCATCTTTACCGGGCTTCGCCCGGCTTTTCTCTAGTCTGATAGTTCGAGGTTAATCCTGCAGCCTGTTGTTGCGGTGCACACTCGCTGCAAGTTTCGGCGGAAACAAGACCATCCGGCATGTTTTCGAAAACCCCGCAGGCTCGGCCATAAGCCGGCGGCCGGAAAAATTATTTCCGGTCCTGCGTAACAAACGATGCCGCCGGACCGTTTTGAATGCAGCGACATCAGTCGCTTTCAAAACCGGATTCGAAGGGATAACCGACCCATGACCATCAGCACCCGCATCGCGCTTGGCGTTTCCGCCGCCGCTCTTTCGCTCAGCCTGGCCCTGGCGCCTGCCGCTTTCGCGCAGGATTCGATGAAGAAGGATGACGGCATGAAGAAGGACGGCGGCATGATGAAAAAAGACGGCATGAAGAAGGACGGCATGATGAAGAAGGATGATGGCATGAAGAAGGATGACGGGATGATGAAGAAGGACGAGATGAAGAAGTAGGCATCGAGTCCTCTCCTCGCGTCCTCTCCTCGCGTCCTCTCCGACCATCCTCGCGGGCCTGCCCGTCGCCACGGGCCGGCGCATCATCGCGGGCTCGCCTCAGGCGGCGGGCCCGTTACCGTTTTCGGCCCTCGGCCGTCAATCTTTCCGAGCGCTCATTTCTTTTTCTTGTTCTTGCGGGCGGCGTAGCGCGCGTCGCGGGCGGCCTTGCGTTCGGCTTCGAGCTCCGCTTCGCGGGCGGTGGCCTCTTCCTTTTCGCGGGCGAGGCGTACGGCCTCCGCGGCGGCGGCTTCGGCCTCGAGCCGCTTGCGCTCGGCCTTCTCGGCCTCGCGCACTTCCTTGGCCTTGGCGCGCGCGACGGCTTGCGCCTCGCGTTCGGCCTGCCGCTGCTTGACCGCGGGATCATCGGGGCCCGGCTGGGCGCGAAATTTGTTCAGGATGTCTTTCCTGGCTTGCTGGGCGGCTTTTTGGCGGTCCGCGAAGCTAGGTTCCTTGAATCCACTCATAGAATAAGCCTTGTCGCTTTCTTGGTTTGAGGCGGGGCGATCGTTTGGCGCAGCACCGGCAGGTGCAGCGACGCCGGCATAATGTGCTGGCGGCTTGTACCGCCGCCCGCGCCGGGATGCCATCAATTATCCACGGGGCGGCGCGATGTCGCGCGGAAAACCGGCACGGGCCGCGCGCGTGGCTAAGAGACGGTAACCCGGGATTGCCTCACTTGATGCTTCAGCGGCCCCTCAACGTTGAAAACGCCATTGGATATCGGCATTTAGGCCTGTCATTGAATGTTTTGGAATGTTTTGCCGCGGCTCGCCCACCGCTTGGCCGAACCGGGAACGATTTGCGAGAAAATTGGAATGAATTGGCACCCAGGCCGGCGTCGTGGATTTCAACTGCTCGGCGCGCTTGTCGTGGCCTATTTCGGGCTGGCCTATGTGCTGCTCCCGGCGCTGTGGAGCCATCACGAGCACGAGCCGGGGCTGGCTTCGCTGCCGATGGTGACGCGCACCTCGACCGGCATTCCCGGCGATGCCCTCAATGTCGGACTGGTCGGCAGCGAGAAAGACGTGTTGCGCGCGCTGCAGTCGGCCGGCTGGTTTCCGGCCGATCCCGTGACGTTTCGCTCCAGCATCGCCATCGTCGGCAGTGTGGTGCTCGACCGGCCCTATAAGGACGCGCCGGTCAGTCCGCTCTATTACCAGGGCAAGCGGGAGCAATTTGCCTTTGAAAAGCCCGACGGCAGAAGTCCCGACCGTCGCCATCACGTCCGCTTCTGGCAGGCCCTGGATGCCGGCACCGACGGCCGCCCGGTCTGGCTCGGCGCCGCCACCTACGACCGCGGGGTCGGCTTGAGCCGCTACACCGCCCAGGTCACCCACCACATCGGCCCGGACATCGACGCCGAGCGCGACCTCCTGATGCACGACCTGACCGCGGCCGGGATGCTGGACGCGGTGTTCCAGATTTCCGGGATCGGCCCGACCCTGTTCGGCCGCAATGGCGGCGGCGATCCCTATTACACCGACGGCGAGATCGATATGGGCAGCCTCGTTGCCGGCGGCGTCAAGCGGACCGAGCCGCCCGCGACCCTGCCGCCGCCGCCGCTGGTCGCCCTGAAAGACCAGATATGGCACGGTGTCGGCAACGCGATCGGGCAGTAGCCCTACCGGCTCACTTCTTGGCGCAGAGCATCGCCATGCCGTTGGCGGGCGCCGGACACGAGGCGGTCCAGGCGGCTCCGCCAGCGCGGATCACGGACTGCGGCGGCGTGCCCTCGTTCGACAGGCAGGTCGCGGTCGCGATGATCTCGCCGGACCCGCATTCCGAGGTGCAGCCGATCGAACCACAGGCCGTGCTGTCGAGCACCTTGGCATAGACCGTACTGCCGGGGCCGGGCGGGCCCTGCATGCCATCCTTGCCGGCGACGCCCGCCGGGCCTTGTGGACCCGCAGGTCCGGCCGGTCCCGCAGGGCCCGCCGGGCCAGCCGGTCCGGCGATGCCGGCAGGGCCGGTGTCGCCCTTGGGACCGTCAAAACATCCGCCGAGTGAAACCGCGGCGACGCAGAGCACGGCCAAGGCCGGCAAATGGCGGTACTTCATCTGGTCCATCCCCCGTGAAAACCGAACGGCACGAGCATCGTTCTATCAGGTGGAAAAGCAATCCTACCTTCGATCCACCGCGGGAGAAATTTTCGCGCCGGCCAATCCCGCTTTTCTTTTCGCGAATCCCTGTCAGTTTGGACGCAATTCGCAACCGGAGGAATCAGATGCGGTCGTTTGCCTGTCGAACCATCGTCACCACGCTTTTGGCCATCGCGGCCGCGGGCGTTTCATTTGCCGCGCGCGCCGATAGCGGAACCATCCGGATTTCCGTGCTGAAGGGCGGCTGGTTCATCGGCGCGTCCGGAGGCCGCGGCACGCTGTATTTCCACGGCCGGGCGTACCGTCTTTCGATCGGCGGCCTCGATGCCGGTCTCGTGTTCGGCGCGTCGCAGACCTATTTGTCGGGCACCGTGAGCAACATCTACCGGCCGTCCGATGTGGCCGGCGTCTATGGCGCTGGCGGCGCCGGGGCCGCGGTCGGCACCGGGGTGCGGGCCATCGTGCTGACCAATGAAAAGGGCGCAGTGCTGGAGTTGAGCGGGCGGCAGACCGGCTTGATGCTTAATGCCGATCTGAGCGGGCTGGCCATTTCGCTGCATTGAAAAGGAAGATTCTTCTTTTGACGCGTTTTCTTCACGCGAAGCGGTATCCGCCCCCGGATCAAGTCCGGAGGGCATGCGTCGCTCTAAAACGCTATGGCGCAAGCGCGGTCTGCAGCCGGCCGATCGACCGCAGGGTCTGGGAAACGTTGGGGTGAGCCGGTTTGCGGCCGGTCAGCGCAATCTTCAGCGCGAACTTTTGCCTTCGTTCCGGGTCGAGATTTTCGCCGGCTTCGGCGGCGTCAGGCCGTTTTCCGCGCAGGCCAATTCCTTCCACGATCCGTCCGGATTTTGCTCATAGGCATGGCACGGCGCCGGCGCAGCATCGACGGCGGGCTTTGCGGTGTCTTGCGTTCGTGCGAGCACCGGGGCGGCGAGCGCGATGGCTACTGCCGACAAGCTGATGGTGATGAGCCGCATGGTAGCGATCCCCGTTGAACAGCGACCGATTTCCAGTTGCGGATTGCGGAATTTTTTTGGCAAGCCGGTTTCGACGTTCGGCTAAGGCGGGCGCGATTCCCGTTCCCCGGACGCTGCCATTGGCGCGTTCACGCGCGTCTTCGACGCGCTATGGCATCGCGCCTGCGGCGTGGTGCGCCGCTGATCCGGCGTCTCTCGGCGTGGATGGGTTCCGGCTCTGCGGTGCATCACTACATGCTGCGCCGCGTCCGGGACACCGACCAGGGCAGGTTGCCGTTTCGAATTTCGAACAGCCTGTAGCCCGCCAACGGGTCGCGCGAATGCGCGCCCGATGACAGGCTCCACGATCTCGGCAAGGGCCCGGGCGTGAGGCCCGTCACACGTTAAATCCCGTCCATCGAACTGGCGATCGGCCCGGTCCGACATAGCTTGAGACGAGGGAGGGAGCAGCGCATGTTCAAGGCATCGATCATTGCATTCACGATTTTCATCTGCGGCGCCATGCTGACGATCGCGCATTACGATGCGCATTTTGCCCAGCTGCCGAAATCTGTCCTCGCCAAACGGGCGGCCTGAGGCCGCCTGGTGTCAGCCGGCCGACCGTTCAACGACCTGTGATCTCGTGGCCGGAAACAACCTGCGATGCGGGGTGCGCAGGCCTGCCGTTCGGTAACCTACATTACTGAAACGTCATTAGGGCAGGGTCGATGCCGAGCTTATTATTGGGGCCATCATCGTCAGGATTCTTCGCGATGCATGGATGGTGGCTTCCGGCCTTGTTTCTGAGCGCGGCGATCGCGTCCGCGGCCATCGAATACGCCAACCTGTTTTTCCGCGTGCATTGAACGAGGCGGAGGCGAAATCCGCCACGTTCGTTTTACGTCTGAGGCGGCCGCTGCCCCTGAAACTGGATATTGCAATTCTTCTGGATCGACGCCTGCTCAACCGCGATCAACTGGCCCTTCATCTGGGCGAGTTCGGCGGCCGTCTGCTTGTCGCCTCCGACCAGGAACGCTGCGGGCCAGAAGATGATCACCGCGGCTGTCGTGGCAACCGCGTCTTTGGTGCGCTGGCTGTCCTGCGCGCCTGACAGCGTCGCCGCGCGTGCGGATATGGCCTGCGCTTCCTGCCCGAGTTGTTGGCACGTAAAGGATTGATAGGTGATCGGCGAGACGTAAGCTGGTGCGATGTCTGCCGCGCTTGACGCGCAGCCGCCCAGCGCGGCGCCAAGCGCCACGATCCCCAGAATCCGCATTTAAAAAATCCCCGACCCAGGGAATGTTGAAGCGCAACCGAAGAGCGAAGGCAATAGGCTGAAGGTAGCGTTGCGGGATTTGAAACAAATATCTGCGGCACGCTTGAGAGTTCGTGGCTCGCGTGAAAATGCGCCATGGTCGAGTTGCATGGGTTTTGCCGTGAGGTTCAGGAAAAGGAACACTCGGTGCCGAGACAACGTTCGTCCTCAGCCTGGTGAGCAATTCTCAAAACTGAAATGGCTCGACCGAAACCGTTAGCTTGCCGTCCGGCGCCTGTTGCACGGTGAAGTCGACTTCCTTGGACGCCTTCACCTTGCCGACGGTCACAGCAACAGCAGCGCACCACTGCATTTCAGCGTTCGCTTGCCTCCGCCGAATGCCCGGCTGCGTATCTCGCCAGGTGATTGCCATTGTCGCTTGAAACGGTTTGCAGCACCGCGTTGCGGGTTTCAAGCGAGTCGCACTCCGGCTTGGGTAGGGCGTCGCAACCGCCGAGCAGATCAGGAACGGAAAGCCGCAGAGAGCCAGCGGTCGCTCGTGAGAATATGGCATCAGCGCTTTATACGACCTGCGTGGATCGACATCTGGCCGGGCATCCCCCTGGCAGACAGATGGTTCCAGCCGCGTTCGTTGCTGAAAGCGTGTTGGTACCAGAGATACCCAGGCTCCTGCCGCAGAAGCGGATCTTCCGGCGGCCCACACGTTTTGGAACGGCCCCGTGACTCTGAGAAAGCCACGGGACCGTCTCCCTCCATAGCGGTCGGGGCCGACCTCACGTGAGAGAAGTATGGTTTTAGAAGCCGTTGCTGACACGAACCTTACAGCGAGCGGTTATCCGTTGCGTTGATTTGCGCCGCTGCGGTAGCCCGCCGCCGCCAGATACCGCCTCCGTGGAATCTATAAAGTTTGAACCAAGTCCGGTCGCTGATGATGGGCGCGCGGCAAAAGAAACGGCCCCGAAGCGGGGAGCACAGGGCCGAAAGTCTGCGTGAGATAAAGCACCGGGGGGAACCGGCACTGTTGCTAACGGGTGGCAACGAGAGGCGTTCCGCGGTGCCGGATAAAAATATGATGCCGGTGTTCTCGTCCGGAACGAGCCGTGCGGATATTGGCGATCCCAGCAGGATTCGAACCTGCAACCCACGGAGTAGAAATCCGTTACTCTATCCAGTTGAGCTATGGGACCGTCCGGCGACGCGGTCGCGCTTGTTTCTTACCATTGCCAATATGAAAAATCTGCAACTGGGCCAAGCCTTTCCCGGGCCATTTTTGGCCGTTCCTCGAGGGCCGGGCAGGCGGGCGGCGCTGCCCGGCGTGGGCTGCTGCGATCCTTCCCAACGCGAATAGCGCCAACTCAGGTCCGCAGGATCGCCGCGCCCTTGTTTCCCTCGGAGCCATCGATGCCGGTGGCGGAAACCGGGTCGTGGGCCGGCGCGGGAACGACGCCCAGTTTTTGCAGGCCGGAGACCAGATTGGCGCAGCGCGCGCTGCCAAAGCTGAGCGCGGTGAACAGCAGGCTCGGATGCGGCATCTCCCACAGCGATAGCCCATGAGCGGCAAACGCGATGCCGTAGCCGAGACAGATCGCCCCGAAAAAACAGCCATAGAGCCAATTCAGGGCCCGCCTGAAATCCATATCTCTCTCCTGTTGCAAGGAGGGATGTCCCTCGTTGCCGGACAGACGTACGATCAGGAAGGCGGGTTCAATGGCGCCCGCGGACCGTGTGATTGAAGTCACGCGGTGGGATGAGGAGACGCCAAAACCGCAGCGGTCAGGCCGCCAGCTTCGGCGCGGTCAATTGCCGGAGGCTCTCGGCGTGGCGCAGGTCGGGGACGGCGATCGCCGTATGGGTGTACGTCGCGTTGCTTTGGGATTTGGCAATCTCGTCGAGGATCTGCCTGCCCTTGACGACGTGGAGACCGATCTCGTCTCCGGAGGGGTAGATACCCAGGACAACGTCGTAAGCCGCGATGATGGCCCTCAGTGCCGCGGCCTTGTCTTCGGCGAGGTCGATGAACATGCGAACGTCGGCTGCGACTTCGCGCAGCTCATCAAGATCAAGCACAGGGTTACTCCAACGCAACTGAACAACTGACTGGCTGGATAGTGAGTCGAGAAAGTTACTCAACCATCAACGACCGGAATGTTTGTTTGAGGCGGGGCGCGGCCAACACAAAAAATCCACAACTCCGCGAGGCTGGTTCCGAACCAATTTGACCGTTGCCGCGACCAAGCCTGACCAGGACTGCTTCCCCGTGGTCCGCCGTCACCGCAAACCGCGCCCTTGGAAACCCGGGTTATCAGCGGATTTGCCTCAAGGCCATGTCGCATGCGATTTTTTCGCCCGTTCATTTTCGCGCCATGAGTCCGTCACCTTTTCGCGCATTTCTGTCCAATACGCGGCCTAGGTCCGCGCCCGGGAGCTCCATCATGATAGGTCTGGTTCGCGCCGTGACACTCTGCGCCACGCTGGCGTTCGGCCTTGTGGCGGCGCAGGCTGCCGACAAGCCCTTCAAGCGCGACGAGCTGGCCGATGCCGCGATCAAGCTGGAGGCCCAGATCAAGACCGAGGCCGGGCCGGTGTCGAAATCCGCGGCGTCGCTGCGGACCGATGCCGACACCGCCTTCAAGCGCAACGATTTCCGCACCGGGCTGCAGATCCTCGGCCAGATCTCAGCCATAGCGCCGGAGGACAGCGGCAACTGGCTGCGGCTCGCCCGCACCATCTTCCAGGTCAAGGCCGTCAATTCCAGCGAGCAGACCTTCCTGCTGGAACGGGCCTCGACCGCGGCCTACATCGCCTATCAGCGCGCCGGCAATCCCGGCGCCGAGGCCGATGCGCTGGCGGTGCTCGGGCAGTCGATGTCGGAGCGAAAACTGTGGCGGCCGGCGCTGGACGCGTTGCGGCTGTCGCTTGATCTGCGCGAAGTCGCCGACGTGCGCGGCCAATACGAGAAGATGCGCGACGAGCACGGCTTCCGGCTGCTCGATTACACCGTGGATTCCGATTCCGCCTCGCCGCGGGCCTGCTTCCAGTTCTCCGAGGATTTGGCAAAGCGCACCGATTTTGCCCCGTTCCTGGCGCTGGCCGGCAACGACAAGCCGGCGCTATCGGCGGAGGGCCATCAGCTCTGCGTCGACGGCCTCAAACATGGCGAGCGCTACAACATCAATCTGCGCGCCGGCCTGCCGTCGACGGTGAAGGAGAGCTTGCCGAAATCGGCCGAGTTCAACATCTATGTGCGCGACCGCAAGCCGTTCGTGCGCTTTACCGGCCGCGCCTATGTGCTGCCGCGCACCGGCCAGCGCGGCATTCCCGTGGTCAGCGTCAATACATCAGCGGTGAACGTCAGTGTGTTCCGGATCGGCGACCGCAATCTGATCAACACGGTGATCGGCGCCGACTTCCAGCAATCCCTGAGCAGGTACCAGCTCTCCGACCTCGGCGACGAGCGCGGCGTAAAGGTCTGGTCGGGCGAGCTTGCGACCGCGGCCACGCTGAACCAGGACGTCGTCACGGCATTCCCGGTCGACCAGGCGCTCGGCGATTTGCAGCCGGGCGTTTACGTGATGACGGCGGCTGCAAAAGGTCCCGGCAGCGACGATGACGGCCAGCTTGCGACGCAATGGTTCATCGTCTCCGACATGGGGCTGTCAGCGTTTTCCGGCAATGACGGCATCCATGTTTTCGTCAATTCGCTGGCCTCGACGGATGCGGTCGCCAACGCCGAGGTGCGGCTGATCGCGCGCAACAACGAAATCCTCGCCACCCGCAAGACCGATGCTTCCGGACACGTGCTGTTCGAGCCGGGCTTGGCCCGCGGCGAGGGCGGTCTCGCGCCCGCGATGCTGACGGTGACCAGCGACAAGGCCGACTATGCCTTCATGAGCCTGAAGACCGACGCCTTTGATCTGTCCGATCGCGGCGTCTCGGGCCGTGCGGTGCCGGCCGGCGCCGACGCTTTTGTTTACGCCGAGCGTGGCGTCTACCGCTCCAACGAGACGGTCTATCTCACCGCGCTGTTGCGCGACGGCCAGGGCAACGCCGTCACCGGCGGGCCGCTGACGCTGGTGATCGAGCGCCCCGACGGCGTCGAGTTCCGACGCGCGGTTCTGACCGATCAAGGCGCGGGCGGCCGCAGCCTTGCGGTCGCGCTCAATTCGGCGGTTCCGGCCGGCACGTGGCGCGTCCGGGCGTTCACCGACCCGAAAGCGGCTTCCGTCGGCGAAACCACCTTCATGGTCGAGGATTATATCCCCGAGCGGATCGAATTCGACTTATCCAGCAAGGACAAAGCCATCAAGGTGGATGCTCCGGCAGAACTCAAGGTGGACGGCCATTTTCTCTATGGCGCGCCGGCTTCCGGCCTGCAGCTCGAGGGCGACATGCTGGTGGCGCCGGCCGAGGCGCGGCCGGGCTATGCCGGCTATCAATTCGGCGTCGACGACGAGGAGACCTCCAGCAACGAGCGCACCCCGATCGAGAACCTGCCGGAATCCGACGACAAGGGTGTAGCAACCTTCCCGGTAAGTCTTGCGAAAGCGCCGACCTCGACGCGTCCGCAGGAAGCGCAAATTTTCATTCGCATGGCGGAAGCCGGCGGCCGCGCGGTCGAGCGCAAGCTCGTGCTGCCGGTGGCGCCTGTAAGCGCGATGATCGGTGTCAAACCTTTATTCGGCGACAAGAACGTAGCCGAAGGCGACAAGGCCAATTTCGACGTCGTGTTCGTGTCGCCCGACGGCAAGCCGCTGGCGCGCGACGGGCTGCGCTATGAGCTGTTGAAACTGGAATCGCACTATCAGTGGTACCGGCAGAATTCGTCGTGGGATTTTGAGCCGGTCAAGACGACAACGCGCGTCGCTGACGGCGACCTCACCATTGCCGCCGACAAGCCGGCGCGGGTCACGCTGTCGCCGCAGCCCGGCCGCTATCGCCTCGACGTCAAATCGAACGAGGCCGACAGCCCGATCACGTCGGTGCAGTTCGACGTCGGCTGGTATTCCGACGGCTCGGCCGACACGCCGGACCTTCTGGAAACCTCGATCGACAAGCCGAATTACGAGTCCGGCGAGACCATGACGGTGTCGGTCAATGCCCGCACCGCCGGCAAGCTCACCATCAACGTGCTGGGTGACCGGCTGCTGACCACGCAGACCACGGACGTCAGGGAAGGCACCTCGCAGGTCAAGATCGCGATAGGCAAGGATTGGGGCACCGGCGCCTATGTGCTGGCGACCTTGCGCCGTCCGCTGGACGCGGCGGCGCTGCGGATGCCGGGCCGGGCGATCGGCCTGAAATGGTTCGGGATCGACAAGAAGACCCGCACGCTGCAGGTCGCGCTGTCGCCGCCGGCCCTGGTGCGCCCCAACACCACGCTGAAGATCCCGGTCAAGCTCGGCGGGCTTAATCCCGGCGAGGACGCCAAGATCGTCGTCGCCGCCGTCGATGTCGGCATCCTCAACCTGACCAATTACAAGCCGCCGGCGCCGGATGATTACTATCTCGGCCAGCGCCGCATGACCTCGGAGATCCGCGACATCTACGGGCAGTTGATCGACGGCATGCAGGGCACGCGTGGCCAGCTCAAGACCGGCGGCGATACCGCGGGCGCCGAGCTGCAGGGCAGCCCGCCGACGCAGAAGCCGTTAGCGCTTTATTCCGGCATCGTCACCGTTGCTTCCGACGGCACCGCCGAGATCAGTTTTGACATACCGGAATTCGCCGGCACCGCGCGGGTGATGGCGGTGGCGTGGACCGCCACAAAACTCGGCCGCGCCACCACTGACGTCACGGTGCGCGATCCCGTGGTGCTGACCGCGACCTTGCCGCGCTTCCTGCTCAACGGCGACCACGGCACGATGAGCATGGATCTCGACAATGTCGAAGGCGCGCCCGGCGATTACAGCATCGCCGTCAAGGCCTCCGGCCCGGTCAAGGTCAGCGGCAATGCCGTGACCAATGCAAAGCTCACCGCCAAGCAGCGCAGCTCGATGTCGCTGGCGCTGGACGCCTCCGGCACCGGAACCGCGCAGCTCGATGTCGATATCAGGGGACCGAACGGACTGACGCTGGCGCGGCACTACGCGCTCGACGTCAAGGCGGCGACGCAGATTCTGGCGCGGCGTTCGATCCGGACCCTGGCAAAGGGCGAGAGCCTGACGCTGACGCCGGACATGTTTTCCGACCTGGTGCAGGGTACCGGTAGCGTCTCGCTGTCCGTGAGCCTGTCGCCCGCGCTCGATGCCGCGACCATCCTGCAGGCGCTCGATCGCTACCCGCATGGCTGTTCCGAGCAGATCACCAGCCGCGCGATGCCGCTACTGTATGTCAACGACCTCGCGGCCGGCGCGCATCTGGCCATGGACGGCGAGGTCGACCAGCGCATCAAGGATGCGATCGACCGGCTGCTGGCCCGGCAGGGTTCCAATGGCTCGTTCGGGCTGTGGTTGGCCGGCGGTGACGATGCCTGGCTCGATGCCTACGTGACGGACTTCCTGACCCGCGCCCGCGAAAAGGGATTTGCGGTGCCCGACGTGCTGTTCAAGAACGCGCTCGACCGCGTGCGGAATTCGGTGGTCAATGCCGACGAGCCGGAAAAGAACGGCGGCGCCAATCTCGCCTACGGCCTCTACGTACTGGCGCGCAACGGCACCGCGCCGATCGGGGATCTGCGCTATCTCGCCGACACCAAGCTCAACAATCTCTCGACCTCGATCGCGAAATCGCAACTGGCCGCCGCGCTGGCGCTGGTCGGCGACCGCGTGCGGGCGGAGCGGGTCTATGCCGCGGCGCTCGACAGCCTGATGCCGAAGCCGACATTCGAGTTTGGCCGGGTCGATTACGGCTCGCAACTGCGCGACGCCGCGGCGCTGGTCTCGCTCGCCAGCGAAGGCAATGCGCCGCGGGCGACCCTGACACAGGCTGTCGCTCGCGTCGAAGCGGCGCGCGGGTTGACGCCTTATACCTCGACCCAGGAGAACGCCTGGCTGGTGCTGGCCTCGCGCGCGCTGTCGAAGGAGACCATGGCGCTCGACATCGACGGGTCGCCGGTCAAGACTGCGCTCTATCGCAGCTACAAGGCGACCGAGATGGCGGGCAAGCCAATCAAGATCACCAACACCGGCGATGCCGCGGTGCAGGCGGTGGTGTCGGTGAGCGGCGCGCCGGTCACGCCGGAACCGGCGGCCTCGAACGGTTTCAAGATCGAACGCAATTACTTCACGCTCGACGGCAAGCCGGCCGACGTCTCCAAGGCCAAACAGAACGATCGCTTCGCGGTGGTGCTCAAGGTCACGGAGGCAAAACCGGAATTTGGTCACATCATGGTCTCGGATTATCTGCCCGCCGGCCTAGAGATCGACAACCCGCATCTGGTGTCGTCAGGCGATACCGGTACGCTGGACTGGATCGAGGACGGCCAGGAGCCGCAGAACACCGAATTCCGCGACGATCGCTTTACGGCCGCGATCGACCGCGGCGCCAGCGACAAGGCGGTGTTTACCGTTGCCTATGTCGTGCGCGCGGTGTCGCCCGGAAAATACGTGCTGCCGCAGGCCTATGTCGAGGACATGTATAATCCCTCGCGTTATGGCCGCACCGGCACCGGAACCGTTGAAGTGCGTCCGGCGAAATGAGCGCAACCGAGACCATCGCGCAGGTCGCGCCGCGCCAACCCCGTTGGCGGCGGATCAAACGGGTAGCGGCAATCGTTGCCATCGCCGGTTTGATCGCGGCCGGCGCGTTCGCGGCCTGGGTGGTTTCGCTCGGACCGCTGCCGTTGCAAGAGGCGCGGCAGGTGTCGCAAACGGTGGTCGACCGCAATGGAAAATTGTTGCGCGCCTATGCGATGGTCGACGGCCGCTGGCGGCTGCCGGTCGACGCCAGGACCAATGTGGATCCGACCTATTTAAAACTGCTGTTCGCCTATGAAGACAAGCGCTTCTATTCCCATGGCGGCGTCGATCCGTTCGCGCTGACCCGCGCCGCGATCCAGCTTGTGACGCGCGGCCACATCGTCTCCGGCGGTTCGACCATCACCATGCAACTGGCGCGGCTGATGGAGCCGCGGCACGAGCGCTCGCTATCCGCAAAACTGCGTCAGATGGTGCGCGCGATCGAGATCGAGCGGCGGCTCAGCAAGGACCAGATCCTCAACCTCTATCTCGCGCTGGCGCCGTATGGCGGCAATCTCGAGGGCATCCGCTCGGCCTCGATCGCCTATTTCGGCAAGGAGCCGAAGCGGCTGAGCCTGGCGGAAGCCGCGCTCCTGGTGGCGCTGCCGCAATCGCCGGAAAATCGCCGGCTCGACCGGCATCCCGAGGAGGCGCAAATCGCGCGCGACCGCGTGCTCGACCGCATGGTCGAGGACGGCACCGTCTCGAACGAGGACGCGGTTGCCGCCAAAGCCGTGCCGGTGCCGCGGATGCGCAAGTCGATCCCGATCCTGGCGCCGCATTCCGCCGACCGGGCGATCACGACGTTCAAGAACATGCCGGTGATTTCGCTGACGCTGGATTCCAATCTGCAGAAGAACCTCGAGGCGCTGGCGCGCGACCGCGCCATCTCGCTTGGCCCGAACATCTCCGTCGGCATCGTCGCGGTCGACAATGAAAGCGGCGACGTGCTGTCGCGGGTCGGCTCACCCGATTATTTCGACGACCGGCGGGCAGGGCAGGTCGACATGACCCGCGCGGTGCGTTCGCCCGGATCGACCCTCAAACCGTTCATCTACGGCCTCGCCTTCGAGGACGGTTTTGTGCATCCGGAAAGCCTGATCGACGACCGGCCCACCCGGTTCGGCGAATACGCGCCGCAGGACTTTGACATGACCTTCCAGGGCACCGTGCCCGTGCGCAAGGCGCTGCAATTGTCGCTGAACGTGCCGGCGGTGGCGCTGCTCGATCGGGTCGGCGCCAGCCGGCTGTCGTCGCGCCTGAAACAGGCCGGCGGCAATCTGGTTTTGCCGAAGGACGAGGTGCCGGGGTTGGCGATGGGCTTGGGTGGCGTTGGCGTCACGCTGCAGGATCTGGTGCAGCTCTATGCCGGCATCGCGCGGCTCGGCACCACAAAGCCGCTGCGCGAGTTCATGGATGCCAGCGAGGCGCGCGATCCGTTGCGGCTGATGGACCAGGTCGCGGCCTGGCAGGTCGGCAACGTACTGATGGGCACGCCGCCGCCGGAAAACGCACCGCAGCACCGGATCGCCTTCAAGACCGGCACCAGCTACGGCTACCGCGACGCCTGGTCGGTCGGCTTCGATGGCCGCATGACCATCGGGGTCTGGGTCGGGCGTCCCGACGGCGCGCCGGTTCCCGGCCTGGTCGGGCGCACCGCGGCGGCCCCGATCCTGTTCGACGCCTTTGCCCGCACCGGCAAACTGCCCGCGCCGCTACCCAGAGCGCCCAAGGGCGTGCTGGTCGCCAGTAACGCAAAACTGCCGCTGCCGTTGCGCCGGTTCCGCCCGTTTGGGGAACTGGTGCGGACCGGCAGCGAGCAGGCGCCACACATCCAGTTCCCGCTGAATGGTTCGCGGATCGACGCGTCCGACGGTGCCCAATTTAGCGCCATGCCGGTCAAGGTCGCCGGCGGGGTGCTGCCGATGACCATGATGGTGAACGGGGTCGCGGCCGGAGAGATCGACAGCCGCCGCCAGCGCATGGTCGATCCGCCCGGGCCGGGCTTTGTCCGCCTCACCGTGATCGACGCCACAGGCGCCGCGGACACAGTTGTCGTCAGAATTCAATAGAATTGGCCTAAGCGGTTGTCGGAATAGCGGTTTCGGCGTATGCGGAACCGATGTCCGAGACCTATCCACGTCCCCGGTTTGGTGAGCCGCGTGAGCCGAAAACCCGGGTCAATCCGGGTAGCCGGCTGATGCGCGTGATCGACTTTGTCACGGTCAGCCATGTCAGGTCGATCGCCTTCCTGCTGCTGTGCGGCCTGCTGCTCTTCCTGCCCGGCTTCTTCAACATCCCGCCGGTCGATCGCGACGAGGCCCGCTTCGCGCAGGCGACCAAGCAGATGGTCGAGAGCGGCGATTTCGTCGACATCCGATTCCAGGACGACGTCCGTTACAAGAAGCCGGTCGGCATCTACTGGTTGCAGTCGGCCGCGATCGAAACCGCTACCGCGCTCGGCCTGCCGCGCGCGCAGTTGCGGATCTGGCTTTATCGCATGCCCTCGCTGTTCGGCGCGATCGGCGCGGCGCTGTTGACCTACTGGACGGCGCTGGCGTTCGTGACGCGGCGCGGCGCGGTGCTCGCCGCGCTGATCATGGCGAGCTCGGTGCTGCTCGGGGTCGAGGCGCGGCTCGCCAAGACCGACGCGATGCTGCTGCTCACCGTGGTCGCCGCGATGGGCGCGATGGCGCGGGTCTATCTATCGTGGCAGCGCGGCGAGGATCCCGCGCGTCCGCCGTGGAGCGAACCCGCGATCTTCTGGACCGCCATGGCCGGCGGCATCCTGCTCAAGGGACCGCTGATCCTGATGTTTGTGGGTCTCGCCATCGTCATGCTGGCGATCCTCGACCGCTCGGCGGCATGGGTCTGGCGGCTGCGTCCGGTGTTGGGCGTGATCTGGATGCTGCTTCTGGTGCTGCCCTGGTTCGTCGCGATCTTCTGGCGCGCGGGTAACGAGTTCTTCGCGGACTCGGTCGGCGGCGACATGCTGGCCAAGCTGACGGCGCAGGAGTCTCATGGCGCGCCGCCGGGTACTTATCTCCTGCTGTTCTGGGTGACGTTCTGGCCGGGCGCGCCGCTGGCGGGCATGGCGGCGCCGGCAGTGTGGCGCGCGCGTCGCGAACCCGGCGCGCAGTTCCTGCTGGCCTGGCTGGTGCCGTCCTGGATCGTGTTCGAACTGGTGTTGACAAAACTGCCGCATTACGTGCTGCCGCTTTATCCGGCGATCGCGATCCTGACCGTCGGCGCGCTGGAGCGGCAGGTGCTGTCAAGGTCGCGGTGGCTGCGCGGGGCGGCGTGGTGGTTTGCGATTCCGGCGTTGCTATCGGTGGCCGCGATCGTCGGCGCCGTGGCGCTGACGCGCCAGCCGGTGTTTCTGGCGTGGCCGTTCGTGGCGGCTTCCCTGATCTTCGGATTGTTCGCATGGTGGCTCTATGACGATAACCGCGCCGAACGGTCGCTGCTCAATGCGGTGGTCGCCGCGATCTTCCTCAATGCGGCGCTTTATGGCGCGGTGCTGCCGGCATTGACGCCGTTGTTTCCGAGCGCCGAGGTCGCGCGCGCGCTGCGTAATGTCGTCTGCGTCGGGCCGAAAGCGGCTGCGGCCGGCTACCATGAGCCGAGCCTGGTGTTCATGACGGGGACCTCGACCTTGCTGACCGACGGCTCCGGCGCGGCCGATTTTCTCAACCAGGGAAGTTGCCGGTTCGCGCTGGTGGAATCGCGTTCGGAACGCGCCTTTGCCCAGCGCGCCGAGGCGATCGGCCTGCGCTACGACATGGCGACGCGGATCGACGGCTATAATTTCTCGCAGGGCAAGGCGATCTCGATCGCGATCTTCCGCTCCGAAGGCACGCAGTAAAATGGCCGCGCCCGTCACCGGTGACGCCCGCGCGAACTATTTTGCGCGTCTATATCATCTCGTGCTGTCGTCGGTCGGGCGATTGATAGCCCCATCGTCGGATCCGCATGCTCGGGAGGCGGCGCGAAGATTCCGGCGTCTGGCGCTGGTGCTGATCGCGCTAGGGGCGATAGCGGTTGCTGTCCTGATGGTCGCCGTCGATTTCCCCGAAATCAAACTGATGCCGCCGCGCAATTCGCCCGAGCTCTGGCCGGTGCGCATCCTGACCGATTTCGGCAAGGCAGCCTTCGTGTTGTGGTCGATCTTTGCGCTACTCGTTGCGACGATCCTTGTTGCGGCGGGCGCGCGTGGCGCGACGCGGACCCGGCTGCTGCCTCTGCTGGTAAAATTGCAATTTCTGTTACTGGCCGTGATCGTACCGATCATCGCCGGTGAACTGGTAAAATGGATCGTCGGACGCGGCCGGCCGTTCGTCGGCCCCGACCCTTTCACGTTTTCGCATTTTTCGGGCGCTTCGGCCTATGCCAGTTTCCCATCGGCGCACGCCATCACCAGCACGGCACTGGCTTTTGCGGTTTCGGCGCTGTGGCCGCGCTGGCGCGTGCCGATGATCGTCTATGCCCTGCTAATCGTCGCGACCCGGCTGGTGCTGCTGGCGCATCATCCGAGCGACGTGACCGCCGGCGTCGTGTTCGGCGTCATCGGCGCCATGGCCGTGCGATATTGGTTCGCGGCGAGGGGCCTCGGCTTCTCCATCGGTCACGATGGCGCCATATTGCCCCGCCCGGAACAACCGTAGACCGCGCAAAGGGGTTGCCGGGGGGGCATCCGCCCCATAAAAGCGGCGCCGCAAACCCATCCAACCGGTCGCTGAATTGCCCTTGTCCGACACCGAATCCGTCGCCGTTTCGATCGTTGTGCCCGTGCGCAACGAGGCCGACAATGTGGCGCCGTTGATCGCGGAAATCACCGCGGCGCTCGACCGCCGATGGGCCTACGAGATCATCTACGTCAATGACGGCTCGACCGACGCCACCGCCGACAGGTTGGCTGCGATCATGAAAGCGCGGGGCAATCTGCGTCAGCTTCGCCACGCCGTCTCGTCTGGCCAGTCGGCGGCGGTGCGCAGCGGCGTGCGCGCGGCGCGCGGCGCCATCGTCGCCACGCTGGACGGCGACGGCCAGAACAATCCGGCGTTCCTGCCCGATCTGATCGCTGCGGTCGAAAACGGCGGCGGTCGCGTAGGTCTCGCGGCCGGCCAGCGGGTCGGGCGCAAGGATACCGGTTTCAAGAGGATGCAATCGCGCATTGCCAACACCGTGCGCAACGCCATCCTGCGCGACGGCACCCGCGATACCGGCTGCGGCCTCAAGGCGTTCCGCCGCGAGGTGTTTCTGGCGATGCCTTACTTCGACGGACTGCATCGCTTCCTGCCGGCGCTGGTGCGCCGCGAGGGATACGAGATCGCCTATGTCGACGTCATCGACCGTCCCAGGCATTCCGGCGTCTCCAATTACGGCTTCTTCGACCGGCTGTGGATCGGAATCATGGATCTGGCGGGCGTGTGGTGGCTGATCCGCCGCAAGAAACCGACACCTGTCGCGACCGAGGTTACCTCATGACCGAACTGTTCAGCTCATTGGGCGCCTACCTGCACGATGTCTTCATCATCAAGTTCGACGGCTGGGTCGTCCTCGGATTCGTGGCGCAGGCGTTCTTCACCATGCGCTTCGTGGTGCAGTGGATCGCGTCCGAGCGCGCGCGCCGCAGCGTGGTCCCGGTGGCGTTCTGGTTTTTCTCGATCGGCGGCGGCGCGCTGCTGCTGGTCTACGCGCTCTATCGCCGCGATCCCGTCTTCATCGCGGGCCAGGCGCTCGGCCTTGTGGTCTATATCCGTAATTTGTATTTCATCATTTTGACCGGACGGCAGAGTTCGGCCGGGGCCTGAGCCGCCTCATTCGGATTCCTGAAAACCGGCCCCGGAAAAAGCGTGGAACAAGAATTCCATTTTTAAGCAAAACGGCGGATTCCCGGCTCTGGGCTCGATATTTCCCGCCCAATGCCACGTCCGCTGTGGCGCTTCGCGCCAGTTTGCGTTGTCTGTTGCTGTGTTTCGCGGCATTCGGGCCGGGTGTGGGCAGGTCTCGGTAAAAGGAGTTGGAAAATATCGGATCAATTTCGAACGGATCCGCTAGCTAGTTTCCAACGATTCTTCGCTAAAGCATCACAGATGCCGAATGAGCATTATTCGAGCGAGGCGAAGAATCGACATGCTGGTGAACCGACGTAAAAGCGAACGCCGTATGTGCAACAGGGTGGCCAAGATCCAATTTGGCACCGGCACGCTGCCGCGAGACTGCACGATCACGGATATTTCGGATGGGGGCGTGAAGGTGATCGCCGAATATGTCCAGATTCCCCCGGAGTTCACCATCATCCTGTCGACCGGCACGCCCCGGCAATGCCGGCTGGCATGGCGGATCGGTTGCGAACTCGGCGCTGAATTCGTCGACTAGATCGAAAACGGCCTCTCACCCATCGGGGCCGGCGGCCATTCCGGCGCTCGGGCGCATGCCAGGCGGGGTGATCCGGTTCGGGCGGGCCGGGCGGCTTGGGTGGAGGCAGGCCAATTTAACCCAAATTTAGGGTTAAGCTGTGAGGGTGTGGACAGCCAGCCGCTGACCACAGGCCCAGGACATGTTCGCGCAGCTGCGCCAAAGCTATCCCTTCAAGCGAACTGGCGTATCCGTCGCATCGGCCGTGATTCTGCTTCTCGGGCTCTGCAGCTGCCAGACCGCCGGTGATCTCGACGTCACGGGATCGCTCGGCGACAAGACCGAAGCCAGCCGGGCTCCCGACCCGCGCCGCGAGCTCGACACCACTCGCGAACGCTTTCGCGCCAATCCCAAGGACGTCGACGCGGCGTTGCAATACGCCAGGGCGTTGCGGGCCACCGGGCAAAAGGCGCAGGCCGTCGCTATTCTCGAGAAGGCAATCGCCGACCAACCCGGCAACAAGGCGCTGCTTGGTGGTTATGGCCGGGCGCTTGCCGACAACGGCAACTTCCAGCAGGCTTTTGACGTTCTCGGCCGTGCCCATAGCCCGGCCGATCCCGACTGGCGGATACTCTCGGCCCAGGGCTCGGTGCTCGATCAACTCGGCCGCCATGACGAAGCGCGGCAATATTACGCCAGCGCGCTCAAGATCGCCCCGGAAGATCCCGGCGTGCTGTCCAACCTCGGGCTTTCCTATCTGTTGTCGAAGGACCTGCCCAAGGCCGAGGAGGCGCTCCGCCGCGCCTACAGCAACAAGGACGCCGATCCGCGCGTCAGGCTGAATTTGGCGGTCGTGGTCGGCCTGCAAGGCCGCATGAGCGAGGCCGAGGGCATCGCCAAGGCCGACCGGCCGCCCGATGAAGCCCAGGCCAATGTGGCCTATCTCCACCGGCTGTTGTCGCGCCAGGAAAATGCCCACGCCGAGATGGACAAGAAGCCGGAGTTGGACAAGAAGCCCTCCGCCATCGCCAGCGGGCGTGACGACTGATCAAATTGGATTGCGAGATTAGAGCGTGTTCGAGCGAAGTGGACACCGGTTCGCGTGAAGAAAACGCTTCAAAACAAGAATCTAGAGCTCCGTTCCGATTCCATCGGAACGGGAAAAGCTCTAGCCGCAGGTTGACGCGTTAGGCTCTGCGGCTCTCCGGCATCTCCTCGCGCACGGACTTGCCGGAGCGGAGTTTTTCCAGAATCGGCGCCAGCAGTGAACGCCGCGGCTTGGTCTCGGCATGGCCCGTCATGCGCTGGGCGATCTGCAGAAACGTTTGGGTGATGCGGTGGTTGGCGGACAGTTCCGCGATCATCTGGCCGTTATTGGCCGCGGTGCCGAACAGGCGCGGATCGAACGGAATCGAGCAGACCGGCGCGCTCTCGACGGTCTTGGCAAACGAGCGGGCGCCGATTTCCGGGCGCTTGGACATGCCGACCTGGTTGAGGCAATAGAGCGGCGTGCGGTCGTTCGGCCGCGCCGCCTTCAGCATCTGCAGCAGGTTCTTGGTATTGCGCATGTTGGCGAGGTCGGGTTCGGCGACGACCAGGATGTCGTCGGCCCCGAGCAGCGCGCGGCGCGTCCAGCCCGACCATTGATGCGGGACGTCGAGCACGATGCAGGGCGTGGTCATGCGCAGCGTGTCGAAAATCGAATCAAAGGCTTCCGTACCGAAGTCGTAGACCCGCTCCAGCGTGGCGGGCGCCGCCAGCAGGCTGAGATTGTCGGTGCATTTCGCCAGCAGGCGCTCGATGAAGGCGGTATCGGGCCGGTCGGGCGAGAATACCGCTTGGGCAATGCCCTGCGCCGGATCCTTGTTGTAGTCGAGGCTCGCGGTGCCGAAGGCGAGGTCGAGATCGATCACGACCGAATCCAGCGCCAGATCGCGGGCGATCGCCCAGGCCACGTTGTGGGCGACCGTGGATGCGCCGACACCGCCCTTGGCGCCGACCACGGCCAGCACGCGGCCAACCGCGACGGCTTCCGATGCCGAGAACAGGCTGCAGATCGAGCGCACCACATCGAGGGTGCTGACGGGGCCGACGACGTAGTCGTTGACGCCGCGGCGCACCAGTTCGCGATAGGGCGCGGTATCCTTGGGATTGCCGATCAGCACCACGCGGGTGCCGGGATCGCAGACGCTGGCGAGATCGTCGAGGCCGGCCAGCGTGTCGTCGCTGCCATGCGTCTCGAGGATGATGACGTTGGGTGTCGGCGCGGTGCTGTAGGCCTTGGCGGCGGCCGCCATGCCGCCCATGTGGACCGAGAGCCGCACCTTGCTGAGGCGGCGGTCCTCGCTCGCCGCGCGAACGGCGGCGGCGGTTTCCTCGGTCTCGCAAAAGGCCTGCACGCCGACGCGCGGCGCGGGCGAGATATAGTCGCCCGCCGGCGCCGGGGCCTCGTCGAGATGGTCTTCGGTGTCCTTGTCTTTGCGTGCGCTGATCATTTGTCTGTATCGCTCAGCTTGGCCTTATCGGCTTCGGGGTAGAGGGTCGTGGTGGTGGTGCCCTTGCGGTATTTCTCGAAGGCCTCGGTGCGCCGCGCGGTGTAGGCCGGCGTTTCGGAGCGCGGCTGCACGAGGTCGGCGGGATTGTCGATCATTGCCGCGAGGTTGCGCTGATTGGCGCAGCCGAAATTGTGGTACTGGCGGTTGTCGGCATAATCGGGGTTGTTGATCGAGGGGCCGAGATCGTCCGGCCACACGCCGCAGGGACCGGCAACAGCCGCGATGCGGGTATAGTTCAGCCGGATCACCGGCAGCAGGCGCGGGTTCTCCGGATGATAGCGATGGACGGTCACCGCGGCCGACGGCACGCCGGCAGCCGCAAGCAACGAGCGGACCGCGCGCATGGCATCGGCGGCGGCTGCCGCGTTCGGCGTATCGACCGGTACGTCGGCAACGATGGCGCCGGTTGCCTCGCGCTGCCAGATTTGGGCAAGACCGATCACGTCGGACTGCTGCGGCGCGGTAAGGCCGCCGCGCGCCTGGCCGACAAAGATCACCACCGATTTGTGGGCTTCCTCGATCGCGATCGGATGGCGATACCGATAATCGTCGGGCGTGTTCGCCATGACGAGTTCGTGGGCGGTTTCCTGGCACGCGCCCAAGGTGACGGAGATACCAAGCAGCGCGCCGAGCAGCAGCAGGGTTCGATAGAATCGTATCGAAGAACCTTGCGCCGATAATCCGTTGGTCGTCATGTTTGCCTCGCGCGGTGCGTCAGTCGGGCCGGGAACGTCAATCGATGATGAAACCAAAATTGCCACGGTAGCTCCCGATCGGATCGGAGCGGCCGGAAATGCCGTAGATGCGGTTGATGCTGGCCAGCAGCGCCGACTGCGAATCGGAGGCGGGCGCAAACCCGTCATCCGGACGCGACAATTCCTTTTGCGCGACCGCCCGCACCACATAGGGCGTCACGATCACCACCAGTTCGGTTTCGTTGTTGACGAAGTCCTGGCTGCGGAACAGCGCGCCGAGAACCGGCAACGAATCCAGGCCCGGCAATCCGTTGACCGCCTGCTTGGTCTGTTGCTGGATCAGACCGGCCATCGCCATCGAGCCGCCGGAGGGAATCTCCACCGTGGTTTCCGCGCGACGGGTCTTGATCGAGGGAATCGTCGTTCCGCCGACACCGCCCTGCAAGGCATTGTCCTGGGAGACTTCCGACACCTCGGTCATCACATGCAGGCTGATGCGTCCCTCGGTCAGCACCACTGGCGTGAAGTTGAGCGAGATGCCGAATTTCTTGAAGGCGACAGTCTGGACGCAGTTTCCGAGCGCGCCCGCGGACGACGTCTGGCAGGTCACGCCGGTCGGAATCGGGAATTCGCCGCCTTCGACGAAGGTCGCGGATTCACCGGAGATTGCGGTCAGGTTGGGCTCGGCCAGGGTGCGCACCACGCCGGCGCTTTCCATCGCGCGCATCGTGGCCTGGACCGACGGGTTGGTGCCGAAGTTTCCGACCAGGGCGTTGCCGGGCACCAGCGGGGCGTTGTTGGCGGTGAACGGATTGTTGTTGTTGAAGGTGACGACCGAGTTGCCGACGTTCAGGCTCGCGGAGAGGTCGATGCCCATCTGCTTGATGATCGAACGCGCCACCTCGGCGACGGTGACCTTCAGCATCACCTGGTCCTTGCCGCGCACCGTAATCGAATTGACCACCTTGTCGGGGCCGCCGGCGAGCCGGGCGGCGAGGTCGCCGGCCTGTTGCGCCTCGATCGGGGTCGCGACCGAACCGGTCAGCATCACGCTGTCGCCGACGCCGTCGATCTGGACATTGGAATTAGGCAGCGCCTGCTTCAGCGCCGCGCGCACGCCGTTGAGATCGCGTTTGACGGCGATGTCGTAGGCGGCGATCTGGTTTCCGGCAGCGTCGAAGAAAATCACGTTGGTCTGGCCGACGGCCGAGCCGATGATATAGGCGCGCTGCTCGGAGCGGATCACGGCATTGGCGATCTTGGGATCGGCGACGAGCACGTCCTTGACGTCGCGGGGCAGGTCGACGACCACGGACTTGCCAATTCCAAGCGACAGGAAACGCGACTGTTCACTTATCGATGCGTGGTCGGCCGCCTTGACCTGCGTCAGCACAGGCGACACCGGGTTGAGCGTCAGCGCCGCGACCGCCGAAAACGACAGGGCGCGAACCATCAGGGTTCGCAGTGTCGGCCGTTTTTCCCTGGATACCATATCGATACGTCCTTTGATCACTTCTGTGTCGTCGTCGCGGAGGAAACGCCGTAGCGAACGACATTGACGCTGTCGCTGCGGCGGGAGCTCTGCGCGTCGGTCTTGTTCTCGACGAGGTTGACGTCGGCGATGCTGCGCAGTGCCAGCGACAGCGTGCCGCTCTGGCGCACGCGGGCCAGGGTCTCGGCCTGCTCGGGCTTCAGCTCGAGCGTTACGGTCCGGCCGACGACGGAGTTCTGGCCGTCTTTTTCCTTCGGCGCCTGATCGATCGCGAGCACGCGGATGTTGGTCAGCACGGTTTCCGACTGCACCGTTTCGGTACCCTGACGGTCGGGATTCTTCTCGTGCCGCGAAAGGATGACGTCGATCCGGTCGTTCGGCAAAATAAAGCCGCCGGCACCGGTTTCCGGCGTGATTTCGGTTGAGACCGCGCGCATGCCGGTGGGCAGGATCGCGGCCATGAAGCCCGACCCGTCGGCCTTGACCAGTTTCTGTTCGCGGATCGGCTCGCCGGCGATAAAGGGGGCGCGCGCGATCTGGCCGACGATCTCGGTTGTCGCGTTGGGCCGGTCGCTGCGGCGGATGAGGGTGGAGCTGGCGGTCGCCACCGGCCAGGTCTGCCACTGCAGATCCTCGGGCTTGACGGATTGGCCGAGCCCGATGTCGGATTTGGCGACCAGCACGTCCACGGTCTGCAGTTGCGCGACCGGTATCGCAGGGGCGGGCTTGCTGTCCGAGCCGCTCGCCAGATATGCGGCGATGCCGCCGGCGCCGAGCGCGATGATGAGGACGATAATACGCGCAGTATACATACGCTTCACTACTGTTACGCAGGCGACGCGGATGGACTGTTCGTACTGACAGCCTCGCCTTTAAGCATAACTAGGCAGCAAAGGTGTAAGCGACCTTGCGGGAACCGGCGTTTGCGGTATCCCGCGCCGGGTTTTACTCTCATGGTGAACGAGAGGTTATCGTCCGCTAACCGATTGTGGCGAGACGATGATCGCGCCGCGAGCCGCGCCCGTTCTTAGCTTCGTGCGGTCAGTTCAGCCCGGTCTCGGCCTTGCTGGAAAATCCGGCCGCCAGCGCCGCCAGATCGCGCTCCGCGTTCTGATGCGCCGGCAATTCGCCGGCGGCGTCGAGCACCGGATAGGCCACCGAACAGATGTGCGAGTGAATCCGCCGGAGGTCGCGCAGCACGTCGAGATGCAGCGAGGTGGTCTCGATGGTCTCGGGGCGGCCTTCGCGCAAGCGGTCGAGATGCCGCTCGGTCGCGGCGATCTCGGTGTTGCGCAGATGCGCCTTCTCGACCAGCAGCTTTCGGGCCTCGTTGACGTCGCCCGACATGAAGACGCCGAACGCGATCCGCAGCGAGTCCATCGTGCGCTTGTGGAACGCCGATAATTCCTCGGCGCCCTCGGTGGAAAACTGGAAGCGGCGCTTGATCTTCTTGGTGGCGAGCTCGCTCAGATTCTTGTCGATGATGTCGCCGATATGCTCGAGATTGATGGTGAAGGAGATGATCTCCATCGCGCGGCGTCCCTCGTGCTCGTCGAGACTGCCGCGCGTCAATTTGGTCACATAAAGCTTGATCGCCTCGTCGAGATTGTCGACGCTGTTGTCCATCTTGGAGACCTGATCGACCAGCGAGCGGTCGTTGGTCATCATCGCCGCCATCACCTTGCGCAGCATCACCTCGACGAGGTCGCCCATGTGCAGGGTTTCGCGCGCAGCATCCGCCAGCGCCAGCGACGGGGTTTCCAGCGCGCTCTCGTCGAGATAGCGCGGCCGCGACGGGTCGGTTTCCTGCACCCGGTTCGGCAGCAGCTTTTTCAATAGCGCGGCCATGTTGTCGAGCAGGCCGATGAAGAGGATCGCGGTCGCGATGTTGAACAGGGTGTGAAATCCCGCCGTCATCTTCGCCAGATCGGGCTGCCAGCCCTGCAACAGCCCGGCGAGCGGCTTGAGGAACGGCAACACCAGCAACACGCCGATCAGCCGGTTGGCGAGATTGCCGAGCGGCAGCCGGTAGCTCGCCGGGTTGTCGCGTTTCGCGCCTTCGAACACCGGGTTGATCGCGCTGCCGAGATTGGCGCCGAGCACCAGCGCCAGCGCCGCGAAGGGCGAGATGAAATGCGCATAGGCCAGCGACATCACCAGGAGCACGCTGGCGACGCTGGAATGCACCGCCCAGGTGACGACAGCGCCGATGACGACGCAGAGCACGGGATCGCCGGTGATGGCGCCGAGGAAGACGCGCATGCCGGGCGCGTTCTCCGCCGGCGCCAGCGTATCGAGCAGGATGTGCAGCGCCAGCAGCATCAGGCCAAGCCCGATCGAAACCCGCCCGATATCCTTGATCCAGGAACGGCCGCCGCTGCGGAAGGCAATCAGCCCGATCGCGAACAGAACCGGCGCCACCGCCGAGATGTTGAACGACAGCACCTGGACGATCAGCGTGGTGCCGACGTTGGCGCCGAGCATGATCGCGAGCGCCGGCACCAGGCTGACCAGGCCGTCGGCGGTGAACGAACTGGTTATCAGGGCCGTCGCGGTCGAGCTCTGCAGCAGGGCGGTCAGGCCGATGCCGGCGGCGAACGCGGCAAAGCGGTTCTTCAGCGCCTTGGCCAGCAGCGAGCGCAAATCGGGGCCGAACGCGCGCAGGATGCCGCTGTGGACCATATGCAGGCCCCACAGCAGCAGCGCGACGCCGCCCATCAGGTCGAGAAGGACTAGACTTCCCATTGATTTCGCTTCCGGATTCGAGTCGAAGGATCAAGCTATCGTCAAACGACCGCAGATCAACCCTTTTTGTGCGCGGCAACGTTCCAAAATGGGGCCCGGGGTCGGCATCAGCGGGCCGCATCAGGCGGGCACGCGGCCACGAATTGCGTTGGCAGAGGCGGCGTAGCTGATGCGGCAGCGCTGCCTTGTCTTACAACGTGCACGAACGCGCGTCTTGATGCGCGCGACATCCTCGGCCGGCATCGACGCGAACGGCGGACCGATGGAGGCGCCGGGCATGGAGGCTCCCAAAAATCGTCGAAATCGGCAAAACGGCGCTCGACGTCCATCCGGCGCGTGGCGATGTCGACGTGGCCGGCCTGCGCCCGGAGCAGACGCGGGCATCTGGCTGTCCCCCAAAGACTTTTGCCCAAAGACCTTTTGCCGCAGCCCGCGATCCCGCCGGACAGGCGGCCGGGGAGCGGATTTGGACCGGGTTCGTTCACAACCAACCACAGAAGCCGCCCGTCAACCCCTTGACCCGGCCCGCCAGTCGTTCTGTGATGTGCGCGAGCTATTCCGTCGCTGCACGTTGAGGGGCCTGCCGCGACCAATATCCATCGTTGGACTGAACCGCACGCCAAACTGCCTTTTCGGATTGGCGTCTGCCGCAGTGAATGGATTTCGAGGCTGGCCCATCGGCGCGAGCGACGACAACCAAACGTTCCCGGACGACCCTTGAAAGGCTTTGCCATGAAACGCGTATCCCTGGTTTTCACCCTTGCTCTTGCCGCCGGTCTCTCCACCCAAATCGCGAGCGCGCAGACGCTCAAGACGGTCACCGACCGCGGCATGTTATCCTGCGGCGTCAGCCAGGGCCTGCCGGGCTTTTCCGCGCCGGACGACAAGGGCAACTGGACCGGGATCGACGTCGACGTCTGCCGCGCGGTCGCGGCGGTCATCTTCAACGATCCGAGCAAGGTCAAATTCGTGCCGCTGTCCGCCAAGGACCGCTTTACCGCGCTGCAGTCCGGCGAGATCGACGTGCTCTCGCGCAACACCACCTGGACGCTGTCGCGCGACACCTCGCTGGGCGCGAACTTCACTGGCGTGACCTATTATGACGGCCAGGGTTTTCTGGTGAAGAAGTCGCTGAAGGTCAATTCGGCGCTGGAACTGAACAGCGCCTCGGTCTGCGTGCAGACCGGCACCACCACCGAGCAGAATCTCGCCGACTACTTCAAGAGCAACAACATGAAGTACGAGGTGATCGCGTTCGGCACCGCCGACGAAACCGTCAAGGCCTATGAATCCGGCCGCTGCGACGTCTTCACCTCGGACGTCTCGCAGCTCTATGCCGAACGCCTCAAGCTCGCCAATCCCGCCGATCACGCCGTGCTGCCCGAAGTGATCTCCAAGGAGCCGCTCGGCCCGATGGTGCGCCATGGCGATGATCAATGGTTCGATCTGGTGAAGTGGGTGCTGTTCGCGATGGTCGACGCCGAAGAACTCGGCATCACCCAGAAGAACGTCGACGACATGGCGAAATCGGACAAGCCCGAGCTCAAGCGCGTGTTCGGCACCGACGGCAATCTCGGCGAACAGCTTGGCGTCACCAAGGACTGGGTCTCCCGCATCATCAAGGCGACCGGCAATTACGGCGAGATGTTCGACCGTAACGTGGGCGCCGGCTCCAAGCTCGGCATCGCGCGCGGCCTCAACCAGCTCTGGAACAAGGGCGGCATCCAGTACGCGCCGCCGATCCGCTGATCCCGATCAGCGACCGCCGCTTTTGGCGATGACCATCGAGTCCCGACCACCGCCGCCGCAGTTTGTAGCCAAGCTGCGGCGTGCGCTCGGCGGCCGGGCCGGCTGGAGCGGATTTGTCTTCCAGATCCTGTTCACCGCAGCGCTGATCTGGATCGGTTACGAGATCGTGGCCAATGCGCGGGCCAATCTGCAATCGCAGCGCATCGCGTCCGGCTTCGGATTTCTGGACAACACGGCGGGCTTCGATGTCAGCCAGACGCTGATTCCCTATTCGGGATCGGACACCTATACCCGCGTGTTCTTTGTCGGGCTGGCCAATACGCTATTGGTTTCCGTGATCGGCATCTTCTTCGCCACCGTGATCGGTTTCATCGTGGCGCTGGGCCGGCTGTCGCCGAACTGGCTGCTGGCGCGGATCGCAGGCGCCTATGTCGAGGTGATCCGCAATTTGCCGGTGCTGTTCCAGATCCTGTTCTGGTATCTCGCGGTGCTCGCCGCGCTGCCCAACCCGCGCCAGAGCATCTCGGTGTTCGGCAGCTTCTTCCTGAACAGTCGCGGGCTGTTCATCCCGCAGCCGATCGCCAATCCCGGTTTTCTGCCGTTTGCGATCGCCGTGCTGGTCGCGATCATCGTGGCGTTGGGGTTGCGCAGCTATGCGCGGCAACAGCTATTCGCGCACGGCCGCGTGCTTTTGATCTGGCCCTATGTGCTGGGCGTGCTGATCGGCCTGCCGCTAATCACGTCATTGCTGCTCGGCGCGCCGCTCACGTTTGAATTCCCGCAGCTCAAGGGCTTTAACTTCGCCGGCGGCTCGCGGGTGATTCCGGAATTCGTGGCGTTGACGCTGGCGCTGTCGCTTTACACCGCGGCCTTCATCGCCGAAATCGTCCGCGCCGGCATCCAGTCGGTGCACAAGGGACAGATGGAAGCCGGCGCCTCGCTCGGCCTTTCGCGCGGCGCGACCTTGCGGCTGATCGTGGTGCCGCAGGCGATGCGGGTGATCCTGCCGCCGCTGACCAGCCAATATCTGAACCTAACCAAGAACTCGTCGCTGGCGGTGGCGATCGGCTATCCCGACCTCGTCTCGGTATTCACCGGAACCACGCTGAGCCAGACCGGGCAGGCGGTCGAGATCATCGCCATCACCATGGGCGTCTATCTGCTGCTGTCGCTGGTCACCTCAGCGATCATGAATTTTTACGGATGGCGGCTGAGCCGGAGCCTCGGCAACACATGAGCGATACCGGCAACCAGGCTTTTGTCCGACAAGAACTCGTTCCGGAGCGTGCTGCGCCGATCAGGACCACGGGGTTTGTCGGATTCTTGCGCACCCGTCTGTTCAATACGCCGACCAACATCCTGCTGACGGTGCTGAGCGCGCTGTTGATCTGGGTCACCGTGGTGCCGCTGATCCGGTTCCTGCTGGTCGATGCGGTCTGGACCGGCAGCGATCGCAATGCGTGCCTTGCGGAAAATGCCGGGCATCCCGTCGGCGCCTGCTGGCCTTACGTCGAGGCCAAGTTCACCCAATTCGTCTACGGCTTCTACCCGGAGGCCGAGCGGTGGCGCGCCAACCTGACGTTCGTGCTCGGCGCGTTGTTGCTGCTGCCGCTGCTGATCCCGCGGATTCCCGCAAAAGGCATCAACGCCTGCCTGTTCTTCATCGCTTTTCCGGTGGTGGCGTTTTTCCTGCTGCATGGCGGCGGGTTGACCGCCTTTGCGGTGAGCGCCGCCATCGTCTCGATCCTGCTGTTCCTGCTGGGTGGCGGCGCCCGAACCGGATGGCCGGCGCTGGCCGCAAGCCTGGTGTTCTTTGCCGTGATCGGCGTGATCATCGGATTGATGGGCGACGGCGGCCGATTGCCCGAGGTCGACACCCGCCTGTGGGGCGGGCTGCTGGTGACGCTGGTGGTGTCGGTGACCGGCATCGTCGCCTCGATGCCGGTCGGCATCGCGCTTGCTCTGGGCCGGCGCTCAACCATCCCGCTGATCCGGATCTTTTCCATCGCCTTCATCGAGTTCTGGCGCGGCGTGCCGCTGATCACGGTGCTGTTCTTCGCGACCTACATGCTGCCGCTGTTCGTGCCCGCCAATTTCACCATCGACGGGCTGGTCCGCGCGCTGATCGGCATCGCGTTGTTCGCCGGCGCCTATAATGCCGAGGTGATCCGCGGCGGCCTGCAGGCAATCCCGCGCGGGCAGAGCGAGGCGGCGAGCGCCCTCGGCCTGCCCTGGTGGAAGACGACGTCGCTGATCGTGATGCCGCAGGCGCTGCGCCACGTCATTCCGAGCCTCGTCAACAGCTTCATCTCGCTGTTCAAGGACACCTCGCTGGTGTCGATCGTCGCGCTGTTCGACCTGCTGGGTTCGGTGCGCGCCTCGTTCGCCGATCCGGTCTGGGCGACGCCGACCACGCTGTTCACCGGCTTTGCCTTTGCCGGGATCATCTACTTTTGCTTCTGTTTTGGAATGTCGCGCTACTCGTTGTTCGTCGAACGCCGGCTGAACGCACATCGCCGCAGTTGAGTGGAATCATCATGACCGAGAACGCCATCGTCAGCATTGCCGGCCTCAATAAATGGTACGGCGATTTTCATGTGCTGCGCGACATCAACCTCGACGTCGGCAAGGGCGAGCGCATCGTGATCTGCGGTCCGTCAGGCTCGGGCAAGTCGACGCTGATCCGCTGCATCAACGCGCTGGAGGAATTCCAGGAAGGCCGCATCGTGGTCGACGGCATCGAATTGGGGCCGAACCTGCGCCGGGTCGACGAGGTCAGGCGCGAAGTCGGCATGGTGTTCCAGAGTTTTAATCTTTTCCCGCATCTAACCGTACTGGAAAACTGCACGCTGGCGCCGATCTGGGTGCGCAACATCCCGAAAAAGGACGCCGAGGCGGCGGCGATGAAATATCTCGAGCGGGTCAAGATCCCGCATCAGGCCAGCAAATATCCCGGCCAGATGTCCGGGGGCCAGCAGCAGCGCGTCGCCATCGCGCGCGCGCTGACCATGAACCCCAAGGTCATGCTGTTCGACGAGCCGACCTCGGCGCTCGATCCGGAAATGGTCAAGGAAGTGCTGGACACCATGGTCGACCTCGCCAGGGAAGGCATGACCATGCTGGTCGTGACCCACGAAATGGGTTTTGCGCGCGAAGTCGCCAACCGCATCGTGTTCATGGATGCCGGTCAGATCATCGAGTCGAACACCCCGGTGGAATTCTTTGCGAACCCGCAACACGCAAGGACGAAGTTGTTCTTGAGTCAGATATTGCGGTGAACGCGGTCGACCGATTGCAGCGGTCGTAACGGGCTCGCCGTCATCCTGAGGCGCCCGCCGCCTTCGGCGGGCCTCGAAGGATGCCTGCACACGGGGCCATCCTTCGAGACGGCGCTTCGCGCCTCCTCAGAGAGTGTGATTTTTTTGACGTCGGGCAAGCCAGTCTAGCCGATAGCTAATGCAGTGTGATTCTCTGGCGATATGGATTCGCGGGAG
>Ga0207702_10000256_pt1 | contig 61309 bp, 26 predicted proteins | sample KBSCornC62_FD_184302 | JGI IMG/M metagenome (GOLD analysis project Ga0207702, IMG submission 184302) | Corn rhizosphere microbial communities from Kellogg Biological Station, Michigan, USA - KBS Corn C6-2 (SPAdes) (version 2) | ecosystem: Host-associated > Plants > Roots > Rhizosphere > Soil ...
GGGAGCAAATCCCAGAGCACCTCGCCGATGCCGATGACTTTAAAACTCATATAAGGCCTTACTCGATTCCCAAACGTTTCTGCATCTGCTCGAGCGGAACCCCCTTGGTTTCAGGAACCATGGTTTTCACCCAGATCAATTGCAGCACCATCATGAACGCGAAAAAGGCGAACACATAGCCGGGCGCAAAAGCGGAAACCATCTTGGGAAAGAACGTGGTCAGCAGCGCTGCGAAAATCCAATGTGTCGAACTGCCCAGCGTCTGGCCCCCAGCCCGATGACGATTCGGGAAAATTTCCGAGATCAAAACCCAGATCACCGCGCCCTGGCCGATGGCATGCGCCGCGATGAAGGCAAAGATACACGCGGGCACGATGCTGTAGTGCTGGGTGAAAAAGGCCCAGGCGGTCAAGCCCAGCGAAGCGATGTAGCCGAACGAGCCGATGTAGAGTAACGTCCGCCGGCCCAACCGGTCAATCAGCCACAGCCCGGCAAACGTAAAGATCAAGTTCGTAACACCGATGCCGACCGATTGCAGCAGCGCCGCCTTCGCTCCAAGCCCCGTCATCTCAAAAATGCGCGGCGCGAAATATAGAATCGCATTGATGCCCGAAAGCTGGTTGAAAAAGGCGATGAGAAACGCCAGCAAGATTGGAATCCGCAATCGCCAGGTCCAGAATTTTCCCGCACTGACGCGTTCGGCAGAGGCGGCGAGAATCGCGTCGGCATCGGCCTCGATCTGGGACGGGGAGGCGTCCGGCTCGATCAGTTTCAAGACGCTGACTCCGGCGGCGCGGTCGCCTTTGCGGCCAATCAGCCAGCGCGGGCTTTCCGGAATGCCGCAACAAAAAAGCGTGTAAATGATCGAGGGAAACGCGGCCACGCCCAGCATCCACCGCCAGGCATTTTCGCCGATCCCGGCCAGCAGCGCGTTGGAGGCGAACGCGATCAGGATGCCGAAAACAATGTTGAACTGGAACATGCCCGCGAGCCGTCCACGATAGGCGGGCGGCGCAATCTCCGAAATGTAAAGCGGCGCGGCCACCGTGGAGATGCCGATGCCGATGCCGCCGATCACCCGCGCGACGATGAACATGACAACCCCGTTGGCAAAGGCACACCCCACAGCCGAAACGACGTAAAGCACGCCGATGCACAGCAGGGTTTTTTTGCGCCCGAAATGATCCGTCGGCCAGCCGCCAAACAGCGCCCCCAACACGGTGCCGTATAACGCCGAGCCGATGGCGAAGCCATGCAAGCCGGCGCTCAAGCCCCAGAGGGTTTGAATATGTTGCTCCGCACCGGAGATAACCACCGTGTCAAAGCCAAAGAGAAAGCCCGCCAACGCAGAGACCAGCGACCAGAAGAAAATTTGTTTCTTCATGGAAGGGCTGCGATCACCTGGATTCTGATTCATGCCGGATTTTGATTCTGTATTCATTTGCAGTTGCTGTCGGATTTGGCGGAGTTTTTCAAACTGGATTCACCCATTTGTTTTCATTTCCACGCGGACTTCAGTTGATGCACCTTCAGAGAAACGATCCGGGCATCACCACCCTGACAGGAGAGTTTCAAGGTTTGGTTTTCCGGTGAAAGGGCTTTTGCCATGGGCAGGTAAAGCGTTCCACCGCCGCCGTAGATGTCCACCGAAGCGCGGTCCACGAAAATGTGGAGCGAGATTTCTCCGTCTTGCGGCGCCAGCACAGCCTGATTTCCCAGGCAGGAGATTTTCTGGGCCGCCACGTTGTAATCCACCGGCACACCGCGAAGATCTAAGGAAATGCTCTTGGCCTCGCCGACCGCGATTTCCGCTTCGAGTTCCATCAGATCGCCGTGAATTCCAGCCAACGGATTAGTGCCAGGCTTGAGGCTTTGCGGCTCGATGGTCTGCGTCGTTTGGCGAAGGGATTTGAGTTCGCGCACGGGATTGATCAGCAGGGACGCGCCGGAACTTGTCGAGTGCAAGGCAAGTTCCACGGGCAATCCCATCATCTGGTTGAACGTCAGGCCGCGGAAGATTTCTCCGTCCGGCAACCGGCCCCACGGAATGAGGATACACCGACCATCGTTGGTGGGCATGTCGGAGTAAACCTGCGACGCATACCAACAGTTGCCGTTTTGCATACGTTGCGGCTGGGTATCCGGCATGAATTTCCGGCCGTCAAATCTTCCCACCACATAAACCCCGGTCGCACCAAAGAACACCCAGCGCGTGTTGCCGGCATCGCCGTCCAGCGGCATCTCGAAAAAATTCGGGCACTCGGCGTCGCCGGGAAGCGTGAAGTCCTGAAGCTTGTGCCACTGCTTCAAATCGCGCGACTCAAACAGCGCATAGTCGTTGTGGTCGAGGTAGAGCGCCATGACCCATTTATTTTCGGGGGCAAACCAGACAACTTTGGGATCGCGATTCTCGGCGACGATGTGGCCAAGCACGGGATTGTGCGCGTATTTGGTCCAAGTGCGACCACGGTCATTGCTGTAGGCAATACCTTGTGTGAACGGCTTGCCGGCAGCCGTAAACATGGCCACCAACGCGGGATCTTTGCCCGACTGAAAGCCCGCGGTGTTGTGCCAGTCCACCACAGCGGAACCGGAATACATCGTGCCGTGTTCATCGGGATAAAGCGCCTCGGACAGTTCCTGCCAATGCACCAGGTCTTTGCTCACCGCGTGGCCCCAGTGCATGTTGCCCCAGTTCCAGCCGTAGGGATTGTGCTGGTAGAACAGGTGATATTCGCCTTGATAAAAGACCAGGCCATTGGGGTCGTTCAGCCAGCCGCGCCGCGACGTGAAATGAAACTGGGGCCGCAGCGATTCGCGATAAAGATTTCCGCCGATTTTGATTTCGCCGGTCTGATCAATCGAACTGAGGCCGGTTGAACTTTCCGGTAATTTGTCCACCTGAATCGTGACGGTCTTGCTACGAAAAGGCGTCGCGTCCATGAAGGCCCACCAATCCGGCTTGCCATCGGCCAGTTCGATGTCGAAGGCGCGCTCGACGTTACCTTCAACCAACACGCTCACGCGCCGCTTGGCCGCGCCGTTCTTGACCGGGAAATTGAGATACGGCTGGCTGATCTTCAAATCGCGCTTCACGTTCGAGCGAATGATTTCCACCGCAAGGCGCTGATCACTTTGGACAATTTGATCCACGGTGATGTGCCCCCAACCGCCGGTCGCATTGTCAACCAGCTCCAATTGGACGCGCTTGCCCAAAAATTCGCCGACGTCCCACTGCCCGGGTTGCAACCGTTCGCTGCCGCCGGGATCAATGTTCGATCCAGTAGCCGTGCGCACCACCTGGCCGTCCAGCAATAGATTGAGGCAGGTTTTGCCGTCCCATCCACCGCCGCCGATGAGGAAATGGATATACTTGCGTTCAACCTTGAACTGCGGCGAGGTCAGCCGGCCTATTGAATCGTCACCGCCGAAAAATGAATTGGCTAATCCCGTTCCAACATAACCGTCCACCGGCATTTGTCCCGGCAACGTCCCGCGTGCCGGCCCGGTCCCAAAAGCCGTGCCCGTGGTTTTCCAGTCGCCATAATTTACGCCTTCAAAATCGGCGAGAAGGATGTCCGGTTCCTGCGCCAGGGTTACGCGGATTCCCAACCCGACTAGCAGAAGAACAGAACAAGCCATTTGCAATGTCCGGCCAGCCGGGCGCGAGCGGCAGGTTGTATGCGAAACGCAGCTTCGGTTCATTATCATGGGAAATTTTATTTGTAGTTTTCTGTTCACGGCTGGGGCCAGATGGATTTGAGTTTGGATACGGTTAATGCGTTAAAGGTAGCGGTTCCTCCCGTGCAAGTCAGCGAGATCAGGGAATTCCCTGAAGCATTGCTGACCGGCATGGGCATGTAGAGCTGTCCGTTATTGCCAAAGATTTCGACCGTGTCGCTATCCACAATAATCTCCAGTTGCACACTGCCGCCGATGGGTGCCAGTGGATTGGTGATGCCGTTGCAGGAAATCTCCTGAGTGGCAGCATTGTAAGACACGGTCACGCCCTGAAACGTGAAGTTGATGGTCTGCGCCGTGCCGGCTGCGAACTGTGCTTTCAAATCAAACAACGTTCCCCGGATGCCGGAGAGCGGGTTGTAGCCTGGACTCAAGCCAAGGTTTGCCCAGGCATAAACCGCCACCGCGTTGTTGGTGATTTCCGCGACCGGCGTGTGGCACAGGCGAACACCCGAAGCCGTGGTCTGCAATGTCAGCACGGTCGGAAAATACATCATCTGATTGAACGGCATTCCCGGCGTGGCAATGATCGCCCAACCGATCCGCACGAGTCGCTGATCACCCGGAGCCATGCTGGTGAACGTCTGAGATGCGTAAAATGCGGAACCACTGTTTCCTGGCAACTTTGAAGTGCTGGGAGCAAACGTCACCCCATCAAACTGTCCAAGCTGATAGCCGCCACTGGCATCGCACAACAGCCACATCAGGTTGTTGGTATCACCGTCCACCGGCAATTGGAAAATGTCGGGACATTCGAAGTAGCCGTTGATCTTGCTGCGATACGTCCACTGCCGAAAATCGGGCGAGGAATAAAAGCTGATCCCGCCGCCACCGGTCTCATCATACACCGCCATCACCCAGTAGTTGGATGGTGCATACCATAGCAGATGCGGATCACGACCGTTGTGGACCACGACCGGATTGTTGGTGATTTCAGTAAACGTCAGACCGCCGTCGTTGCTGTAGTCAATACATTCGCCCCGCGCCGTGCTCGTGAACGCCGCCACAATCACGTCGTTCGTGCCGGTTTTGAAACCACCGGTGTTGGCAGTATCAACGATCGCGCTGCCGGAATAGACTTGATCCCCGTATGCATGGGAATAAAGCCCCTCCTGCAACTCCATCCAATTTACCATGTCAGCGCTAACCGCATGCCCCCACCATTTCTGGCCGCCCCCGCCCCAATCGAACGGGTCGTGTTGATAATAGAGATGGTATTTGCCGCTGTGATAAAACATGCCGTTGGCATCGTTCAACCAGCCGCGCTTCGTGGTGAAATGAAGCTGCGGCCGCAACGCCTCTTGATACAAATTCGTGCCGTCAACGATGCCATTCGTCTGGAGGACGGCATAAAAACCGTCATTGGTCGAAGTTAGCGAACTCACTGACAAGGTAGCCGTTTGGTTGGTGAATTCCGAAACATCCACGAACGCCCACCAGTCCGGCGGACCGCCGGTGGACAACCGGATATTGAAGTCACGCACAGGCTGTCCGCCAACGGTCACTGTAACGCGCCGCATGGCGGCACTGTTCTGCACCGGCAGGTTGAGCAGATGATTCGTAATAATCATCTCACGGGACAAAGCGGGCAAAGCCGTGTCCGAAAAAGTGATCTGGTCCACATTGATATGGCCCCAACCGCCGGTCGCCGCGTCCACGATTTGAATCATCCCCGTCTGCCCCAGATAAGCACTCACGTCCCACTGTTGCGGAGCCAGCGCTTCGCTGTTGCCGCCCGTTGCTGTCTTCACCACCACATTGCTGATGAGAAGATTGATACACTCCTGTCCGGGAATATCACCGCCACCGATGAGGAAGTTGATGAATGGTTTGGTGATGACGAATGGTGGCGAGGTTAACGTGCCGGTCGCGGCATCGCCGCCAAGAAATGAATTGATCAACCGGGCCCCAACATAGCCGCTGACGGTTTGTTGATTCGGCAACGTTCCCAGCGCCGGTCCCGAGCCAAAAGCCGAGCCCGTGGTCAGCCATGCCCCGTAGCTCGGTTGTTCAAAACCGGCAAAGATGACGTCACCCGAAGGCGGGGCGAACCAGACCGACGAATTTGTGGCGCGATAGAACCGCTGCGCGTTGGTATTCGTTTCGACAAACCGGCCAACGCCCAGACTTGAGACCGATACGCTGCCAACGTCCGACCATGGCCCGGTCAAGTTGGCAGCCGCTTGAAGTCCAAATGTAAAATTTGGCGAACCGGCGAGACGCAGTTGTGAAGAATTATTGGAGCACTGCACGAGCTGGAGTTGCGACAGGGTGGCGCCCATGACATCAGCCCACGTCATGCCCAGGCGCAGTTCGTCATGCGTTACCGTTCGGCTATTCACGTAGGCGGCCAGCGAGATGCCATCGAAGGACATGTCCGCGGCATTCGAAATTGTCAATGTGGCCGTGGCTGGCTCGGTGGTTGAAGTAGGATTGCGATAAACGAACACGTCATCGTTGCCCGTTTTGAAATCAATTCGCACCACGTAAAAGTTTACGTTGGTGTTGCCGGCCCCCAGATCAAATTGCGTCGAAGCGCCTCCCGGCGGCGTCTCGATGCGCAAGTGAACCTGCGTGTCGCCCGTGTCGTTGCCGATGCCGCCCATGCGGCCACCGTCGCCGAGGTCATTGCGATGCAGTTCAAACTCGTAGAAGAGGCTCGTGCCATCCGGCTGCTGAAGAAAACTCAGATAGAGAGTTTTGCCATCGGCCCCGATATTGCCGCCGCCATCCAAGTAGCCGTGCAATCCAAATGTTCCCGTCGGCGTGCAATCCAGATACCGCCCTTTGCGGCTGGCATTGGGAATGAAGAGTGCGCCATCGGCAGAGTGCGCATCAAATCCAGCCGGACTGTTGCTGCCTGCGACCAGGCTGTTGGAAAGCGTCTGCGATGATCCGCCGCCGAGATTCACCCACGCGTTGGCCCAGCCAAATCCACCGCTGGAGCCGCCGATGTCACTGCTGGGCATCCCATAATCAAATCCCTCGTAGCCAAGCAAGCCGCCGAGCCCGGACACCACGCTGACAATGGAACTGGTAACACTTCCGTAGGTGTTGCTGGCCACCAGCGCATACACGCCGGCGTCAAACGCGCTGGCAGTGTTTAGCGAATACGTGGAATCCGTCGCGCCGGCAATCGCCACCCCGTCTCGATACCATTGCAGCGAAACCGGCGGCGCTCCGCTCACTGAAGCGTTGATGACCAGATTGCTGCCCGTTCCAATCGTGCTCGTTTGCGGACTGGTGATGGCGACGACGATTGGCAGGATAGTCAATGTTGCGTTTGAACTTACGGCGATGCCAAGCGCGTTCGATGCCGTGACCAAATACTTTCCGGCGTCACTCAATTGCGCGCTGGCAACTGACAAAGTCACATTCGTCTCGCCTGTTAGCGCATTGGTGCCGAAATACCATTGGTAGCTCAATGGCTGGCTCGACTGTCCCAGAGAGGTCAGAGTGGCTGGCTGTCCGGCGTATAGAGTTTGATCGGTTGGCTGAACGACAAACAGCGGTGGCCCGCCCAACACATCGTTCCATGTCTGGCCGAGACGAATTTCGTCGTGTTTTACGGTCAGGCCATTGTCAAACGCGGCAAGCGAAATGCCGTCAAAAGACATGTCCGCCACGGCCAGCATCGTCAGGACCGGCTCATTATCGGCTTCCGTGTTGCCAGTCGGATTGCGGTAAACATAGACATCATCATTCCCGGCTTTGAAATCAATCCGCAGCACATAGAAGCTCACATTCGTGCTGCCCCAGCCCATCGGAGTCTGCACGGTATTCGGGGCGCGAAAATTGACGGTGGTTGAATTGAAATCGTTGCCGATGCCGCCAATGCGACCGGGGTCACCCAGATCAGCCCGATGCAACTCGAACTCGTAAAACTTGAGCGTGCTGCCGGGTTGCTGGAGAAAACTGAGGTAAAGCGTCGTGCCATCCGCCCCGATCCGGCCGTTGCTGACGTATCCATTCAAACCAAACGGGCCGCCCGGCGAACAATCCAGCCAGCGTCCGGAACGCGTGTTATTGTTGATCAGCGCGAGATTGCCGGCCGAACGGGCATCAAAACTGTTCGGCGCATTGCCGCCCGCCAATAAATTACCGGCGACGACAATGCCGCTGCCATTGTTGACCGTCTGCCAGCCACCATTCCAGCCACTTCCGCCATTCATCGCCGTCAAACCACCCGCCGGGTAGTCGAACCCTTCATACGCCAGCAAGGCAGCCCGACCGGATGAGAGTCCGATACCGGCCAGCAACAGGAATAGATTGGTGACTTTCACGGCGGCTTTTGATTTATAAATGTGGCGGTGGCAGTGCGTAGTAATTGGTCCGTAGGTTCAAAGGGAGAGCGCCGTAAGCATCGCGGCCGCCGGAAGCCAGATACCAATACGGCATGGCGCCGTAGGCAGTGATGGTGTCGTTGGTGTAACAATATTTCTCAATACAACCGTCGAAGGATTGTTGAAAGGGAACGTTGTCCGAAATGTGAAACCGGTTCAGCGCGCGGTTGCCGGGAGCCATCAACGTGCCGGGCGGCGAAAGAGCTTGCGTGTGATAGGCCTTGCTGAAGTAGCCCGGCGTGCCCCAGGCGAAGCCAAAATAATCTTCCGACCCGGTGCCAAACCACGAAGGAATCTTTTCGCCGTCCACGAAAAACTTCTCGTCCCCTTCTCCCCACCATGGCCCCGGCGTCAAATCCACGGTCTGGTAAACGTGCAGCGCGAGCCCGACGAAACGTCCCTGACCGCTGGTGGCGAGAAACCGGTAATCCGGAGAACGTCCGTTGCTAGTCACATAAACGCCACGGTTCCATTTCGCGTGAAACCGGGCCAGCGTGCCGATGGGTTTTGTCAGTGGCGCACGAGTGATCACCACTTCCACATTTCTGGGAACGCCGCCGTCGTTGGCAATTACGATTTTCGCCCGGCTGGCAAATGGCATATACCAGTAGGAATACATCCAGCCGTTATTCAGCATCCCCAGCGGCAGCGAGGTGTAGGGAATATAGCCACAGGCGCTGCCGAAAAAATCGCCGAGTGGCGCCCAGACACTCGCGTTCGTCTCGCCGTCCCAGAACAAGCTCACGGTCAACGCTCGCAAGGCCGACCACTGGTCGCTGGAACTGGCCATGCCGTTGACGCGCACCTTGAACGCCGTGATCGCGCCCTGACCGCTAAAATCCAGCGCGGTGATGTTTTGTCCCGGAGCGATCGCGTAACTGGTGGTGGTCGTCGTCTCTCCGTTGCGTCCGCCGGTGGGATCGGAGCCGAGATGGTTGCGAAATAAATCGTCCACCTTGGAAAGCGCGCTCTGTTGGGCGGCCGTCAAGTTTGTGGCAAAAGTTGGAACCGTCGTGCCGGACGGAAAGGTGGAGTAATTGAAATGGAAATATCGCCCCCAGGAACCATAAGCGACGACCTTGCAAGAAACGTTGTAGGGTATCGGCAAATACGAGTCAAAACCGCCGCATACCAGGTAATTCAAGGAAGGATAGTTGAATGGCCGCTGAGTCCGGTTGAAATAATCTTCAAAGGCCAGATCCACGGCAGGATTGGTTGAGCCATCCAGAAATATTTTGACATGCCCCGTTCCCGCCTGCGCCGACCATATACGCCAGAGACAGCCGGGGCCGGCCATTTCGGCCATTACCACGCCGCCATCTGCCTGCGTGCGGATATTGCCTCCGCCATCGTCGTTGGCATCCCAGTTCACATATTGGCCGGTGCCAGAATTGTAGGAGGAGGCGCGATCGCGCGAAGTCCATTCGGCTGAGGTTTCGCCGGGTGCCGGCAATGCGGCCAATCGTTCCAAATCTGTCAACCGGCCAACCAGATCCACATACGAATACGAAACGCCGCCCATGGCAGCCGAAGCCAGCAGACCAAGGCAGCAGATCAGCGACCGGAGCAGCTGGCTTACAGCGGCGCGATTCGAGCCATAATGCTTTTTATCCATTGTGTCTATCTGTCAAAAAGTTGCCGGAGTATTGGCTCCGGCAACTTTCTTGGTTTACCCAACCACCCTTGGTCCTCGCCTGGCAAGAGAATCCCCATCACTCGTCAGATGCGACCAAAGGACATCCGGGTATCATCGGGCTTAAGGCGTCCGCAACCGGAAAAACTGCGCCGGCGTGGATGCACTGACCGGAATGGCATTGGAGAAATTTCCGCTGCCATCAAAAGACCCGGTGGTGTTGGTGACCCACGATGCTATCGGAGTCGTCAGGTTCGTCGAGGACAACCAAGTATAACCGGCGCCGGCGGTGCCGCCGCTGCCGGTCAGAATCAGGTTTCCACTGGACACGACGGGAGAATTAACGACCGGCGGGGTTCCAGCGGAAATGGTCAATGAACCCGTGCCCGTGATGAATCCCGGGAGGTTGGCGGCCGTGTAAACCCCGCCCGCGAGAACGACTCCGTTGGTATAGCCGGCGGGCACGGTGAGCGTGCCGCCATAATTGAGGTCCAGCAGCGCACCATTGGCGATATGGACCACGCTCGCGCTGGTGCCGGCCTGATCCAACTTCAAGGTGCCGACGCTGACCGTCGTATCGCCTGTAAAGGTGTTGGCTCCGGAGAGTTCCAGCGTGCCGGGACCACCCATGGTCAATCCACCGGAGCCAGACAGACTGCCCGACAGCGTGATGGTATTGCCACCCGGATTAAACGTGACCGGGCCGTTGTTACCGGTCAGCGTCATGTTCAGCGGCGAGGACCAGTTTGCCAGGGCTCCGACCGTGCCGCCGCCCAGATTCAACAGGTAGATTCCGCTATCCGAGGTGATGCCGCCGGCACCGATGTAAAGACTGCCGCCAGTCAGGTTGTAATTACCATAACCCTGCTGGCCGCCTACGACACCAAGATACAACTGGCCAACGTTGGTGATGACACCGCTGGCCTGATTCACCACGCCGGTAACTGTTACGTTGTTAACGGCCAGGGCAAGTCCCAATTGTTTGCCGTTCATGTCCAGTATGCCACCGTTCATATTGTAGGTGGCGACCGTTCCGGGAAAGCCCGCCGCACCGACAAACAACCAAGGTTGATTGCCCATGTTGAAGTTAAACGTGCCGCCGTTCTGGGTTACCGTTCCTTTTCCGGCATCGCGACCAATCACGCCGGCATCTGTCCAGTTACCGATGACATTAAGGGTCGCGCCGGGTTGGATGACCAACGTGCCGTTGTAGGCGATGTTCGCATTCGCCAGAACGAAGCGACTGCCGCCCGTCCCGTTGGCCGTGATATTGCCGGTGATTATGTTGGTGCCATCGTTGACGGCATAACCGGCGAACGAGTCCACCCCCCCCAGGGTCAGCGTGCCGGCACCAGTCTTGGCCAAATCATTCGGAGAAGTGGTGATGTTGCCACCCAATGAGAGATTCCCATTAGCAGGGGTATCAATGGTTTTGCTGGCGTTCCAGGCCATGTTCAGATTCACGGTCTGGGTGATCGGCGCCGCGGGATTGCCGCTAAAACCGATGGCGCCGCTCAAGGTGATGTCATTGCCACCAATCATGAAGGCTCCAGCGTCATTGCTAAACGTCAGGCTGGCAACGGTGATGCCGGACAGGTCGTTGTTGTTGTTCAACCGCGTGCTGCCGCCGAAATACAAATCGTGCGGGAAAATCGGCACGGCATTGTTGTCCCAGTTCCCGGCCGTGCTCCAATTATTATCAGCTCCCCCGCCATCCCAGATACCGAGACTGATGACGCCCACCACTTGGATATTACCGGAGCCGGAGATGAAGCCCGGCAGATTGCCGGAATTATACGTTCCGATGGCAACGGGAACCCCGTTGGTATAAAGGGCAGGAACCACATAGTCGCCAGTGTAGTTTAAGTTGAACGAGCCGCCGTCAACCACGCGGAATGCTCCCACCGTGCTCCCCGTCGCATCCAACTGCAGGACGCCTGCGCTGACCGTCGTGTCACCAACGTAGGTGTTGATGCCAGACAGTTCCACAATGCCGCCGCCGGTAACATTGAAACCACCCGCCCCGGACAGTGTGCCCGAGAGTGCAATGGTATTTCCCGCCGTATCAAACGTCACCGGCCCGTTTGACCCCGTCAGCGTCATGTTCAGCGTCGAAATCCAACTGGAGATGGCTGAGATTGTCCCGCCACCGAGGTTGATCTGATACGAGCCGCTGTCGGAGGTGATGCCACCGAAATCTATGGCGATGCTCCCGCCGCTCAGGTTGTAAATGCCCAAGCCGCTGGCTTTCACCACGCCGACATCGAGCTTGAACACATTATTAATCGCACCACCGACTTGATTCACTATCCCGGTGACCGCGCCACCATCTCCCCATCCGGCCCCCAACGTGTTGCCATGCAGGTCCAATACGCCACCGCTGATATCATATTCGCCATATCCGTGCGCCGCGCCCCCGGCAGCGACGAGCAGAAGGTTGTGACTGTCTGACGGATTAAAGTCAAAGGTGCCGCCATTCTGAATGACTTTCCCGCTCCCGCCATCGCGGCCAATCACGAGGTAGTCACCGTAGGTGCCGGTGAAGGTAAAGTTCGCCCCGCTTTGAAGCATGAGCGTGCCTTGGCCACCGGGAACGGCAACACCGTCACCCACATAGACGCGACCACCAGCTCCGCTGACCATGGTGCTACCCGTGAGAATGTTGGTGCCACCGTTGACACTATAGCTGACGAAGGAATCCGCACCGCCCAAAGTCAACGTGCCGGCACCCGTCTTGGTCAAGTTGTAAGCTGGAGCACTGATGTTGCCGCCGAGGGAGATGTTCCCGTTGGCGGGCAGGTTAATGGTTTGATTGGCGGTCCAAGTCATCCCCAGATTGACCGTCTGCGTAACGGGAGCAGCCGGATTGGAATTGAAACCGATCGCACCGCTCAAGGTGAGGTCATTGCCGCCGATCGTGAAAGCTCCAGCCGCGGCATCAAACGTGATGCTGCTCGCTGAAATGCCCGAAAGATCGTTGTTGTTCACCAGCCGCGTGGTGCCGGCAAAGGTCAGGCCGATGGGAAATCCGGGCACTGAATCCTGATCCCAGTTGCCGCCGGTGCTCCAATTGTTATCCGCACCGCCGCCATCCCAGAGGCCCGTGCTGATGCCGCTCGCCACCTGCAAATCACCCGAGCCGGTGATGAATCCGGGCAGGTTGCCCGCATTGTAGGTCCCGACGGACAGAGCCACGCCGTTGGTGTAAGCCGCCGCCGCGACGCGGGTGCCGCCATAGTTCAAATTCAACGTCGCGCCATTGGCCAGTTTAATCGCGCCAAAGCTCGTGCCCGTCGTATCGAATTGCAAAGTGCTGCCAGCGGTGACCGTCGTGTCGCCCGTGTAGGTGTTGGCTCCGGACAAATCCAGCACCCCGGGACCATTTACTGTCAACCCCCCGGAGCCGGACAAAATACCCGACAACGTAATGGTATTGCCACCCGGATTAAATGTGACCGGGCCATTGATGCCCGTCAGGTTCATGTTCAAGGTCGAAGACCAACTGGCTACCGCACCGATTGTGCCGCCGCCCAGATTCATTTCGTAGCCACCACCGGAGAAAACCGTGATACCGCTGGCGCCGATATAAAGGCCGCCGCCGGTGAGATTGTAAATGCCGTGGCCCTGCGTGAAGAACGGACTGAAGTAAAGATTCCCCACGTTGGTGATCACACCGCTGACCTGATTCACCACGCCGGTGACCAAGGTATTGGCGCCAAGCGCAATCCCCAAGGTTTTGCCGTTCATGTCCAGCAAGCCACCATTCATGTTATAGGTCGCGCGCGTATTGGGATTGTCCGACGCGCCGATGAAGATGAATTCATGCGAGCCGTCATTGATATTGAAGTTGAACGTGCCGCCATTTTGAATCACGGTTCCCACGCCGCCATTACGGCCAATCACCGCCGCGTCCTGAAAACCGCCGCTGACGCTCAAATTGGCGCCATTCTCTATAACCAGGGTGCCATTGCGCGTGACGCTTCCATCAGCCAGATAGAAGAACGAGCTGCCGCCGATGCCGTTGATGGCCGTGGTGCCGGTAATGCGGTTCGTTCCGCCATTGACCACCATTCCTTTCAGCGAGTTGGTTCCCGCCAGAGTCAGAATACCGACGTTGCCCGCGCTCGTCTGGGTCAGCTCACTGCCTGAACCGGTGATATCGCCAGCGATGGTGATGTTTCCGTTGGTGCGCGTGTCAACGGAGAAATTCCCACTGGGCGTCAACGGCAGATTGATGGTCTGGGTGATTGGGGAAGAAGGATTGGCGTTGAATGAAATATTCCCATTGAGACCAAGACTATTGCCGTTCAAAGCGAACGCCCCGGCGGCGGAATCAAACGTGATGCTGTTGGCGGACACGCCCGTCAAGTCATTGGTGTTGCTCAATCCTGCGCTGCCCGCAAAGGTCAGGCTGGTCGCGAAGACTGGAACCACATCATTGTTCCAGTTGCCCGCCGTGCTCCAGTTGGCGTCCGCCCCGCCGCCGTCCCAATTCCCCGTGCTGTAGGTGCCGGGGCTGACCACATCCGCCCACGTCTCGCCGACGCGGATTTCATCATGGGCCACGGTGCGGCCATTGTTAAAGCAGCCAAAGGAGAGACCGTTGAACGACATGTCACCCGCGGCGGTCATGAGCAACGTGGGCGATCCAGGCTCGGTCGCGGAGGTGGGGTTTTGATACACGCTGACCGTGTCGTTGCCGCCCAGGAAATCAATGCGAACGACATAGAAGTTGACCGCCGTGCTGCCTGCTCCGATGGCGGTCTGGCCGGCACTCGGCACACGCAGGTAAACGCTGGTGCTGGCACCGCTATCATTGCCGATACCACCAATCCGCCCGGGATCACCCAGATTGCCGCGATGAAATTCAAATTCGTAGTAGGAAGTCGTTCCATTGGGCTGCTGCATGAAACTGACATAAATGGTCTTCCCGCTCGCACCAATATTTCCATTGCCGTCAATGTAGCCTTTGACGCCAAACGCTCCGCCCGTGGAAGTGTCCAGGAAGCGGCCCGTGCGGGTGTTGTTGGGGCTCAGCACACTATTACCAGCCGATAGCGAATCATAACCAGTCGGCGCATTGGCCCCGGCGGTCAGGCTGCCCGCTGACACACTTGATGACCCGTTGTTTACCCCCTGCCATGCGCCCTTCCAGCCGAAGCCACCGTTCAGGCCGGTCAAATTGCCGCTGCCGGTGGCATAATTAAATCCTTCATAAGACATCAAGGCGGCCGGTGCAGCCGGCGGCACCATAAAAACCGCGCCGGCCACCAAGGCGGCCATCAACCCAAGCCCTCGGCTTCGCAGAATAGGAGACGCGGCAAGGACGGGAGTAGAACAGCGGTCTAGCCAATTCAACAGGTTGTATATTTTTGGATATGGTTTGTTGTTCATAACGAGTTTGGGTTTTGGTTGTGGAACTGAGTCGGGTAAAAATCTTATCTGTCGCCAGCGCGCTGGAGCGGGTCCCAGTAATGTGAATTAATCAGGGCTTTTGAACTTCCCCCGTATTCCGGGTCAATCGGCGGATTGATGTCGCCTTCCTTTTTTGATTCAGCATGACCATCCGCAAAGCCCACATTCCCGGAGCCGGGAAATTTGCCGCCGTTGTGACGAGTGGTATCAATGCCTTCATATTGCCCGGACGCGCTGGGCACTTGCATGCTCGCCTTGCCCCACCACAAACTGCCGCTGGCAGTCAAATCAGTGGGCTTGGGCTGCTTGTCACCGAACACCAGACAGTCGGTGGGGCGCACAATGGCGCTGCGCTTGAAGTTGGCTGAACTGATGAAGGCAAAAGAACCGATGGTAACGGTTTGAACGGGGTTGGGTGAACAACTCAGAAAAAATGAATTATACCCGTAACCGACCAGATCAAAATTAAACGTCCAATTCCAGACCTGGCCCCCGGTCAAGGTGATCGGCCCGCTTACCGCCGGATCATGGAAGGATTTGTAATTATTCGTAGTGTTACCGCAAATCGCCGTGCCCCACCAGTTATACAATTTGTCATTGGCGGTGTTTGCCAGCAGAGCCGTTGGAAATTTGTCGCCGTTGTCATCCGTGTAAACCTGGGCAAACAGCGTGATTTGTTTCAGGTTATTCAAGCAGCTGATCTTGATCGCCTTGCTTTTCGCTCGGGCCAGAGCCGGCAGCAGCATGGCCGCCAGAATGGCGATGATCGCAATGACGACCAGCAATTCAATCAGCGTAAAGGCCCCGGAGCGACACGACTTCGCGCGGGAGCAGCCAGTTTGGTTCATACGACGACTGTAGGCGATAAGCAGTCGCTGCGGATCATGTTTTAAGCCGGTTCGCGCGAATTCTGTTTTTTCAGGCAAACTCAGTTGTCATATTAGGTTGGCGCGTCACCAGCAAAATAAAACTCACGAAGGCCAAATGAAAAATGGGCGACACTCCAACTGCAACCATCACGCCGCGCCCTTCAAGCTGACCAATGCAACGGCGACAACAAATGCTTTCAATCCATTCGCCAAAGCGTCGCGACACCGGCTGAACTTAAACGTGGAAGGCAGGTAATAAGCCTGAGATTTAGGGCGTCGCGTGTCATCGGCTGGCCACATTGACGAATACCGCCGGTTTTGGCCGGCGGAACATCATAACCTGCCCGGCATCGCGAGCGTAGCGACTTCGGTCTTCCGTTGTCCCGGTTGCTGGCGTTTAATGGTTTCATGCCGGCGTCGCAAACATTGCTGTTCCCCGATCCGCGACCATTGGTCGAGCGGCTGGGCCCTGATTTTTTCCGGCAACTTACCGATCGCCCCGGCGTTTACCTGATGCACGATGCGGCCGGACTGGTGCTTTACGTCGGCAAAGCCAAAAACCTGCGGAAACGCCTGGGCAGCTACCGCGTCGCCAATCCCGACCGACTCGGGCGCCGACATCTTCGCTTGTTGAGCCAGGTCACTCGAATTGAATTGCAGGAATGCGCGGATGAATCGGCGGCGCTCGCGAGAGAGGCGGAACTGTTGCTGACGCTCAAACCTAAATTCAACCGCGCCGGCGTGTGGCCCGCAACCCCGCGTTTTCTGGCCTGGCGTCGCAACGCACAAACGTTGGAGTTTGCCATCACCGAAATGCCCACCGCTGGCTGGCGGATATTTGGCCCCTTCGGTGGCGGGATCGTCTATTTGCGCGCCGCGCTCGTGCGCTTGCTTTGGTTTGCGCTGAATCCTGGAGCGGGCTCCACCATCATGCCCGCAGGCTGGGCGCATGGACGCCTTGGGGAAATCGCCACCGTCACCGATGGGCGAATCAATGAATCAAGTTGCCCCAGCATCGAGCTGGTGTTGACGGAACTCTTCGCTGGCGACCACGACGGATTCATTGCCTGGATTGGAGAGCAGACCAAGGCATTGGCGCGCGTTCACGACTTGGCAATGCGCGATGCGGATCTGGAAACCGTGATCCAGTTCAAGCAGGCCAAGGCACGGCGCACGCGCCCCTTCACCACAACGGAAATGAGCGTGCCGGGAAAACGGATGAATCTGGAGGCAGCCCTCCCGTTCACCGATGAGAACGGAACCCGGCCATGAGTGCCCCGGTTTCCAAACCAGTGCACACGATCTCCGTGCGCGACCTGATCCAGTTCGTCCTGCGGCAGGGCGATCTCGGCGGCGAGCGTGAATTCGTCGGCTCCGACCGCGCCCTCGCCGGCATCCGCGGCCACCAGAAAATTCAGCGCTCGCGCCCGTCGGGTTATCTGACCGAACTGCCGGTGGAACACCGCGTGGAAACGGAGGAGTTCACGTTGCACATCCGAGGAAGGATTGACGGTTTGCTCATCACATCTGAGCAGGTGTTGTTGGAGGAAATCAAAACCGTCCAAGGGAAGTGGAGCCACGAAGCCGATCCGCTGCACTGGGCGCAGGTAAAATTTTACGCATTCTTTTACGCGCAGGAAAACGAGTTGCAGGAACTCGTCCTGCAGCTTGTGTATCTGGAACTGCCAGCCGGCAAAGCGACCGAATTTCGCCAGACGATTTCATTTGCCGAACTTTCTGAATTCTTCACCAGGACAACTGCCACCTATGTGGACTGGCTGCGCGAACGACATCACTGGTGCCTTGCCCGCGACGCCTCCATTACCGCGCTGGCGTTTCCCTTTCCGGCATATCGTCCCGGACAGCGCGAACTGGCCGTCGCCGCTTATCGCGTGCTCGCCAACGGCGGCCGATTATTTCTCGCCGCGCCGACCGGCATCGGCAAAACCATTTCCGTTCTGTTCCCGGCGGTAAAAGCGATGGGCGCAGGAAAACTCGAACGCCTTTTTTACCTCACCGCACGCACGGTCGGACGCGCCATCGCGGAGAAAGCGTTGAAGGTTCTGCGCGAGACTGGCTTGAGGCTGCGCGCCGTGACGCTCACCGCGAAGGAAAAAGTCTGCGTTCGCAGCGGACATCCCTGTGATCCGCTGACGTGTCCGCTTTCGCTGGGCTATTACGACCGCGTCAAACCCGCAATTCGCGAAGCTTTGGAACGGGAAGAGATCACCCGCTCCGTGCTCGAGGAAGTCGGCCAGAAACATCAGGTGTGCCCCTTCGAACTTTCGCTGGATGTGTCCGGGTGGGTTGACGCCATCATCTGCGATTACAATTACGTTTTTGATCCGCAGGTTTATCTGCGCCGGCACTTTGCCGAAGACGGTGGCGCCTACGGCTTCCTCGTGGATGAAGCTCACAATTTGGTGGACCGGGCGCGCGAGATGTTCTCCGCCGAACTGGACGGCCGGGAGATTTTGGAGGTCAGGCGAGCAATCAAACAAGGAGCACCGCGTTGCGCCAAAGCTTTGACGCAATTGCACGCGGCAATGTGCAAACTGGTTAATGCAGCCGAGCCTCACGCAGAATCATTTGAAGCCTCCGATACCGCCAGCGAACTCAATCTGTTCCCGGCGAAGACCGCAGCGATTCGGAGTGAAGCTGACGGTGTCAGCACGAGCCCCGCATTTCCCGATAGTTTAATTGAGCCGCTGGAGTCGGCACTGGACGAGGCCGAGAGCTGGCTGGTGAAAAACCAGCCGACGCAATTTCGCGAAGGCTTGCTTGCATTGTATTTCCGGATGCATTCGTTCCGGCGCACCGCTGAACTTTACGACGAGCGCTTCGTCACCATTATTGAAAACGAACCGGCGATGAAGGTTCGCCAATTCTGTCTTGATCCTTCCCTGCTCCTCCGCAAGGCGCTAGCCCGCGGCAAGGCTGCCGTCTTCTTCTCGGCCACGCTCACTCCAATAGACTATTACCGCACCCTTCTGGGCGGCGAACCGGAAGATCCCGTGTTGCAACTGGCCTCCCCTTTCCCGCCGGAACATCTGGCGGTGCTGATTCAAGACCGTATCCAAACCCACTTCAAAGGCCGAACCGAATCGCTCGGCGACGTGGTTGAGGCCATCGAAACCTTGGTGCGCGGCCGCCGGGGCAACTATCTTGTCTATTTCCCGTCCTATCAATATCTCGGCGACACACTCCAAATCTTTCAGCTTCGCCACCCCTCGATTCCGATTCTCGTCCAGCGTCCAGGCATGACCGAACCGGAACGCGATGCCTTTCTCGCCGCCTTTTCCGTTGAGCATGGGGAAACGCTCGTCGGTTTCGCCGTGCTGGGCGGCATCTTCGGCGAAGGCATTGATCTGGTCGGCGAACGCTTGATCGGTGCCGTCATCGTCGGCGTGGGACTGCCCCAGTTGAGTGTCGAACGAAACCTGATCCGGGAATATTTCCAGCAGCAGAACGCGATGGGATTTGAATACGCTTACACTTTCCCCGGCATGAACCGGGTGCTTCAGGCCATCGGCCGCGTCATCCGCTCGGAAACCGATCACGGCGTCGTGCTGCTGATTGATGCGCGTTTCAATGAGACGCGCTATCGCCGGCTCTTCCCGGTCTGGTGGAAATATCTGCGAGTTCGCAATGCCGACGCGCTGGGAGAAGCCGTAGTTGGTTTCTGGCAACGTCGGTTTTATCATCGATAGAAAAATACCGTTGCAAAGCAAAAGTCCCTGCGCTCGGTTAAAGAAAATTTATTACTGGCCTGGCAAACGCATCGCTTTTGGCAACTCAAGTTCAGATCCGGATTCCCGGGCTGCAATACAGACCGCGGCTCGTTTATTCTGCCTTGCAACTAAACCAGCCGCACGTCACCCATCCCCTGCCCCGCACAATCTCAAAACCGGCCTCGACTACGTCGAGATACATTTCCTTGCTGAAATGCGGCCGCCTCTCCAGCAGTCGGAGAAAATCCATCATGTCCACGTTCAAGCTGCCTTCAGCCGGCAGCGTAGCGGTTCGTTCGTGCGGCATGAACGAATAAACGTAGTAGCCAGCCGCAGAGTTTGTGCCGGCCCACAGGTCAAATGACACGTCCTCCACCTTGATGATGTTCGTTGAAATCATTTCGCCAATCGGCGTGGAATTGTTTCCCGCCCACACCATGACTTCCAGTTGCGGCGCGGCCTTCTTGTCGTCATGCCGCAAAAACAGGTCGTAAGCGAAATCGCCGTGGAGATCGTCTCCGCCGCAGTTGTAGGAAAACGAGCACGGAATGGTGGTGGTTTCCGAAAGTTTTTTTGGAAACAATTTATCCCCCGCCGGATTCCAACCGTAATGCCAGCCGCGAATGCTCGCCGGATAACCATACAGCCCGTTAGTCGCAAAACTAAAATCCGCCGTCCATTGCGGTGATTCCTCCGTGCCCGGATGCCAGCCGATTTCTTCGCGGGTGAATTTATTGTTCCAGGCATAATAGGGCGAAAACTGGGTGAACACTTTCGCGCGCGCCGTTTTTTTCGCCGCGGGGTGAAAACTGTCACGCAGTCGCAAATCGCGCGACGAACTGCCGATCATAATCTCGAAGGTGTCTTGGTCCATGACCCACGATTTTTTGCCGTCGTCGTAATACTCGAACGCTGCCTTCTTCAGCGGAATCAAAACCGTCTGTTTTTCACCCGGCTGGAGGAAAACTTTTCTGAAGCCCTTCAATTCCTTTTCCGGCCGCGTCAGACTGGGATTTTTTTGGTGAACGTAAAGCTGTGCCACCTCCGCGCCGGCGACTTTGCCGGTATTCTCGATCTCAAACTGCGCGGTTACGATTTCATTGGTGCCGCTGGCGGGAATCAGTTTCAGGCCGGAATACTTGAAGGTCGTGTAGCTCAAACCAAAACCGAACGGAAATTGCGGTCCGATGTTCTTCGTGTCGAACCAGCGGTAGCCGACGAGCAGGCCCTCGGCGTAAGTCACCGTGCCGTTCGTGCCGGGATAATTGCCCAGCGCGTGCGCGGGCGAGTCGGCCAATTTTTTCGGGAATGTCGCGGGCAGCTTGCCCGACGGATTCACGTCGCCGAATAAGATCCGTGCCAGTGCGTTGCCGCCTTCCATGCCGGGATACCACGCCTGCAGCAACGCGGGAACTTTGCCGAGCCACGCGTCCATTTCCACCATCGTGCCTTCAAGGACAACGATAGTCTTCGGATTCGCCGCGACGATTTCTTGAATCAATTCATCCTGACCGTAAGGCAACTTCATGTCCGCGCGGTCAGCGCCTTCGCAATCAAATCCCCGGTCGTGGTTCAGGCCGCCGATGTAGATGACCGCGTCCGCCGCCTTGGCGGCGGCAACGGCCCGCCCGGCCATATCCGCGCCACCATCCTTGCGATAGCCTTCGGAGTAAATCACGTTCATCTTGCCGCCCGCGCGCGTCACGATGCCGTCGAGCGGATCGACTTCGTAAAACGCCTTGATGCCGGAACTATCACCGCCGTGCGCCTGGAGCCGCGTGGCGTTTTCGCCAATGACGGCAACGGTTTTAAGTTTCGTCGCGTCGAGCGGCAGAATTTGGTTTTCATTTTTCAGCAGGACAATCCCCTCCTCCGCCACCTGCCGCGCGACTTCCTGATGTGCGGCGGTGTTCAGCGAGCCGACCTTGCGCCGGGCGTCAAAAACGCCCGTGGCCAGCATCACGCGCAGGTTCCGGCGGACTTTTTCGTCGAGGCCCGCCATCGGCAGTTCGCCTTTTTTGAGCAAGTCGAGATATGGCTGCGCGAGATAGAAGTCGTCGTATTTTTTGTCCGTGCCCATCTCGAGGTCAAGCCCGTTGAGCGCAGCCTGGCGCGTGTCATGCGTGCCGGCCCAGTCGGACATGACCAGGCCCTGGTAGCCCCATTCGTCCTTCAAAATTTTGTTCAGCAGATAATCGTTGTGGCAGCAGTGCTGGCCGCGAAACTGATTGTAGGCGCCCATTAATGTCCATACGCCGGCGTCCTGCACGGCGGCCTTGAACGCGGGGAGATAAATTTCCCGCAATGCGCGTTCGCCCACTTCGACGTTGATGTTCATCCGGTCAAATTCCTCGTTGTTCAACGCGAAATGTTTCACGCACGACGCCACGTCCTGCGACTGCTCGCCGCGGATGTAACCGACGCACATCTCTGACGCAAGGAACGGATCTTCGCCGAGATATTCAAAGTTCCGGCCGCACAGCGGCGTGCGCAGGATGTTCACGCCTGGCCCGAGCATAATGTCCTTGCCCCGGGCGCGGGCTTCCTGGCCGATGGCCTCGCCGACACGGTAACCTAGATCCGGATTCCACGTCGCCGCGAGACAGATGCCGGCAGGCATGGCGGTGGCAAAATCATCCGTGTGTCCGGCATTATCCCAGGTATCCGGCCCGATGTCTTCGCGCACCCCATGCGGCCCGTCCGAAAGCCAGCGACGCGGGATTCCCAGGCGGGGAATGGCCGCGGTAGTGAACTTGGAGTCGGCGTGAACGATGGAAATTTTTTCCTCCAGCGTGAGCTGCGAGAGCAGATTGTCCACGCGTGCCTCCAAAGGCTGGTTCGCATCGCGATAAATCAGGGTAGGTTCGGCTGACAAATCAAGCCGGCTGGTAAACACAAATGCCAGGACAAACAAGTGCGGCAATGACGATTTCATGGAATTTCAATGATAAAATATTTACAAAAATGCGGCCGCAAAAGCCGCCGCCGCGTTTCATTCCGTAACGGCGGCGTTGGGAATGTGCGTGAACTTGGCGATGGCCTGCGAACGCGAACGCACGTGCAGTTTTTCGTAGATGCGGCGGATGTGCGTATTAACCGTCGGCACGCTGATGCGCAGCGATTCGGCGATTTCCTTGTAAAGATAGCCCCGGGCGAGCAGTTCTAAAACTTCGCGCTCGCGCGGCGAAAGATTGTCCGGCTCGGCGGGCGAGGCGCTGCTGAACCGCTGAAACGACTGGACGATCTTGCGCGCGATGTTACTGCTCATCGGCGAGCCGCCGGCGTGGACGTCCTTGACCGCCGCGAGCAGTTCCGCGCGCGGCGTGCGCTTGAGCAGATAACCGCTCGCGCCGGAAGACAACGCCTTGAAGATATGGTCCGGGTCCTCATACACCGTGAGCATCATGAATTGCGTGCCCAGCATCTGCGGCTTGAGCCGGCGAACACATTCGATGCCGCTCATGCCGGGCATATTGATGTCCATCAGGACGACGGACGGCCTTTCCTGCGGCAGCGCGGCCAGCGCGGCCTCGGCGTTTTCATGCACGCCAACACACTTGAAATTCTCCGCGCCGCGAATCCATTCCGTCAAGACATCCCGGACCGGCGCATCATCCTCGACTATGGAAATGGTGATGTTCACTGGCCCCACCTTAACCCGGATGCGTCAGAAAAGATTGTCATCAGTTTTTACGACGCGGCGGCGTCAGTCGCCGTTCCCGGCGGGCATGACGGAAATTTCGGCCGCGCTCGTCCAGCCGCTGTTCCAGAGGGCCTGCAAGCTGGTAAAGCGGAAATAATGGGCCGCCACTGGTTCGAAGTTCACTGCCTGAAGCGACGGGTTGTTCTGGATGTTGGCGAACGAGCCATCGGCAATGTTCGTCGTCCAATTCTGGCCGTCCTCGCTCGTCTCGAACCGGTATTTTTCGACCACGCCATTGAGCAGTCCATCTTGGCGCGGCAGATAGGTAAAGCCGGCGATGCGATTCGTCCTGCCCATGTCCACGGTGATCGTGTGCGGCTGCCGCTGGTCGGCGTTCCAGCGCGTGTGCCAGATGGTGGACAAATCACCATCAATCGCGCGGGCGGCGGAATTATCCGCGCCAGCGGTTTCCTCGCTGTCCACGCTGACGACTTTCCAGCCGATCGGCATCATACCCGCGAAGATTCGCGAACCTTCGATGCCCAGCTGCCCATTCGGCAGCAAACTCGCGGTGCGCACGGTGACGCTGCGGTTCATCGGCAACGGGATGGGCGCGGTGTAAATCGCTGATTTGCCCGTCGGCGCGCTGCCGTCCAGGGTGTAAACCATCTTGTTGCCGGCGAGATTGCTCAAGCTCACCACGCCGTTCGTGCTACGGTCGGAAACGGTCGGCGGCAGCGTGCTGACGGATTGCTTGAAGAGGCCCAGCTCGGCGAGCGTCGGTTCGAGTCGCGCGCCGGTGATGCGGATGCGCACTTGGTCGGTAGTAACGGGCGATTTCAGCCGGATGAGCCGGCGATGACCGACCGTCGTGAGCGTCTCAGACGAAATGTGTTCGGGCACAGTCCACGCCGAACCATCCCAAGTTTCGATGACAAAGGATTCAATGCGCTGGCCGCGATGATCCACCGCTTCCTGCAAGGAAACCACGTCGAACGTGACCGGCTTCGGCAACATGAGCGTCACCGAGCCATTCGTCTTGCCCGGCGCGGCTTCCCACCAGGTGTCGAGGTTGCCGTCCAGCGCGAGCGCCGGACTGTTCGCAGCATTAGAAACATCCGCCGTGACTTTGGCGCCCTTGGCGAGGTCGGTGGCAAAAGTTTCATTGATGATCTGCGCCGCCTTGCTCAACGCGTCGAGTTGATTGTCAGGCACGAGGCCGCGTTTGTCGGGCGACAGGTTCAGGATGAGATTTCCATTGCGCCCGACGGACGTGTAATAGATGTCCACCAGTTGCGTGACCGTGCGCGGGTGTTTGTTGCGCGCCCAGAACCACGCGTTGTTCTGGAGCATGGTGGTGTTCACTTCCGTCGGATACCACCAGAGATGCAAACCGGGCGTAAGCTTGGCGCGGCTGCCGAGATCGCCGCCCGTCATGTCCGGCCAGTTGAATTCGTCCGGCGATGTCGGCAGCGGGATGACGCTCCATTCCGTGGTGCGGCCCACGCCGCTTTCATTGCCCACCCAACGCCCGTCCGGCCCTTTGCCGAAAATGATCGCACCGGGTTGCAGATGGCGGATCAAATCAAACCAGGCGGCGTAGTTGTAGGTTTCGTGAACGCGCGGATCGGGATTCGCGCCATCAAACCAGACTTCGCCAATCGGGCCATATTCTGTCAGCAATTCATAAAGCTGGTTCAGGAAGTAACGATTGTAGTCGTCCACCACATAGGTGTAGTTGGTGAAACCAGGCGTCGGCGCGCGGCCCTTGGAAGGATCGCTCTGGAAACTCGCCGGATCGGTCGGGATGACGGAAAGTAGATTGCTGCTGCCATTGCCGTAGTAGCCAGCGGGATTTTTCGGATTCGTCCGAAGCTGATACAGATCCGCCGGCGAAAGATACACGGCGAGTTTGACGCCATGCGCTTTCGCGGCATCGGCCACCTCGCGCACCTCGTCGCCCTTGCCGTCACGCCACGGGCTGGCCGCGACCGAATGCGGCGTGTAGCGCGTGGGCCAATAGCAAAAACCGTCGTGATGTTTGCAGACCAGCACAATCATCTTGCCGCCGAAGTTCGTGATCGCGTCCAGCCACTGGTTCGCGTCGAGTTCGGTAGGATTGAAGATCGAAGCATCTTCACGCCCCGTGCCCCACTCGACCTCGTTGAACGTGTTCACGCCGAAGTGCAGGAAGAACGTCCGCTCCAACCGCATCCAGGCTGTTTGGTTGGGGCGCGGCAAAACCTTCGCGGCCTTCTCGGCGATGACGGTGGAGGATTCGCCGTTGGAAATCAGCTGCTCCGTGGCATACGGAATTTCCGCTGCCATGGCTGCATGGGCGAGCGCCAGCATTGACGTGATTGCGAGCAGCGCCAGCCCAAACCGGGCGCGGCGAGATGGCGTTATTGTGGACAGCATACGGAGATAATTGGTTCGACTAGTCATTGGTTCGCATCACCGACGGCCGCCGGCTTCAGGCCATCAGCCTCGGCTTAAGGTTCGATTGTCCCATATCACCTGTGCGGCGGAGTATCGCAAGGCGGCCGCCTTGGCAGATCTTGCGCTGCGGCACTTGGAAACTGGAAGCATCATTCGGCGCGGAACGAACGGTAACAGCCAAGTCTGCCGCCGGAGCAACGCAATACCGCCGGCCATGATACCAAAGAACGCGAGCCGCGCGAAACGAAGGGCTTGTATTTTCATAACGCTTCCGCAATCAGCGTAAGATCACCGTGTTCATGGATTTGGCGGGCACGTCCATTCGAAGCGAGGCAGCACCAGCCTGCACCGTGGCGGAAACGTCCCGGTCGGTGTTGTTGGCAAACGCCAGCACCTTGCTGCCGTCGGTATTTTCAAAGGCAACCATCGCCTTGAACGGTCCGCCGCTGACCGCGATGCGCCGCGCGCCCGGCAGCACGGTCGCCGAAAAATGCCTCATCGCGTAGAACTCGGAATTGTATTTCACGGTTTCGGATTTGCGATCCACTGTCAGCAAACTGTTCTGCCTCCAGTTCCAACGGCTCAGGCCGGACTCGTCCAGCACCATGTTCCAAAAGAAGTAACTGCCGGCAAAGTGCGACGTGTCCTCGACGATGCGCCCGAAAGTAATCAGGCCCTGATCCCAGGCATTCCAGCCGCCGTAACACTCGGTCTCGGTCTGCGCGAGCTTCTTGTCGGGATATTTGTCGTGGGTCGCCTGGAGTAATTTCTGCCCGCCGTATTGAACGCCAACGCCGACGATATCCGGCGCCGTTTTCGGATCGCTCAAGACCGGTTCAACGTAATCGGCGATGTTGTCATTCACGAGCGTGCCCAACCACACCTCGATCTTGACGTGGTCGCGTTTCAACTGCGGAAGCAGATAGTCGCGCAAGAACAAGTTCATTTCCGCACCGGTCCATTTGCACTGAGGGTAAAGATTGTCATTGAGGAGCGGTTCGTTCTGCGGGTGAATCGCATAGAGGTTGATTCCCTCCGCGCGCCAGGCTTGGACGAATTTGGAAAAATAAAGCGCGTAAGCGGCAAGCGTCTGTGGATCCGCTTTCATCCAGCCCTGACGATAGCGTCCGCTGGTGGTCATCCACGACGGCGGACACCACGGCACCGCCCACACGCCGAGCTTGGGCTGATATTTTATCGCCGCCTTGATGAAGGGAATCAAAGCCTCGCGATTACGCTCAATGCTGAAATGCTTCATCTCGTAATCGCCGGGTGTTTCATCGAGCGAATACCAGCCCAGCGAAAAGTCGTTCGCTCCGATGGGAGCGCGGCAGAGGGTGAAATTTGCGCCTTCAGGAGCAAACAATTCCTTGAGCGCCGCCTCGCGCTTCTCTGCCGACAATGCCGCCAGTGCTTCCCAGCCGAGTTCATTGAAACATCCGCCAAAGCCGTCAATGGTTTGAAATGTCGTTTTGGCATCCAACTTGATTGAGTCTGCAGTCTCTGGCGTTATCGCATTCGTCGTCGCCATCTCCTGCCACCGGGATTTCTCCGTGCTGCAAATCCAGCGAATGGAGGAAGGTTCCGCGTTGGTTTGCGCAAAGCTCGAGCAGGCGAACAGCAGTGATGCGATCAGGCAAATTTTTAATTTCATCGTTGAGTAAAGTTGGCGTTTAGAAATGGCGGCTCAAAGTTCTATACGAGGATCTCGGGGCTCATCGAAAAATCCGCTGCGCGAAATAATACAGATTGCTCGCCCACGTTTCGCGGTCATGGGTGTGGTCATCCACGTTCCATACGTGGGGAACGTTCTGCTGCTTCAGATACACGTGAACGTCCTGAGAAACACTGATCAGGCCGTCCTTGTTGCCGCAGGAAAGATACAACAACTTCAATTGTGCACGAGCGGCGGCGGGATTAGGCACAAGTTCGGAGGGCGGCTTGGTATTGGGAGCGGCGGAAAATCCGCCGACCCACGCAAACGTGTCGAGGTGCGTCAGCCCAAAATTCAGCGATTGACCGCCGCCCATCGAAAGCCCGGCAATCGCGCGCTGCTCGCGATTCGTGCTGGCGGAATACTTCGCCTGAATGGCGGGAATCAAGCAGTCGAGCAGATCGCGCTCGAACTTCGCAAAGCCCCCGGCATTTTCCGGCGAGTAAATTTTGTCCGGCGCAGGCACGCGGTCGTCCGCCAGCGCGCGACCATTGGGCATCACGATGATCATCGGCACCGCTTTTTTGGCGGTGATCAGGTTGTCAACAACCGCATCAGCATGGACGTAACCCTTCCACTCCCATTCGTTGCCACCGATGCCGTGCAGCAGGTAGAGCACGGGATATTTTCGATCGGACGAATATTGCGGCGGGAGATACACGACTGCTTTGCGTCGCGTGCCAGTAACAGTAGAATCGTATTCAAAGACCTCGGTCCGTCCCGTAATGCCGTTTGTCAAAGGCTTGTCAAAACCGGCGGACGCATCGGGAAACGCGCGCACGTCATCCGCCGCGAGCACCACGGGCCGGCCGAAGTTGGCGCGGGCGCGCTCCGGCGAAACCTGGTCGGTTTTTTCCTGCGCAAGCGCCGCGACATGACTCGTGATGAGCAACAGGAGCAAACTCCCTGTTACAACCTTGGTGAACCCAGCTTTGCAATTATATGTTTTTTTCATAGGCAAAATGATCTTCATCGCACCACCTCCACAACCACTTCCTTCTGATCGCGGAAAACGCCGAGTTTCAAGGAATTCCCGGTGGACAATGCGGGCGCTTGCTGAAGCAAGACTGCTGTGTCTGCTATTCTCGCTTCATTGACGGAAAGGATGACATCGTTCTTGTGTAACCCGGCATTGGCCGGCGCGGATTCCGCCGGGACATCCAGCACCAGAACGCCGGTCGCTCCGGGCAAACCGAAGGCGGACATTTCGCCTTCTCCGCTGATGTTGCGAACCTTAATGCCGAGCCACGTCACCACATCGGCTGCGCGCACGGTGGCAATGGGCGCGAGTGATTTAGACTGCGGCAATTGCGGTGTGCGCGCGATGGCTTTGAGCTCCGGTTTCTGCACACCGAACTGGTCCGTTGGAAAATTGACGAAGCCCAAGGCCAGCGCGGGCGAATCGTCCTTCACGCGATAATCGCCGTGAGCCGGATCAATAAATTGCGCGTCGGCCACGGTGGAATGTTCGTCGCGTCCGCTCTGTTCCTGCAACCGCCTTGCTGGCGCGCTGTTCATTGCGCCGTGTTTCTGCATCAAGTTGAAATTCATTTCCTTGCCCCACGGCGGGCGGTGCATACCGGCCGGCTGATATTCGGTCCAAACGATGTTGCGCTGGAAAATATCTCCACACTCGGCATACCAGACGTGCGGATGATAGCCGTTGTCCACCATGATGTTGTTTTCGACGACGCGCGCGAAGCCTTCGCGGTTCTTGATGCCGCCGTGCAGGCAAAGATTGTTCGTGATGATGTAATTCGACGAGCCGTCGTCGAGGTCAATGTCCCAGCCGTGGTCGCAGCGCCAGCGGTTGTTGGCCAGCACGATGGGTTTCACCACGTCGAGCAGCGGCAGCTCAGGCGCTTGTTTCACCCACGCGTTGACCTCGCCAATGTTGGGCCGCCAGAAACGGTCGCGACCCCACGAGTTGAACGAGCCATGATCGCCCGTCTCCTTCACCGCATCAAAAATATCGCACCACTCGATCACGTGCCCGCCCCAGCAGCCGTCGCCGATGTTGATGCCCGAGCGCGGCAGGTCGTAGATCGAGCAATGGCTCACGGTGATGTCCTGCGCGAGATCAATCTCCACGCCGGCGGTTTGTTTCTCGACGCGCCCGGTCAGATGGATCAGGCAATTGTCCACTAGGCAGTCCGCGGGATAGTTGTTTCCCTTTGGGCCGGGTGTGCGGTCAATTTCGGCAAGCTTGTGGGTTTGGTAATAATTGAACAGCGGACTGCGCGCCGCTTTCGGGTCGCCGACAAAGCAAATCCCGCTCGCGCCCGCCTTGGCGATTTGAGTGCCGCGAATGGCAACGCGGCGATTGTAGTTGTTCACGAAAACCGCGTTGCCGCCGACCTGATCAATGAAGCTGTCTTCCAGTGCGCAATCTTCCGCACCGTTGAAGAAGATCGCGCCACCACGATAAATCGCCCAGTCCGAGCGCAGCAACGGTTCGCGTGTGTCCATGACCGTTCGCGCCCCCTGGCGAAAAGTCAGTCCGCGTAGCGTGATCCACTTCACCGGATGCGCCTCGTCACCGCGAAATTCCACGAGCGTCCGCAACCGCGTGGCTTCCACGACGGCGTTCTTCAAGTCCAGCCCAGCGGGCGGATAGAAATACAGCGTGTGCGTTGTGGCATTCAGGAACCATTCGCCGGACGCGTCCAGTTCCTCGAAGATGTTCTCGACAAATTGAATACCCTCGTTGATGCCGCCGCTACGGTTGTTCTGCCAGCCTCCCTCCTTGGTCAAATCGCCATGCGAATCCTTTCCGGTAAAGCGCCAGGTGAAATCACCCCACAACGCCGGATGCATCGCGTGCAAATAGCCTCCAGCCGGATTCGCCCACCGGGTAGCGCGCCGCCGGATGTCCGCGCCCGGTGCGCTGCCGCCAAAGTATTTCGCCATGGGATCAAAGTCCGGGTAACGCGCCAGAATCTGCCGCTCGCCGTTGACGAAAATTTCCTCCGTCTGCAAATCAGCAGGGACTTGCGCCTGAAAAATTCCGTTCGTGTATGGCTGCCAGTTCAATCCCTCAAGCCGGACGCCGCCACTGATGACCGGTTTCTCGTTCCGATAATTCTGGAACACTACCGGTGCGGCCTTCGTGCCCGAGTCCTCGGCGGTTAAGACGATCGGCGCGGACAAATAGTAAGTGCCGCCGCGCAGGAAAACGTCCCCGCGTTTTTGGCGCACCGCCTCTTGCGCCCGTTGCAGCGTGGCGAAGGGTTTCTTGCGCGTGCCGGGATTCGCGTCGTTGCCTTGCGGCGAAATGAAATACGGCTGTGCGTAGCAAAGGCCAGTGGAAAACAGCGCGACAGCGCAGGTCGAAATGATTTTCAATTTCATGGCACGAATGGGCGCGGCGCACAGGGCTGCGTTTGCACGGTCACGGTCGCCGGATGCAGGCCGTCGGCACTGGCGATCAGCTTGATTTCGCCGGCTACCTCCGTGGACTGCACGATGATTTGCGCCAGGCCGTTGAACAGGTTGCGCGACCACGGCAACGACTTCGACTCGCCTACAAGCTCCAATTTCACGTCAGGCTTCAGGCCGCCCTGTCCGTAGGAGTTCTTCACGCCCACGGCAATGACGTTGTCGCCAACATGAAGGAATTTCTTGATGTCGAACACCGGCTGCGCAGCCCAGTCGTGAGATTCGCCCGCGAGCTGATTGTTCACGAAGAACCAGCCTTCGTCATCACAACCCGCCGCGTGCAACCGCACCTCGGCACTTTTGAGATCCTCCTCGGTCAGCACGACGTGTGCACGGTAGATCGCCGTGGCGTGCTCTCTTCTGATTGTGTCGTTGTCAGTGCGTTTCAGTTCTTTCCACGTCGAGTCGTCGAAATCATTCGCGTATTCGGGCAAAACACTGCGGTCATTCGGAACGGTCGCGAGTTTCCAGCGCCAGCCGCTCACCGGGACGGAGCGCGGCGCGGGTGGGAGAAACACCTCCGGTTCGTGGCAGTTCGGGTCGCCGTTGCCGACGCCGAGAATCTTGCCCGCGCCTTCAATGACGAAATTCACCTGGTTCTGCGCCACCGGCACAAGACGCCCTTGCGCGTCCACGACCTCGACGGTCACCGGCTCGGCATCGCAGCCGTCGCCAGCCAGCGTTTTGCGATCCGGCACAAGACGCAACGCCACGGGTTCGCCGGTCGTTTCGACAGCGAACTCCGACACCTTTTTGCCGTTGGTTTTGCCAACCGCTTCCAGTTTGCCCGGGGCGTAGGGAACTTCCCACGAAACCATTTGGAATTTATCCACCGGTTTTTCTCCCAGCGATTTGCCATTCAGAAACAGTTCAACTTTTTCGCAGTTGGCCAGCGCCATCACCTTGATCGGCTGGCCTTCTTTGCCCGGCCAATTCCAGTGCGGCACGAGCGTCAACACCGGTTTGTCCTTCACCCAAAGCGCCTGCCGGATGTAAAACTCGGTCTTGGGAAAACCACATAGGTCCATCGCGCCGAAGAAGGAACTCGCCGACGGCCAGCCGTAGGGCGTCGGCTCACCGCGGTAATCAAAACCTGTCCAGGAAAAGCCGGCGGCGATGCGCGGACGCGTGGCGATGGCCTCCCACGAATTGCGGGCGCTGCTGCATTTGTCCCAGCCCGGGTAAACATCGTCGTATGCCGCCACAATATTTCTGGAATAATCGGTGGCGTATTCCCCGCGCGTCATCACCTGGGAGGTATCTTCCGTGCTGACGATCGGCTTGTCTGGATAGGCAGCGAGAATCTTGTCGTAGTCGGATGCCTGATAATTGATGCCGACCACGTCCATGGTCCACGCGGCGTTCTTCGGATTCGCCTTGCCGTCCCGGCCCAACTGTCCCTTGTTCTGCGCGCCGGTGGTGGGCCGGGTGGTGTCGAGACGCTTGACCACTTCGTTCATGGCGCGCGTCATCTCCATACCTTCCTCGTTGACTTCAAGACCCTCCTCGTTGAACAGCGACCACAGGATCACGCTGGGATGATTCCGGTCGCGGCGCACCAGCCATTCCAACTGCTTCAGGTATTCCGGCGACGCGTTGAAATGCCGTGTCTCGTCCATCACCAACATTCCCAGCTGGTCGCAAATATCGAGCAGTTCCCGTGACGGAGGATTGTGCGAGGTGCGGTAGGCATTCGCGCCCATCTCCTTCAATTTGCGGATGCGGAAATCCTGAATCGAATCCGGCACGGCGACGCCGACGCCCGCGTGATCCTGGTGATTGCACGTGCCCTGCAACTTGAGCGGCTGATCGTTGAGGAAAAAGCCCTCCTTCACATCAAAGCGAATGGTGCGGAAACCGCAAATTGTGCTGACCGCGTCCACCGGCTGATTGTCGCTCAACACCATCGTCCGCACTTCATACAAATTCGGGTGATCCACCGACCAGAGTTGCGGCGACTTCACCGAAATCGAGAGTTTCGCCTCCACCTGTTCCATCGGCACGAGGTTCACCGCTGCGGATTGGCCACCGGCGATTTTCTTTCCGGAGGAGTCGAACACGCCAATCTCCACCGAGGCCGAGGCCGCGCCATGACCGGTATTGCCGAGCGTGACTTCGGCTGGAATGGTCCACTTCCCGTCTGCGCTGCGCACCGGGTTGGCATAAACGCCATCCGTGACGACATGCACCGGACTGCGCTTCACGAGCCAGGTGTGGCGATAGATGCCCGCGCCCTCATACCACCAGCCTTCCATCGCGTCCGCATCCACGCGAACCGCAATCGTGTTGATGTTGTCGCCGTATCGCACCATCGGCGAGACATCAACGTAGATCGAAGTGTAACCGCAGAAGTTGTGGGCGACTTCAGTTCCGTTGAAATAAACGGTGCAGTGCGTCGCCACGCCATCAAACTGCAACTCAATGTTTTTGCCGCGGTCGGCGGGATCAAGCTTGAACATTCGGCGATACCAGCCGATGCCGCGTGGCCGATAACCTTCCTGCTTTTCCGCTTTTGGATCGAATACCTGCTCCACCGCCCAATCATGCGGCAGATTGACCTGCCGCCAGCTCGAATCATCGAACCCGCGCGCCGCTGCACCCCATACACTCCCGGCCTTGGCACCGCTGTGCGTGAAGTCCGGCCCGTAAAGCGCCACGCCCTGGCCGCCGGGAAATGAATTCAGGGGAATATCGCCGAGATGAAACCGCCAGTTCGCATCGAGCGAAAGCTGTTCGCGCGGTGCGGCGGCAGCCGCGGCCATTTGCGCCACGAATATCACGGCGCAGATGCGAAGCAGTAAAGTGCTGATAGATTGCGTTGGTATCATTTTACTATAGCCACTTTGACACGCCAAAGAATGGCACTGCAACAGGCTCCGGATACACGGTTGAATTTGTTCACATCAAATTAATAAGGCCGCACCAGTCGGAAAAAAACCGCGCCGTTCGTCGCGCCCACGGGCACCGTTATCTGGTTCGTCTGCGCCGAACTGGAAACATTGACCCAGTTTGTGCCAAGTCCGCCGGTGAGATTATTCGTTTGCGACTGCAACAGCCAGCCCGTGTGGTCCATCGGCTAGGAAACCATGAGTTGGCCCGACACGTTGGTCGCGCCAACAGCCACGGGCGCGGACGAGGTCGGGCGCGCACTCACCTGCAGGGAATTGGCGCTCTCCCCGAAAGCGTCCGACGCGCTCACCACAAAATAATACAGCGTGCCGTTGGCGAGGTCGGTGTTGGTGAACGTGAGGCTCGCGTTTGTCGCGACGGCCGAGTAACCGCTGCCGCTCACGGTGGATCGCTTGACAAAGTAACTCGTAGCATTGGATGAAGCGGACCAACTGAGCGCCACGCTCGCGTCGCCAGCGGTCGCGACCAGATTTGTCGGCGCGGCCGGCGGAGCAACCAGCCCGGCGATTTCGCTGGCCGAAAGGATGCGATCATACAAACGCACTTCGTCGAGCGTGCCGTTGAGGAAATTGTTTCCCGTTTGCAGGCTGCCGATGCTCAGGCTTGATGGGAAGGTGCGCGATCCGGTCGCGCCGATGCCGCTACCGCGCAAAATACCGTCCACATAAACGGCCACCGCGCCCCTCGTGTTGTTGCGTGTCGCGGCAACGTGATGCCAGGTGCCGTCGTTGATGTTCACCGAGGAGGCGAAGGTGCTGTCACCGCCTGATGAGCCGATGCCGACCACAAACTTTCCGTTCACGATGGCCGTGCCCCAGTCCGCGCCGCCGCCGCCGACTTCGCCATCCACCAATCCTTTGCCAGACCACCACTGTGCGCCGGCGCTGCCTGCGGTGTCGGTGGTCTTGACCCACATCGCGACGGTGAAATCATCCTGAATGGAGCGCGGGATGGAAACGTAGCTGCTCGTGCCGTTGAACTGCGCGGCTTGCGAACCGACTTTTCCCGCCACGTAACTCAACGCGTTCGGCGTGCCGTCATTGCCGCTGCCGCTGGTGTCGAGCGCGTTGCCTTCGAATGCGTAGAACGCTTTCATCTCCGGCGGCGCTGTGCCGACACCATTCAAAACCAAAACCGATGCGGAGAACGGAGCGAATGTGGCGGAAAAGTTGCCTTGGACTCCGGTGAGGTTGGTTTGCGCAACATCAGGTGAACCGATGCCCGTGCGTGCGGCCTCGTCCTGTGGAATGCCGTAGCTGTAAACGGTCGCGTTCGTTGCGGGTGCATAGCCGGACAGGTTGAAATTGGCGGTCAGATTGGAGACGCAACTTTTGTTGATCACCAGCAGCGTCAGCGCGCCGTTGGTTCGCTTGACGGCGTAGGCCGATAGCAATTGATAATCGCTCGATGCAGAAACCACCGTGTCTCCGCCCTTGGCGAAACGCGTCAATAGCTTCGCGACATAATACGTCGGGTAACCATTCGCCCCGACGCCGTCGCCATTGACGATTCCCCCGTCGGAAATGTAATTGCCGCTGCCATCTTTGCGCCAGCCATACATCGCAGGGTCGGGATTGCTGATGGCGCCTCCGCCGTTGTGCATATCCCACCAGACGCGCGAGTTGAATTCCGTTTGCAAAATTTGCCCCAAGCTCTCGGCATAAAAAAGGCCGCCGGGCAGACCGACACTTTGCTTGTCGCCACCCATGCCGTTCTCGGTGACTTCCAGCGTCACATTGGTGGCGGCGTCGCCGAGATAATCCGTCAATTGCTGGCGCAGGGAAGCCGCGTGAGATGACCAGACCCGGGGATAAAGCAAATCCTGGGTATCTCCGGCAGTCGGGCCGTAGTCATGCACGATCAGGAAATCGGGAATGCAATTGGCGTTGCGCAGAAAGGTCAGCATGATCGGATTCCAACCGTATTGCGTCTGGCCGGTGCGCGGGTTGGTGACCGAATGATTGGAATAATTGGCCGTGCCATTTTCAAAAACATCGGCCAGCGCTCCAACTTTGATGGTGGGATCAACCGCTTTCATTTGCGCGTAGTAGTTGGTGAAACGCTTCGCATAGGTCCAGCCATCATGGGGCAGATCTATATCGGGCCAGTTGCTGGCCAGATTGATCTCGGGAGTTATCTTTGCCAATTCAGGATAGGCATCCTCCAGAACCATCCGATTGTTCAGATCCTGGCCCAGCGGCGGGATCGGAGGGGACAAGTTCGTCCAAGTCGCCGACCGGAAGGTGACACCCGCAAAGCGGTTGGTGTCGCGTTTGTAGATGGATTGAGAGCTGTTATACATCAGGTTGTTGAGATCGCTCACCAGTGCCCAACGCAGATTCGAATCGTTGTTGGCCGAGGGATTGGCCACATACGCGTCCAGCTTCGACAGGGTGTCCGACGAAAACTGGGTTCGGAGATAGGTCGCGACGTTGTTGGTCGGGGTTTTGAGTTTGTTTGCCAGCGACGGGAGGTCGAGGATGTCGTTGGTGGCAAAAGGCGGATACCGAAAGTCCCATTCCCAAGAACCGCCGATTTCATTTCCCACTTCCCAGTAATTGAAGTTGCAATGATTCGTGACGTTGAACATGCGCACGCCGTAAGCCGCCTCCTCGGGTGTGCTGGTGCCGTAGTTCGCGATGATGAAGGCATCGGAATGGATGTTGGTCGCGAGCGCAATGAAGTTGCTCGAAAATGATCCCCAATAGCGTGGGCCGGAGTTGCCTGTGCTCCAGTTCTCATTGGTCCAGTGATAACCGTCGCCCCAGCTTCCGCCCGGCCAGCGCAGGCAAGTCGCGCCGATGTTATTGAGAATCGAAACGGTAGCAGCCGAATTCACGCTGCCATCCCAGGCAACCTGATTGATGCTAAAAACCTTGCTGTCCACCGTGCGCACCGTTTGATTGGCGTTGACGTTCACATGAACTGTCGCCGGCGCGGGCGCCGCCACCAATCGCATATCATCAATGAAAAACGGCTGGGTGGATGTTTGATTGCCGATTTGAAAACCGGAGAGGTTCGATTTGTTGTCAACTCCCAGCGATGAGAGCGAAATCGTGACTTGCTTCCATGAATTCGTCGGAGCCGTTACTTGAACTGATGGCAGCCCCGAATTTGAGCCGTTCAATTCGCCTTGCACCGAAATGATTTGTCCACCGGTCGCGTCACCGTTGATCCAGAAACTTACGCTCGTGTAGATCGTCGTATCCACGCTGGTGCCAGCCTTCAGCCACCAAGCCTGCCAATTACCACTAGGAACGCACGCCATCGAATTGCTGGCGACATAGACCAAATTGCTCGTGAAGACCGGATTGTTTGTGGCGTAACGCGGCATCCAAGACCATGAATCACCCCAGCCGTTGTTAAACCGGCCGGAGTAAATCTGCATGTCATCCGTGGCAGCCGCGCAAACCATCGCCACTGGAGACAAGAACAACAGTATCCCGAATTGGCGCGACAGAAGCTTCATCGAATCAATGTAGGTGCGGTTTTCAGGCATTCAAACGCTCACGGCACAAATGGACGCAATGTGCAGGGCTGCGTATTCACCGTCGTTGTCGCAGGCGCGAGGCCGGCGGCAGTTGCGGTCAGTTTGATTTCGCCGGCATCTTTCGTGGATTGCACGATGACTTGCGCAAGGCCGTTGAACAGGCTGCGAGACCAAGGCAACGCAGTGGGCTTGTCAATAATGTCCGCAGTTACGTTGGGATTCAACCCGCCGAACGCGCCGCCGTTGCGACAGCATACGGCGATAACGTTGTCCCCGGCGTGGAGGAATTTCGTGATGTCGAAATCCGGCTTAGCGTCCCAGTCATGCGTCTCACCGACATACTGGCCGTTCACGAAATACCAGCCCTCGTCGTCGCAGCCGGTGAAATGAATCTGCACACCCGGACCGCTCAGGTCTTGGTCCGTCAGCGTGAGGTGAGCGCGGTAAATCGCGGCGGTGTTGTCGGTCTTGATCGTGCCTTCCCCGTTGCCAGCTTTGACGACGTTCCAGGATGAGTCGTCAAAACCCGTTGCGTATTCCGTCAGGGGATTATTCCGACCAGCCGATGGCATAATTTTCCAGCGCCACTCGTTCAATGCGACATTGCGCACCGACAGGTTCGAAACATAGGTGTCCGGCTCATGGCAACTTGGATCGCCATTGCCCACCCCGATAATTTTCCCGTTCCCCTCAATGGCGAAATTGATCTTATTCTGCGCCACCGGCACGAACCGGCCCTGCGCGTCAAACGCAGTCACACTGAATACCGCCACATCCTCGCCATTGGCGTTGATGGTCTTGCGATCCGGTGTGAGTTGTATCTTCGTCGCCTCACCGGTCGTCTCGACTTGGGTCTCGGCAATGACTTTGCCCGCTGCATCAAAGCCTTTTGCGCTCAAAGTTCCTGGCTCGTATTTCACATGCCAGGTCAATTTGGAATTCGGCTTCATCGGCTTCTTGCCTAGCGATTCGCCGTTCAGGAACAGTTCTACTTGTTTGCAGTTGCTCAACGCGTCCACGCGGAACTCGTGGCCTTCGCGTCCCGGCCAGGTCCAGTGCGGCAGCAGGTGCAGCACCGTGTTCGTCGTCCACCAAGCTTGGTAGTAATAGAAGTTGTCCTTCGGGAAACCGCACATGTCGAGGATGCCGAAGTGCGAATTGATGCACGGCCAGCCATACGGCGTCGGCTCACCGCGATAATCAAAACCCGTCCACACAAAACCGCCGGAGAGCCACGGACGGTCGGCGAACCAGCTCCACCACGTCTCGGAGCTCGTCACCCATTGATGCGGTGGGGCGTCGTAAGCCGCGACATGGCCGCGCTCTGGGCTGCTTTCGTAAATGCCACGCGTGCTGGTGGCGCTGGCCTGCTCAGTGCCGACGTTCGCCTGTTTGGGATGCTTGGCGTGATACGTGTCCATGTCCGGGCCGGGATGATAATTCCAGCCGCGCACTTCGATGACGCTGTTGATGCCGCCAACGGTGTCGCCCTGCGGCGCGGGATACGTGACAGGCCGCGTGGGGTCGAGGTGGTGGACGTAGTTCTGCATCGAGCGTGCGGTGTTGCGGCCTTGATCGTTCCATTCCACGGCGAACTCCTCGTTGGACACGCTCCAGATGATGATGCTCGGATGATTGCGGTCGCGGCGGATCATGACGTCCCACTTGCGCATGTTTTCCGAATCACTGCCGAGCAGCCGGTTCTCGTCCATGATCAACATGCCGAGCCGGTCGGCCGCATCGAGCAGTTCGGGCGTGGGCGGATTGTGCGAGGTGCGAATGCCGTTGCAGCCGAACTTCTTCAATTGTTTGATGCGATAATCCTGCAACGCATCCGGGATGGCCGCGCCGACGCCAGCCGCATCCTGGTGATTGCAAGTGCCGTAAATCTCGTAATGCCTGCCATTCAGCAAGAACCCTTTGTCCGGATCAAAAACCGCCGTGCGAATGCCGAAAATCGTTTCCTTTTGGTCAAACGTCTTGCCGTCCACCAAAACCGTGGTGACGAGTTTGTAAAGCTTCGGTGATTCCGGAGACCAGAGCACCGGCGACGAAACCTTCGATTCCAGCTTCAGCGTGGCCTGCAATTCGCCGCCCACCTTTTGCGATCCGTTGAACTGCGCGACCGACTTGCCGTCCGGAGAAATAATTTCACAGTTCACGACCGCCTTGACGGCGTTGGTGAGCGTGTTGAGCACATCGGCCTCGACGTGAATTGCCGCCGCGCCCGCGGGCACATTGTTCTTGAATTGGGAATAAACGAAAATTCCGTCCGGAGCGATGGCCACTGGCGCGGTCTTCTCCAGCCAGACATGGCGATAGATGCCCGCGCCTTCGTAAAACCAGCCCTCGAACTTCGTCGCGTCCACCTTCACGGCGATGACGTTGCGTTCGCCATACTTCACCACGTCCGTGATGTCCTCACGAAACGGGTAATAGCCGCCTTCGTGCCGGCGCACGTTCCAGCCGTTGACGAAAACGGTCGCGTCACGATACACGCCGTCGAACGTCAACCAGATGCGTTTGCCTTCATCCGATTTCGGCAACTCGAACGCCCGGCGATACCAGCCGATGCTGTTCGACTCGAAGCCCGGGCCGACCGCGCGGTAGCCGTGGTTCATGTCAGCGTTCTTGTCGAAGGGCAATTCAATCGCCCAATCGTGCGGCAGATTCACCGTGCGCCACGTGGCGTCGCTGAACGTTTTTTCCGAAGCCGGCCCGGCGTTCGCACCCGCCTTGTCCAGCCGCAGCGCCTTGGGCCAGTCGTCGCCGAGATGGAATTTCCAATTCGCGTCGAGCAAAAGGTGTTCGCGCGGCGACTCGGTGGCGGACAGCGGCAAAATGAAACCGAAACCGGAAAACAAGCCGGCGAGCAACGGCAACGCGGTTAGACTCCGCAGAACTGGACGGAATTTCACTGGGCAACCATATTTGCTTAAGGACATCGTTACTGGCTACAGCAAGCCCACGAATCTTAACAGTCGTCAGTTTCCACGACACGGATGGAAGTCCACCATGCAAGCAATCAACTTGCCGTTTACTTACTTTCCATGGTTTCCACCTCCACATATCGTGGATTTACACGATATGACAACCAGCGCTGCTCTGGCATGATGCAGCATTAACAAGCCAATAAACGAACCAGCCATGCGCTCCATTTCCACATTCGCCATTCTCATCGCCATTGCCACCGGTCTGGTGGCCGGCCCATCCTTCACCATTGATGCAACCCGCCCTGCTGGCAAAGTCAGCCCCAAGCTTTACGGATTGATGACCGAGGAGATCAACCACTCCTACGACGGCGGCCTTTACGCGGAACTGATTTCCAACCGCGCGTTTCTGGACGATGCCAAGTCGCCGGCGAATTGGTCCGTGGTGAAAGACAACGCGTCCGCCGCCACCATCGCGCTCGATCCGGCAACTCCCCTGAATGACAAGCTCCCAACGAGCCTGCGCCTTACGGTGACGCAAGCGACGAAAGATCATCCGGCAGGCGTGGCAAACAGCGGCTATTGGGGGATCCCCGTGCATCCCAAGACTGAATATCGCGCTTCGCTGTGGGCGCGAGCGAAAGCTGGTTTCTCTGGCCCGCTCACGGTTTCCATCGTGAGTAACGATGGACGCACAACTTTCTCTTCAGCAAAAATTTCTGGCCTCACCTCCGAGTGGAAGAAGTTTGAAGTCACGTTCAAGACCGGCAACGTCACTCCCACGGCCCAGGCGCGCTTCGCCATCACGCTGGACCAGCCGGGAACGGTCAATCTCGGTCTCGTCTCGCTGTTCCCGCCAACCTGGAACAATCGCCCCAACGGCCTGCGCAAAGACATCATGCAGATGCTGGTGGATTTGAATCCGAAATTCCTGCGGTTCCCCGGCGGCAATTATCTTGAAGGCAACAAAATTGACGAACGCTTCCCGTGGCAGAGAACGCTCGGACCGATTGAAGATCGTCCCGGTCATTGGTGCAACTGGGGCTATCGTTCCAGCGACGGCATGGGCTTGCTGGAATTTCTCGAATGGTGCGAGGACATGCATGCCGAGCCGGTGCTCGCGCTCTATGCCGGATATTCGCTCGAGCAAGAGCGCGTCAAGGCCGGCCCCGACCTTGAACCGTTCGTAAAGGAAGACCTGGACGAGATCGAATACGTCATTGGCGACACCAATACGACTTGGGGCGCACGCCGCGCGAAGGACGGCCATCCCGCGCCGTTCGCTCTCACCTATGTCGAGATCGGCAACGAGGATTTTTTCGACCAGGCAAAAACCTACGACGCCCGCTACGCGCAAATCGCCGACGCCATCCGCGCGAAATATCCGCAGCTCAAATTGATTTCGACCATCGCGGACGCGAAGCTGGACGGACGCAAGGCCGACATGGTGGACCTGCACGACTACAGCGCCACGGATGATTTCCTCAAGAAATCGCGCAACTACGGCGCTGACATAAACCGCCGAGGCGCGGAAATTTTCGTCGGCGAATGGGCGGCGCACGAGGATGCGGCAGTGCGCCCTTGGGATACGGCGGCCCATAAGCTGCCGCCCACACCCACGATGAAATCCGCCATTGGCGACGCCGCTTTCATGGCGGTGATGGAACGGAACTCCGACATCATCAAGATGCAATGTTATGCGCCGCTGCTGGTGAACGTGAATCCCGGCGCGCGCCAGTGGCGTCCGAACCTCATCGGCTACGACGCGCTTTCGGCCTACGGCTCGCCGAGCTATTATGCCATCCAGATGTTCAGCCGGAACGTCGGCGATGAAATCCTGCCGGTCACTTTTTCGGGAACCTCCGTCCAGGGCTGCGCCACGCGCGACAACCAGACCGGTGAAATCATCATTAAACTGGTGAACCCGGAATTGACGCCGCAATCGCTGCCCGTCGAAATCAACAGCATCACCGCGCTGAAATCGAAAGCCACGGTCATCACGCTTTCGGCGAACCCGGAGGACACCAACTCAATCCGCCGCCCGCGCAATGTCGTCCCCATCACCACGACCTTGAGCGGCGTCAAACCCGGTTTCACTTTGACCCTGCCGCCCTATAGCGTGGTGGTTTTGAAGCTGAAAACGCGTTGATTTCGCTTCAGCAATAAGACATGCGCCGATCCGTAGCATCACCCGCATCGTGACAATCAGCAGTGACGGGAAATTGGGGACGACCGCTGTTCAGGTGGTCAGATGCGTGAACTTGGCGATGGCCTGCGAACGCGAGCGGACGTGCAATTTTTCGTAGATGCGGTGAATGTGCGTATTCACCGTCGGCACGCTGATCTGCAGCAGGTCGGCAATTTCCTTGTAGAGATGGCCGCGCGCGAGGAGTTCCAAAACTTCGCGCTCGCGCGGCGAAAGGTTGTCCGCACCGGACGGCAGGTCGCTGTTGAACCTTTGGAACGAATGGACAATTTTGCGCGCAATGCTGCTGCTCATCGGCGAGCCGCCGGCGTAAAGATCCTTCACGGCGGCCAGCAGTTCCGCCTTGGGCGTCCGCTTGAGCAGATAGCCGCTCGCGCCGGACGACAGCGCTTTGAAAATGTGATCCGGGTCTTCATACACTGTGAGCATCATGAATTGCGTGTCCAACATCTGCGGCTTGAGCCGGCGGACACATTCGATGCCGCTGATGCCCGGCATGTTGATGTCCATCAGCACCACGGAAGGCTTTTCCTGCGGCAACGCGGTAAGCGCGACTTCGGCATTCTCATGCACGCCGACACATTCAAAACCATCCGCGCCACTGATCCACTCGCTCAAAACATTACGGACGGGTGTATCGTCCTCGACAATGGAAACAGTGATGCCCGCCGGTTTGACCTTGGTCCGAACGTTTCTGGATTTATTTTCGTCAGCTTTCACAGGTGTGCCGCCGATGATAAGATGAATCTGGCGGACAGCTTTACCATAACGTTGGCGACCGACGGCAGCAAACGCAAACCAGCGCGCAAAAAGCGGGCCGGGTGTTTTACACCTGGCCCGCTGGTTAAAACGAAAGGGATTTTCAGCGATCAAGGCGGCGACGCCCCCGGTTTCAAAACACCTGTGGACTTTGAAACCAACCTCAAAAACCTGCCTCAGGGATTCACTTCCTGTCCATACAATCGAGGCAAGGCCAGTTGGCTCACGGCAGCGGCGGGCCGAGTTTGATGCGATAGAAACGCTGCGGCAAATTGGTCGCGGCGTCTGTCCAGTTGAACGGCAGCGCCGGCGAATTGGTGATGAAAGCACTGGTCCATTGCGTGAGGTTGGTTGAAGTCTCAATCGCGTAATCCGGCCCGCTCTGCCCGCTGACATTGAAACTGAAGTGCCCGCCAGCCAGCGAAATGCTGCCGAGACCCGGTTGCGTGAGCGGGTTCACCGTAACGATGAAACTTTGCGTGACGCTCAGGCTGGGCGAACCGTCGTCGGATACCTTCAGCGTGAAATTGTTCGTCGAGTTCGCCTGCGTGACCAGCGGGCGAAAGCTAAACGCGCCGCTGTTCGTGTTGAGCGTAGCGTTCGTCGCACCGGCCAGCAGCGCGAAAGTCAACGTCTGCGGTGGCTGGTTGGTGTCGGTGGCGCTCGCGGTGAACGCCACCGTCTGGCCGACGTTCACAGTCTGGTTGGAGATCGTGGCAAGGGTCGGCGACGTGTTGGGTTGCGCGACGCCATTCAGTGTGAGGGCGATATTCTGCGTTTGGCAGATTAACCCGGCGGTGGCGATGACGGTTACATTCGTGGTGCCGGAGATTACGTTGTTGGCCGCCGTTAGCGTCAGCAGGCTCGCACCGCCGGTAAGCGGATTCGTGGCAAAGGTGGCTGAGACGCCGCCGGGAAGGTTGGTTGCGCTCAAAGTATAGCAGGCATTCAGGCCATCCGTTGGAGTCACCGTGATGACGCTGGTGCCATTCGTCCCGCCATTCACTGTCAGGCTGGTCGGATTCGCGGACAGGTTGAAATTTGGCGTGGGAGTATCAAATGAAACGGAGTCAATATAGCAAGCGCCCGTCCACCCGGCGCTCGTGATAAATTGAATGCCGAGATTCTGCAATGGCGTGGCGGCGTTCGTCGGCACCGTCAGAGTAAGCGTGTTCCATGCGTTGGCGGTGAAACTCCCATACCAACTGCTGGCCCAAGCATAGTTATAATCTAGAATGTAGGGCTGGAGCGCGGTGATCTTGCTACCGCTCGGAACCCAGATATGCAAGGTGATCGTCGTTCCAACAGCTACGGCCACGTTACCAACGGACGGAGACGCGGTGCCCGATGATGCACCGTTGAAATTCACGGCCAGCGACTGATTGCCGGCAAAATGCTGCGTAGCAGAAGTCGCTACACCAGAAACGATGCCGCCTCCTCCCGTCCAGCCTTGCGAACTGGTTTCAAAGTTGAATTGCGATGAGTCGGTGACGCCCGAAGTCGTGGCGTGGGCTTCAGGCGAAAAACCGGACGAGCCGGAGCTGTTGACGGCGACGACCTGATAGTAATAGGTGGTGCCGCTGCTGAGGCTGGTATTGGTATAGGACGTGCCGGTGATGCCGGTGACGACCGGCGCGATCGAACTCTCGCTGCCGCTCTGCGCCGCCCGATAGAGATTATAGCTGGTTGCACCACTGCCAGCAGTCCAAGACAAAATTACTTGGCCATTGCCTCCGGTCGCGGTCAGGCCGGACGGAGCGTAAGGAGCGCCGTTCGGAGGCGGCGGAGCGGCTCCGCCCGTCAAAACGGAAACACGTTGCGCGTCAACGACTGCGCCCGTGGTCCAATCGAACGGATTATTCGGTGTGCTCCAATAGAAGGGACTGAGTCCGTGGCCACGGGCGGATTCGGCGGCATACTTGTTCCAATAAGACACGGAATTACTATTCCAAGTTGTCTCCGTGGCGTTTGTTAGCGACGTAGTCCACGCCCCGAATTCACCAATCATGACCGGAATGCCTTTGCTGACATACAAGTCGGCCAACTGTTGATGGAACGAGTCTATGTCATATTCTTCACCCCAAGTGGCATTGCGGGTTGGATCTCCCGAATAATGGTAAGCCGCCCCCCAAAAGTAAATCGCATTGCCCCACGATTGGTCGGAATGAATGATCGTGAACAGAGAGGGTGTGTATTGATGATATTCGACCATCAGGCGGTTGGAAACCGTGTCCGTCGGCAATGCGTTCATCCACGTCGGGTCCGATACGCTTTGCAGCACCAGCCAGCGATTGGTGTTGTTGCCGCCGGTGGCGCGAACGGCGTTGACGAACGTCTGGTAATAAAACATCAACGTGGTCATCACGGCGGGACTGCCCACGTTGGGCTCATTGGCGGCGGCAAAGAGCAGATGATTGTCGTAACCGGCAAAGTTGGTTGCGATCTGCGTCCAGTAGGAATTCATCTTCGCGTTGATGGTGGGATCCACATTCGTGCCAAGGTTGTTTTCCAACCAGCCGTCGTCCCAGTGATCATTGATGACGACATACATTCCCGCAGCAATCGCGTAGTCAACGGCCTGTTTGACCTGCGCCATGAACGCGGGCTTAATCACGTAATTGGTGACGCTGCCACTGATGTTGGTGGTGGAATTGAAGTCCCATGCACACGGGATGCGAACGGCATTGAACCCGGCGTTGGCGGCGGTGTAAAACGGCGCCGCCGTCCAATTCGGCACGCCCCATGTGGCCTCTAATGTATTTCCCAGATTCCATCCGTAGGTGGGCAGCGGAAACGGCATGGAGGGCGGGATGTTCGTCGGGCCCGCCCGGAAACCCAGATCGAAAACCGCGTCAAACGAATGGCTGGCGCCGGTGGCAACCGTGCCGCCATTGATGGGAATCGCCACAATTTCGCCACCACTATATTTGTTCGTCGCCACGGCCAGCGCCGCGTAACCGCCGGCGGACGGGGCGATGCCAAAGGTGAACGCGTAGGTTTGGTTCGTAACCAACGGCACGTTCAGCCCGCTCCATTTCAACCAGTCGCCATCGGTGAAACCGGGATTCGCCGCGCTGAACGCAATGAGCAACGTTGCCGTGCTGTTGCTCATCGAGTAGATGCGCAGGTAATACGACGGCGTGGTCGCGGGCGTGCCGTAGAAGCCGCCGGAATTCAATCCCGCCGTCTTGATGGCGACCGACGTTAAACTCACCGTGTTGGTTCCGGTCGTGAATGTCTGGCCAACCGGCGGATTGTTGTCGGTGAAGAAATTTATCCCGTCCGGCCAGGTCGTGTTTCCGCTGGTCGAAAGCTGGGAAATGTCATTTGCCCCCGGACTCGGCGCGATCGCCCCGAGGTTAGCAAGCGTTTGCGCGTGCAAAACACCCGTCAAGGCGACGGCGAAAAGTTGCAAAATAAGACTGCGACTAACGGTGATCATTTTAACATATTAATCCAAGTGCGCTTGGAAAGATTGTCGTTAAATTTAACGATTGCACCCAAAAGCACACTAAACTGAATGGCTCCAATTTGCAGAACGGTTTGAGGAAGCGTGCAGGGCTGCGTTTTCACCATGACTATTGCTGGCGTAAGACCACCGGTAGAAGCGGTCCATTTGTTTTCGAATCACTGCAGCCGGCCGCGGGAAAAGGAAAGCGGTTACGGATTTATTCATAATCCGCCTGTGAGCGGCGGCAGGAGAAGCTAGGGTGGCGTCGTTGCCGGCTGCCTAAATGTCACGGTTTATCGCCAGTGTGTTCGAGCAGCCACTGGGCGTCGGCGGGGTTCCTAAAACCCCAGCCGGGGGCGCCGTTATTGGGGTCGGTCCAGCCTTGCACCGGCGTCTTGAGCGTCTTCCATTTGTGCATCTCGGAGTGGCCGTCGGCGAAACCGACGCCGCTGGAGCCACCGTGATAGACGGCGGGAATGTCGTTGAGGCGGAAGCTCGGAATGCTTGCCGAGTAATCCACCCGCATATAGGCGTCGTTAATGCTGTTGTCATCCTCGTCCAAGATCACGAAGTAGTCCGTCGGACGTCTGATGTTGGTGATCTTGGCGTAATATACCCAGTCGGCACCAGCCCACCCGGGCTTGGCGTATTTGCCATTGGAGTCGCAGGAGCCCATGACTGAATTCATAGAGACGCCGCGGAGCATGTCTTTTTTCTTGTTGCCAGAACATTTGTAGAGTTCGAGGCTCTTGGTGAAAGGGTAAAGCAGGGCGTTCTTGATCAAATCAGGATTCGCCGCGTCGGCGGGGTTTCCCATGTTGCCGGCGGCCCAGGCGACGTTAGTGGTTCCGCCGCCATTGAGGACAAGCTTTTCCGTATTGTCGTCAGAATACAAAACCCACGCGATCATAAACTGACGGGAGTTATTGACGCAACGGATGCCTTCCGCCTTAAGCTTGGCCTTACTAAGCGCAGGAAGCAGCATCGCTGCCAAAATGGCAATGATGGCAATGACCACCAGCAGTTCAATCAGCGTGAAGCCATTTCCAGATACGGGCGACTTCGCGTGTTTCCAACTTTTCGATTCCTGCTTCATATCTCTGTTTTATTTAGGGGCCGGCCAGCCCGACCGGCCCCGCATGTTTTATTTTGGTTCAGCCAACTCAACTCTCACCATCTCTTGCCATAAGACATCACGGTGTAACCATGATGTAGAAGCTGGCATCGTTAGTCGGCGATGAGTTCGTGTAGCTGTAGCTGCCGTTAGACTGGAATACATTTGTCCAAACCGGCGTCCAGCTTGCCAGCGGCGATGCCACATTGGTTGAGCACAGAATCCGGTATTGCTGTCCCGAAATTCCGCCACTGCCACCCAGCACCAGACTCCCGCCCGACATCCCCACATTGCCAATAACCGGCTTGGACAACACCGTGATGTAGGCCGCTTTGGTCACGAACGCCGTGCCTCCCGATCCCGTGACCGTTTGACTGACGGTGTAGGTCCCAGGCGCGGAATAAGCATGATAAACAGTGCCATTAACATTGGTATACACGTCGCCATCGCCGAAGTCCCAGACGACGTTGGTAACGATGCTCGCCTGGTCATAGAATGCAAACCATTGTCCTGCATAAACGCTCGTCGCTGAGGCGCTGAAGCCGGCCGTCGGCGGCGCGTAACTAACGAGTTGAACTTCCACGGCGTTGATTGCGAATTCACCGTTAGAACTGTGTTGAGGCACCGACGGCGTAGGGGCGGCATCCACATTCAAGACCCCGTTGGTAACCTGCACATTCGCGATAACTACCGAGCTGTCGTGATTTACGAAATATGCGAATTGCTTGGTGTTGGTGGTCATGTCGCTTTGGTCTCCATTCGCACCATGGACGGTAAACATGGTCCCGCGATCGGACCAGTTCGCGTTATCGCCATGCAAAGCCAAGTTGAAAGTGCCATTGGGAACATGAAGGACAATGGCATTTGCAACCGTGACCCCGGCACCAGGCGTAAAGTATGCGAATTGAGACAACAATCCACTGCGATTATTGGAAGGATATATTTGGGCAGCCCCAGCAATGGAGAAGCTGGCGTTGTTAATACCACAGGTGATGCCAGAAGGCGTGACACCATCATCCATGTAATCGGAAACAGACATAAACGACCCCCCATTCCATTGTCCGTGGCCGGGAATAGGATTCCAATAATTGCCGCTGCCAAGAACGCCCGGACCGGAATAACTTCCCGATCCATAAGCATCATACCACAGATAACCACTGCTGTTTGTGAATTGATACCGCGCCGTCCAGAGGCCGTTATTCGGCACGACCGCTTGACTGAGCGCATAGACCGAACTGGTCACGGAACCACTGGCATTGGCCAACACCAATCGGTAATCCAGATAGTTCGCGGGCATGACCGGGTTTATGCTCAAAGTTCCGGAGTTCACGCCTGAAAACGATCCGCTGTTCGGCAAGTTGGTGAACACCCCACCACTGCCCGCCTGCCATTGGTAATTCGGCACCGGCATACCAGCCCCGGCGGCGGACAATTGCACAGGGATTTGCCCCGGGAAATAGTCGCTGCTGTTGGTGGGATTGGCACTGATGTCGGACGTGATGTAGGGAGCCACACCAGTGATACCAGAACCAGCCGCGAACAGACTTTGAATCTGCGCTTCACTCAATGCGCTTCCGAACACGGCGACTTCGTCAATATAGCCATCCAGATTTCCGGAGCCTCCAGAGCTTTCGCTGCTGCCAATCCAGATGTTGCCTCCGGTAAACGCCTCGGGCGCATTGTTGATGGTCTGAACCGCCTTGGACAGGTTGGTCACGGTGGAGCCATCGGTGTAATACAGGTAGATCGTGCTGTTGGTAGGGGTAATGACCAGCGAGACAAACGACCACTGACCGAGGGGTGGATACAACTGGGAATTGAAGTTGTAGGCGGCTGCGCTATTGGTGTTCCAGTTGTAACCCAGGGCCACCAAACCGTTGTTCTGGTTGCCACCGAAGCCAAAGCTGGCTTTATCGCTGCCATTGACCCAGGTGAACAATCCACGCCAAGTGCCCGCAGTAGAGGGATTGATCCACATTGAGATCGTCACCGTGTTCGTGTTCAGGTTCAGCGACGGCGCTTTGAGCCAGGAGTCAGGCACGCTACCATATAGATTCACAGCCGTATTGCCCCCTTCAAATCCCGGCAAAGCCGGTCCTGCTTGATTGATGTTCACGGCATGACCGTAGGTGGCATTCAAGTTGTGGCCGCTGTAATCATAGGCCTGCACGGTATTCGCAAGCACGTCATAGGTGGTTTCGTTCAAGCGCCAATAAGCGGCCGGATTGTTGGTAAACACCGCATAAGCGTAAGCCTCGCTGGAGATCGGCGCCGCCGGATCGGCCAGCACGGTCACAGGCGTAGGCGTGCTGGGAGTGCTGCCCATGAAGTTGCTGGCAAGCGCCCGGTAATTTCCACTGTCGGAAGACTGAAGGTTGGTCAACGTAACTGACACTTGGACGTTGGACACCGTCTCGAACAAGTTTGTGCTGTTAGGAATGGTGACATAGCCGGAGCCTGTGTCCGCCTGCCACGCGTTAGTGATCGGCCTTGGCCCATCGAATGCGCCGCTGAAGGACACGCTGCCGCCGACAAACGTATACATGGCAGAGGACGGATAGGGCGTTTCACCTGCACCAGGCGTCGTATCTTTCGTCACAACAGGTGCAACCGCCGGATTGACCGTCAACATTGCCGGCGAACTGGTGACCGCGCCGTGGATGTTAGTCACAATAACCTGAAATTGAAGATTGTAAGGCGAGGCAGAATTGGTCGGCGTAAAGGTATAGGTCGAATTAGTGGCATTCAGCACGTCGGTGAAGGCTGCGCCACTGCTGCCGTCGTCCGACTGCCACTGATACCAAAGCTGCGTGTGAACCGGATCGGGCGTAGCAGCTTCGGTCATCGTCACCGACTGAAGCGCATAGACGGTGGATGAGGGGATGAATGTTGGGGTTTGCGCTACCGGCAACTCTGGAAATTGCGGGGCGATTTGGATGCCGTCCAAGCAAGCCTGGTTCCAGTTCACGGATGCATAAGTCCGCAGTAAAGCCGCGTCGTTGGTCAGTCCTTTGAAAACAATGTAGTTGGGCCCCCAACCCGCGCTCCCATTCGTGTTACTAGGACCGACCAGGTTATAGTTTCCATTGAATACATTCCCCGATCCGTCGTAATACCCAATGGTATAATGAGGGGTCAAGTCAGCCCCTCCCACCATGGTGCCCGCCAGCGGATCGCCGCTGACTGCCTGAATCCAATAGTCACAGGTGTCCCAATATGCTCCCCCAGGTGAGGCATAGGCCACAATTGAATATCCTTCCGCACCTTCAGATGCAAACCATGCACTGAGGCCGCTGAGATAAATGAGCGGCTTGTCTCCTTGAACTGTGTTATAAACATTCGTGCCCACCGGACCGGCATTCACCGGCTCAGTCCACCCGCGGTTGATGCCTCCGCCCATCATTTTCCCATCCGGCGTGCCCAGAGCCGTCACTGTGGTATTCTCGAATGTTCCTGGCGCATCCCAATTGATAAACAGCGCCGTGGCAGCCCCGGCACTGTCTGTCAAAGTGACGCTATTGGCAACACTGTCCCCTCTCCGCCCCAAATTGTTCCAATTCGCCTGCGCATACCCGGGGGCACCAGCAGTTTCTGCCGACAGCAGCGAATCTGAATTTGTGTTAACAACTCCGCTGTTGCCATTATTGACAAAGTTGATCCCGACGGTTGTCTGGGCCAAGGCGCCCAGCGTGCCGCTGACAAGCAAGCCGACGGCTATGGCCGATGCGATTGAAAAAGGTTTTCTAGTTTTCATAGTTACTGATTATTCAGGTTGATGATAGTTGCTCTGTCAGGGTTCAGTTGGAGGTTTATAGGTTCGGCCAACATTGCAACCCACCTGTCCAATCCAGAAGACAGCGACACATTGAACGGGGATTTGCATGTTGCGACTATCGCCGAACGTGCCGCAGGCGTCATGTCGTCAAAAATAACGATGCTGAAAAAAGCAATGCTAGCTACCCGTTTTTTCGCGAGTCGAAGTCTTGATCTGCACGAAAAAAATCACCTTCGTTCCCGCACCCGACGTGCTTTGAATTCCGCACGTTCCGCCCACCGCCGCCAGCCGCCGCCTCATGTTTTCCAATCCGTTGCCGGAAGCCGTGCGGCCGGGCGTGGTGGAAATATTTTTCGTTTCTTCCCCAACCGTAAAACCGCGGCCGTTATCCTCCAAGGCCAGTTCAAACGACCGTTCCTTCAACGTTAGGCGGATGAGGACTTCTGATGCTCCGGAATGTTTCACCGCGTTGTGAAGCGCTTCCTTGAAGGCCAAAAAGACATTGTGCCGCAATTCGGAAGTCAGGTGCCATTCGGGAAATTGCAGCGGCAAGTCCAGACGACACCGGATGCCAACACCGGCGAGCCAGTCCTGCGCGAACTTTTCCAGATAGGTCGCCAGACTTTCCAGCGTGTCGTGGCGCGGGTTCACCGCCCAGACGATTTCATCCATGCTGCGCGTCAGTTCGCGCGCCGTATCGTAAATCCTTTTGAGACCCGCGGCGGCGCGCTCGGGATGCGCCAGCTCGCCGCGCGCCGATTCGCTCATCATCGTGATGCGGGTGAGTTGCGCGCCAAGATCGTCGTGGATGTCGCGGGCGATGCGCGAACGTTCGCGCTCGATGTCGCGCTGGCGCTCGGCGCGTTCGAGTTTACGCCGCATCCGCCGCCGCGTGTCGAACCACACCGCGGCGCTGGCCACCAACACCGTCGCCACCCCGCCGAGCATCTGAAACCACGTGGTCTGCCAGAAATGCGGCAGCACCTCGAACTTCAGGCTCGCGCCCACATCGTTCCATACCCCGTCGTTGTTGCACGCGATTACCTGGAAGGAATAGTGACCTGGCGGAATAAAATTGTAGGTTGCCGTCCGCTTCGTGCCGGCGTCCACCCAGTCGGTTTCAAGACTGTTCAACCGGCATTTGAAGCGCACACGCTCCGGCGCGACGAAGCTAAGGCCGGTATATTCAAATTCAATGCGGTGCTGGCCGGGCGGAATTTTCAGCGGACCAGGGCTGTTGCCATCCGCAAATTTCTTGTCGTCCACGCGCAGTTCCTCGATATGCACCGGCGGCGGCAGCGCATTGGTCACGGCTTTCGCCGGGTCCACGGCCACGAGTCCCTTGGCGGTCGGAAACCACAAACGCCCGTCCGGCGTCCGGCAGCCAGCCGACTGCATGCCTTCCGAACATTCCAACGTAGGCAGGCCGTCGTTGACGCCATAGGTCAGGAACGGCACCCGGCCTGACAGGCCCTCGGCGCAGCGGTTCAATTCCTTTTCGCTCGCGCGCAGGATGCCACCATAGGAACTCATCCAGAAAAATCCCAGCCCGTCCGGCTCGATGTGGCTGATAACGCCATTGGGCAGCCCTTGCTCGCGATTGATGACGGAAAATTCCCCATCCTTGAAGCGGTTCAGCCCGCCGCCGAACGTGCCGATCCATAGTGCGCCGTCATCTGCGGAATAAAGGCACTCGATGAAATCGGACGAAAGCCCGTTGGCCTTTTTGAACCGGCGCAAATTTCCATCGCGCAACCGGACCAGACCACCGCCCGCAGTGCCAAACCACAATGCGCCCGACTTGTCCCGCGCGATAGCGCGCACGTCACCAAACGGCTGGCCGGTAACTTCATTGAACGTCTCGAATCTTCCGTTTTGATAACGCAGCGCGCCCATCAACGTCCCGATCCAAAGATCGTTGCCCACAAATAAAAGCGCCGGTATCGGCACCAGAAAATTTTCCAGCCCCGGCGCAAAATCAAACGCATTGCCTTTCTGCTTGAACAATCCACCGCCCCAGGTGCCGGCCCAGATTTTCCCCGCGCCATCCGCAGCGAGCGACCAGATGTAGGGATTGCGGATCCCCTGCGGCGCGTCGAAATTTGTCCAGCTGCCGTTTTGCAGGCGATACAATCCCGCGCCCTCCGTGCCAACCCATAACGCGCCGTCCGGCGCCGGCAAAATGGAAAGCACGGGCCGCTCTTTCCAATGGTCCGGCGGTGAAACAATTTCCACGTTGTTCGGACGGACGACGGCCAGCCCCGCGCCCGTGCCGCACCACAAATTCTTTTCGCGGTCTTCCCACATGGAAATCACCCAGTCCGACGGCAAGCCGCTCGTGTGGTCAAAGTGCAGCGCGGGCAGGTTGGTGTGGTCAGGGGAAAAAAGCCACAGCCCGGCGCCAGAGTTGCCGCCCGCCAGGGCTCCGGTGGAAGTCTCCACAAGATTGGGAACAATGCCCCACTCCCACGGCGCAGTGTTCAGGTTGGTTGTCCATTGTCCGTCCTTACATTTGCGGAGGGATCTGTTGCAGGCCACCCAAAAACCGCCGCCGCGCGCGGCACAGATGCCTTGCACATAATCATTGGTGGACACTTCTACCGTCAGCTGTCCGGCCTTGAGGGAAGACACCACGCCTTCGCGATCAATCCAGACCGTTCCATCCAGACCGCGCGCCAACGAGAGGACCTTGGAGATATTGCCGGAAGCCGGCGAAAGAACTTTCCCGTCGCGCACGCGCGCCAGTTCGCCCTTTTCATTGAACAGCCACACGTCGCCGGTGTCATCGGCGGTGATGGCGTAAATCTTTCCATCACTCCAGTTGGCGCGCACCGGCACGGCGGCAAAATGGCCGTCTTGGTAATGTGAAACATTGCCGCTTTCCGTGCCGATCCACAATGCGCCATCCGCGGCTTCAAACAAGCTCGTGATGCGGCTGCTGCGCAGTTCCGGCGTGTTGTTGTCGTCAAAAATCGTAAAGCCGATGCCGTCGAACCGTGCCAGCCCGTTGTAAGTGCCCAGCCACAAATAGCCGTCGCGCGTCTGCACCACAGCGGTGACCTTGTTTTGCGGCAGCCCCTGCTCCACCTGCCAGGTGCGCGTAAAATAATTTGGCGCGGCCGCCGGCGCCGAAACAAAGCCAGTGACGACCATCGCAAGAATCAAGGCGAACCGGCAAACATTGATTTTTTCAGCGACGCGGGGAGTCATCACCTCATTTTGTTCGCGGCATGGCAAAAGCCGCAAGCCAATTCAAGCTCCGCAGACTCATCCTTTTTAACGACAAGACGAAATCGTCCGCGTAGGCGAAACTCAACGACACGATTGCCGCCAAACCTCTATTTTTTGCTGACATGATAGCTTTGAATAAATTTGCCGTCGCTGGCCTTTGCTGGCTTGCCGCCGCGACCACCAATGCCACCAGCACGCCCACGATGCTAAATTCTCCCGTGGATATCAGCGGTGATTTCCATGCCATGGAAAATTTTTACTATGTCGCCGACCAGGTCGCGGACTTCAACCCGGCGACGCACACGGGAAAAATCGTTTACCAGCGCTCGCAGCTTGTGCCCAAACACGCCTTCGACAACGACCTGTTGGCCGTCACGCCTGCCAAGCCGAATGAATTTCCCGAAAACGAATATGCCGCCAATCCGTCGCTGCCCTTCTCGGTGGAGTTCATCTCGCCGCGCGCCCTGCGCATCCGGATGACCAGCGGCCTGCAGGTGCATCCGCCGCAGCCCGAGCTCATGCTCGCCGGCCCGGTGCCGCAGGATGCTTCGTGGAAATACGAAAAAATTTCCGGTGGCCACCGCTACTCCAGCGTGGCCGGTTCGGTCACAATTTTGGAAAAGCCGTTTCATATCGAACTCCGCGATGCCAGCGGCAAATTGCTGACCAAGACCGACCATGAGTTGGACAACAAGTCATCCTTCACGCCGACCATGCCGTTCAGCTTCGTGCGGCGCACGGCGGATTACTCGCGCAGCTACAACGCCGTGTTCACGCTCGCGCCGGGTGAAAAGATTTTCGGCTGCGGCGAATCGTTCACCTCGCTCGACAAACGCGGTCAAAAAATCGTGCTGTGGACGGACGACGCCAACGGCATCCAGAGCCAGGAAATCTACAAGCCGATTCCGTTTTTCATGAGCAGCCGCGGCTACGGCATGTTCATGCACACGACGACGCCCATCACCTGCGACTTCGGCAACACCTTCAACGGCCTCAACTCGCTGACGATCGGCGACGACGAACTGGACCTATTCGTCTTCCTCGGCACGCCCAAAGAAATTCTGGACGAATACACCAAACTCACTGGCAAGTCACCGATGCCGCCGCTGTGGAGCTTCGGCCTGTGGATGAGCCGTTGCACTTACAACGCCGAGCAGCAGGTGCGCGACATCGCCGCCAAACTGCGCACGGAAAAAATTCCCTGCGACGTGCTGCACCTCGACACCGGCTGGTTCGAGACGGACTGGCAATGCGACTACGAATTTTCCAAGACGCGATTCACCGATCCCAAGAAAATGCTCGCCGATCTGAAGACCGACGGCTTCCGCATCTCCTGCTGGCAATTGCCGTATTTCGTGCCGAAGAACAAACTGTTCCCCGAACTCGTGGAAAACAATCTCGTCGTCCGCGATGCCAAGGGAAATCTACCTTACGAAGACGCTGTGCTGGATTTCTCCAATCCCAAAGCCGTGGAATGGTATCAAGGCAAGCTTGCTGGACTGTTGAGCCAGGGCGTCTCCGCCATCAAGGTGGATTTCGGCGAAGCCGCGCCGGCGGACGGCATTTACGCCAACGGCCGCACGGGCTTCTACGAACACAACTACTATCCGCTGCGTTATGACAAGGCCGTTGCCGAAATCACCAAGAAAGTCACCGGCGACAACATCATCTGGGCGCGCGCGGCGTGGGCCGGCAGCCAGCGCTATCCGCTGCACTGGGGCGGCGACGCCGAAAGCACTGATCAAGGCATGGCGGCGGAATTGCGCGGCGGACTGTCGTTCGGTTTGAGCGGTTTTTCGTTCTGGAGCCACGACGTCGGCGGCTTCACGGCCACGGCGGTGGACAACATGGACAAGGATCTTTACGCGCGCTGGCTGGCGTTTGGCATGTTGACATCGCACAGCCGCTGCCACGGCATCGCGCCGAAGGAACCGTGGCTCTACGGCCAGGAGTTCATGGACAAGTTCCGCACGATTGACGAACTGAAATACAAGCTGATGCCTTACGTCTATGCGCAGGCCAAGGATTCATCCGATCACGGCCTGCCGATGGTGCGCGCGCTGTTCGTGGAATTCCCCAGCGATCCCGGCTCGTGGAATGTGGACGACGAATATCTCTACGGTTCGCAAATCCTCGTCGCGCCGCTGATGCACAAGGGTGAAACCAGCCGCGACGTTTATCTGCCGCCGGGCACGTGGATTGATTATCAGACCGGCAAAGCTTACACCGGCGGCTGGCAGAAGATCGAAGCTGGAAACATTCCCGCCATAATCCTGGTGCGCGACGGCACGGTGCTGCCGCACATCGCACTGGCGCAAAGCACAGCGCAAATGGACTGGTCGAAGATTGAACTGGTTGTTTACGCCAAGGACACGACCACCGCCAAGGGCTTGATTTTCCTACCCGGCGACAGCGAGGCGCGCGAACTCACCCTGACCAAGTCTGGCAATGGCTTCAAACTCGACCGCGACCCGCTGTCCGGAAAAGTGAAATGGACCATCCAAAAAACTTCGCAACCATAATTGAATGAAAACGGGAAACAACCAACAACCGACATCCAACATCGAACAACCAGTGCGGCGACGTGGGCCGTATTTTGGATGTTGGATGTTGGTGGTTGGATTTTGGTTGTTTTCCCGCCTCTTCGCCAGCACCTGTGCCGCCGGTCAATACACGAATTTTTCCATCGCGGTCTATATTCCCATTAACATCGTCGAGAGCTTCGATAATCCGCAAAAGCTCCAGGCTGACTGGGACTGCATCCGGCGACAGCTGAAGGTGGACAAGGTATATATCGAGGTGCAGCGCGACCGGCGGCTGTTGACCGACAAACAAGCCGAGCAGGCGAAGAAATTCTTCCTCGACCACGGCGTGCAGGTCGCCGGCGGCATGGCGTTGTCGGAAAGAAACCTCGGCGGGCAGTTCCAATCGTTTTGCTACACGGACGAGAACGATCGCGCGTTCATCAAAAGCGCGGCGGAGTTCGCCGCCCGGCATTTTGACGAGGTGATCCAGGACGATTTCTTTTTCGTCACCACGAAATTCGATTCAGACATCGCCGCCAAAGGCGGCAAAAGCTGGGCGCAATTCCGCCTTGATCTGATGGCGGACGCGGCGGAAAACCTGATCGTCAAGCCGGCCAAAGCCGTGAATCCCAAGGTGAAAATGGTCATCAAGTTCCCGAACTGGTATGAGCATTTTTCAGGTTCCGGCTTTGACCTCGAACGCGAGCCGAAGATTTTCGACGGCATCTACACCGGCACCGAGACGCGCGACCCGGTCATCACCGACCAACATTTGCAGCAATATGAAAGCTACCAGATTATCCGCTATTTCGAAAACATCGCGCCGGGCCGCAATGGCGGCGGCTGGGTGGACACCTACAGCCTCCGCTATCTCGATCGCTACGCCGAGCAGATCTGGGACACGATGTTCGCCAAGGCGCGTGAGTTCACGGTGTTTGAGTGGTCGGCCATGACGCTGCCGTTTGAAGTTGGCGACCGCGCCGCGTGGTCAAATCTGCCGACCAGTTTCAATCTTTCTGAAATGACCAACGGCGTTGCCTCGCCGACCTGGGCGCGCGTGGCCGGCTATTCGCTGGAACAGGTGGATCAATTTCTCGGCCAGCTCGGCCAGCCCGTCGGCATCGCCAGCTACAAACCATTCCACTCCGGTGGCGAGGATTATTTGCACAATTATCTCGGCATGATCGGCATTCCGATTGACCTGCGCCCGGAATTCCCGACGAACGCAAATCTTGCTTTGCTGACCGAATGCGCCAAGGCCGATCCCGACATCGTGCAAAAAATCAAAGGCCAGTTGCGCGCGGGCAAATCCGTCGTCATCACTTCCGGCCTGCTGCGCGCGTTGCAAGGCAAAGGCATCGAGGACATCGCGGAAATCCGGTGCACGGATAAAAAATTTCTCACGCACCAATACGCTGGTGGTTTCGGCGCGGGCAATTTTTCCACGCTCGACAGCGAGACCAACGCCGACGTGTTATTCCCGGAAATTGATTTCCTGACGAACGATTCGTGGTCGCTGGTGCGGGCCGAGGCCAACGGCAACGGCTTTCCGCTGCTGCTGATGAACCGCTACTCAAAAGGTGTGCTCTACGTCTGGACGATGCCGGACAATTTCACCGACCTCTACGCACTGCCAACGGAAGTCACCACAACCATCAAGAATTATCTCATGCGCGGATTCCCGGTGCGGCTGGATGGTCCGGCGCAGGTGGCGCTGTTCACTTACGACAACCACACGTTCATCACCGAAAACTATTCGGCGACGGCGGCGGCCGTGAAAATTTCCACGCTGGGAAAAGCAACCCGGCTTAAAAATCTTGTCACGGGGGAAATCATCGACGGCAAATTGCCGCCACCGCGCGACTGGAATTGGCGGAATGCAACCAGCGAGGAACGCGTCGCGTTCAGCACACAGTTGCCGCCCCACAGCTACGCGGTGTTCACGCTGGAAGGCAGCCGTGAAACCACCAGCGCGTCCGCCAAATGAATGGATATGAAACAGAAACTAGTTTGTCTCGCCCTCGGCCTCGCAGTTTGCTTCGCCACCGTGAGTTTGTCCGTCGCCGCCACCAGCGGAACGGTTCGGCACATTTCCGCCGACCTCCAACAAACCAACGGCCCGCTCAACACCATGTTCAAACGCTGTGTCGGCGCAGGCCGCGCAAACGAAGGCTTGCGCGCCGACTGGCAGCGACAGCTTGCCATCGCACATCGTGAGTGCGGCTTTGAATACATCCGCTTTCACGGGTTGTTCACCGACGACATGGGCGTTTATCGCGATTACGGCAAACCGGAATACAACTGGCAATACATTGACGAGCTGTTCGACTTCCTCCACAGCATCGGCATGAAGCCGTTTGTGGAACTCGGCTTCATGCCCAACGGTCTGGCCAGCGGTTCCAAAACGATTTTCTGGTGGAAAGGCAACGTGACGCCGCCGCGCGACATGCAAAAGTGGGCGGACTTCATCCGCGCTTTCGCGCTCCATGTTCAGGAACGCTACGGCCACGACGAGGTAAAGACGTGGTATTTCGAGGTCTGGAACGAGCCGAACCTCGACGGCTTTTGGGCCGGCACGCAGCAGCAGTATTTCGATCTCTACGGCGCCACCGCCCGCGCCATCAAGAGTGTTTCGCCCGATTACAAAGTCGGTGGCCCGGGCACGGCGGGCTGCGGCTGGATCCAAGAATTCCTTCAATACTGCGAGACCAACCAAGCGCCGGTGGATTTTGTCTCCACGCACACCTACGGCGTGGAAAGCGGTTACCTGGATGAAACCGCCACCCACGGCACGGCGCTTTCCCGCGACCCGAACTCCATCGTTGGCGACGTCAAACGGGTGCGGCGGCAGATCGCCGAATCCGCTTTTCCCAAGCTGGAACTCCACTTTACTGAATGGAGCAGTTCCTACACGCCGGCGGATCCGTTTCACGACAGCTACCACAGCGCCGCCTACATCATTGACAAGCTCAAGAACTGCGATGGAGCCGCGCAATCCATGTCCTACTGGACATTCACGGACATCTTTGAAGAACCCGGCCCGCGCTGGGAGGCGTTCCACGGCGGCTTCGGCCTGATGAACCAGCAGGACATCAAGAAGTCCGCGTATTACGCGTATCAACTCTTGAATCAACTCGGCGCGACGGAACTTAAGAACAGTGACCGCTCCTCGTGGATTTGCGCCGACAAAGACGGCGGCGTGCAGGCGCTGGTCTGGGATTTCACCAACACCTTCCCGCAGTCGAACATGATCAACCAGGTCTTTTACAAACGAGATTTACCGTCGCAGCCCAAAGGCAAAGTCACGCTCAACCTGTCGCATCTGCCGAAAGGCAAATACACGCTGGAAACTTACAAGGTCGGCTACCGTGTCAACGACGCCTACGCGACCTATCGGGATCTGGGCGCACCCAACCAACTCACCAAGGCGCAGGTCGCCGAAATCAAAGCAAAGAACAACGGCGCGCCTCTCCCAGTCCGCACCGTGGAGATTGGTCGCGACGGAAAATTCGCGCATCAATTCGACCTCCGCGAGAACGATGTCGTGCTGATCACACTCACGCCGCAGAAGCGGGTGGTTCGCTAACACAACGCTGGTTCAGAAAGTTGAAGTCGTGGAAATGCGGACGCCTTTTGCGCTAATCATCGGACCGTGATTCCGATTCGGCGGTCATAGCTGCCAGCGGCAGCAGGCCCACAACAGAGCCCATGTGCTTGTGGAGGGTTATAAAACGTTTCGCATTTTATGGCGCAGCAGTTCCCTGCACTGACCAACGGCCAAACTCACACGATGCTGGGCTAGAATTTTGGCAGGGGTTGCGGTGTATCCGTAGGCGTGCAATGCGGACCTGCCTCCGTCCATTCAAGTTTGTCCAGGCAAAGCTCCCGTTGAGTCATGCCAACGTCCCAGGCATGATAAAGCACGTATTGCGTGTGCCATCAGGCCCGGTGA
>Ga0207702_10000257_pt1 | contig 61235 bp, 70 predicted proteins | sample KBSCornC62_FD_184302 | JGI IMG/M metagenome (GOLD analysis project Ga0207702, IMG submission 184302) | Corn rhizosphere microbial communities from Kellogg Biological Station, Michigan, USA - KBS Corn C6-2 (SPAdes) (version 2) | ecosystem: Host-associated > Plants > Roots > Rhizosphere > Soil ...
AGCTCGAGGAAGCGGCGAAGACTGCCGACGAGGAACTGGCGAAGCAGCTTTCCGGGATTCCCAACCTGCCGTCAGATGACGTGCCCGACGGCGCCGACGAGCACGGCAATGTGCAGCGGCATGTGTTCGGCGCCAGTCGCAACTATGCCTTCACGCCGAAAGCGCATGACGATCTCGGCAACGCGCTCGGCTACATGGATTTCGAGGCTGCGGCAAAACTCAGCGGCGCGCGTTTTGTGGTGCTGAAAAAAGGCCTCGCGCGGCTGGAGCGCGCGATCGGCCAGTTCATGCTCGATCTCCACACCAACGAGCATGGCTATGCCGAGATCAATCCGCCTCTGCTGGTGCGCGATGCCGCGATGTTCGGGACGACGCAACTGCCGAAGTTTGAGGACGATCAGTTCTGGGCGGTGAAGGGCGAGCTGCTCGCAAACTCCGATGGTGATCTCGCCGGCAAGATCCGCTCTGAGCGGCTCGGCCTGATCCCCACCGCCGAAGTGCCGCTGACCAATCTGGTCCGCGAATCCATCGTCGATGAAAAGCGGTTGCCGATGCGGCTGACCGCGCTGACGCCGTGTTTCCGCGCCGAGGCGGGCGCGGCCGGGCGCGATACCCGCGGCATGATCCGGCAGCATCAATTCACAAAAGTCGAACTGGTCTCGATCACCACGCCCGAAACCAGCAAGGACGAGCACGAGCGCATGCTGGCCTGCGCCGAGGAAGTGCTGCGGCAACTCGATTTGCACTACCGCGTCATGACCTTGTGCGCCGGCGACATGGGTTTTGCCGCGCAAAAAACCTACGACATCGAGGTCTGGATGCCCGGCCAGGGCGAGGGCGGAGCGTATCGCGAAATTTCGAGCTGTTCGGTGTGCGGCGACTTCCAGGCGCGGCGGATGGATGCGCGCTATCGCGGCCCCGACGGCAAGCCGCGTTTCGTGCATACGTTGAACGGCTCCGGCACCGCGGTCGGCCGCGCGCTGATTGCGGTGATGGAAACCTACCAGCAGGACAACGGCGCGATTGCCGTGCCCGAGGTGCTGCAGCCCTATATGGGAGGGCTAAAATTGGTGGAGAAGGGCGGCTAGGGCCTCCGCTGTCGTTACGATTATTACGGACTGTGTGGCCGGCGATATTGCGTGGGCGGTGTGGGCCGGTATGTTTACGCTTTGCTTGAGGCGAGAATTCTTTCAGAAATTGAAATTGCGGAAATGGCCTTGCATCGGGACATCTTCTGGGTCGGCAAGCAGTGGGCGGTTACCGGCTACGGCATGCAGGCTGTCGACCAGAAGCAAAAGAGCAAGTTCGATATCGAGGTTTCCCGGCTGTGGGATGAGAATCTTCAGGAAAGCCTGAGCGACCAGCGCTGGTTCAATGCGGACGATTTTAACGCCGGCCTTTCGGTCGCGCGGGCAAAATATCCGGAGCCTCCCGGCAAGGCTGCGTTACGGAAGATAGCCGCAGCCTTGGAGGAGAATCCGCCCGCTTCGGTTGAGCCATCAAGGCCGCCGAAAGCCGAACCGCCGAAGCCGGACCCCAAAACCGCAAAGTCGCAGGCCGCTGCCGAGCCAGTCAAATCAGCGCCCAAGGCTGCGCCGTCAAAGCCGGAGGCTGTAAAGTTGCCTGCCGCGCCGACGCCTGCAAAGCTCGCCTCTACCGGTGGGTCGACGACGGCCACCATCAAAAGGGACGCCAAGACGCGACGGAAGGTGCGGCCTGCCGCGCAGCTCAATATCCGGGTTGACGGCTGGCCGGCAAAATTCACCCGGATGTGGCGCGTCCGGGTCAACGCGAAATAGCGGTTGCCCGGTTCGCCAAACCGGTTTCCTCCGTATTTTCAAGGTTTGCCTCAGCCGTTCCGGACGGTTAAGACGGCGTGGAATCGGCTGAAAAGGCAATTTCCGGATGCGAATTCTCTGCACCAATGACGATGGCATCCATGCCCCCGGCCTGAAAATCGTCGAGGAGATCGCGCGCGCGCTGTCCGACGACGTCTGGGTCGTGGCGCCCGAACTCGACCAATCCGGCGTTTCGCATTCGCTGTCGCTCAATGATCCCCTGCGGTTGCGCGAGATCGGCCCGCGGCATTTCGCGGTCCGGGGCACGCCGACCGATTGCGTGATCATGGGCGCGCGGCACATCGTCGGCGACACCAAACCGGACCTCGTGCTGTCCGGCGTCAACAAGGGCCGCAACGTCGCCGAGGACGTGGTCTATTCCGGCACCATCGCCGGCGCGCTGGAGGGCACCATCCTCGGCCTGCCGTCATTTGCGTTGAGTCAGGAATTCAGCGTCGAGACCCGCAACGCGCCACTATGGGAAACCGCGCTGAAATTCGGTCCCGAAATCCTGCGCAAGGTGATCGCCGCCGGCGTACCCAAGGACACCGTGATCAACGTCAATTTTCCAGCCTGCGCCCCGGCCGACGTATTGGGCGTGCGCGTGACCCGTCAGGGCAAGCGCAATTTCGGTTTCCTGAGAGTCGACCAGCGGCGCGACGGCCGCGGCAATCCGTATTTCTGGATCGGGTTCGAGCGGCTGGCGCAGTCGGAGCCGCCGGCTGAAGGTACCGACCTCGCCGCGCTGGCCGCGCGCTATGTCTCGGTGACGCCGCTGCGGCTCGATCGCACCGACGAAGCGTTTTCGGACGCGCTGGCCAGCACGCTGAGATAGCTCTCTCGCAAGACGGAAAATTAGGCCGCCTGGCTCTTCAGCGCGGTGTCGATCATCCGCGCCAGCGTCTCGAGCTGGAAGGGCTTTTGCAGCGCCGGCCGGTCGCGATATTCCTCGGGCAGGCCGGACGAGCCGTAGCCGGTTGCGAAGATGAAGGGACGGTTGCGCGCATGGATCAATTCGGCGACCGGTGAAATCACCTTGCCGTTGACGTTGACGTCGAGAATGGCGATGTCGAACTCGGCCGACTGCGCGAGCTTCATGGCTTCATTGATCTCACCGGCCTCGGCCGCGACACTGAAGCCCAATTCCTCGAGCATGTCGGCGACCATCATCCTGATCATGACCTCGTCTTCGACGAGAAACACCGAACCGCCTGGCGGCCGCGTCGCAGTCATGGTGTCGTCCTTGCCCGTCCCATGGCCGAGGTTCGCAAAAAACGCCGATTTGCGCAACGTAAACGTGGGCTCGGAGGCCTGGAAGCGGCCTGGAGCACGCGGTTTTGTTCGTTTTGGAGCGGTTTTCTCACCGGTTCGGTCAACGCTGGACTGTCATGGGAGTTCCGATCCCGGAACAGAATTAATAGACTTAAGACTTAATCGGACCGGTCGCACGCCGTCCTGCTATGGACGTCTATTCGGCCGGCTCCCGAGTCGCGTCAGGGCTGGCCGCGGCCGTTTCGGTTCGAGCTGATGAGACATTGATGCCTGCCGTGCCGGAAAAAATGATGTTTCAGCTCAACCTGCGCCGGCGCGGGATCAGCGATCAGGCCGTGCTGCGCGCCATGGAAGAGATCGCGCGCGAAGATTTCGTCGACCGGGCCGACCGCGATTATGCCTACCGCGACAGCGCGCTCGGCATTGCCTGCGGGCAGACCATCAGCCAGCCCTTCGTGGTCGCCTACATGACCGAGCAGTTGCAGTTGCAGAAGCCGCACCGTGTGCTGGAGATCGGCACGGGCTCGGGTTACCAGGCGGCCATTTTGTCGCGGCTGTGCCGGCAGGTGCTGACCATCGAGCGCTACCGGACCCTGGCCGACAGCGCCCGCGCCCGGCTGGAGCGGGCGGGCTGCCACAATGTCGAGGTGCTTTTGGGCGACGGCCTCGATGCCGCTGCCATTCCGGGCGGCCAGTTCGACCGCATCATTGTCACCGCGGCGATCGAGCAAATGCCGGAAGCGCTGCAGCAGCGGCTGCAGCCGGGCGGTATCCTGATCGCACCGGTCGGACCGCATCGGGGCACCCAGACCCTGATCCGCATGGTCAGGACCGAGGCCGGCTTTGAACGACGGGAGCTGGTGGATGTGCGCTTTGTGCCGGCGCTGCCGGGCATCGCCCGCGAGCTGTAGAATTGCGGATCGGCTGCGCCTCCAACATCTTATTCGGAGGGTTAAGCGGTTGTTTACTGGGGACGTGTTTACTCAAAACAGTATTTAGTTGCGTACGAGTGAGTAATCATGTCCCGTGTCGTCGAGTTGCTTTGCTCGCGCCGCGCACCGCAGGTCGCGGTTCTGGCGCTGATGTCGATCGGTTTTGCGGGCTGCAGCGCCGACATGTCGACGCGCCTGTCGCAAAACTCCTTCTCCAATCCCTTTGCCTCGCAACCGGAAGCCACCGGCTCGGTGCCGACGCCGGCCGTTGAGCGCCGCGAACTGCCGCAATATTCGCGGCCGCAAAGCCAGTATCAGTCCGCGGCCCTGCCGCCGCCGATCTCGGCGCCGCAATCCTATCCGGCCGCGAACACCGGCGTGTCCGGCGGCGGGCGAGGGCTCGCTTCCTATTCTCCGCCCACCCAGCATCCGCTGGAAGCCACCGGCAGCGTTCCGCCGCGCTCGGTCGCGGCCAAGCCGATGCCGGGCGGCACCAGGATCATCGTCGGCACCAGCGACACGCTCGAAATCCTGGCGCGCCGCTATAATGTTTCGGCGGCTGCGATCATGCAGGCCAACGGCTATAAGGGCCCGCGCGCGCTGCAGCCGGGCCAGCAGCTGATCATTCCGCATCCGACCGCGACCGCAGCCGCGCCCGCATCAGTGGCGCCGCTCGGCAAGCCCGTTGCCGTCGCAGCCAGCGCGCCGAGCGTTCATGTCGTCAACCATGGTGACACGCTGCTCAGCATCGCCCGCCACAACCATGTGTCGGTGCCGCAACTGGCAAAGGCCAATAATCTCGATCCCGCCGCCAAGCTCTCTATCGGCATGAAGCTGATGGTGCCGGCGTCGAAGACCGCCGCGGCCGCGCCGGCTGCTGCGCCCACGACTGTCGCCGCCGCTCAACCGGCTGCTGTCGCCGTACCGCTGGTGACCAGGGTCGTCGCGGTCGACAACCAGCAAAAGGCAAGGCTGGCGCAGGCCGCGCCGAATGCCGACGAGCCCGCGGTCGAATCCCCGGTCAAGGCCGAAGCCACCGGCGCGCTGCCGACCTTCCGCTGGCCGGTGCGCGGCAAGGTAATCACCGCCTACGGCGCCAAGGCCAACGGCAAGTCCAATGACGGCATCAATCTGGCGGTGCCGGAAGGCACGCCGATCAAGGCGGCCGACGACGGCGTCGTCACCTATTCCGGCAATGAGCTCAAGAGTTACGGCAATCTGGTCCTGATCAAGCATCCCAACGGTTACGTCACCGCATATGCCCATGCGAGTGAACTGCTGGTGAAACGCGGCGACACGATCAAGCGCGGTCAGGTGATTGCCAAGTCGGGTCAATCGGGCGAGGTGCAGTCTCCGCAGCTGCATTTCGAGATCCGCAAGGGTCAGTCCCCGGTTGACCCGCTTCAATTCCTCAACGGGGCCTAAGCGATCGTTCCTCGAACGTCATTGCCGGGCATAGCCGTCAAGGACGGCGTCGCTTCCGCTCGCCCATGACCCGGCAATCCATCTCGCTTCGCAAGAAGCTTTTTGAAGATGCATACGCGGGTCAAGCCCGCGTATGACGACCTCTAGCCCAACCGCAGTGCGTCACTTCCCGGCGATCCGTACTCCAAGCCGTCCGGCCAGTTCCTGCGTGAACTGCCAGGCGACGCGGCCGGAGCGGGAGCCGCGTGTGGTCGACCACTCCAGCGCCTCGCGCTCGAGATCGTGCTCGGCGAGCTTGATGCCGAAATGGCTGCAATAGCCCTTCACCATGGCGAGGTATTCGTCCTGGCTGCAGCGATGGAAGCCGAGCCACAGTCCAAACCGATCCGACAGCGACACCTTTTCCTCGACCGCTTCGCCGGGATTGATCGCAGTCGAACGCTCGTTCTCGATCATCTCGCGCGCCAGCAAGTGACGGCGGTTCGATGTGGCGTACAGGATGACGTTGTCGGGTCGGCCCTCGATGCCGCCCTCCAGCACCGCTTTCAGCGATTTGTAGGAGGCGTCATTGCCGTCGAACGACAGATCGTCGCAGAACACGATGAAGCGGAAGCTGGAACTGCGTAACAGCTCCATCAGCTTGGGCAGGCTCTCGATGTCCTCGCGGTGAATCTCGATCAGCTTCAACTTGTCGGCCGGCTTGCGGTTTGTGTTGATGCTGGCATGCGCGGCTTTCACCAGCGACGATTTTCCCATGCCGCGCGCGCCCCACAACAGCGCGTTGTTGGCGGGCAGCCCGTCGGCAAAGCGTTCGGTGTTCTCGATCAGGATGTCGCGCATCCGGTCGATACCCCTAAGCAGGCCGAGTTCGACACGGCTGACGCGCGGCACCGGCGCGAGCCGTCCATTGGGGTGCCAGACAAAGGCATCCGCGCTGTCGAAGGGATCACGCGCTTCTGGCGTGGCGGAAGCCGCCGAGAGGTGCGTGACAATCGCCTCCAGGGCACGTGCGATCCGCTCGTCCGCGCCATGTTTTGATGTGGCCGCAGGGCGCTTTGCTGCACTGGTGGGAGGTTTCCGCGCCGCTGTCCGGGAGGTGGCGCGAGGGGCTGCTTTTCGGGGCGTTTTCGACATTTCCGGGGTTCCTTATCCCGCACCCATAACGAGCCTTTGGGAAGCCTGCAAGCACCTCAAAAGAGGGCTAAAATGACCGCTCCCGCGGCGTTGCAATTGGGACCGCGGCCGCTATAGTCCGCGCGAATTTGCCCGAACCGGCCAGACGCCCATCGCGTCGCCGGTTTATTCCCGTCTCGCGAGGATTGACCGAATGCTGATAACCCCTGCGTTTGCCCAGGCCGCGGGTGGCAGCGATACCAACAGCATGTTGATGTCGCTGCTGCCGTTCGCGCTGATCTTCGTGATCATGTATTTCCTGATTCTGCGGCCGCAGCAGAAGAAGGTGAAGGACCATGCCGAACTCGTGAAGAACATCCGCCGCGGCGATACGGTAGTGACCACCGGCGGCCTGGTCGGCAAGGTGACGAAGGTGGTTGATGACGACCAGATCGAGTTCGAAATCTCCGACGGGGTCCGCGTGCGGCAAATGCGGCAGATGATTTCGGGCGTGCGCGCCAAGGGCGAACCGGCCAAGGAAAAGATCGACGCGGACTCCTCGTCGGGTTAGCTGGGCGAGTTGGCGCGCTTTGCGGACGGCGCGCGTTTTCTAAAATTGGCTGGGATCTGACGGGTCAACTCGATGTTGTATTTCACGCGGTGGAAGGCGCTGGCGATCATCCTGACGGCGCTGGTGGTGTGCCTTTGCGCCGTTCCGAACTTCTTCCCCGAGGCGCGGGTCAAGAGCTGGCCGGCATGGGCGCAGCGCCGGCTGGTGCTGGGCCTCGACTTGCAGGGCGGCTCGTATCTGCTGCTTGAAGCCGATTCCAACTACATCAAGAAGGAAAAGCTCGACCAGGTGCGCGACGACGTCCGCCGCACGCTGCGCGAAGCCAAGATCGGCTACACCGGTCTTGCGTCCAAGGGCGACAGCGTCGAGGTTCGCATCACCAGGGATACCGAACTGCAGACCGCGCTGACAAAACTGCGCGAGCTGTCGCAGCCGCTGACCGGCTTGCTCGGCTCCAACGGCCAGCGCACGCTCGAGGTCGCCGACGCCGGCGGCGGCCTCATCCATTTGACCGTGACGCCGGCCGCGATCAACGACCGTATCCGCCAGACCATCGAGCAATCGATCCAGATCGTCGAACGCCGCGTCAACGAACTCGGCACGGTCGAACCGCTGATCCAGCGTCAGGGCCAGGATCGCATCCTGGTGCAGGTCCCGGGCCTGCAGGATCCGACCCGGCTGAAAGAGCTGATCGGCAAGACCGCCAAGATGGATTTCCGGATGGTCGATCCGACGGTGTCGCCGGAGCAGGCGCAGGCCGGCCGCTTGCCCCCGGATTCCGAACTGCTGCCGAGCACCGAACCCAATCATCCGCCCTATGTTGTCAAGAAGCAGGTGCTGGTCTCCGGCGGCGATCTGACCGACGCGCAGCCGGGCTTCGACCCGCGCTCGGGTGAGCCGGTCGTCAATTTCCGATTCAACACCGCAGGCTCCCGCAAATTCTCGCAGGCGACATCGGAGAATGTCGGACAGCCCTTTGCGATCGTGCTCGACAACAAGGTGATCTCGGCGCCGGTGATCCGCGAACCGATCACCGGCGGCAGCGGGCAGATTTCGGGCAGTTTTACCGTGCAGGCCGCCAACGATCTCGCGATCCTGCTGCGCGCCGGCGCGCTGCCGGCGCCGCTGACCATCATCGAGGAACGCACCGTCGGTCCCGGTCTCGGCCAGGACTCGATCGACAAGGGTGAACTCGCGGCCTATGTCGGCTCGATCATGGTGATCGTGTTCATGCTGGTGACCTACCGGTTGTTCGGCGTGTTCGCCAATATCGCGGTCGCCATCAACGTGGCGATGATTTTTGGCGTGCTGTCGCTGTTGAACGCGACGCTGACATTGCCGGGTATCGCCGGCATCGTGCTCACCGTCGGCATCGCGGTCGACTCCAACGTGCTGATCTATGAACGCATCCGCGAGGAATTGCGCGGCGGCCGCACCGCGATTTCGGCGATCGACGCCGGCTTCAAGCGCGCGCTGTCGACGATTCTCGATTCCAACATCACCACCTTCATCGCCGCCGCGGTGCTGTTCTACATCGGCACCGGGCCGGTGCGCGGCTTCGCCGTGACGCTCGGCATCGGCATCATCACCACGGTCTTCACCGCGTTTACGCTGACCCGGCTGATTGTCGCGGGCTGGGTGCGGTGGAAACGGCCGCAAAGCGTGCCGATTTGATCATGCGGAGCCGGTCGTGACACATCTCGTTCTTCTCGGGCTCGGCGCCCTCATTGTCGTGCTGACCGTGGTCAGTTGCTTCGGCTGGCTGCCGTCGCTGCGAATCGTGCCGGACAACACCCATTTCGACTTCACCCGGTTTCGCCGGATCAGCTTTCCGATCTCGGCAGTGCTGTCGATCATCGCGATCACGCTGTTCTTCACCCACGGGCTGAATTTCGGCATCGACTTCAAGGGCGGCACGCTGCTGGAGGTGCAGGCCAAATCGGGCACCGCCGATCTCGCGGCGATGCGCGCCACGCTGAGCAGCCTCGGCCTCGGCGACGTCCAGCTGCAGCAGTTCGGCGGTCCGGCCGAGGTGTTGATCCGGGTCGCCGAGCAGCCCGGCGGCGACGCCGCGCAGCAGGAGGCGGTGCAGAAGGTTCGCGGCGCGCTCGGCGATGCCGTCGACTACCGCCGGGTCGAAGTGGTGGGCCCGCGGGTCTCCGGCGAACTACTGGCCTACGGCATGCTCGGCCTGATGCTCGCGATCTTTTCGATCCTGATCTATCTCTGGTTCCGCTTCGAATGGCAGTTCGCGCTCGGCGCCATGATCGCCAACGTGCACGACATCGTGCTGACCATCGGCTTCATGTCGATCACGCAGGTGGATTTCGATCTCACCAGCATAGCGGCGCTGCTGACGATTCTCGGCTATTCGCTCAACGACACCGTCGTGATCTATGACCGGATCCGGGAAATGCTGCGGCGGTACAAGAAAATGCCGATGCCGGAACTGCTCAACGAATCCATCAATTCGACATTGTCGCGCTCGATCATCACCCACGTCACGGTGACCCTGGCGCTGCTGGCGCTGCTGCTGTTCGGCGGCAACGCCATCCACAGCTTCACCGCCGTGATGATGTTCGGCGTGGTGCTGGTCGGCACCTACACCTCGATCTTCATCGCGGCGCCGATCCTGATCTATCTCGGGGTCGGCGATCACCGGGCCGATGCGCCGGACAAGCCAGCGAAGAAGTAACACGAGCATGATCCCGAAAAGTGGGAACCGGTTTTCGGACAAGATCATGATCAAATCAAAAGATGACGGGTCGGACGCTCCGCATCTTCCGAGAGCGGCGCCGATCGAGGCCTACGGCAAGGGCGGTTTCGCCTTTGCCGATATGTCGCATCGCGGCTCGCTGCTGTGCCTGCCGGACGGCATCTGGGCCTGGCCGGTGACGCGGCCCGAGCAGATCGACAAATATTCGCTGGAGCGGGTGTTCGCTTCCGCCAACAGCATCGACACCCTGATCGTCGGCACCGGCAGCGATGTCTGGCTGCCGCCGTCCCACCTGCGCGAGGCGTTGCGGGCGGTGAGGGTGGTGCTGGATTCGATGCAGACGGGGCCCGCGATCCGCACCTACAACATCATGATGGGAGAGCGGCGGCGCGTCGCGGCGGCGCTGATCGCGATGCCATGAGTCCCGATACCTCGAACGAGGCGGCCGCCAGCAAGGACGCCGCGGGATTTTGCGCCGATCTCGTCCGCAGCCATGACTTTGTCCGCTACGCCTCCACGCTGTTCGTCCCGGCCGACCAGCGCCGGGCGCTATTGGCGCTTTATGCCTTCAATGTCGAGATTTCGCGGGTCCGCCTCCACGTCACCCAGGCGCTGTCGGGCGAGATGCGGCTGCAATGGTGGACCGACATGCTGGCGGGCAAGGCGCATGGCGGGGTCGAGGGCAATCCGGTCGCGGCCGAATTGTTGATGGCGATCCGGGACGCGCGCCTGCCGGTCGAGCGGCTGTCGCGCCTGATCGAGGAACATCAGTTCGAGCTCTACAACGACCCGATGCCGACCTTGGCGGCGCTGGAAGGCTACATCGTCGACACCTCGTCCGCGTTGTTTTCGCTCGCCGCCGGGATTGCCGGCGAAGCATCCGACGAGATCGAACACCTCGCGCGCCATGCCGGCCTTGCCCAGGGCATCGCGCAGGTGATGGCGGCGCTGCCGCTGGATGCGTCACGGCGGCAGTTATTCGTGCCGCTGCAGTTGCTGGAGCGCCATGGCAGCGGAATGGAAGAAGTGTTTGCGGGCAAGCAGACCCCAAAGCTGCGCGCCGCGCTGGATCAACTGGTCGATGACGCGCGCGCGCATTTGGAAACCGCATTGACGCTGCTGAGTGACATGCCACCGCAGGTGCCGCCGCTGTTCCTGCCGCTCGCCATGGTCAATCACGACCTCGGGCGGATGTCGCGTGCCGACAGCGATCCGTTTGCGCCGCGCCAGGCGTCGCGGCTGCGGACGCTGTGGACGCTGTGGCGGGCGTCGCGGTCGCCGGAGTTCAGGGCTTAGCGCTCCTTCGCGGCGATGAAATTGCCGAGGGCTCCGACGGCCAGCAACGCACTGGTGCCAAGGAACACGGCGCGCATGCCGATGTGTCCGCCGACAAAACCTCCGGCAAGCGGCCCGATCACCTGACCGGCATATTGCGCCGACACCGAGTAACCCAGCATGCCGCCGGCGATGGTTTCCGGCACGTTGTGCCTGATGACGGCGGCGATGCATGGCAGCAGTCCGCCGAGCGCCAGCCCCATCAGGAAGCGCAGCACGACGAGTTGCCATCCGCTGTCGACAAAAGCCTGCGGGATCAGCAGCGCCGCCGATATCGCCAGGCTCGCGGTGATGACGGTCCAATGTCCGACACGATCGGCGAGCTTGCCGAGGTGTGAGGACGACAGGATGCTGCCCAAGGCGGCCACCGACATCACGATGCCTGCGATGAACGTCACCCGGGCCGGTTCAACGAATTGCGCGACGTAGATGGTGATGATCGGTTCGATCGACATCTGCGCGACCATCAGCAGAAGGCCGGTCACCAGCATGGCTATGACCGGAAGCTTGTCCGGTAGCAGCGACCAACCGCCGCCCGGCTTGCGGGCGCGGGCCTGGGGCGGTCGTGGGACTTCGCGAATGAAGAAGGTGGTGCCGAGAAACGTGACGAAGATGACGGCGCCGGCCAGGAAAAATGTCGCGCGGATGCCGATCAGGGGCGGCAGCACGCCGCCGATCAGCGGGCCCGCCAGATTGCCCGCCATGATGCCGGCCGACATAACGCCCAGTGCCCAACCGGAACGGGCTTTCGGGGTTTGCGCGGCAACCAGCACCATGGATCCCGAAGCGTAGCCGCCGAGCAATCCGGTCAGCAACCTCAACGCAACCAGTTGCCACACGCTATGGGCCATGCCGATCAGCGACATCGCGACCGCCATTCCGAGGCTTGCCCGGATCAGCATCAGCTTGCGGCCGTAGCGGTCCCCCAGTCGTCCCCACATGGGCGCGGCCAGCGCGGCGCTGAAGAATGCCGCGCCATAGGCGACGCCCGACCATTGCACGATGGCGGCGTGGTCGGTCGCGCCGAGCTGCTCGACATACAAGGGCAGGAACGGCAGCAGCAGCGTCATCGCCAGGATGGTGGTGAACGAGCCGAACACGCAAACGGTCAGGTTGCGCTTCCATGGGTCGGAATCGAGGATCACCTCGCGATCTCCAGTCATATCCATGGTCAGCGCTTTCCAATGACGGCGAAGCCGCGCGCGCGCAGGCCACGGCGATCGTCGTTCAGCGAGCGTAGCAGGCGATCGCGGGTGTCCCTGATATGTTCGGCCGCTTCGCGCGCCGCGGCTTCGGGCTCGTTGCGCCGGATGAAGCCGAGAATGCGCCGGTGCTCGGCCCAGGCCTGCTCGCGCGACGGTTCGGTCCAGACTTCCAGCCAACGGGCGCGCGACAGCCTGGTCATGGCGCCCGCGATCGCCTTGACCAGAAAGGGGTTGCCGGAAAGCCGGGCGATCTCGATGTGGAAATCGGTGCCGACGCGATGCCATTCTTCGCGGGGCACGCCGGGCCGGCAGGCATCCAGCATCTCCTCGATGGCGGCAAGATCCGCATCGCTGGCCCGCGCGCAGGCGAGACGGACGGCTGTTGTTTCCAAAGGTTCGCGGAATTCGGCCAGCGCTTCCAGTTCGCCGAGATCGATCGGCGACACCACCCAATTGCGGCCGTCGCGCCGCACCAGATCTTCGCCTTCCAGCCGCGCCAACGCCGCCCGGATCGGGGTCCGCGATCCCTCAAACCGGCTTTCCAGCCATCGTTCCGTCAGCCGTTCACCCGGCGTCAGGTCGAGCGAAAGGATCATCTCCCGCAATTGGCCATGGATCTGGAGCATCTGGGACATCGCGCCCTCCGATCGGGTTGGAATCGGTATTGGTGGTAATATACCAATTTGGTATCCCAAAAATAGCACCATTGGGATACCAAAGGGCATGGCAGTAAGTCGCGCCGCGCATCGCGATGCGATCAGTGGTAATCCTCGTTCGTGCGTTTGCCGCGGTGGAATCCGGATCGGGCTGAATCATCGGCGTTGTGAGCCTGACGGCGGCTATCGTCGTCGTCTTCGCCCTGGTCATGACCTATTTGCCGAACCTGCAGCAGCAGCGGGCGAATGCCGGTTTTGGCCCGGATTGGGACTGCGTCGTTCAAGCCAGAGGCGATCCGGTCTGTACCAGGAAGCCGGGCCGCTGACGGGAGCGCAAGCGCGCTTCAGGACGACGGCAGCGTGTGATCGGCCGCTTCGAAATTGAACCGGTCGCGCAAATTCTTCCGCGATTCCAGAATGTCTTTCAGGAACGCGCGGTCGGTGTCGTTGGCCATCATCGGCTCGATCAGATCGAGCTGGTTCATCGCCACCAGTTGCAAAACTTCGGTGCGGGGTTTGCCGGCGCTGTCGCGCGGCAGGGCATGCACCACCTGGATATGTTCCGGCGGCTTTGGACCTTTGGCGGCGGCCAGCTCGTCGCGTAATTGCGATTCCAGCGCCATTCGGTCGGCTTCGACAAACGCATAGAGCCCGACGCCGGTGCGGCGGTCGGCGAACGCGACAATGGCGGTGTCGCGAACGTCAGGATTGCGCCGGATCAGATCGACCAGCACCGGGGCGTCGTTGACCAGCCGCCGGCCGCCGCCTTCGCGGTCGGTGAAGTTGAACAGGCCGCGGGTGATGGCTTTGTAGACTTTCTTGCCGGTCGCGAGCCACGCGCTCGCCACGAAGGATTTGCGTGCGAGGATCTTGCGCTCCCTCGGCGTCAGCGCTTCCGGCGCGTAGCTGCGCTTGTGCTTGAGCAGGTGCCGGAGATCCTCATAGGCGGCGATGCGAAACAGCCGGCTCCGCGTCTTGAAGCAGGCCGCGAGCTGGAAGTCGGTGACATAGGCCCGCCCGTCGCTGCCGCGCAGCCAGTTTTGCTCCTTGGCGAGATCGTTGTGGCAGATGCCGGCGCGGTGCAGTTTGCGCAGCGCCTGTTTGGCCGAGCGGAAATAGGCGACGTCGCCGGCCGGTTTTGCCAGATGCAGCGCCACGCCATTGATAAAGCCGCGCACCAGCGCTTGCCGGCCGGCCCATAGCAGCTCCGGTCCGACATTCAGGTCGCGCGCCAGCGCCAGCGCGTGGCGCTCGCGGGCGAACAGATGACGCGCGAGGAGGTAAGACCACCACGGCACCTGGTCGAGCCGGCGCAGCACGGCGTCGACCTCACCGTTGCCATCGCGAAACCGGCCGCGCTCGACCGTGGAAAACACGTCGCGCTTGAGCAGCACGCCGTCGCTCCATCGCGCCGCCAGTACGGCGGCCTCGTCGTTCGGGAGGCTCATGAGGGACTCACGCGGCCGCCGCGATGCGCAGGCTGTCCGCGATCCATCGATCGAGATCGGCCAGCGCGCGGGCGCTGATCGCCTGCTTCCTGGCGACCGTCTTTTCGTTGCCGCGCAGGCGCGAACCGTCGGGCTTCCTGGTCGGCGGGTTGGCGAGCGGCGGGAAAAGCCCAAAATTGATGTTCATTGGCTGGAACGAGCGCGGGCCGGTGTCGATGGTTTCGATATGGCCGCCAGTGATATGGCCGAGCAGCGCGCCCAGCGCCGTGGTGGCCGGCGGCGGCGTCAGCGCGGCGGCGCGGGCGTCGGCTGCGGCATAGAGGCCCGAGATCAGGCCGATGGCCGCCGATTCCACGTAGCCTTCGCAGCCGGTCATCTGTCCGGCGAAGCGCAGCCGCGGATCGGCGCGCAGCCGCAATTGCGTGTCCAGCAGCTTTGGCGAGTTCAGGAAGGTGTTGCGATGCAGCCCGCCGAGCCGCGCGAATTCGGCGTTCTCGAGCCCGGGGATGGTGCGGAAGACGCGCTGCTGCGCGCCGTGCTTCAGCTTGGTCTGGAAACCGACCATGTTGTAGAGCGTGCCGAGCTTGTTGTCCTGGCGTAGCTGCACGATGGCATGGGCCTTCACCGTCGGATTATGCGGATTGGTCAGGCCGACCGGCTTCATCGGGCCGTGGCGCAGGGTTTCCGGGCCGCGCTCGGCCATCACTTCGATCGGCAGGCAGCCGTCGAAATAGGGCGTGTTGGTTTCCCACTCCTTGAAGTCGGTCTTTTCGCCTGAGATCAGCGCCGCGACAAAGCCGTCATATTGGTCTTTGGTCATCGGGCAATTGATGTAATCGGCGCCGGTGCCGCCCGGACCGACCTTGTCATAGCGCGACTGGAACCAGGCCGCCGACATGTCGATGGAATCCCGGTGCACGATCGGCGCGATCGCGTCGAAAAAGGCCAGCGCGTTTTCGTCGGTCAGTTCGCGAATGGCGTCCGCCAGGGCTGCCGAGGTGAGGGGGCCGGTCGCGACGATGACGTTCTGCCAATCCACCGGCGGCAGGCCGGCGATTTCGGCCCGCCGGATATCGATCAGGGGATGATCCTGCAGGGCTTTTGTCACGGCGGCGGAAAACCCGTCGCGGTCGACCGCCAAGGCGCCGCCGGCCGGCACCTGATTGGCGTCGGCCGAGCGCATGATCAGCGAACCCAGCCGGCGCATTTCGGCATGCAGCAGCCCAACCGCATTGTTCGCGGCATCGTCCGAGCGAAACGAGTTGGAGCAGACCAGTTCGGCAAGGCCATCGGTGCGATGGGCCTCCGTCATCCGCTCGGGCCGCATCTCGTGCAATACGACGGGGATGCCGGTTCGGGCGACCTGCCAGGCGGCTTCCGAGCCGGCGAGGCCCGCGCCGATGATGTGCACGGGTTCCGATGAGGTTTTGATGCCAGTCATGGCGCAGGGTTAGCGCTTTTTCGCGCGCAGTGGAATGCGCCAGAACCGATCATGCTCGAGTGCCGGACACGACAACGCCCGCAGTGATGCGGGCGTTGTCCGTTCGTCAGTCAGCTTGACGGCGTATCAGCCGTTATAGGTACCGGCTGCCACGCGCGGAATGTCCGAGCGATCCAGACCGATATCGGCCAGTTCGCGATCGCTAAGCTGGGCCAGTTCGCTGACATTGCGCTGATAGTCCCGGAAAGCCTGGATCATGCGGATGAGCGAGAGCAACATGGGTATCTCCTTCGTAGTTTCGATTCAGCCCTTGGAGGAAAGCCTCATCGTTGAAATGAATATAGAGCAGTTTACCGCAGTGCGGCAGTTCCGATGTTGCGATGCAGCTAATACGAAAGTGCATAGCAAAGGTAAGATTTGATTAACCGGTCAGCATAGCTGCCCCATCGCGGGCTGTGGCAGGGCTATCTTGGGCGGTTGCTTGTGAAAAAGCCTCTAAAGCAGCGGAATTGTCGTACGGGCGACACATAAATGGCTCCTTCGAAAATGGTGCCGACTTGGTCTTTTTCAAGATCATTGGTCAGGCGGTGGGCTGGAAGCGCTGTATCGACATAGAATCAGTTGGCCAATCCATGTGATTCTCGCATGAGATATACTATGAATTTAAAATCATTATTTGATCCCAGTTTGACCTGACGGGGAACCGCAAGCTTGTGTCGCTGAAGCAATACGGGCCGCCGTCCAACAGGGCTGACCGCCAGCCGCCCGATCTAAGGGGAGACGACGCGTCGCCCTGGCGCCGCGCACGAAGGCAACGATGTCGGGTTCTGGTGCCGATCTTCTTGCGGCACGGACGACGCGACGATGTTGGAGAGCGAGGTGTCGATCGCCGTGCCGGGGGGGCGATGCCCCCGAATTGTATTTTTCGCGCGGACCGATTCTCGCTGAACGAGTTGATCGACATCGTCTTGCCGATCGCGCCTGCCGCGCGCATCGGGCGCAAAACTTTTTCCGCGTTACGTTCAACGCCGAGCTTTGGCGGTATCGACGCAAGTTCAAATGACGAATGCGCACGCGTTGATTACGAGCCGGTAATGCAAACGCGATGTTTCGCATGATGCTCTGCGCGGCGCGCCGATCACAAATCACTCGCGCGAAATTCATTCCGAAAGTTTCGCGCAATCGGCGATCAATTATTTCGCAGAGTCCAGCAATGACGTTGGCTTTGTTCTAAAACAGAACTGGAAAGTAACATGATCAATAAGTTACTCGGAGCGGCCGCAATGGCTGCCATTTTGTACTCAACCGTTCCCGCTTCCGCCGCGCATATGGGTATGGGCGGCTGCAGTGGCGCCAATATGACCAAGGCTGAATCCTCGATCGACGCCATGGCTGATGGCCCGAACCGAATGACGGGGCAGAAGGAAATCGCGATGGCGCAGACCGCGATGCTCGATGGCAAGATGGGCGCGTGCGCAATGCATCTCAACAAGGCGATGCACACGGGGATGATGAAGTAATCCGCAGACCGGGGCAGGGGGCCGGTCGCACGGCGATCGGCCCTGGGCCCGAATCCACCAAGAGAGCGCGGATTAGCCGGAGCGCGCGGATTTGGGCCTTTGATTGCGGCGCGCGACTACGGCGCGTGGGCGAGCTGGCTGGCGAAATAGGCGATGGTCTTGGCGTAGACCTCGCTCTTGTTCCACTGCTGGATGACAGCGAAATTCGGAGTGCCGGGATCGTAAGGCTTGCCCTTCTGCCAGCCATGACCGACAAAAAAGTTGGCGGTCGAGGCCAGCACGTCGGGCACGCTGTGAATGAGGTCGCTTCTGCCGTTGCCGTCAAAGTCGACGGCGTATTTGATGTAGGACGACGGCATGAACTGGGTCTGGCCGATTTCGCCGGCCCAGGCGCCCTTCAGATCCGCCGGCGCAATATCGCCGCGCTCGACGATGCGCAGCGCGTCCATCAGTTCGGCGCGGAATTCGTCGGAGCGGCGGCAATCGTAAGCCAGCGTCGCCAGCGATCGGATGGTCGGAAATTTGCCGTTGTTGGCGCCGAAATCGGTTTCCAGTCCCCAGATCGCGACAATGACTTCGGCCGGCACGCCATAGGCCTGCTCGATCCGCACCAGCACCGAGCCATATTGCTTCAGCATGTTGCTGCCGCGCAGAAGACGCGGCGGCACCATACGGCCGGAAAACTGTTCGAAGGTCTGGTTGAAGACCGCCTGTGAATGGTCGCGGGCCAGCACGCCCTTGTCTTGGGTAACTCCGGTCAGCCCGGCGTTGATCGCGGCCTGGGAGATGCCCTTGGCGGCGGCGTCGGTCTTGAAGTCGGCGAGCCAGGCGTCAAACGTGCTGGTGTTGCAGGCGACAACGGCGTGAGATGCGGTCGGCATGGTCAGCGCAACGCCGACGGCCAAAGCCGCAATCAGAAAACGAGGGGTCAGCAGGGCGCGCTCCAGGAATCGTCTCGTTATGGGATGAATGTCTCTTAGCACGAAATTTCCGCGGCAAGCGCGGCCAAAAAATGGCCCCTGGCTTCTCAAATACGCTACCCGCCGGCCAATATGCGGCCGGCGGCGTCAAGTCTGGCCGATCGCGTCCGCTTCAGGCGTCGTTCTTGCGCCGCCAGGAGAACAGCGCCGCCGGGAAGTCCGCCGCAAAGCGCTTTTCCAGCGGAGGCCGGGGCGGGATCGGCCGCGGGTTCGGATCCGGCGCGATCACCTCGCGATAGAGATGCCAGGTGGCGTGGCCGAGCAGCGGGATCACGACGGCAAGGCCGAGGAAGAACGGCAGCGATCCCACGACCAGCAGCACGGCGACGATCAGGCCCCATGCCGCCATCGGCACCGGGTTGCGCGCCACCGCGCGCAGCGACGTCACCATGGCGTCGCCGGCGCCGGCGTGACGGTCGAGCATCAGCGGGAAGGACACCACGCTGATGCACAGCGCCACCACGGCGAACAGGAAACCTGTACCGCAGCCGACGATGATCAGCCACCAGCCTTGCGGGGTGGTCAACACGCGGCCGAGGAAATCGGGAATGTTCGCCGCCGCCTCGTAGCCGAACGCGGCGACATAGATCGCCTGCGCCGTCGCCACCCAGGTCGCGAACAGCGCCAGCAGCAGCACGCCGAGGCCAAGCATCGCGCCGAACGAGGGCGAACGCAGCACGTCGAGCGCGTCCGCTGCCGAGGCCGGCTCGCCGTTCTCGCGACGGCGGCTCAATTCGTACAGGCCGAGCGCCGCGAACGGGCCGAGCAGGGCAAAGCCCGCCGCCAGCGGAAACAATAGCGGCAGCACCGAATAGCCGAGCACGGTGCGCGCCAGCACCAATCCCAGCACCGGATAGATTACGCACAGGATGATGGCGTGGCTCGGCACCGCCTTGAAATCTTCCCAGCCGAGCCGCAGCGCGGTGTGCAGGTCGGACAGGCCGATGCTGCGGATAACGGGCGCGGCTGCGGTATCGGGTGCGGCCCCGCCATGCGTTGTGACATTGCTTTGATAGGTCGTCGCCATGTCGTGTCTCCCTTTCGTTGTCTCCGTTGCGGCGGCGGTCGCCTGCAAAAGGGCACAAGCGAAACGTCCGCGGAACGATCACGATCAGGCCAGACGCGAAGACAGGAAAGCAAAGCTGGCCATGTCGCGAACTGAACCACAAGCGTACTCCCAATGTCGGGAACAGGCACTCACGCTTCGGTGTTGTCGCAGCGCAAACCCGAAATGCGTCATTCTTGCGTCATTGCGTCGGCGGTACACTGGCGTAGTGCCGCATTGGCAAGTACCGGCCTGCCGACTAAGGTTTCGAGCGACCGGCTCCGGCTTCATCGCCCGCCGGAAAAAGCGCGGTTCGACCTTCATTCGGTCCTCGAGCACTGGGAGCACACGATGAGTATTTTCGGAAAAATCATGGGCGCGATTTTCGGCAGCCACGCCAGCGCCACGCCCGCCAGTGGCGGCGCGGCTCCGGCCGGGAACGCACCGGCCAGCGCCGGCGCCAGCCCGGCCCCGGCTGCGCCGATGGGAAGCGTCGATGTCGCTGATATCGTCGACAAGGCGGCGGCGTCCAAGGGTGAGAAGCTCGCCTGGCGCACCTCGATCGTCGACTTGATGAAGGCGCTCGATATCGATTCCAGTCTGACCGCGCGCAAGGAACTCGCCAAGGAACTGGGCTACACCGGCGACACCAATGATTCCGCGACCATGAATATCTGGCTGCACAAGCAGGTCATGGCGAAGCTCGCGGCCAACGGCGGCAAGCTGCCGCCTGATATCAAGCACTGATTTCTGCCGTATATGAGCGATCAAGGCCCGCGGCACCGCGGGCCTTTTTCGTTGTGGCGCGCTCCGGCTTTCGCCGGCTTGCCCGCGGGCGGGACGCGGTCTAGACAGCCGGCCTAACCAAGAAACGTGTACAGGAGAGCCAACTTGAAACCCGTCGATCGCAGGACCCTCATTGCTACCGGCGCGCTCGCGCTGGCGGGGACCGCCGCGCAAAGAAGCCCGGCCGCCGCGCAAACCGCAAAGCCGCTGTTTTCGGTCCCCGCGGTGACGATCCCGATCGTGGGCGAGGCCGAAGTGTTCCCGGTTCGCCGCATCTATTGCATCGGACGCAATTACGCCGCGCACGCCATCGAGCGCGGCTCCGATCCGACCCGCGAGCCGCCGTTCTTCTTCCAGAAACCGACCGACGCGATCCAGAACGTCGCGGTCGGCACGGTGGCTGATCATCGCTATCCGTCGCTGACCAGGAACTACCACCACGAGGTCGAACTGGTGGCCGCGCTGAAATCCGGCGGCAGCAACATCGCCCCCGAGCAGGCGCTCGATCACGTCTACGGCTACGCGCTCGGCCTCGACATGACCCGGCGCGATTTGCAGAATGGCATGGCGGCCGAGAAAAAGCCGTGGGAGATCGGCAAGAGCTTTGACCATGCCGCGGTACTCGGCCCAATTCATCCTGTGGCAAAAGTCGGCCATCTGACCAAGGGTGCGATCTCGCTTTCGGTCAACGGCGCGATCCGGCAGAACTCCGACCTCGATCGCATGACCTGGAACGTGGCCGAGCAGATCGCAAAGCTGTCGGAAGCGTTCGAGCTCAAGGCCGGCGACATCATCTATTCCGGCACCCCGGAAAATGTCGGCCCGGTGGTCAAGGGCGACGTGCTGTTGTGCAAGCTCGAGGGCCTGCCGGACATGTCGATCCGGATTGTGTAGCGGCGTCGTCCCGGACCAGATGCGCAATGGCGCATAAGGATCCGCGACCCACACGGGATTTCCCGCGAATCAATGCCGTGCCTTAAGCGCAGCCTGCGCGCAACACCGCGACGGAGTATGGGTGTCGGCTCGGAGGCCGGGACGACGATGGGATTTACGCTTCCAGACCCGCGAACTCCGGGTGCTTTTGCAGATAATCGACCACGAAGCCGCAGCCGGCGACCACTTTGAGGCCGTCGGCGCGGATCAGCTCCAGCGCGCCTTTCACCAGCTCAGAGGCGATGCCGCGCCCGCGCAACGCTGCCGGCGTCTCGGTGTGGGTGATGATCACTGTCCCCGGCGCTAGCCGGTAATTCGCGAACGCCAGTGCGCCGCCGACGTCCATTTCGAATCGCTGGCGGGCCTTGTTGTCGCGGACGCTGGCTGTGGCCATGACTTCCATTTTGTCTGATGGGACCGATGTTGCTCATGTATGGCGTTGAACCCTGCAATGCAAATCGGCGACCAACGCTGGATTTGGCAGAGGAGGGTTCTGGACATGCGTGGTTTGCCTTGCTTTGGAGCCCTGCTGGCTGCCACGGCGCTGTGGCTTGCGGTGCCGCAAGCGGCGTCGGCCGAGAACGCCCAAGCCCCCCAGGCTTGGCAGGCCTGCTTCGGTGCGGCGTCGAGCCCGGATGATCGGATGGCGGCCTGTTCGCGGGTCATCGACGCCAAGGCGGAGACCGGCCGCAAGCTCGCCGGCGCCTATTGCAGCCGCGGCGAGGCTTTTACGGAAAAACGCGACTTCGATCGCGCATTGGCCGACCTCGACGAGGCCGTGCGGATCGATCCAAATTATGCCTGCGCTTATACCAACCGCGGCCGGGTCTATGCGCTGAAGAGCGACCTTGATCGTGCCATCGCGGAATACGACCAGGCGATCCGGATCGATCCCAGCTTTGCGCTGGCCTTCAACAACCGGGGCGACGCCTGGTTCGGCAAGGGCGACGCCGTGCGCGCGATGGCCGATTTCAGCGCTGCCATCAAACTCGATCGAAAATTGTCGATCGCGTGGGGCAACCGCGGCTTTCTGCATTACCGCATGCACGATTTTCCGCAGGCGATCGCCGATTATTCCGAGCAGATAAAATTGTCGCCCAGCGTGCTCGCCTACATCAACCGCGGCAACGCCTATCGCGACAGCGAGCAGCTCGACAAGGCGGCGGCCGACTATGGCGAGGTAACAAAACTGGCGCCGGAGGATGCGCGCGGCTGGCGCAACCGCGGCTTGATCCGGTTTTTTCAGGGCAACAACAAAGGCGGCGTCGCCGACTACGACAAGGCGTTGCAATACGATCCGGCCGACGGGGACTCCTGGAATAATCGCGCCCAGGGCAAGCTGCGGCTCGGCGACAAAGCGGGCGCGATCGCGGATTTCAAGAAGGCGCTGGAGCTTCACCCCGACCTCAAATCCGCGCGCGACAGCCTGCAAAGTCTCGGCGTGAAATCGTAGTGGCGCATCAGGTCTTCAGCGATTCCTCCAGCAAGGCACGGATCGACCAGGCTTCGCCATCGACCGAGCCCTTGATGTCGTCGATCTTCCAAACGCCGCCTTCGCGCACAAAGTCGTAATGCACGGTGTCGTCGGCCGGAATCTTGCGCGGCTCACGATGGCTGGTCATGGTGACGGAGAGGGCGGCCTTGTCGGCTTCGAGCTTGTCGGGCGTCACCTTGAACGACTTGACGTCCGGATCCTGCGAATTGGTGACGGGATCGAAATCGACCGGGCCGACATCGCCCTTGGGCGTATGGGCATCGGATTTGGCCCAGAGCGCGACCAGCGATTTCGACAGATATTTGGCCCTTGCCGCCTTGTCCACAGTGACAAAGGCGGCGCCGCCGTCGCCTTTGCCCCTGGCGGCGCGGGTATAGATCGCGGTCAGGATAACGACGGGATCATTGGGAGCGGCTGGCGCGGCAAGCGCAGGCCGCGCCAAATGGCCCGCCAGAATTCCGGCAATAGCGCTCGACATCAGCGCGCGGCGGGTGATCATCTCGGTCCTCAGGGGTTGCGTGGAAGATGCCAATGTGTCGTTTGATGGAGCCGATACGTTCGACGTGTCGGGCGCATGGCGGTATGACGGGAAGCGGGAGTGCGCCGATCCCCATTAACAAGCGCGCCTGAATCTGCTTGAATTTTTGCCAATGCGCGCGGCGCCGGGGGAACCGGCCGATCGCGCGGCCAACCCGGGAGGAATATCCATGAAGCTCATTTTGTCCTTGCTCGGCGTCGTATTGCTGGTGGTTGCCGGCGTCTATTTCCTGATGCCGGCCGATCAATTGCCGAGCTTCTTCCCGGGCTATGCCGCCGGCGACAGTCACGTCCATATGAAGCACGGCATTGCCGCGGGCGTCGTGGGCGTCGTGCTGATCGCGGCCGGCGCCTTCATGGGACGACGGTAGGGCGCGGCGGTGGACAAAACCCAGAGCGCGCCGCGCGGCGGCATGAACCGGATGTCGCGCCGGGTGATGAATCTCGCGCATTTCCTGACCCAGAACGCGCGCCGGCACGGCGATCGCACCGGCTTCGTGTGGGGCGACAGGTCGTGGACCTGGCGCGAGATCGACGGCCATGTCTCGGCGCTGGCGGCGGCGCTGGCCGCGCGCGGCATCGTCAAGGGCGACCGCATTTTGGTGCATTCCAAGAATTGCGACGAGATGTTCTGGTCGATGTTCGCGGCCTTCCGGCTCGGCGCGGTTTGGGTGCCCACAAATTTCCGGCTGATGCCGGATGAGGTGGCCTATCTCGGCACGGCTTCCGGCGCGAAGGCATTTTTGTGCCATGGCGATTTTCCCGACCATGCCGCGGCCGTATCCAGCCCCGCGCTGGAATTCATTTGGCGGATCGGCGAGGGCGCGTTCGGCGAAAAGTCTCTGGGTGAGGCGATCAGGGCCAATGCCGGCGCGAAGGTGCAAAACATCGCGGTCGAGTATGACGATCCCTGCTGGTTCTTCTTCACGTCGGGCACCACGGGCCGCTCCAAGGCGGCGGTCCTGACCCACGGCCAGATGGCTTATGTGGTGACCAACCATCTCGCCGACCTGATGCCCGGCACCACCGAACGCGACGCCTCGCTGGTGGTGGCGCCGCTGTCGCATGGCGCGGGCGTCCATCAACTGGTGCAGACCGCGCGCGGCGTTCCGACCATCCTGCTGCCGTCGGAAAAGTTCGATATCGCCGAGGCGTTCCGGCTGATCGAGGCGCATCGCGTCAGCAACATCTTTACGGTGCCGACCATCCTGAAGATGATGGTCGAGCATCCCGCCTGCGACCGTTTTGACCACTCCTCGCTGCGTTATGTGATCTATGCCGGCGCACCGATGTATCGCGAGGACCAGAAGGCCGCGTTGAAAAAGCTCGGCGGTGTGCTGGTGCAGTATTTTGGACTCGGCGAAGTCACCGGCAACATCACGGTGCTGCCGCCGGAACTGCACGATCCCGAGGATGGGCCGCTGGCGCGGATCGGCACCTGCGGTTTTGAGCGCACGGGGATGCAGGTTTCGATCCAGGGCGATGACGGGAGTGAACTGAAACCGTTCGAGACTGGCGAGATCTGCGTGATCGGGCCCGGCGTGTTCGCCGGCTATTACGACAATCCCGACGCCAACGCGAAAGCCTTTCGCGACGGCTGGTTTCGCACCGGCGATCTCGGCCACATCGACGAGCAAGGCTTCGTCTACATCACCGGCCGTGCCTCCGACATGTACATCTCCGGCGGGTCGAACATCTATCCGCGCGAGGTCGAGGAGAAAATCCTGACCCATCCCTGCATCGGCGAGGTCGCCGTGCTCGGCGTGCCCGATCCGGTGTGGGGCGAGGTCGGCGTCGCCGTCTGCGTGCCGCGCGAGGGCGCCGATCCCGTGACCGAAGCCGACATGGCCGGTTTTCTTGCCCCAAAGGTGCCGCGCTACAAAATGCCGAAACGTTTCTTCTTCTGGGAGTCGCTGCCGAAATCCGGTTACGGCAAGATTCCAAAACGGCTGGTGCGCGACGAGCTGGAGGCGAGGGGCCTGCTCGATCTTAACAATATCAAAGCTGGCTGAGGGATGAGACGCGTCGATCAGCCCGGACCGCCGGCGCCGGAGCGCATCCAATGGGTCGAGGCGCGCGGGCGCGCGTTTTCCTTCGCGCTGCCGGCCGGCGTGCCGTTGCTGGAGGCCGCGCGGCGCGGTTTTGCCGAGGCCGAATTCGCCAGCGGCACGCTGAACATCAAAAGCGGCGCGCTTGGCCCGTTCGCCTATGTGATGCCGGCGCTGTCCAAGACCGGCGAGAACGCGGCGTTCTACAGCGATGTCTTTCGCCCTGCTGGCGTCACGCAGCTCAGGATGGCCGCGATGACGCTCGGCGTGCGCGACGGCGCGCCGTTCTTTCATTGCCACGCGTTGTGGCGCGAGGCCGACGGCAAGATCAATGGCGGCCACATCCTGCCCGAGGAGACCATCGTCGCCGAGGCGTTCGAGGCCGAGGCGTTCGGCATCGACGGCGCGGTGTTTCTCGGGGAGACCGATCCCGAGACCAATTTCAAATTGTTCGGTCCGGTCGCGAGCCCAACGACCGGCGCAAAGCCGGCCGGGCGAGCTTTCGCGCTGCGGCTGCGGCCGAACCAGGATTTTGCCGGCGCGCTGGAATCCTTCTGCCGTCAGCACGGCATTTTTCGCGCAAGGATCCATGGCGGCGTCGGCAGCACCATCGGCGCGCGTTTTGTCGACGGCCGCAGCGTGGTGCCGTTCGCGACTGAACTCCTGATCCGCTCCGGCACCATCGCGCCCGGCGCCAACGGCTCGCTGGAAGCCGAACTCGACGTCGCCCTGGTCGATTATCTCGGCGGCCTTGCGGAAGGCAGGCTGTTGCGCGGCGACAATCCGGTGCTGATGACAATGGAGTTGGTGATCGAGGCGTTGGGTGAGGGGGCGTAACCCGCCCCACAGGTTACGGCCTATCGCAACTTCCGCACATGAACATTGATGTCGAGATCGATCGCGCTGACGCAGCTCTGCGCTGTCTTGTGCGAGCCGCCGGCATGCCAGCGTCCGTCGCGCATCCGCGCGTCCTTCACTTCGGCGAGCCGCAGGCAGCGCCATTGCGGCAGCCGGCCGGAGCTCTCGCCGCCGAACTGCCAGGCCAGCACGACCTCTTCGCCCTTTCGATTGGTGCCGATGATGTGCGGGCATAGCTCGCGAGGCCGGCCTTCATAACTGCAGACGACCTGCTTCTCGGCTAGGATCGCCTTGCGGAAAACGGCGTAGGTGGCGCTCGGCATCGATTGCACGCTCAAGATAGTTCTTGTTTCGTTCCAGAGACTATGGCAGAGAGTTATCCCGGGATTGGAGCGCCGGACTGCGTCCGTTGTGGGGTGAGCGCGCATGGCAAGACGAAACAAGCCGATCAATCTGCCGGCGCCATATCTGAAGCGCGTCTGGCTCGAGCCGTCGCGGCTCGCCGACCGCAAGACGTATCCGTTCTGCCTGCCGCTGCTGCGCGACGATTTCGAACTGCGTTTCGATCGCGCCATCACCATCATCGTCGGCGAAAATGGCACCGGAAAATCGACCCTGCTGGAGGGCATCGCGGTGCTGGCCGGTTACGATGAGGCCGGCGGAGGCAAGGGATACAGGCCGGTCGATCATTCCCGGGTAGTCGAGGCGATGGGCGGCAGGCTGTCATCGGCACTGCGCGCAAGCTGGCTGCCGAAGATCAGCAATGGTTGGTTCTTCCGTGCCGAGAGTTTCTTCTCGGTCGCGCGATATCTCGATGAGGCTGCCCTGGACGATCCGCTCGGCGGACCGCCGCCCGACTTCCTGTCCCATTCCCACGGCGAGGGTTTCTTGCGCTTCTTCGAAGGGCGCTGCCAGAAGCAGGGTATCTTCATCTTCGACGAACCGGAATCCGCGCTGTCGCCGGCGCGCCAGATGGAATTTTTAAAACTGATGCGGCGGATGGACGACATCGGCCATTGCCAGATCATCATGGCGACGCATGCGCCGATGCTGATGGCCTGTCCCGGGGCGGCGCTGCTGCGATTGACAAAACACGGGCTGGAGCAGGTCGACGTGAAGCAGACCGACCACTACCGGGTGATGCGCGAATTTTGCGATGACCCGACGGGGTTTGTCGAGGCGGTGTTTGAGGAGTAGGCGGCGCTGACAATGTGCGCTTTGTCTGATAGAATGGCGGCCCAAGAGGATGTCATGACGCACCAACGGATTGAAGCTAACCCAAGTGTTATGGACGGCAAGCCGGTCATTCGCGGTACGCGCGTTCCGGTCGAACTCATCCTGCGTAAACTGGGCGCTGGCATGTCGCTGGAGGCGATCCTTGCCGATCATCCGCGGCTGACGCGAGACGATATCCTGGCCGCACAAGCGTTCGCCGCCGATTATCTCGCCGCCGAAGACATCATCTACGGCTAACGGGTGCGCTGGCTCGCGGACGAATGCGTCGCGGCGTCATTGGTTGCGTCTCTGCGGGCGCAAGGTCACGACGTGCTCTATATCGCCGAAACGGGTCCCGGCTTGAGCGACACGGATGTCATCGCGCTCGCGCTACGTGAGAAGCGACTTCTGCTCACCGAAGACAAGGATTTTGGCGATCTTGTCTTTCGCAGGGAGCGCGCAGTGCCGGGTGTTGTGCTGATCCGGATTGGTTCCGAAACCCCCATCATGAAGACGGCGCGGTTGGCGGCGGCGGTCGAACGATATGGCGAAGGACTTTGGGGTCGCTACACGGTAATTGAGGAAGGCCGTTTCCGATCGCGTCGGCTGTGGAACGTGACCTAAGGTTGAGGCGAGGTTGGCCGCACCGTCGGAAAAAAAGATAGGTGAACGCGCGAAACTATTCCGCCCTATACTTGCCGCCATAAAGGTTGACTAACATGCCTCCCGTCGTACATCGCGGCCGTTTGTTAAAGCGAGAACTGACAGCCCGCAAGCTCAGCGCCAATCGCTTGTCGCTCGACATCGGCGTGCCTTCGGGCCGCGTCACCGATATTGTCAATGGCCGTCGCTCGATTACCGCCGATACCGCCGTGCGTCTTGGGCGCTACTTTGGCAATGGCGCACAATTCTGGCTGGATTTGCAGAGCCAATATGACATTGGGGTTGTTGAGCGGGAGAAGGGCGCGGAGATTGCAAGGCGCGTAAGGCCGGCCGATGCGGCGTAGCGCAGCAGGCTTCGCGTGAACCCGTCCCGCGCTTCCTGATACGAAGTAACGCAGGAGGCATTGCCTATGAATGACTGGACGTCGCTGGCGGTTTCGTGGTTACCGTTCATCCTGCTGATTGCCGTATGGTTCTGGTTGTCGCGCAGGACCGGCATGCAGGCGCGCGGATCGTCCGGAACGACCATGATCAAACTGTACGAGCAACAGGTCGCGGAGACCCGCCGCATGAACGAAAAGCTGGAACGAATCGCGTCGGCGTTGGAAAATCGCGGCTAGCGCAGGGATATCGAATTGCCTGTTTCATCAAGTCAGGCGGGATGTGTTTGACGAAGATGCGATACTCGATCAACGACGAAACGCCGGCGGCGGAGAAAGCACGCAGGAGCGAAACCCACCATCGGCAAAGGAAGAAGTGATGGGTTTCGCTCCGCTCTACCCATCCTACGACTGGGTCGGAGGGAAAGCTCCATTCCGGCAAATGTAGCAAGTAGCAAATAGGGCGGATTAGCACAGCGTAATCCGCCATTATTTAGATCCGAGCGGCGGATTTCGCCTTCGGCCATTCCGCCCAACGAGTTCTGACCTGTTGCTACTCCGCCGCCTCGCTCGCAGCATTGCCCTTCCGCGGCTTGGCATCCAGCTTCTTCAGCACCGGCGCCAAAAACTTCCCCGTGTAGCTGCGCGGCGCCTTGACGATGTCCTCGGGCGGACCCCAGGCGACGATTTCGCCGCCGCCGTCGCCGCCTTCGGGGCCGAGGTCGATCACCCAGTCCGCCGTCTTGATGACTTCGAGATTGTGCTCGATTACGACGACCGTGTTGCCCTGCGACACCAGTTCGTGCAGCACTTCCAACAGCTTTTTCACGTCGTGGAAGTGCAGCCCCGTGGTCGGCTCGTCGAGGATGTAGAGCGTGCGGCCAGTCGCGCGCTTTGACAATTCCTTTGCCAATTTGACGCGCTGCGCTTCGCCGCCGGACAGCGTGGTGGCCTGCTGGCCGACATGGATGTAGTCGAGGCCGACGCGGTGCAGGGTTTTAAAGGTTTCGCGGACGCGCGGCACCGCCTTGAAGAACTCGGCGGCTTCCTCGACCGTCATGTCCAGCACGTCGGCGATCGACCTGCCCTTGAACAGCACTTCCAGCGTCTCGCGATTATAGCGCTTGCCCTTGCAGACGTCGCAGGTGACGTAGACGTCGGGCAGAAAGTGCATCTCGATCTTGATGACGCCGTCGCCCTGACAGGCCTCGCAGCGGCCGCCCTTGACGTTGAACGAAAACCGCCCGGGCTCGTAGCCACGCGCTTTTGCCTCCGGCAGGCCGGCGAACCATTCGCGGATCGGGGTGAACGCGCCGGTATAGGTCGCGGGATTGGAGCGCGGGGTGCGGCCGATCGGCGACTGGTCGATGTCGATGATCTTGTCGATATGCTCCAGCCCCTCGATGCGGTCGTGCGGCGCCGCGCCTTCGCTGGCGTTGTTGAGCTTTCGCGCGATCGCCTTGTAGAGCGTGTCGATCAGCAACGTCGACTTGCCGCCGCCGGAAACGCCGGTGACGCAGGTGAACAGCCCCAGCGGAATTTCCGCCGAGACGTTTTTTAAGTTGTTGCCGCGGGCGTTGACCACCTTGATGGTGCGGCGATGGTTTGGCGGCCGCCGTTCCGGAATTTCCACCGACAATTCGCCGGTGAGATACTTTCCGGTCAGCGATTTCGGATTGTTCATGATGTCCGACGGCGTGCCCTGGGCGACGATGTTGCCGCCATGCATGCCGGCGCCGGGGCCGACGTCGACCACGTAATCGGCCAGCCGAATGGCGTCCTCGTCATGCTCGACCACGATCACGGTATTGCCGAGGTCGCGCAGCCGCTTCAGGGTTTCCAAGAGCCGCGCATTGTCGCGCTGGTGCAGGCCGATCGAGGGTTCGTCCAGCACGTAAAGCACGCCGGTCAGGCCCGATCCGATCTGCGAGGCGAGGCGGATGCGCTGGCTTTCGCCGCCGGACAGCGTGCCGGAAGAGCGCGCCAGCGTCAGGTAATTCAGGCCGACGTCGAGCAGGAAGGACAGCCGCTCGCGGATTTCCTTCAGCACGCGCGCGGCGATCTCGTTCTGCTGCGCGTTGAGCGCTTTCGGCACGGTCTCGAACCATTCGCCGGCGCGGCGCACCGAGAGTTCGCTGATCTCGCCGATATGCTTGCCGCCGATTTTCACGCACAGCGCCTCCGGCTTCAGCCGGTGGCCGTGGCAGGCGTCGCAGGGCACGTCGGAAAAATACTTTGCCAGCTCCTCGCGCGCCCATTCGCTGTCGGTCTCCCGATAGCGGCGGTTGATGTTGGTGATCACGCCCTCGAACGGTTTTTTGGTGTCGTAGGAGCGCACGCCGTCTTCATAGGAGAACTTTATTTCGTCCTCCCCGGAGCCATGCAGGATCGCGTCTCTCGTCTTCTTCGGCAGGTCCTTCCACTTGGTGTCGAGCGTGAATTTGTAGAATTTGCCGAGCGCGGTGAGCGTCTGCACGTAATAAGGCGACGACGACTTTGCCCAAGGCGCGATCGCGCCCTTGCGCAAGGTCAGTTCCTTGTCTGGAATGACGAGATCCTCGTCGATATGCTGCTCGACGCCGAGGCCGCCGCAGGCAGGACACGCGCCATAGGGGTTGTTGAAGGAGAACAGCCGGGGCTCGATTTCCGGGATCGTAAAGCCGGAAACCGGACAGGCGAATTTTTCCGAGAACAGGATCCGCTCGGGTCCGCTCTTGTCGTGGATTTTTGCGGTCTTCTTGTCGGACTTCTTCTCGTCGCCACTTGCCGCCGGCGCGTCGGCGTATTCGATCACCGCCAGCCCTTCGGCGAGCTTCAGCGCGGTCTCAAAGCTTTCCGCCAGCCGCTGGCCGATGTCGGAGCGCACCACGATGCGGTCGACGACGACGTCGATGTCGTGCGGGAATTTCTTGTCGAGAACGGGCGCTTCCGCGAGCTCGTAAAAGGTGCCGTCGATCTTGACGCGCTGGAATCCCTTTTTGAGGTATTCCGCCATCTCCTTGCGATACTCGCCCTTGCGGCCGCGCACCACGGGCGCCAACAGATAGAGCCTGGTGCCTTCCGGCAACGCCAGCACGCGGTCGACCATCTGCGAGACGATCTGGCTCTCGATCGGCAAGCCGGTGGCGGGCGAATAGGGCACGCCGACCCGGGCCCAGAGCAGCCGCATGTAGTCGTAGATCTCGGTGACGGTGCCGACCGTCGAGCGTGGATTTTTCGAGGTGGTCTTCTGCTCGATCGAGATGGCCGGCGACAGCCCGTCGATCTGGTCGACGTCGGGCTTCTGCATCATCTCCAGGAATTGCCGCGCATAGGCCGACAGCGATTCCACGTAGCGGCGCTGGCCCTCGGCATAGATGGTGTCGAACGCCAGCGAGGACTTGCCGGAACCGGACAAGCCGGTGAACACCACGAGCCTGTCGCGCGGGATTTCCAGGTCGACGTTTTTCAGATTGTGTTCGCGCGCGCCGCGGATGGTGATCGCGCGCGTGGCGGAGCCGCTGTTCTGTTGACGCTTGGCTTTGATGATTTCATCCATGTCGGCGGTTCCGGAACGCGCAAGCGTGTTGGGCGCGCAATCGGAAGCGGGGTTCCGGAATGGACGCCAATGGGTGCATTCGGAACGTAGGAAGAACGTGGCCCAATTTCCAGTGCCGCGTGAAAACCATCAACGGATTGTTGGGGAGCGCGTTGTTGGCTTGCGGAAATGGCAGCAGATGGCACGCGCCGGGGGATTTAGGAGCGCAATAAAAAAGGCCGGCGCGAGGCCGGCCTTTTCGCAGATATCAGCGGTGAGCTGAATCTCGGGATCGATCTCAGTACTTGCCGATAACCGGGCCACCCCAGCGGTAGTTCAGGCGGCCGAGCACCATGTCGGTGTCGCCCCCCGCGCGGTCGCCGACAATGACGCCACCGGCCGGAGTCACGAAGGTCGCGTTGTGACGATCTTCGAAGATGTGGTTGTATTCAATGCCGAGCGACCAGTTCTGATAGAAGCCGAATTCGAGGCCGGCGCCCACGGTCGGGCTCCAGCGGGTATCGTATCCGGTCGTGGAACCCAGCGTGCCGTCCGCCAAGACGAAGTCATAGTTCCGGTCGGTGACCGCAGCGCCGCCCTTGGCGTAGAGCAGGACGTTATTCCAGGCATAGCCGACCTGGCCGGTGAACAGGCCGAAGGCATCCATCTTCGAACGAATGGTAGCGCCCGGAGCCAGCAGATTGGCGGTGCTTCCGTCCACATCTGCCCAGTTGCCCTGAGCTTCCAGGCCGAACACGAACTGGCCGGTCTGCCAGCGGTAGCCAACCTGGCCACCGACGGTGCCGCCGTTCGGGTTGTAGTCACCAAACACTAAGCCCGTCGGGTCCGTGCGGCGATCATTGCTCTGAGCCCAACCACCGTTGATACCGAGGTAGAAGCCGCTCCAATCATAGGCCGCAGCCACCATCGGGGGAGCCTTGGTGTAGACCGGACGCGCCGCCAGATCCGCCGCCGAAGCGGGACCTGCCGCAATCCCCAGCGCAACCAATCCAACCGTACCCAGCAAAAACTTCTTCATCATCGTTCTCCAGTTTTTTGTGCGCTTCGTGCTTTTTTGAAGCGTTATTTGATCGAGCGCTTCGTGAGAGCCCATCCAATTTCCAAGCACCAAAATAAACGATTCCAGCCAAAATGCCGTCTCCGAAATGCAACACTCGAGAGTCATCTGCATCCCCGCAAGGTAATGATTTGTTTAGCCTATCCGGTTCCATCGGGAACTTTTCGAGTCAAAAATCCGGCAAAATTGCGGCGGTGCGGTAAGGGAGTATTTGGTTCCATTTCGGCGGAAATATTTTTGGAACAAAACTGGAACATTTTCTCCGGTGACGCTATATGTGGATAACCCGGCGGGCCCTCGGGATCGGCCGGCCGGCCGCGTCAGCGAGCGTATAGGGTCGGTTCGAAACGGTCCTGAAGCGTTGGGACGGCGACGTCGAACTGGCTGCGAAGGCTTGCAAGCTTGCGAAGGCCTGAAAGCAGCGGGGTGCGGGCGTTCAAAATTTTCGAGAGTGGAGAGCGGTGATGGCTGGAAGCGTGAACAAGGTGATTTTGATTGGCAATCTCGGCGCCGATCCGGAGATCAAGCGGACCCAGGACGGGCGGCCGATCGCGAATTTGCGGATCGCGACCTCGGACACCTGGCGCGACAAGAACACCGGCGAGCGCAAGGAAAAGACCGAGTGGCACCGCGTGGTGATCTTCAACGAGGGCCTGTGCAAGGTCGCCGAGCAATATCTGAAGAAGGGCGCCAAGGTTTACATCGAGGGCGCGTTGCAGACGCGGAAGTGGACCGACCAGCAGGGCGTGGAAAAATACTCGACCGAAGTGGTGCTGCAGAATTTCAACTCGACGCTGACCATGCTCGACGGCCGTAGCGGCGGCGGCAGTGGCGGCGGCGGTTTTGGCGGCGAGGATGCCGGCGGCGATTTCGGCTCCAGCGGTCCCTCGAGCGCCGCGCCCCGCCGCGTGGCGGCTGCGGCCGGCGCGCGCGCCAACAGCGACATGGACGACGATATCCCGTTCTGAGCGCGACGTCCCCGCGAGAGGGGGCAGGTGCGGTGAACGCCGCGCCTGCTTCGTTCAGCCCGATCCATCTGCTGTCGATCTTCACGCTTGCCATGCTGCCGCCCGGCGCGTGGTGGGCGCACCGTCGCGACGTGGTCCGGCACCGCCGCGCCATCGCGGCAACCTTTACCGGCGCGCTTGTTACCGCAGGCCTGTTCACGCTGCTGCCGGGGCGGAACATGCACGCCGTCGTCTTCGGCCCTTAAGGCCTGATTTTCGAGACGATTTTCCGGCCCGGTTTCGCCGCTTTGGCGGGGCCTTGTTCCAGTCCCGTAAGTCTCTGGAAAAACGAAGGGAAAAACCTCTTTCCGGAGTGAGCAAAGGGTGGTTTTCAAGGTCCCGATACGCTATATGATTCCCGATCAAGAACTGACCGGATTCCCCATTGTCTGACCCCGAAGATAAGGGCCCCGACGAGCCGTCGGTGCCCTCCGATATTCGTCCCGTTTCCATCCTCGACGAGATGAAGCGCAGCTACCTCGATTACGCCATGAGCGTGATCGTGGCGCGTGCGCTGCCGGATGCGCGCGACGGCCTCAAGCCGGTGCACCGCCGCATCCTGTATTCGATGTACGAACAGGGCCATACCCCCGACAAGAAGTACGTCAAGTCGGCGCGCGTGGTCGGCGACGTCATCGGTAAATATCATCCGCACGGCGACCAGTCGATTTACGACGCGATGGTGCGGATGGCGCAGGATTTTTCCATGCGCTTGCCGCTGATCGATGGCCAGGGCAATTTCGGTTCGATCGACAACGACCCGCCGGCCGCCTACCGATACACCGAAGCGCGGCTCGACCGTTCCGCGCTGGCGCTGCTCGACGACATCGACGAGGACACCGTCGATTTTCAATCGAACTACGACAACACGGAAAAAGAGCCGACGGTTCTGCCGGCGAAGTTTCCCAATCTTCTGGTCAACGGCGCCGGCGGCATCGCGGTCGGCATGGCGACCAACATTCCGCCGCACAATCTCGGTGAAGTTGTCGATGCCTGTATTGCGCTGATCGATAATCCCGCGCTCGGCATCGACGATCTCATCAACATCATTCCCGGGCCGGATTTTCCGACCGGCGGCATCATCCTCGGCAGGCAGGGCGTCCGCGCGGCCTATCATCTCGGCCGCGGCTCGATCGTGATGCGTGGCAAGGTCTCGATCGACACCATTCGGAAAGATCGCGAAGCCATCGTGATCTCGGAAATTCCCTACCAGGTGAACAAGGCCACCATGGTCGAGCGGATCGCCGAGCTGATCCGCGAGAAGAAGATCGAGGGCGCCGGCGACCTGCGCGACGAGTCCGACCGCGAAGGCATTCGCGTCGTCGTCGAACTGAAGCGCGACGCTGTCCCGGACGTGGTGCTGAACCAGCTCTATCGCTTCACCCCGCTGCAGACCAATTTCCCGGCCAACATGCTGGCGCTGGACAACGGCCGCCCGCAAACCATGAATCTGAAGGATCTGCTGGCGCTGTTCGTGGCGTTCCGCGAGCAGGTGGTGACGCGCCGGACCAAGTTCCGGCTCAACAAGGCCCGTGACCGCGCCCATATCCTGGTTGGCCTCGCGATCGCGGTGGCCAATATCGACGAGATCATCCGCGTCATCCGTACCTCGCCGGATCCCAACACCGCCCGCGACACCCTGATGTCGCGCGACTGGCCGGCCAAGGACGTCGCGGCGATGATCACGCTGATCGACGATCCCCGGCACCGGCTCGCCGAAGACGGCACCGCGCGGCTGTCGTTCGAGCAGGCCAAAGCCATCCTCGATCTGCGGCTGCAGCGGCTGACCGCGCTCGGCCGCGAGGAGATTTCCGAAGAGCTCGACAAGCTCGCGGTGGAGATCGCCGATTATCTCGACATCCTGCGCTCGCGCGCCCGGGTCCAGAGCATCATCAAGGCCGAACTGGCCGAGGTCAAAACCAAATTCGCCACCCCGCGCAAGACCGTGATTGCCGAGCAGGAAAACGAGGTCGAGGACGAAGACCTGATCCAGCGCGAGGACATGGTGGTCACGGTCTCGCACGCCGGCTACGTCAAGCGCGTGCCGCTGTCGACCTACCGGGCGCAACGCCGCGGCGGCAAGGGCCGCGCCGGCATGCAGACCCGCGACGAGGATTTTGTCAGCCGGCTGTTCGTGGCCTCGACCCATACGCCGGTGCTGTTCTTCTCCTCGCGTGGCCAGGTCTACAAGGAAAAGGTCTGGCGGCTGCCGGTGGCGCCGCCGAACGCCCGCGGCAAGGCGATGATCAACATCCTGCCGCTGGAGCAGGGCGAGCGCATCACCACCATCATGCCGCTGCCCGAGGATGAATCGACCTGGGCCGAACTCGACGTGATGTTCGCGACCACCGGCGGCACCGTCCGCCGCAACAAGCTGTCGGATTTCGTCGACGTCCGCCGCTCCGGCATCATCGCGATGAAGCTCGACCAGGACGAGGCGATCGTCGACGTGCAGATCTGCACCGAGCGCGACGACGTGCTGCTGACCGCGGCCGGCGGCCAGTGCATCCGCTTCCCCGTCACCGATGTGCGGGTGTTCACCGGCCGCACCTCGATGGGCGTGCGCGGCATTGCGCTCGCCGACGGCGACAAGCTGATCTCGCTGTCGATCCTGCGCCATGTCGAGGCCACCTCGGACGAGCGCTCGGCCTACCAGAAAATGCGCCGCGCGGTCGCCGGCGAGGCGTCGCCGGAAGAACCGGCGGATAGCGAGGCCGAGGAAGCCTCGAGCGCGATCCAGCTCAGCCAGGAACGCTATGTCGAGATGTCGGCGCAGGAGCAGGTCGTACTCACGGTGTCGGTCAACGGCTACGGCAAGCGCACCTCGTCCTACGAGTACCGTACCACCGGCCGCGGCGGCAAAGGCATCGTCGCGATGTCGGTCAACAACCGCAACGGCAAGCTGGTGGCCTCGTTCCCGGTCGAGGATTCCGACCAGATCATGCTGGTGACCGACAAGGGCCAGCTGATCCGCTGTCCGGTCGAGGGCATCCGCGTCGCCGGCCGCTCCACCCAGGGCGTCATCGTGTTCGACACCGCCGAGGACGAGCACGTCGTCTCGGTCGAGCATATCGGCGATGACGGCGAGAATGGCGAAAACGGCAACGGCAACGGCAATTAGCGCGCCCGTTGCCGACGATCCGCACGGCGCCTACCGTCGCCGGCGCAAGAAACCCAAGGAACGCTCAAGGAAAGCTAATGACTGATCGAGAAAAGATTCTGGTCGCGCTTCGCGAAAAGCCCTTGAAAACGTTCGAGATCATGAAGCGCGTGAACATCAGGCATGAGGACGACTGCCAGTCGCTGCTGTTGAAGATGCGCGACGAAGGGGCGGTGAAGTTCGATATTCACAAGGGACATTGGCGCGCTGCGTGAGGATGGGCCACGGCAGGCGCATGTAGCGCGAACGAGCATGGCCGGTCTGATGATGACGGTTCGCTGGCGTAAAAACTCGGACCACGCCTTACATGTCGATCGCCGGGAGGATCGCGGGCAGCGATGTCTGGATCGGCCATCCGCGTCTTGCTTGCGGCTATCGTCAAAGGAAGACGTGGATGCCCGGCACAACGCCGGGCATGACGGGTCCACGTCCTAAATCTCGATCTCGGTGCCGAACTCCACCACCTGCCGGGTCGGCAGGCCGAAGAAGGCGGCGGAGCGTTCGGCGTTGCGTTGCAGGAAGGCGAACACGGTTTCCCGCCACAGCCACATGCCCGGAATGTCCTCGCTCGGGATGATGGTTTCGCGGCCGATGTAATAGGTGATGTCGTTTAGATCGAGGCCGCGCAGCTTGCCCTGCTGGCAGGCCAGCACCAGCCCCTGATAGATCGTCGGGTATTGCATGAAGCCGTAATGCAGGATGACGCGGGTGATGCCGGGGATCACCTCGATCACCTCGGCGCGGTCCTCGTCGGCAATGCGCGGCAATTCCGCGATCAGCACCGTGACCAGCACCACCTTCTGGTGCAGGCAGTGATTGTGCTTGACGAATTGGGTCAGCGCCAGCGGCACGCCATTCGGGGCCGAGGCCAAAAACACCGCGGTGCCCGACAGCCTGGCGTGGCAGCGGCTGACCGCGGTCTCGATCAAATCCTCCTCGGGCTGGCGCAAACTGCCGCGCGCGCGCTCGACCAGCTTGACCCCGCTGCGCCAGGTCAGCATCAGGAATGCGACCGCGCCCGCCAGCAGCAGCGGAAACCAACCGCCTTCGACCAGTTTGGTCGAGTTCGCGGCGAAGAAGATGCAATCGATCACCAGGAAGAAGCCGTTCACGGCGATCACGATAACAGGCGAATAGCCCCACTGGATCGCGACCAATGCGGCCAAGAGCGTGGTGATCGCCATCAACAGCGACACCGCGATGCCATAGGCGCCCGCCAGCGCGTCCGAAGTTCCAAAACCGATCACGGCGCCGAGCGTTGCCGCCGCCAACAGCCAGTTCACCAGCGGCACATAGATCTGGCCGATGGCGTCGCTGGTGGTGTGGGTGATGCGCATGCGCGGCAGGAAGCCGAGCTGGATCGACTGCTGGGTCAGCGAGAACACGCCGGAGATGATCGCCTGCGAGGCGATCACGGTGGCGACCGCGGCGAACGCCACCAGCGGATATTGCGCCCAGTCCGGCGCGAGCTGGTAGAACGGGTTGTCGATCGCGGTCGGGTCGGTGATCAACAGGCCGGCTTGGCCGAAATAATTCAGCACCAGCGCCGGCAGCGCCACCGCGAACCACGCCAGCCGGATCGGGTTGCGGCCGAAATGCCCCATATCGGCATACATCGCCTCGCCGCCGGTGACCGCGAGGAACGCCGCGCCGAGTATCGCAAAGCTGATGTGGAAGTCCTGGTGGATCAGGAATTCGAAGGCATAGAGCGGGCTGAGCGCGGCCAGCACCGCCGGCGCCTTGACGATGCCGTGGATGCCGAGCGCCGCGAGCACCGCGAACCAGCCCAGCATGACCGGCCCGAAAATCTTGCCGATGAAGCCGGTGCCTTGTTTCTGCATCACGAACAGGCCGATCAGGATCGCGATCGTCAGCGGCACAACGACCGGCGTCAGCGAGGGGGCATCGACCTTGAGGCCCTCGATCGCGCTGAGCACGGAGATGGCGGGCGTGATGGCGCCGTCGCCATAGAGCAATGCCGCGCCGATCAGCCCGACGATCAATAGTTGCGCGCGCCACGTGCCCGGCTGGGCGTTGCGCGCCGACAATAGCGCCAGAAGCGCGACGATGCCGCCTTCGCCGCGGTTGTCGGCGCGCATGATCAGCATGGCGTATTTGATCGAGATGATGAGGATCAGCGCCCACAGGATCAGCGAGGCGACGCCGAGGATGGCGTCGTGGTTCAACGCGCCGCCATTGGAGGCCGCCTTGGCCGCTTCCTTCAGGGCGTAGAGGGGGCTGGTGCCGATGTCGCCATAGACGACGCCGAGTGCGCCGAGCGTTGCCGTCAGGGGAAGTGCGCTGCTGGAACGGGCGTGATCGGCGACGGGCGTGGCGGTCACGGGCGGCTCCCCCAAAGGCGATCGCGCCGGCCGGTCAGGTTGCCGGCAGGTCCGCAGTCAGGGCACAGTCTGCGACGCCACGTCGCAAATTGCCACGGGATTACGTTTGGGAGGCGCGCAACTTGCCGCTTGCCTTATGGGATTCGGTTTGCCGTTACCAGCCGGGCTTCGCGGATCGCGGCCTTGGTGCCGGCCTTGCGCAGGCAGGAGGCTTCGAAATTCGGCCAGGCCTGTTGCGAGCAATCGCGGCCAACCGGGTGGATGTCGAGCCGATCGGCCTTGGCCAGCGCCTGCGGCACGCTGGCTTCAACCTGCGGGGCAAAGCCGGGAAGAATGGTGAGGACTGCAGCGAAGAAGCCGGCAACGGCCACGGCGTAGAGCGCTTTGATCATGACGATCCCCTGTCATGGGCCTTTTTGGCCCGTAAATTCGTTGACGGCTTGTATAAACCGCGCGTTTCGGGATGTCTTCGCCCCGGCGGAAAATGGTTTCGTGGCGCCGGAGTTTTGTTTCGTCGCCTGCGCGGTGATGAAACAAACGGCTCGCCAGGAAGACGCGCCGAACCCGCAAGTGGTTCAGTTGCCGTCAAAAAATAAAAAAGCCGATTTGGCGGGGGGTTAAGGAACAAGCCTGCCTTGCGACCGTTCCCCGGCCGGGGTAGAGGGTTTTATGCCCCGTATCGCGCTGTATCCCGGCTCCTTCGATCCCGTCACCAACGGCCATCTGGACGTGGTCCGGCACGCCGTCGGCCTGTGCGACCGGCTGGTCGTCGCCATCGGGGTCCATCCCGGCAAAAAGCCGTTGTTTTCGGTCGAGGAGCGCCTCGCGATGGTGCAGGCGGTGTTCGGGCCGATCGCCAGCAAGGCCAAATGCGCCTTCGACTGCACAACCTATGACGGCCTGACCGTCACATCGGCGCAGAAGATCGGCGCTACCATGATGATTCGCGGCCTGCGCGACGGCACCGACCTCGATTATGAAATGCAGATCGCCGGCATGAACGAGACCATGGCGCCCGAGGTGCACACCGTGTTCGTTCCGGCATCGGTGGCCGTCCGCCCGATCACCGCCACACTGGTGCGCCAAATCGCGGCGATGGGCGGCGACGTTTCGGCGTTCGTGCCGCCGGCGGTCGCCGCCAGCCTGAAAAACAAATTCGCCTGATCGCGCGTTCGCTTCCTTAAGAGTTCGGCAACCGGCCTTGCGATCAGCCCGAACGCCACCGCAACAAGCGCCACAGCAACCATCGTCCTTCAACCGATCCGGGGTTCTCATGATTCGAATTCTTGCCGTCCTTGCCGCGCTGGTCTGCGTCGCACCCGCGCTCGCCCAGCCGCTGCCTGCCAATCTCGACAAGCAGAACGCCATCGTCATCGACACCACCAAGGGCCGCATCGTCATCAAGCTGCGCACCGATATCGCACCCAAGCATGCCGAACGGCTCAAGCAACTCGCGCGCGAGGGTTTTTACAACAACGTGCCGTTCCACCGCGTGATGGACGGTTTCATGGCGCAGACCGGCGACGGCCAGAATTTTAACGGCACCGGCGGATCGAAATATCCGAACCTGAAGCAGGAATTCTCCAACGTGCACTTCAAGCGCGGCATCGTCGGGATGGCCCGGCGCGGCGACAGCGTCGACAGCGCCAACTCGCAGTTCTTCATCATGTTCGCCGATGGCGGCAGCCTCGATGGCCAGTACACCGTGGTCGGCGAAGTGGTGCAGGGCATGGACGTCGTCGACAAGCTGAAGAAGGCGGATCCGGGATCGGCCGGCGGCACCGTCACCGATCCCGACAAGATGGTGAAGGTGCAAGTCGCCTCCGACATCAAGTGAGCCATGGCCGCGCCGCGTCCCCGGTCCCGGGTCGGGTTCGCAGCGGCGCTGCTGTTGTCATCTTGCCTTTTGTCGTGGGCTGCACCGGTCGCTGCGCGGGCCCAGGCTCCGGTCCCGGTGCCGATTCCCAACGAAGTTCCAGGCGAGGAACGCAAGGAGCTCTCGATCACGCCGACCCGGGTCGACAATCTCAACGACATGTACGCGCGGCTGCGCTCCTGCTGGCGCCGGCCACCTTCATCGAAGGCCAATCCGGAGAATGTCACGGTCGTCGTAACCTTCGATCGAACCGGCAACATCTTCGGGCAGCCGAAAATCACCTATGAATCGGAACAGACCAGCGATAATGACCGTCTGTTGTACCGGATCGCTGTCATGGAGACGTTGCAACGCTGCACGCCGATGCCATTTACCGATGGTATGGGCGGCGCTGTCGCCGGCCGGCCCTTCAGAATAATGTTCGCGAACAGGAAACCATCCCCCAAACCAGTAGAGAAGAGAGTATGGCTGACACCACCGAAAATACTTTGATCCTTGAAACCACCCAGGGCCCCGTGACCATCGAGATGCGGCCCGATCTCGCGCCCGGCCACGTCGCCCGGATCAAGGAGCTGGTGCGCGAAGGGTTTTACGACGGCATCGTGTTCCACCGCGTGATCGACGGTTTCATGGCGCAGACCGGCTGCCCGCATGGCACCGGCACCGGCGGTTCCGGCACGAAGCTGAAGGCCGAATTCAACAAGGAGCCCCACGTCCGCGGCACCACGTCGATGGCGCGCGCGGCGAGCCCGGATTCCGCCGACAGCCAGTTCTTCATCTGCTTCGACGACGCCTCGTTCCTCAACAACCAGTACACGGTGTGGGGCAAGGTGACCGAGGGCATGGACAACGTCGACAAGATCAAGCGCGGCGAGCCGGTGAAAAACCCCGACAAGATCGTCAAGGCCCGCATGGCCGCCGACGCGGAGTAATCTGCTTCACCTCTCCCCGCCGGAGAGAGCGTAGGCCGCCTCTGGCGGCCGTCTCTATAGAACGCCGAGGCGAAAGCCTCGGCTATGAGCGAAGCGAGCGGGTGAGGGGGCTTTGCCCTATCGATAGGTCCTAACCCCTCACCCGATTTGCTGCGCAAATCGACCTCTCCCTATGGGCGAGGTGAGAACGCGCCGCAGCCGCGAGCGAAAAAATCGTCATGCGCACCGATCTGTTCGATTTCGAACTTCCCACCGAGCGCATCGCGCTGCGGCCGGCCAGCCCGCGCGATTCCGCGCGGATGCTGGTGGTGCAGCCCGGCGGCGTGCTGCGCGATCGCGTGGTGGCCGACCTGCCGCAATGGCTGGAGCCGGGCGACCAACTCGTGGTCAACGACACCCGCGTGATCTCGGCCCAGTTGAAAGGGCGCCGCATCGGCCGCGAAACCGAACCCAGGATCGAGGCGACGCTGATCAAACGCCTCGACGGCTCGCGCTGGCAGGCGTTGGTAAAACCGGCGAAGAAGCTCGCGGCAGGCGACGTCATTCGGTTCGGCAATGAGGGCAAGGTATGCCTGCTCGGCCATCTCGACGCCGAGGTCGAGCGCAAGGGCGAGGAGGGCGAGATCACGCTGTCGTTCTCGTTTCACGGACCGACGCTGGACCAGGCGATCGCCGATCTCGGCAGCCCGCCGCTGCCGCCCTATATCGCCTCGAAGCGCGCGCCGGACGAACGCGACGACGCCGATTATCAGACCATGTTCGCGGTCAACGAGGGCGCGGTCGCCGCCCCCACCGCGGGCCTGCATTTTACGCCGGCGCTTGAAGCGGCGTTGCAGGCGCGCGGCGTCGACCTGCATCGCCTGACCCTGCATGTGGGGGCGGGGACGTTCCTGCCCGTCAAGGTCGAGGACACCGAGGGCCACCGGATGCATTCGGAATGGGGCTGCATCTCGGCCGATACCACGTCGGCCCTGAACGCCGCCCGCGCCAAAGGCGGCCGCATCGTCGCGGTCGGCACCACCTCGATGCGGCTATTGGAGAGTGCCGCGGCCGAAGACGGCACGATCCAGCCGTTCGACGGGGAAACCTCGATCTTCATCACGCCCGGTTATCGCTTTCGCGCGGTCGATATCCTCTTGACCAATTTTCATCTGCCGCGCTCGACCCTGTTCATGCTGGTGTCGGCCTTTTCCGGCCTCGATGCGATGAAGCAGGCCTATGCCCACGCGGTCGCCAACGGCTACCGGTTCTATTCCTATGGCGACGCGAGCCTGCTGTTTCGCGCTGGAAGTGAGGCATGACGGTCGCCAATCATTTTGAATTGCTGGCGCAGGACGGGCAGGCGCGCACCGGACGGCTGACCACGCCGCACGGCGTGGTGCGGACGCCGGCGTTCATGCCGGTCGGCACGGCGGGCGCGATGAAGGGGATGCATTGGCGCGAGGCGCGCGATGCCGGCGCCGAGATCGTGCTCGGCAACACCTATCATCTGATGCTGCGGCCCGGCGCCGAACGGATCGCGGCGCTCGGGGGGTTGCAAACATTCACCGGCTGGAACGGGCCGATGCTGACCGATTCCGGCGGTTTCCAGGTGATGTCGCTGTCCGAACTGCGCAAGGTCACCGAAAACGCCGTGACCTTCCGTTCGCATATCGATGGCATGAAAGTCGAATTGTCGCCGGAGCGGTCGATCGAGGTACAGCGGCTGCTCGGTTCCGACATCGCGATGCAGATGGACGAATGCGTGCGGCTGCCGGCGGAACGCGGCGATATCGAGCGCGCGATGCGGCTTTCGCTGCGCTGGGGCGAGCGCAGCAAGCGCGCATTCGAGACGGCGCCCGATGGCGCCATGCTGTTCGGCATCGTGCAGGGAGGCGACATCCCCGCGTTGCGCCACGCCAGCGCCTGCGGTCTGATCGAGATCGGCTTTCACGGCTACGCGATCGGAGGCCTTGCGGTCGGTGAGCCGCAGGCGGTGATGCTTTCGATGATCGAAGAGACCGCGCCGGTGCTGCCGGCGGATAGGCCGCGCTATCTGATGGGCGTCGGCACGCCCGAGGACATGCTGGAAGCGGTGGCGCGCGGCATCGACATGTTCGATTGCGTGATGCCGACCCGGAACGGCCGCCACGGCATGGCGTTCACCCGGTTCGGCCAGATCAATTTGCGCAACGCGCGCCACGTCGACGATCCCCGTCCGCTCGACGAGGAAGCCGCCTGGCCGTCGACCTCAGGCATTTCGCGCGCCTATCTGCATCATCTGGTGCGCTCAGGCGAGACGCTGGGCGCGATGCTGCTGTCGGAGATCAACGTCGCCTATTACCAGGAGTTGATGCGTGGCATCCGCGAGGCGATCGCACACGGGAGCTTCGCCGATTTTCGCGAGCGGACGCTGGCCGGCTGGGCGCAAGGCGACATCGCGCCGCGCTGAGATATCGCGCGGTTTGTTTAATGTGAATTAAAACGGCAAGAGAAATTCAGTCGCGAAGTTCGGTCGCAATCTCAGTTGCAGATCATCTGCCTGACGGCGTGCTTGGTTACGAAGCCGTAACCGCAGGTGTCGCAGGTCCAGAGATAGCTGATGACGTTGTCGGAAACGTAGGCCGACGCTTCCGCGGCGACCATCGAATCCGCGCAAACAGGGCAGGTCGGCAAGTCCGATCCACGCGGACCGGATTTGGACGCGAGGGTAGACAGGACTTCAGCAACTGCTGGCATCGTGACCTCCTTGCGATCTGAACCTGATCAAACATACACCGATTTCTTTGACGATGTCGCAACACAAATGCGTTGGTTTTACGTTATTTTCGACGCGTTCAAATCTGGCCGCTCAAATTTTTGCGATGCAGCGAGCAGCCCGAAGCTGACTAACCGCCGTTCTCTCGTCTCATGACGGAAGTGCCTTCACTTTGCCGCGCAAACCCCACAGAAGCAGTGAGGATGCCAAGATGATGGCAAGTCCGATCAAGACGAATCCCGTGGTGACGAGAGCTTCCTGGCCCGGCGCGGCATTGTGCCCCCCGGCAGTAATTGGAGATAGTGCCGCCGTGCCCAGGATGGCTGCTGTGGCAGTTACAACCCAATTGCCATACGTTCCGCCTAGCAGCGTCCAGAAGGCTAGCTTGCTTAGAGCGGACGACAGCCTCACCTCGTTCCAGATGGCGCCGACCGCGAGGAGAAAAATTCCGTTCATGACTCCTTCCAAGTGGGCAGCGAGCGCCATTCGCACGTTGGTAAAGTGCTGCTCGGCCAAGCCGGTGACGAGTCCAATCAAGAACAAGGCAATGCCATGGAAGAGAAGTCGTCGCCGATATTCCATTCTGCCTCGCCAAATTTCAATATTCCCTCAATGATAGCCATCCCCTGATAACAATTGAAAGATTGTCCGGCTGCGACCTGATGTCCGGGTTTGGCACATGGCGTCAGTTATTGCGGTGCAGCGCCATGTCCGGAGTTGAGAGCGGACCGGAAGTGACCGGCACATGGCCAACGTGACGCGATTGGCCCATGGCGGACCTTGCAGGGAGTTGGCATGGTTCAAAGCTGCAGGGCGACGGAGCGCTTGGGCGCATGGTTGGTTTTCTGCGTATCCTCATCGCGATCATCTGCTTCGCGCTATTTTTCTACGGCTCCGCCAATTATGTGCACTATCCCCAAGGAGCGGCGGCCACTCTCAGAGGCCTGATGGGGCTTGTGGCGTTGGGACTGGTACCCTGGATCGCGCCTCCTGAATTCTCATCGGAAGCCTTGCGCATTGTTGGCACCCTAACCTCGGTCGTCGCATTGGCGCTCTTTGTGCTTTTGTACGAGGCGCTGCGGAACGGTCTTTGAGGACGAGCTGATGTGGAGGTTGGCGATGTCGGCTTCTGGCACTTAGCCGACCTCGTGATCGGTAAGGCCCGACGTCTCCTTTTGGTACCTATGCGGAACCGGCGCGACAGTTGGGCGCGATGTCGAGCGACGTCAGCTCGGTTTCTCGCGAGTTCGGCAGCGAATGTGCAGCGCGTGCATGAGCTTGTCGTCAAACCGCTCACATTTTAGCTACCGATGCGTTATGCAGAGAGCGCGTGGAACAGGAGGACATGATGGGCGCGGCTTCAACTTCTGACGCACTGCACCGTCCGGGCCGCGGCCGGGTGTTCGACAGCATTGTCGATGCGATCGGCGACACGCCGATCGTGCGCTTGCGCAAATTGCCGCAGGCCCACGGCGTGGGCGCGACCATCCTGGCGAAACTGGAATATTTCAATCCGGCGGGCAGCGTGAAGGACCGCATCGGGGCGGCGATGATCATCGCGATGGAGCAGGCCGGCATCATCAATGCCGACACGGTGTTGATCGAGCCGACCTCGGGCAATACCGGGATTGCGTTGGCGTTTGTCGCGGCCTCACGCGGCTATCGATTAAAACTGGTGATGCCGGAATCGATGTCGATCGAGCGGCGCAAGATGCTGGCGTTCCTCGGCGCCGAGATCGTGCTGACGCCGGCGGCGCAGGGCATGAAGGGCTCGATCGCGACCGCGGAAGAGCTGGTGCGGACCACGCTCAATGCCGTGATGCCGCAGCAATTCAAGAACCTCGCCAATCCCGAGGTTCATCGTCGCACCACGGCGGAGGAAATCTGGAACGATACCGGTGGCGAGATCGATTATTTCGTGGCCGGCGTCGGCACCGGCGGCACCATCACCGGCGTCGGCCAGGTGCTGAAGCCGCGCAAGCCGGATTTGCGGATCGTCGCCGTCGAGCCCCAGGAAAGCCCGGTGCTGTCGGGCGGGGTGCATTCGCCGCACCGGATCCAGGGCCTCGGCGCGGGTTTTGTGCCCGACATCCTCGACCGTTCCGTGATCGACGAGATCGTGACCGTCGATAGCTCAACCGCGATCGAAACCGCGCGCGCGCTGGCGCGCCATGAAGGCATTGCCGGCGGCATTTCCTCGGGCGCCGCGATATCGGCGGCGCTCCGGATCGGGCGGCGGCCCGAGGCTGTGGGCAAGACCATTTTGGCTATCGTGCCGTCGTTCTCCGAGCGCTATCTGTCGACCGTCATGTTTGAAGGAATCTGAACCATGCCGGATCAGCCGCGCCGCCCGCGCACCCTGAACGACGCCCGCAGCGAAGCCGAGGCGGCGTTCAAGAAGACCACCACCAAGGTGCCGGAGGCGCCCCCAAAACCGGCCGCGCTGCCGGGCGTCAAGGAACTGGTCTCGCTGCGGATCGACCAGGACGTGCTCGCGCATTTCCAGGAAGGCGGCCCGGGATGGCAGGACCGCATCAATGCGGCGCTGCGCAAGGCGGCGGGGAAGTAGGGCCTGCCTCGCGATGACCTAGCGAGCGACCCGCCCAAGAAAAAGCCCGGCGCGAGCCGGGCTTTTCGCCGACCCGTATGTTGTACTCAGCGGAACAGACCGCCCACCACGCCGCCGATGAACGCGCCGGGGTTCGGCCCGCCGCCGCGATAATGCCCACCACCACCGCCGCTGCTGCGATGACGGCGCGACGGGTGATCGTCGGAATCGTCAGAGGAGCTCGTCTGCGTGGTCGCGACGATCTCGGCGAGCAGCGCCTTGTGCTGCAGCCTGTTGAGGTAGCCGCTGGTCGGATAGCCGCGGGCGGCTTGCCAGCGGCGGATCACGGAGCGGGTGTCGTCATCGAACTTGCCGCTGACCTTGGTGTCGAAGCCGAGCCCGTTGAGCCGGCGCTGCACGTCGCGGCGCTGGCCCTTGTCGAGGCCGATCTGGTCTTCGGTGACCTGATTGGCTTCCTCGTTGAAAGTCGCGGGATCGACGCTGGTCAGGTTACGGGTTTGCGGGGTGTCGCTGCCGGGGTTGCTGGCGACATTGGTGCTGCCCGGGTTCTCCAGCGAGGCAAGGCGCGACAGCGCCAGCGAGCGGAACTGGCCGTTGGGATAGCTGCTCAGATAGGCGTTGAGCTCCTCGGGCTTCCTGGAGTCCTTGATCGAGCGCCAGAACTCCAGCTCGACGTCGTTGCTGCCGGTCGATGCCAGCGCCGGGCCGGCGTTGGCCGGCGCTGCGGCGGCCGGCGCGGGCGCCGGGTTCAGATAGACCGATCCGATCAGGTTGGTGTGACCCCAGGGCAGTTGGCCCTTGTTGGTCTGCTCGTTGACCTCGGCGCGGACCTTGGTCATGGCCTGCTGGATCTCGACGCCGGGCTGGGTGATGTTGTCGATCAAGGCGCGGGTGAACGGGCTGTTGGCGCCTTCATGGCCATCGAGCGCGGTCTGTCCGGGACCGGTCGCGAACGCGATCAGGGTGCCTTCGCCGGATTTCATTTCGGCAAGGCCGGTCTGCACCGAAACGCTGCGGGTCGCCGAGTTCGACTTGATCTTGGCCGCGAACGGATTGTCGCGGCAGGCATCGAGGAACACCAGCTTGACCTTGGCGTCGCTCATGGTCTGGTCGAGCGTCAGGTCGATGTTGATCGCCGCGCCCAGCTTGACGTCCATTTCGGATTTGATGTCGGCATCGACCGGCAGCAGGTAATTGGTGCCGCTGATGGCGATGCCGTGACCGGCGTAGAAGAACACCGCGACATCGGCGCCTTGCGCCTTCTTGCCGAAGTCGAGCAGCTTTTCGGTCATGCTGTCGCGGGTCAGGTTGGTGCCCTCGACCACGTCGAAGCCGACGTTGCGCAGCACGGCCGCCATCGCCTTGGCATCGATCGGCGGGTTGGGAAGCTGCGCGACATTCTTGTAGGCGCCGTTACCGACGACGAAGGCGACACGCTTGTCGGCCTTTGCCGCGTCGGTGGCGAACAGCATGCAAATCAGGGAAAGCAAAATGGTGAAATAGCGCATCGGAAATCCCCAATCGTCAGGTCGAAGCTGAGTCGAGCAATCTTCGCGTCAGCGTTTCGCCACAGGCTACACGAAAAAACCACACTTCGCGCCAGAAAAGTTGTGCTTTGCTCGGTTTTGCCTTCGCCTTGGCGACATCAACGCTAGCGCGATGGTGGGGTGGCCTTGCGTGATCTGAATCACAATGGAGGCGATGGTCCCCGCCTTCAGCCGCTGGATATCGTCCCGTCAGATTCCGGCGCGCGCGGGAACCGGCGCCGGCGCTTTCAGGTTCAGGAGATTGCCAACCAGGATCAGCGTCGCACCCAGCACGGTGAACAGGTCGAGCCGCTCCGAATAGATCAGCCAGCCCGCGGTGGCGGTGAGCGGCACCCGCAGGAAATCCATCGGCACCACGATGGTCGCATCGGCATAGAGCATCGCGCTCGCCATGCAGTAGTGCGAAAAGGTGCCGCAGAACGCGATCACCACGATCCAGCCCCAGGTATGGGCCGACGGCCATTGCCAGACATAGAGCGCCGGCAGGATTCCGGCGGCCGACTGCACCACCAGCATCCAGAAGATGATCGCCAGCGTCCTTTCGGTGCGGGTCAGCGACTTGACCATCGCGATCGAAATGCCGAAGCCGACGGCCGCGCCAAGCGCGATCAATTGCCCCGGATTGATTTCGCCGGTCGCGGGCCGCACAATCACGATGACGCCGACCACGCCGAGCACGATCGCCAAGACCTTCCAGCTGGTGATGCGCTCGCCGAGGAAGGTCGCGGCCAGGATCGCGGTCCAGATCGGCATGGTGAACTCGATCGCCACCACCTGGCCGATCGGGATCAGCGTCAGCGCGAAGAACCAGCCGAGCTGTGCGCCGTAATGGATCAAATTGCGCCCGATATGCTGCGGCAGCCGCGCCGTCTTCATGGCCGCGAAGCCGCCTGAGCGGTGGATCAGCGGATACAGAAAGCAGAAACCGATCAGCGTGCGCAGCTCCATCAGCTGGAAAACGTTCATCTCGCGCATCGCCTCGCGCCCGGCGACCACAATGACCAGCATCAGGGAGAGCCAGCCGGCCATCCACAGCGCGGCCTTGGGTTTTGACGGTGTCCGGGTCATCAGCGGGGGGCAGCCAAAGGTAAGCGGGCAATAAACGGGCGCGGCGAGCGGAAGCGCCGGCCGGTATCGGCGACTGCGCGGCGATTTGCAACGCTCAATTCTGCCGATGCAGCGCTGCATCCTGGTCCGAGGGCGCCACGCTTTCGTCCTGCTCGATAGTTCGATATTGCGTTGCGCTTTATTCAGCTTTTGCCGCCGGCCATGCGCGCGAAGCCGAGGTGCGTCCGGTCGGAGATCGAGGCGGCGCGTCACTGCGTGGAGGGGGCCGCCGGTGCCGAACTCCAGCCGGCTCTTCTTGTTTGGCTACTTAAGCCGGCTCCGCAGGCGAACGCGACCGGCGATCCCAATAAAACTGTCATGAGCCTGTAACCATTACGCGTCGCGTGCGTTGTCGGTCGCATTTCAACCAGCGAGCAGGTCAGGCAGGGTATGACGTCCAAAAGTCGGTCCGTCCGGATGATCGCGTTTGGACGCGGCAACGCGCAAGCGCTGGCACAGCGAGCTCAATCGCCAGCGGTCCAGATCGCTGGAGGCGCCGAGCTGGCTCTGGTCGAGCGTGGTCGCGTTGGTCGGGGCCCATGAGATCGCGTACCTCGAGCACTGCCGAAAATATGCGACAGACGCGGCGTGAAGACCGGACGAGCATCAAAGGCAAGAAAAATGGCCACCGACGACGAGAACCATTACGAGTACGCGCTCGGCTTTGCCGTCGTGCGGCGCTGGGCTGATCTATCGCGCGAGACGCAGCAGCTTCTGTTTGAGGAAGCCACCGCCGGGGACGACAGTCTGCGAGAGGGGCTCGCGACCTTTCTTCACGAAATACATCCCAAAACGACGCATCTGGTCAAGAAAGCCTAGTGTTCGTTCGTGAGCGCTTTCCGGACAGTCCAACTCAGGGCGATAACTACCGTCGTCTGGAAACGATTACGCCGAGCAAAAAGGCCACGGCGAGAGCTGCAAGCGGCGTCTCCCGAACGCGCGCGGCGAGCCGGTCGAGGGGCATGCCGGGTTGCCGCGCCGTCTCTACCGCGTCGCTGACGCGGGCGGCGGTAGACTGGATGCCGTCGACGACCTTGGATGCAGTCGTGGGTTCGGCCGGGTAAGCGTCGTCCATGGCGTATCTCCTCCGGCGCCGCGTCCAAGGTGGAGATCACGCTCGAAGCGGCACGCATTCCCTCAATACGCCCGATCAGGAGATGTTCCTCCGGCGCCAGAGCCAGCGGATCAATAGACTATTTTTCGCGCTTCAGCTTACGCTTGCCCCGGTGTGTCCGTTCCGGACCGGCGCTGCATCCGGCTCGATTTCGATCTGGGATCGGTCCCCCGATCGGTGCTAAGGATCGGCGAAGTTGTCAGCCGGAAACGGCATCGGGAGGATTGGCGCATGCGCATCTTGCAACCGGCCGAATGGTCAAAACCTCGCGGGTTTTCGCACGGCGTCGTGGTCGATGCGCCCGGCCGCTGGATCGTGCTCGCGGGCCAGACCGGCGGCGACGAGAAGGGCGAATATCCCGCTGACATGGCGGCCCAGGCGGGGGCCGCGCTAAAACGCATCACCAAATTGCTGGCGGAGGCGGGCGCCGGTCCGGAGCACATCGTGCGCCTGACCTGGTATTTGACCAGCCGCAGCGAATATGAGGCAGCGGGCGCCGGCATCGGCGCGGCCTGGAAGGAAACGCTGGGGCGCAATTTTCCGCCCTCGACGCTGCTCTATATCGGCGGCCTCGTCGATGTCAGGGCCAAGGTCGAGATCGAGGTCACCGCCTTCGCGCCGGCGAACTAGATTCTTGGTGTGACGCATTTTCTTCACGCGAACCGGTGTCCACTTCGCTCGAAAACGCTATAGGCCGCACGGATCAATTTGCTTCGGCGGCGCGTCTGTGCGCGGCCGGGCAGCGACAACTTCAACGACTGAATAAGGAACGTCCGTCATGACGACACGAACGCAGCGATCGACATCGGCCGACTATGTCACGGCCTTCGCCACCGGCTGGCCGGAGAACCAGCCGCAGATCATGATCCTGTCGCTGACGACGCATAAAGGCGTGCAGGATTTCGCCTTCAACAAGGAACAGGCGCTGTTGATTGCAAAGACCTTGAGCGAAACCGCCGAGCGGTTGGCCCCGTCGCGATAGGCTGGCCACGCAACGCCCGATCCGACCGCGTCAGGGAAGCCCGACGCGGCTCATTCAGGAACGCGACAGCGTAATGTTGGCGGCGCGGAACGAGCCTTCGGATCGGATCTGGACGGTCTGGCGGTTGCCGCGCGTCGTCACCGCGATGTTGGCGTTGAAGCCGGCCGCGCTCGCGGTCACCTGAATCGCGCCCGCAACGCCGCTGCCCCGGATCGTGCCGCTGATGTTGCGGCTTATCTCGCTCCAGCTGCCGGTGATATTATTGCCTTCGGCGATGACATTGGTCCGCAAATCGAATTTGTAGCTGTCGCTGGCGCAGGTCAGGGTCTGGTTGAGACCATGACCGGCTTCGCCGACCGCGTAGGTCGCGCGGCAGCGAATGCGCTCGCTCGAGCCGTCGTCGAGGGTAACCGTGCCTGCGCCGGACCAGACGCCGGCGAGACCGCTGAACGGTCCCGACTGGGCTTGGACCGGGGCGCTGAAAGTGGAAGCCGCCAACAGTGCGATGGCTCCAAGGATCAAGCCTTTGACGCCGGCGAAAACACCGGCTGTCCCACGTGCCTTACTGGCGCGACGCTTCCCAGCGACCGCTGCAAGGAATCCCTGCTGATGCCCCATTCCACTTCCCCGATCCTGCGTTGCCACTGAGCTGACCGTTCGCATATGCACCATGGATCGACACACGCACAAGACCTTCGCGTCCCACACTGCCGGAAATGTCGGCGCCCGGGGCCGTCACCTTGCCGTCCTGAACGGTAAGTGTGGAGTTGCTCTGCGGTTCGCAACTGCCGGTCTTGGTCACAACCGTGACATTCCAGAGGCCGTCATAGGGCGTCTGGGCGGAAGCGGGAGCTGCCGCAAAGCCGGTCGCGGCGATGAGAAAAGAGCCAAAAAAAGCAGCCCGAATGCGGCCGTTGCGCATGAAATGAAATCCCCGTTTTGTGTGATACCGCGGCTTATTTCGGCGAAATGTGTTCAAAATTTGCTGCGCCGCGGTAACCAAGATTGTTCCCACATCTTCAAACACATAAGGGTGAGCTGGGTTCCCGCCGGAGAACGACAATTCGTTACCGGGGAGGGTTAAAACGGGAGATGGTGCTTGAATACCCGAAAGCTAGTCGGAGAGATTCGGCGCCAGCGTCGCGAACTCTTCGTCCTGCGGCTTTGCCGGCAGGGATTTGTGGGTCTTGGCGTAGTCGATCACCTCGCCGAGCAGCTTTTGGCCCAACGGGGCGAGGGCACGTTCCCAGAGTTGCCGGGCGGTCTCGTCTTTCCTGACGAATACCCACTCCTGGGCGGCAATCGCGCCGGCATCCATTCGCTCGGCCAGATGGTAGACGCTGCCACCGGCGATCGGGTCGCGCTCGCGGATGGTCCATTCCACCGCGGCGATGCCGCGGTGTCGCGGCAGCAGCGAGGGGTGATAGCCGATACCGCCGAGTTTTGCGGCGGCCAGCGCCTCCTTGGCGACGCGGGCATGGCTGTGCGCGGTCACGATCAGGTCGGTTCCGGGCGCGATCTCGGAGGCGACCACGCGTTTGGCATTGGCCTGCACCACGACCTCGATGCCGGCTGAGCGCGCCGCCGCAGCCAGCCGGTCGTCGGGGTCCGCCACCACCACCCGGACGATATCGACGCCGCGCTGGCGCAACATGTCCAGGGTCGTCACGCCGAAATGACGTGAGCCGACGAGGGTGATCCGCAAATGTTGTTCCGCCATAAATCCTCTTGAACCAATCCTTCTTGAAACGGACGCCTGTCGGGCATTGGCGGCCCCTGAATGCCATAGATGGTCAGCCATGCGGATGGGCTAATCCGGCCGGCCGGACTTGATCCACACCTTTTCGCGGGGCCGGGATCGGCGCTGGCAGGTCTCAAAAGGCCGCTTCGCGCGGCGAAAAGCAGGCCGGTTTGGCGGTCCGGCCGCGCATCACAAGGAAAACCCGCCCGATGGATGTCCAGGGGCAGGGCGTGAATTGGGTAAAAAGCCCGCTTAAGTCAGAGGCGGGATAGAAAGGGTGCCCTGCAGACAGAAGCGCGCGAAGGCTACGTGCGGGCGAGGTTCGGGCAACAGGATTAAAGCGGCGTGAGGCGGGCAATTGTCTTGCCGAGGCCGGGTGATGATTCCGGGCCGCCCAAAGCTCGCCGCGCGCGACACGGTCGCGAACGGCGGCAGTGCTTCAGCTTACTGCGCGTCGAGGCATTGCTGGATATGGGCGGTGCGATCGCGCGGCAGCACCTTGGCGGCATCGACGCGGTGCGTGCATTCCTGAACCTTGAGCTGTTCGGCGCGCCGCTTTACCGCGGCCTCGCGATACTCGGGCGCGACCTTGTCCGGATCGACCAGCTTTTGCGCGACGCTCGCTGACAATGGAATGCTTGAAACAACCGCGACCAAAATAATTTGCCTGATCATTTTCGCTTTCAGGGAATATCCCGCATTGGATAGCGATCCTTTACCCTGACGATAGCGGAGAGATGGTGAAGCAGGTCACAATTGTTCAATTAAACGCAGAATGTTTCGCCTAGAAGAACATCTGCGCCTAAACAGCCTTTTGCTGGCGTCGTCGGACTTGCCGGCGATTACGCTGATGTGACCGATCACTGAACCGCAGACGTCTTGGTCCGCAGGCGGCGCTGCACATCTAACCGACGCGTCGGTCGACAGGAGTAAATCGGATGCGTGCCTTGTTCGCCTCGATCATGGTTTTGGGTTTGCTGGTCGCCATGGGTGCGTCGGCCAACGCGGCGACCGTGCATCGTCCGCGCGCGCGCCCACATGTCACCGCCGATCCCGGTCCGGGCGTGGCTGCTCCGGGCGCCGCGTCCGGCGCCCCCCATTTCGCGGTTCCCGGCTGGAGCGGCGAAAGTACGCGACGCTGGCTGGATAATGCGAGTGCGTTGGTGGGTGTGGGCGGCTGACTGCCGCAGACGAGGGCAAACCGCATGCGCACGGGTTTCATCGGTGTTTTGGCGTTGGCGCTGTCGTCTGCCGTCGGTGTGTCCGCCAACGCGGCGACCGTGCACCACCAGCGCGCGCGCCCGCATGTCACCGTTGATCCCAGCCGGGTGTTACCGCGCCAACCGGTACGCCTCGCCTCGCAGTTCCCGGTTGGAGTGACGAAGCCACGCGGCGATGGATGGATAACGCCAGTGCGCTGTGGCAAGGCGCCTGATGGCGGCCGGTGAAAGGAAACCAGATGCGTTTGATTTTGACTCCAGCGTTGGTGCTGGGATTGTTGATCGCCCCATGTGCCGTTGCGCAAGCCGCGCATGTGCATCACGTCAAATCGCGGCATGCCATGGTTCATCACGGTCGCGGCGCGATTCCAGGCTTTGCCGGTCCGGCCCCCACCGTCGATCCGCGCTTTCCGCCGGTGCTGGAAGACCAGACACCGAGCTACGACGATCCGTCCAAATTTGGCGGAGGGTGATCGAAGCGCGACCCAGGCCTCACGATAATCTGTAGCAAAACCGAACCGGCATTCCGGGCCTGCCAGGAACCGAATCCGGCGCTTCCTGATTGGTTGTGTCTCAACCACAGGAAACCAGCATGAAAATCATGACCTTTGCATTGGCCGGCGCGCTCGCTCTCACGAGCACCATCGCGCTTGCGCAGACGGGTGGGGCCGCAGGCTCCAGCGGAAGCGGCACTTCGGTCGGCTCTTCCTTCGGAACCACGTCGCCGGGAACGATGAGTTCGCCGTCGGTCGGCACGACCACGGGAACGTCGCCCGGCACGACCACCGGAAGCACGGTCGGCAGCACCGCCAACAACCCCAGTCCGATGAACCCGTCCGGAAATCCGGCGCTTCCCAACAATCCATCGGGCAATCCGGCACTCCCGGCCTCTCCGGCAGGCAGGTAAAAGAAAAAGCCCCGCGTCATGCGGGGCTTTTTTCCTGGCTCAAGGCCTGAAGCAGCTATCGCGATCAGTTTGGGTTCGGCAGTTCGACCGGCACGTGCGGCGAGGTGCTGATGACGCGCGGGGCGCCATCCGGATAGTCGCGCCTGCTGGCGTTGATGAGCGCTTCGAGAAACAGCATGAACTTTTCGGCGAGCATGTCTTAACCCGCCATTAGATCCAGCGGTGCTGATGCCGCGCCATGCTGGCGAGGCAGTTGCGGCAGGCGAGATGATAGATCTGGTTGATGATCGATGCCCACATGGCCGAACCCCATCGTTGATCAAGCCGATTGCTAAACCAGTTTGGTTTCAGGACGGTTTCGTCCAGCGGGTGATCTGGTTTCGCCGGCAGCCGAAAACGGCTTCGTCAGGGGATTGAGCGGCAACCTGCGCCGTCTCCAACCGCCCTCGATTTTAGCCACCAGCACGCCAAGGGACGCCCGATCGCTGCCGGATAAAAAGAAAGCCCCGTGCTGGAGCGAGCGGGACCTTCTTCTGCTTGAGCATCGTGGGATGCTTGCGAAGAAAACGCGCAGAGCCCGAAAAGGTTCAGCGGGCAATCGTCTCACGTTCAAGTTTGTTCGAACCAGCGCGCAGCGATCGTGCTCAGCCCGATTGCCGATATTCGGCAGCGGTTCTGAGATGGATGTCCCGCAGATCGTGGTCGATCTTTCGATGCACGCCGCGCAGCGCCACCTTGCGTGACGGCGCTCTCAGTCGTCCGGTCTTGATGTGACGCCCGATCCGATATTCCCAGCTCCAGATGTCCGGCGTTGCCGTCTGCTCGAAGCTGAACTGGATTCCCTTGTGTATCATTTGCACTGCCCCGTGCGCGGCATGGCGCCGCACCCCGATAAAGCCAAAGCGATTCGGGCGTGGAGGTGACGAAGCCGTGGCCGCGCGCGAGCGAAAATATAGCAGCAGGCAGCGAACAGCGTTTGCCCGCGCTGGTTGCACGCGCGATCGCGGTGTTTTTTCAGCAAACGCAAATCGTCGCATTTTGCGCAAATTGCTGCCGTTATCGGCGGGCTAGGATGCGCCCGTCCTGGAATCTAGTAACAGCGTTTTCGGGGATGCGTATGAAGCTGGCCGACGAGTACCCGCGCGTGGCGGACGAGCACATGTTTCGGCATGATGCGCCTGGCTCGGGATTTGAGCGCGATCACCTGCAACGGGCGAAGGAGCGGCAGGACAAGGTCCATGCCGCGCTGGAGGTCTGGATCGCGGCCGCGATCGCCGAACTGGCCGCGGGGCGCTAGCGGCGTTCGAGCGTCGGCGGATCCCGTCCGATCAGCCTGAAGTCGACGACGTTGCTGACGCCGCGCTGCATGTCCGCCGACGCCTGCCGGCGATTGGCGCGCTCGGCGCGAACCAGATCGAGGCAGCGCCGCAACTCGACGTTGCATTGCTTCATTTCGTTGCGAAGTTCGCGGCGCTCGAATTTTGTCATTGACGGCTTTGCCAGATGACGCCACGCCCCGTTGAGCCATTCCTTTAGCTCGTTGATGCTGCGGTCGAGAACTTCCAGGTCGGTCATCGCTGCGCCGGTTCGCCTTCGCCCCTAGCGAGGCTCGATTAAGGCAGCTTAATTCTGATTCGCCACAATCAGGAAGCCGGAGTTTGCCGGGAGGCGACGGACCGGGTCGGAAGCACGCTAGCCGTCTGCCTACTGCCTAGCGTCTTCGGTGCGAGCCTTGGTCGCCGGCAACCCCGGGCAGGGTGATGGTGAAGCGCGCTCCACCCAGGGCGCAATTGTTGTCTGCCACGATCCGCCCGCCATGCGCTTCGACGATGGATTTGGATATCTGCAAACCAATTCCCATGCCGCCTTCCTTGGTCGTGAAGAAATGGCCAAAGATATGCGGCAAATGCGCGGGCTCTATCCCCGGGCCATCATCCTCGATGCTGCAATGCACGGTGCCAGGCGAAGACAACCCGGTCCGGATCAGGATGCTGCGGCCAATGATCGAGGTCGCCATGGCCTGCGCCGCATTGACGAGGAGGTTTACGATTACTTGCTGAAGTTGAATGCGGTCGCCCTCGATGGCAGGAAGGCCGGAGGCGAGATCGAGTGAAACGGCGATCTTGCTCGATTGAAATTCGTGACGCAGCGAGGCGATCGATTCTTCGATGATCGCGTTCAACGACAGCGGCAGGTATCTCGGCGCTTTTCCTTTCGCCATGTCGCTGACGCTGACGACGATTTCGGAGGCGCGCCGCGCATCGGCGATGACACGCCTGGCAAGTTCACGAATCAGATCGAGGTCAGGCGCGGCCTGATCCAGCCGGCGCAGACAGGTTTCGGCGTTGGTGACGATGGCGGAAAGCGGCTGGTTTACTTCGTGCGCGATGGACAGTGACCTCTCGTAGAGCAACTGGCGTTGGCGCAAGCCTTCAAATGCGTCCTCGGCTGGCTCCTCTCTGTCCTGGCCGCGAAATGCCGTCGGCTGCGGGCATTTCCCGGATCGGGACGCCTGCGGGCGATGGGCGTATCTGTCCAACGCGATATTCAGAGGTCGGCGGTCACGACCGGCTAATTCGCTGGATACCAGTGCAAGCATCGAAAGTCCCTTATCCATGGCAGCGCCGGGCCGATATTGGCGCTGCGCGTCATGCGTGCAGCAGTCGGCGGCTAGCTGATTCGTCGTTCCTGTTCGTGTAGCCATACTTGCGCGACAGAAGGCAGACCGCCCGTTTTGTCTTGTTAAACGCCGTGAATGATTGCGAAGGCCCGGCGGCCACATTCCGGGTTGGCGGATCAGCCCTGCGGTGGCGGCTGGCTTGTTTATTTCGGGGATGCCGGTGCTAAATTGCGTGAAAGCAATGAAATTACTTTGTGAAATTGGGTGGGGGCATTTTTGATGACTGCTGGGTCAGGCCAGCGACCTGTCTATGCATGCGCCGGTTGGGAGATCGATCTAGCGAAGCGGGAACTGCGCTCCATGGGGGCGCCGGTGCCGTTGGGTGGACGAGCCTTTGAAATTATTGCCGAATTGGTCCAGGCCGAAGGCGAACTGGTCTCGAAGAACGATCTTACCGAGAAGGTTTGGCGCGGCATCTTCGTCGACGAAAGCGCGCTTCGCGTCCACATCGCCGCGATCCGCAAGGCGCTCGGTCCCGATCGCGACATGCTGGGGACGACGGTTGGCCGCGGCTATCGCCTGTTGGGAGCGTGGCGCATCCGCCACGTCGATCCGCCGGCCGACGCGGTTGCGCCCGCGCCCTCGTCATCGACCAACATCCCCGCCGCCACATTCGATCTGATCGGGCGCTCCAGCGCGATCATCCATTTGCGCGATCTGCTGTCGGCCTATCGAATTGTGACACTCGTGGGATCCGGCGGCATCGGCAAGACGGCGCTGGCGCTGCAGGCTTCGCGATCGACCGGTCAGAGCCCCGAGCTGAACCGGTTGCTGGTCGAACTTGCCCCGCTTTCAAAGGCCGAGCTGGTTCCATCGGCCGTTGCCAGCGTGCTGGGCATCAAGCTGGAAGGCGAGGAGATCTCGGCCGAATCCGTTGCGCGTGTGATCGGAAGCAGCCGTTTGCTGCTCATCCTCGACAATTGCGAGCATCTTGTCGATGCCGCCGCCCGACTGACCGAGACGATCGTTGGCCGCTGCCCAGGCGTGACCATTCTTGCGACCAGCCGCGAAGCCTTGCGTATCGAGGGCGAGCACGTCTATCGCGTCGCGGCGCTCGGCGTGCCGCCGGCGACCGCGGTGACCACGGAGGCCGTGCTCGAACACTCCGCGGTCGAGCTGTTCATGTCGAGGGCGAGAGCGCTGGGTTCGAATTTCGAGCCGGACGACGAGAACCTCGGCGCGGTCGCCGCGATCTGCCGGCGGCTGGACGGCATTCCTCTTGCGATCGAGTTTGCCGCCGCGCGCGCGGTCATGCTGGGGCCGCCAAAGGTCGCAGCCCTGCTCGACGACCGGTTCAAGTTCCTGACCACGGGCCGGCGGACGGCGCTGCCACGACAACAGACGCTGCGGGCGACGCTGGACTGGAGCTACGACCTGCTTCCGGAGCTGGAGGCGCAGGTTTTGCGGCATCTCAGCATATTCGTCGGAGATTTCCTGCTGGACGCCGCGATCGCGGTTACCGGCGATCGCGTCCAGGGCGACATTACCGATCACGTCGCCAATTTGGTCGCCAAATCGCTGATCGTCGCCGATATCAGGGGCGACCGCCCGTATTATCGCCTGCTCGATACGACGCGCGTCTATGCACTGGAGAAGTTGCGCGGCAGCGGGGAATTCTCCGACATCGCGCGGCGTCATGCCGTGTATTACGCGGGCTTCCTCGCCAATGCGGAAGCCGAGAGCGAACTGCGGCCGCAATCGGATTGGCTCGACATCTATGGCCGGCACATCGACAATGTGCGCGCCAGCCTCGATTGGGCGTTCTCGCCGCAGGGCGATGCCCAGATCGGCGCGGCATTGACCGCCTCGGCCGTGCCGTTATGGGTGCAATTGTCGCTGCTCGCCGAATGCCGCGAACGCTCCGAACTCGCGTTGGCAAAACTCGACGATGCCGCGGCGAACGCGTCACGATTGCGCATGCAATTATCCGCGGCGCGCGGCTGGTCGCTGATGTATGGCGTCGGCCGGGCGCGGGAGGCCGGCCCGGCATGGGCGGTGACCCTGCAACTGGCGGAGCAACTCGGCGACAACGACTATTTGCTGCGGGCGTTGTGGGGACTGTGCATCGATCAGTTCAACAACGGCGCGTTTCGCAAGGCGCTCGAGTTCGCGCATCGTTTCGCCGACGTCGTGGCCGGCTCGCGCAACCCCGTCGACCTGATGATGGCCGATCGCCTGCTCGCCACCACGCTGCACTACCTTGGCGACCAAAACCTGGCGCATCACCATATCACGCTGACCTTGTCGCAAATGGCGGATTTGACGCCAAAACCTCAGGTCATTCGCTTCCGGTTCGATCTGCGGGTC
>Ga0207702_10000258_pt1 | contig 61221 bp, 52 predicted proteins | sample KBSCornC62_FD_184302 | JGI IMG/M metagenome (GOLD analysis project Ga0207702, IMG submission 184302) | Corn rhizosphere microbial communities from Kellogg Biological Station, Michigan, USA - KBS Corn C6-2 (SPAdes) (version 2) | ecosystem: Host-associated > Plants > Roots > Rhizosphere > Soil ...
GGTTAACCTGCTTTAAGGTTAACCTCGAACGGTTTGCGTCAAGATTTGCGATATGGGTATTTTCGGCCTGGTCAATCAGCAAGTATTGACCGAAGCTGGAATTTAAGATATTGACGTTACCCATAGTGGTAATTGCCTTATCATAACCCGGGTCATCGCCGCCGGTTACAAAAAGGATTTCGGCCGGAACCTGCTCCGACGTGGCGGTTTTAGTATCAACCGGTTTGCCTCTAACTATTGTCCTTTGGGTTACGGTATCCGTAACGGTCGTCATGGACTGGGCCAGGTATAATAAACCTTTGCCGGCTTCCGGAGTAACCTTTATCAATGATTTTTTGTCTTCAGGCAGGGCACCAATGTTACCTACCTGGATATAGTTTTTAATGCTATCGGGTATCTTATCGGCCTCAAAAACCAATATTGGCTTGCTTTGGCTTTTTTTAAGGCGGGCATACGCCCATGCCACTGCTCTAAGGTCGGCTAACGATGGGTCAGCCGGATATACGATGGCCCGTTTGGTATCAAAGCAATTGCTGATATTGATGTCGCTAAGGCTTGCGTTTTTATTTTTAAGCAGGGCGAGGAATGAAGTGGATTTCACTTTCAGCCACATCGCCGGGTTGTCAAGGTCGCGGCAGATGTCATCAGATACCGTCAATAATGTTTTGACCTGTATTTTCAAAAACCTGCCGTCCGACAAGTCCTGCCTGGTTAGATTAAGGGTTACCGTCCCGATGGAATCCGGTGTAAGGCGGGCACTGTAAACGGGCTTATCATTAATGATAACATTTACAAAGGAGTGTTCCTTGATAACGGCCTGTGAAGGCTCCAGTTTTAACACCAGCTTGCTGCCTTCAATTTCCACCATTGGAGAAATCTTAACATAAACGGAGCTGGCGCCGCTCATACCGTAGATCGCCTCATCTTCGTGCCCCAGTGACTTGAAAGACACTATTTGTTGAGCCAATGATGCCTTACTTAAAAGAAATACAAGGGCTAATAAGGTTAAAAATTTATTCATTGGTTGTCAATATTAGTTTATTACTTGAAATTCTACTCTAAAATAGTTTCCGTTGTCGTCACTGCGGTACGACAATTCGCCCCCCATTTCCTGGGTCATCAGTTTTGCTATCGAAAGCCCCAGGCCAAGCCTGTTTTCTACGTGGCTTGCTGCCTCATTAAGGGTTTTTAACTTACCAAACATATCATCGAGCTCATAGCGCCCGATAGGAATTCCTTCGTCGATTATTTCGAAAACAAACCTGTTGCCCTGCTGGCTGGTTACTACGCGGATACTATTATTGGTTTGTGAAAATTTTATGGCATTTGATAGCAGGTTTTGAAATACCTGCCCTGCGAACACTCTGTCGAGCCGTACTTCCATCGGTTGCCTGGAGATATTATCGACAAGATGGATGTTTTTTATCTGGGCAGTTTCAACCAGTCCCCTGAACACATGCAAAACCTCAGCATTGCCATCAAATATTTCGAGATTGAATTTTAGTTCCTGTGAAGCCTCTATCTCACGCACATCCATCAGTTTATTGAGCAGGTATTGCATTTTTTCAGCAGATTCGCCGATGTAGCCCGACAACTCCATCTGCTCGGGGCTCAACCTGTAATCCTCATCTCTCAGCAGGTTGTTGCTCATGATGATAGAGCCCACCAGGTTTTTCAGGTCGTGCCCGGCAATATTGATAAAGTTGTTTTTTTGAGCATCAAGCCTGCGCAGTTGCTCGTATTGACTGTCGATGATCGAGTTCTTGCTGTTGATGTCCGAGAATTGATCTTTAAGCTGATCATTTGACTTTGAGATCAGCAGCTGCGAACGAACATCCCTCTCAATAACTTTATACCGTGCCCCTGGCACCATGCAGGAGATGACGGCGATAATAAAAAATACGGTACCGCCGTTGGCTATTACGATATCTAATGTATAAACGCTGAAAAGCTGGAAAAAAATGGCGAGCAATAGCAGCGCGATGGCAGCCTCCACAACGGAATTTATGGCTTCCCAAAAAACCTGGAGGTTGAAATACAGAAAAATCGCCGAGAACATCAGGTAATAAACATTTAATACGCCGATGTCGACGATGTTACACAATATGGCCGATGTGACTGAAAGAATAAGCAGCGTAACATGCAGTAGTACCCGGTAATTATATTGCCTGCGCTGAAAAACGCTGTAGAACGCTAAAATCACCAGGTCGGTAATAATGCGGACGATAAAGAATTGAAGCCAGATATTGGGTGCAAATATAAAATCGATAATACTGAACAGGGGGTAAATAAAAATGATGGTCCAGATGATATTATTGGTCTGGTACCATGCTTTCTTATTAATTTCCCGTAGAAACTCCTGTTTTGTTATTTGAACAAACATTATTCAGCTGTCTGGAATTATGATAATATTAGTTAGTTACAAAGTAATCCGCATAAAGTAAATGAAAAATCAAAAAACCGGTAACAGATACTTATGCACATTTAAACATCAACTTTACATGGCCGAAAATGTGAAACTTGTTTTAAGCTACCTTTTCTGCACTATCCTGCCAGCAATAGTTGCGGCTGCGAACCCAATTATAGCAAAAAGCAATCCAACGATACCTGCAGTCCGTTTAATGGCCTTCAGAAGAGCCAAAAGCTTAGACAACGGCGTGAGTATTTCGTGGCTTGAACAAACCTGGAATAAGGATGTACTGGCCAAAAACCCCCTTAGTGATGCTGATCTTCTATTATTAAAGAAGCTCGGATTTAAAAGTATCAGGTTGCCTGTCGCTTTTGAATATTATGAAAATGAGCATATTGCGGATGAGCAAATATTTTCCCATATTGATAATATTGTTAAACAATGCCGTTTATACGGGTTTAAGCTCATAATAGATTACCATAATGGTAATTTTAATGAAAATAATTTTCCTGTGGAGACAAAATCCATCGTTAATCTATGGTTGAAACTGGTAAAACGCTATAAAAGAGTAAGCTGTGATGACTTGTTTTTCGAGATTTATAATGAGCCGCCCCACATGGACCCACAAATATGGAAGGATGCGGCGTATAATATTGTGACCGCCATCCGGAGGGCCGACCTCAATCGCACGCTGATCGTCGGTGCATCAAACTTCAACAGTATTTATGAATTGAGCCGGTTTGTACGGCTCGCCGACGAGAACATTATTTACACGTTTCATTTTTACGAACCTTTTTTATTTACACACCAGGGTGCTGAATGGGCAGGCGATCAGGAATCGACGGTTGGGGTACCATTTCCTTACAATGCGGAAAAATTTCCAATTATTAACCCTAAGGCAAAAAACACAGACGGAGAGAAAAATTACAACGAATACCCTATTGACGGCAATGAGCTATCGGTAAGGGATAAATTGCAGATCGTTAAAAACTGGGCTGATAAATACGATGTACCCCTATTGTGCGGAGAATATGGCGTATATGGTAAATATGCCGCCCAGGACAGCCGGTGCAGATACATCAGCACGGTACGGCGAACGTTAACGGAGTTGGGTATCCCCGGGTTGTTGTGGGACTATAATGGTAACTTTTCTATATTTAATGGTACGCCGTCGCTTCAAAACCTGCCTGATTGCATGAAGGACGCCATTGGGTATAGAGCAAATGGGGCCAAATAAGCGCCGCTTTATTCCGACGGGACCCGTCGCAGATCCTTTCACCTTTTGCCTTTCACCTTTTGCCTGTCCTTTTACCTTTCACCTTTCCTCCGTATCTTTAAACATGAAAGCAAGAGGTCATATCGAAAACTTCGTCCTGATCGCCCTCGGCATGCTGTCGGCCGGGATGGGCATCAAAGGTTTCCTGTTATCAACACGGTTTATCGATGGTGGCGTAACCGGTATTTCTATGCTGTTGGCAAAAATTACCGGTGTTCCTGTCTCTTTACTCATCTTTCTCCTTAACATACCTTTTATAATAGTAGGATACCGGCAGTTGGGGCGGGCGTTCGCTATCAGAAGCGTCCTGGCCATCGGCGGGCTTGCGGTTTGCATTGCTTTTGTGAATTTCCCGGACGTTACACATGATAAATTACTCAGCGCAGTTTTCGGCGGGATATTTTTAGGAATCGGCGTTGGATTGGCTATACGCGGAAGCGCGGTGCTTGACGGCACCGAAATAGCGGCGTTGCTATTGAGCAAAAAATTGGAAGTGCTGAAAGTGAACGACATCATCCTCGTGTTTAATGTGCTCATCTTTTCCACCGCTTTATTCTTTTTAGGGGTCGAGTCGGCATTATATTCTATCCTTACCTATATCTCAGCATCCAAAATGATCGATTTTATATTAAACGGTATCGAACAGTACACCAGCATAACGATTGTTTCGGCAAAGGGGGACGCCATACGCACGGCCATTACAGCCCGGGGGCGCGGCGTAACGGTTTATGAGGGCAAGGGCGGCTATGGCAAAGACGGCCATATTAACGACCCGCGGGATATTGTGTTCACCGTAGCTACCAGGTTAGAGATACCGTCGATAAAGCAGGAAATATTGAGCATTGACCCTTCCGCTTTTATTGTTCAGCAGAGTGTTGATGATACGACGGGTGGGTTGGTAAAAAGAAAACGCCACCATTGAGACACCGGAAAAGGAATCAAGAATCACGAACCAAGAGCCAGGAATCAAGAGCCAGGAATCAAGAGCCAGGATTCAAGTCGTGGTGAAAAACCAGGAAAATGAATAAGTTTGGGTGATCATATTGATTTAAATTGAGGATATTTTTTTATCTTGTTTCCTGGCTCTTGGTTCTTGGTTCTTGGTTCTTTTTTCCTGGCTCTTAAAAAAACATCGCAACATGAAATACAAACTACTTGGCCGTTCAGGCCTCAAAGTTTCTGAACTGTGCCTCGGCACCATGGGATTTGGCACCGAAGCCGGCTGGGGAGCCGATAAGGAAACCAGCTTTGCCATTATGGATAAGTTTGCCGAAGCCGGGGGCAATTTTATCGACACCGCTAACATGTACAAGTTGGGCACCAGCGAAAAAATCATCGGCGAGTACCTGCATAACCACGACCGCGATTTTTTTGTGGTAGCCACCAAATATTCGTTAAAAGATAACCTGACCAACCCCAACGCGTCCGGCAATAACCGCAAAAACATGATGCGCAGCGTGGAGGATAGTTTGCGGCGGCTGAAAACGGATTTTATCGACCTGCTTTACCTGCATATATGGGACGACCTGACACCCATTGACGAAGTACTGCGGGGGCTGGACGACCTGGTACGCCAGGGAAAAGTGAATTATGCAGCGATCAGCGACACGCCTGCCTGGGTGGTATCTAAAGGTAATACGATGGCCCAGCTGATGGGTTGGAGCCAGTTCGTAGCACTGCAGGTAGAATATAGCCTGATAGCCCGCACCCCGGAGCGGGAGCTGATCCCGATGGCCAAACATTACGGCATGACCGTTACGCCCTGGGCGCCGCTTGGGGGCGGGGTGCTCACCGGCAAGTACCTTCGCGGCGAGCAGGGCCGTATCAAGCCCGAAAGCAAACGCCGCAACGAGCAGGCGGAAGCCATTACCAAAGCCGTTGTTGAAGTAGCGGCAGAGATCGGCGCAACTCCGGGAAATGTGGCCCTCAGGTGGACGATGGAACAGGGCTTCTCATCAATTCCAATCGTTGGCGCTACAAAACTGGGCCAGTTGCAGGATAACTTGAAAACAATTGACGTTAACCTGAGCGAAGCGCAGCTGCAAAAACTAAACAATGCCAGCGCCATTGAACTTGGCTTTCCCGGCGACTTTTTTAAGGAAGACGGGATTAAGATGAACCTTTTTGGCGGGTTTTACGATATGGTGGAGAAGCGGGATTAATGTGAGACGCGATACTTCGCGTCTCCCGCTGACAGGTCACCAATATTTATCACAAATCCGATCTTTTGGCTATAGACACGACGCATCGCGCCTATACGATGAAATCATTTTAAACGGATTCTAACCCACGTGCGCTAATTTGCCTTTATATATATTTAATATTACATTCGGCATCTTATAAACGTAATGGCCGCCCACACCCATTTAGCGGATGATGAATTAGTAACCTTACTAAAACAAGGGGACGAACAAGCATTTGCCCAGATTTACAAACGCTATGCGGATAAACTGGCCGGCTTTGCCGGCTCCAAATTGTATAGCCTCGATGATGCCCGGGACATTTTGCACGACATTTTTGTAAAGCTTTGGGAGGGCCGCGAGCAGCTGCATATTACGTCGAACTTACAGTCGTACCTGTTTGCGGTGATCAGGCACCGGATCATCGATAAGATCAGGAAAAACATTACGCGCGAGGAATATGCATCTGCGGTACAATCCATAGCTATCACTTATGATGCAGATGCCGAAAAACAGGTTGAGCTGAAAGAACTGAAGCAAATCATCGGGAATTCGCTTGATCAGTTATCGCCCCGGATAAAGGAAATTTATAAACTCAGCAGGGAAGAGGGATTAAGCAACCGGGAGATCGCCGAAAAACTTGATTTGTCTGAACAAACGGTGAAAAACCAGTTGTCCGCTGCGCTGAAGCATTTGCGGCAGGTATTGGGTTCCGCGGGTTTAGTGATACTGATGATATGGGGGGTGTGGTAATTTTGCTGTTTTATAAAAAAAGTGTTTGCACATATAGTACTATTAGCCCATATAAACGACAACTAACAAAATACTGCTGTAATGAGCCGGATAGATATGGAAGATTTGTTTGACCGATACTTAAAAGGGGAAGCTGCGCCCGATGAAATTGAACGGGTAGAAGCCTGGCTGAACCATTACCAAAACCCGTTTTCGGAGTGGCAGCAAATGAACAAAACCCGTAGGGATAAATGGCTGGAAGGCTTATTTGATGATATAAAAACAACCATAGGCGACGAAAAAGTTATTCCAATGCGACCTCGGCGGATGTTATGGCGCGCTATTGCCGCAATAGCCGCTATGCTGGTGCTTGGTTTGGGGGTGTACCTGGAGTGGCCGCGGCAAACTGAGTTTACCGCGCTAAATGTTAAAGCAAATCAAAAAAGCCAGGTAGTATTAGCCGACGGCAGCAAGATATGGGTAAACTCACTATCTACCTTGCGTTATCCTACCAGTTTTGATAGCAACACAAGGGAAGTGTATCTTTCTGGCGAGGCGTTTTTTGATATTAAACACGATGCAACCAAGCCTTTTATCATCCATACCGGTAAAATATTGACTACGGTACTGGGCACAGCTTTTAATATCAGGGAGGACAAGACGTTGCATACCGTGGTGGTTACGGTTACACGAGGCAAAGTGAGTGTGGCAAACGGATCGCATTTATTGGGCGTTATTACCCCAAACCAGCAGATCAGCTTTAATACCAACAGCCAGAAAGAGCAAACGCAAACCAATGTAAATGTGGATAAGGCCGTAGCATGGCAGCAAAATTCCATCAGCTTTAACGACATTACTTTTGCCGATGCCGCTGCACAACTGGAACAGCGTTTTAAAGTGAAGATAAGCTTTGCCAATAATAAGGTTAAAAATTGCAGGTTTACCGGGTCGGCCCTGAGAGAGGAGAAACTGGACCAGATATTAAAAGTAATGTGTACTTTTAACAATGCCACTTATCAAACCAAAGCCGATGGCAGCATAGTTATTGACGGGCCCGGCTGTGATTGATAGGTTTTGGGAGTCAAGAACCAAGAGGCAAGAATCAAGAGCCAGGAACCAAAAGCCAGGAGTCAAGAACCAAGAGTAGAAACCAAAAGTTTTTGCAGAGTTGCTTAATCTTGACTCTTGGCTCCTGATTCTTTATTAAAAAGTTATAAACTCTAAACATATTCCCCGGCAAAATGCGGAGCCACCGGCTTGTATCGGTTTTGGTAGTGATTGCGTTTCAATTTTTTTTATTGTACGCAAAGGGCCAGGATATTACCACCGATAAAGTTACAGTAAGCCTTAATGACGAAAGCCTCGAAACCGCCATCAGGGAGATAGAACAACAGTCGGCTTTTAGGTTTTTTTACCGCGACGACGATGTAAAATCGGTTACACATCTCAACCTGGCCCCGGCAACGCGTACGGTTGAACAAACCCTTATACTTTTGCTTCAAAATACCTGCTTGTCGTTCAAGCAGATCAATAACCATATCCTGCTGGAACGGAAGGAACCTTTGACAGCCTGCAACATAAAAGGAAAGGTGGTGAGCACTTTTAGTAACCAGCCGGTAGCCGGCGCCAGCATATTTTTGAGTAATGCCACTATTGGCGCCACGACTGCGGAGGACGGTACCTATTTATTAAAAAACGTTAAACCGGGCAAATATGAGCTGGTGATATCCAATGTGGGGTACGATACGTACAGCCAGCTGCTGGTAGCAGACAACAAGGAGGTTGTTGTGCCGCCGATTGTCATTTCACCAAAGACAGTCATGCTGACCGAAGTGAAGGTGAATTCAAGGCTTGACGCCGACTTTGAAAAGAATTACACCTTATTTAAAAACGAATTTTTAGGTACCTCCAAACTGGCGGGCGATTGCAAAATATTGAATCCGGAACTGCTTGATTTGAACTATAATTATTCAGCCAATATTTTAACGGCGTCGTCTGAAGATTTTTTGGAAATAGAAAATTATGCCCTGGGCTATAAAATAAAATACCTGCTGACAAATTTTATAAAAAACATCGGGAATAGTAATATGAACGACGTGCAGTTTGGCGGCCCGGCTCTGTTCCAGGAGATGAGGGGCAGTACTTCCCAGCAGAAGCGTTGGCAAAAACAAAGGACGGCGGCTTATGAGGGTTCGCTGATGCATTTTTTACGTTGCCTGTTAAATAACAGCTACGAAGAAGCAGGCTTTAGGGTGCTGCGCATAGCGCACCTGCCGAATCCCCGGCGGCCGCAGGACACTTTGATCAATCGGAAAATTACTTTCTATAAGGATATCAAACATAAAACCCGCGCCGACAAAGACTCGCTGGCGTACTGGACGGGCAAGCAGTTATTGCCCTTAACTATTGACAAACTACTGCCTGATCCGCTGAAACAGGACGATATGGTAAAGCTCACCAATCAAAAAGGCGTGTTTGCCCTGGCGGGAGATAAATGCTCCCTTTATATTGTATATAGTAAAACCCATCATTACCCCTCCAGGATACGTACTGACAACCTGAATGAAGCCGGGAATGATAACCGCACCCTGGTGAGCTTTGACGCACCGTATGTTTTGTTTGATAAAAATGGCTGGCTGATGGACCCGAACTGCGTTTCGTTTGACGGCGCCTGGGGCCGGGACCGCATTGCCAACCTTTTACCGGTGGACTATGACCCGGCGTGGATTGCCATCGAAACGGGGAACGCCGCCCCAAATACAATTATGCCGGCGTCCGCGCCATCCGTGGGACAGCAGGATTTGAAACCTGAATTGATAAAGCTTAAAAACTACGCCGATAGCGCAGGCGTCAATAACTCATCCGAAAAAACTTACCTGCAACTGGATAAACCGCGGTATCTTTTGGGCGATACCATTTGGTTTAAAGGTTACCTGGTGGATGCGGCATCGTTAGCTGCCTCGCAGAGGAGCGGGATAATGTACGTGGACATTGCAAATGACAGCAGCAGGCTGGTGAAAACCTATAGCTTTCCAGTCGCTGGCGGTATAACGTGGGGAAACATCGGCCTTAACGAGAAAACTTTTCCGGCCGGCAATTATCACCTAAGGGCTTATACCAACTGGATGCGCAATTTCGGCGACGATTTTTTTTTTAAGAAGTCGTTTTCGGTAGTCAGTACTACAGGGGACGACTGGCTGATTAACAAACAAGTAACTGCTGTTGACGCCACAGCGAAAATACGCCTGCAATTCAGCGATCTGTCCAAGTCTCCGCTCGCGAACATTCCGGTAAATATCCGGGTTTTTGATGGTGACAAGCGCTTATTTAAACAGGCCATACAAACCAATAAGGACGGAGTGGTGAACTTCAGTATACCGGTTCCGGCGAAGGTGTCCGACTTGAAAGTAGTTGCGCAGGATAATAAAGGCAAAAAAAAGTTCATTATCCCCGTCCCGTTAAACCGCTATTCAAATGCCGACATTCAATTTTTGCCCGAAGGGGGTGCCCTGGTAGCTGGTTTGCCCGCACATGTTGGCGTGAAGGCGCTTGGCGAAGATGGCCGGGGTGTTGACGTTTCCGCGACGATCTTCGATCCTGATAAAAATCCGGTAGCTGAATTTAAATCGCTGCATAATGGGATGGGCAGTTTCAGCATGCTGGTCGAGAGTGAAGGCACTTATACCGCAAAAGTTACCCTGCCTGATAGCACCGTGAAAGAATTTAAACTGCCGGCAGTGAAAAGTTCCGGGACTATTCTATTGGTAAAGAACTTAGCCGGAAGTGACTCCCTTGACCTGTCCATAGGCGCCACAAACGATGTAGCCCGCTTGCACCAAAAGTACTATTTAATTGCCCGGGCCAGGGGGGTAGTTTGCTATGCAGCCATGATCGGTTTCGAAAAGGAAAAATTTATCAGGGGAGGAATTCCGAAAATGTTATTTCCAACCGGTATGGTGAATATTACATTAATGACCACAGACCGGCGCCCGCTGAATGAACGCACAGTTTTTGTAGATCGTCACGATCAGATAAATGTTGCACTGGCAACCGAAAAAGCACATTACAGTCCCCATGACAGCATCGCATTAAAAATCAAAGTCTCCGATAGCCAGGGCAACCCGTTAAAAGGTAATTTTTCGATGGCCGTTACTGACGACCAGTTGGTTAGCCCGCGACCGCTAAATGATGATGATATCTGCAGCCATTTTCTGCTAACTTCATCTATTAAAGGATATGTGCAGGATCCTGCCTACTACTTTTCACCAAAAAATGCCGACCGGTTTGCCGCACTTGATGATCTCCTCCTTACGCAAGCTTGGGTGGGCTATGACTGGGGAGAGCTATTTAACCCAACTCCTGCTAAACACCCCGCAGAGCGTGAGTTTAAAATAACCGGCGCTGTGCAGGGGCCTTTTAATAAACCGATGAAAGGCACCCATGTAATGCTGTTCTCAAAATCGCCGCTGATATTAATGGATACGATTACGGATAATAGAGGTAAATTTTCATTTGATGGTCTCCCTAGGGTCGACACGCCCCTGTTTTTGATAAAAGCCGTGAATAAAAACGGCAGGAGTGCAAATGTGGGCGTCACGATTGAAGAAAGAACAATGGGTGGTGCATTTAATGCGCCGCCGCAACCCAATAGCACGGCGTGGAATGTGAACAGTGACTCGATCCTGGTAAATTCGATCAACAACAATAAATTATTGCGGCAAACAGCAAATGCTGATGCCGGAGGCCATTTGCTTAAGGAAGTTAAAATAACTGCCACCAAGGTGGTAAAAGGCTCGGAAAACTTAAACGGCGCCGGAAACGCAGATGAGGTATTGAATGAAAAAGACATGGAGGATGCCGGTAAAAGGAATTTTTTACAATTACTCGTTGAGCATGTGAAAGGTTTCCATGAGCAATATATCCCCAGAACAACTATAGAAAGATATTATATTAACGATAAAATTGTTGTTTTTTTTGTCGACGGGATCAGCCTTTCTGCCGTTTTACCGGGATATACGTTTCTCGATCTAAAAGATTATCTGGAAACACATTACGCCGAAGATTTGAAAGGGATGGAAGTAATGCACTCGGCCGCCTATGCCTGGACTTATGCCGCACGATTTTCCCCGATGGCTGACCTGGAGACGTTTGCATTCGTTGAAATCACTACCCGTGCCGGGCACGGACCAATAATTGACCACACACCTGGCATGTACTTATATAAGCCATTGGCCCTCAACTGGCCTAAACAATTTTACAAGCCAAAATATAATGCCACCGATACTGCGAAAAGCCGGTTGACGGATTTTCGCTCCACGGTTGATTGGGAACCATATATCGCGACTGATGACAAAGGCGAGGCCACCATATCCTTTTTCGCCGGCAACCAGCCCGCCACTTACACTTATATCATAGAAGGAACCGATATGAACGGCAACTTTGGTTCCTTTAGAGGGCAGATCGTCATCAATGACGAAAAAAAAACAGCTGCCGCTGCCAGTAAATGAACAATTGCTTCGCCCATCCTGAGCGCAACGTTTGTCGTCCTGAACGCAACGACTTTTTTTGTCATCCTGGGCGCAGCGAGTTTTTTGTCATCCTGAGTACCCCACCGGGCTGGCCCGGTGGGGTACTCAGGATGACAAAAGCTGCGCTCAGGATGACAAAAGCTGCGTTCAGAATGACAAATATTGCTGAAATAAAAAGCCCTGGCTCAAATAAACCGGGGCTTTAATATATAAACGCAGTTTTTTATTTCTGCTCTTCCTCTTCAGGTTTCTGACTTTTCCGGGCGACGATCCTAATCTCGTTATTTTCAGTATTAAAATCAATTTCCATAGTATCGCCTTCCCCGAGCTCGCCTTTCAGTATTTCTTCCGCAATCGGGTCTTCCAGGTATTTCTGGATGGCACGTTTAAGCGGGCGGGCGCCAAATTGGTTATCGTAACCCTTGTCCGCGATAAACTCCTTTGCCGGCAGGGTAAGCTCGATCTTAAAGCCCAACTGGTGAACCCTGTTAAACAGGTAAGCCAGCTCGATATCGATGATCTTGAAGATCTCCTCCTTGCCAAGCGAGTTAAATACGATCACATCATCAATCCTGTTTAAAAACTCCGGGGCGAAAGCACGTTTCAAAGCGTTTTCAATTACACCACGCGAATGTGTATCGGCCTGTAAAGTTTTAGCGCTTGTGGTAAAACCTACGCCCTGGCCAAAGTCCTTTAACTGGCGTGCGCCGATATTCGAGGTCATGATGATGATCGTATTCCTGAAATCTACTTTACGACCCAGCGAATCCGTCAGCTGGCCTTCGTCAAGCACCTGCAGGAGGATATTAAATACATCCGGGTGCGCTTTTTCAATTTCGTCAAGCAATACTACCGCGTATGGTTTGCGGCGCACTTTTTCAGTCAGCTGGCCGCCTTCTTCGTAGCCTACATAGCCCGGAGGGGCGCCCACTAAACGTGATACGGCGAATTTTTCCATGTACTCGCTCATGTCGATCTGTATCAGGGCGTCTTCGGTATCAAACATAAACCGCGAAAGCTCTTTCGCCAGCTCAGTTTTACCAACACCGGTAGGGCCGAGGAAAATAAACGAGCCGATGGGCTTTTTAGGATCTTTCAACCCGGCGCGCGTACGCTGGATGGCGCGGGTCAGCTTTTTGATAGCTTCTTCCTGGCCAATCACCCTGCTGCCGATCTCTTCAGCCATGTTCAACAGCTTGTGGCTGTCGGCCTGGCCTACACGTTGAACCGGGATGCCGGTCATCATGCTCACCACTTCGGCAACATTATCTTCGGTCACGGTATACCGCCTCGACTTGGTATCGGCCTCCCAAATGGCTTTAGCCTGCTCCAGTTCTTCCAGCAAATGCTTTTCGGTATCCCGCAGTTTAGCGGCTTCTTCGTATTTCTGGCTGCGGACAACTTTGTTTTTTTCGATCTTGATCTGCTCTATCTTCTGCTCAATATCCAGTATGTTTTGCGGCACGTGGATATTGGTCAGATGCACGCGCGAGCCTGACTCGTCCAGCGCATCGATGGCTTTGTCCGGTAAAAACCTGTCGGTAATATAACGGGTAGTTAACGATACGCAGGCATTTATGGCTTCAGGGGTATAAGTTACGCCGTGGTGATCTTCATATTTTTCCTTAATGCGGTTCAGTATTTCAATAGTTTCATCCGGTGTTGCCGGTTCAACCATAACCTTTTGAAAACGGCGATCCAAAGCGCCATCCTTTTCGATATACTGGCGGTATTCATCCAGGGTAGTTGCACCGATGCATTGTATTTCGCCCCTTGCCAAAGCAGGTTTAAACATATTGGACGCGTCCAGCGAGCCCGATGCACCGCCGGCGCCAACGATGGTATGAATTTCGTCGATGAATAAAATTACATCAGGCGATTTTTCCAACTCGTTCATTACCGCCTTCATACGCTCTTCAAATTGCCCGCGATACTTGGTACCGGCAACCAGCGAGGCGAGGTCTAAGGTAACTACGCGTTTATTAAATAATACGCGCGAAACTTTGCGTTGAACGATCCTTAAGGCTAAACCTTCGGCAATGGCTGATTTACCAACACCAGGCTCACCGATCAGGATCGGGTTATTTTTCTTACGGCGCGATAATATTTGTGACACCCTTTCAATTTCCTTTTCGCGGCCAACAATAGGGTCAAGGCGGCCATCTTCGGCGGCTTTGGTGAGGTCGCGCCCGAAATTATCCAATACAGGAGTTTTTGATTTAATATCAGATACTTTTTTGGGCTGACTGAATGATTCTTCCTCTTTAAAGTCATCATCGCCGCCGGTTGGTGAGCCGGGCATCTCGTCGGCTACATCGTTTTTATGCGATTCCACCTCGCCTTTAAATACCTCGTAATTTACATGGAATTGCACCAGTATCTGCGATGCGATGTTATCTTCATCACGTAAAATCGACAACAACAAATGCTCTGTTCCGATCACATCGCTCTTAAAAATTTTTGCTTCCAGGTAAGTGATCTTTAAAACCTTTTCGGCTTGCTTGGTAAGTGGGATACTGCCGATGTGTACATTTGTCCCCACTGTTCCCTTCACGGCATCCTCAACCGAGCGGCGGAGTTTGGCTGTATCCACGTTTAGTTCCTTCAATAGTTTAATTGCCACGCCGTCACCATCCCTGATCAGTCCCAGCAGAAGGTGCTCAGTACCAATATAGTCATGGCCAAGACGCAACGCCTCCTCCCTGCTATATTGAATAACATCCTTAACACGCGGCGAAAATTTAGCTTCCATATATGTCCTTCCGATTATGAACGCCCTAATGTATTAATTTGTTTGAATAATTAAGGCAAGTTATTTTACACTTATCAACAATATTATTGCCAAGTTTTCAGGCTAGCAACAAAGCAGACATTAAGATGATATACCGTGCAATAAACCTAAAAATTTTTTAGCAATCTCATAAAAAAAACCGGCATCTGCAACGATTTTTATAAAAAAATCAAATATTTATATGTTTTTGATAGAATTATTGGCCTATAGTTTAAAACAAATACGTACTAATTCATGCTAAGGTGACAACACCGGACAAATTAGTCAATTGTATGACAATTCGGCATTGGTTTTTGTTACAGTTTGGTTGATTTGAGTGCGTTTATCTGGCTGGTCTGTTGATTAAGTTTGATGGGTTAATAACGTTAAAAGGGGGATGTAAATTGTTGGTGCAAGTTGCAAAGGTTGTAATAAGTTTTAAGGGTTGCGGAGGTTGGAATAAGGTAAAAACCGGATGCGAATTTTGCGTTAGCGATCGCAGCGGATACCGGCATTGTGGATAAGGCCTGTGCAGTATAAGCGGATAGCGCGGGCCGCAGGCAACGCCCAAATATGGAGCTTGTAGTTAAACATAGTTCTTTAAAAAAGCCCGGCAACAAGCCTTCGTGTCACTTTGTGAAACCTTCGTGTCCTTTGCGTTAAAAATTTAACCACGAACGACACAAAGGTTTCACGAAAACCACAAAGACGAACAAATGCCACGTTTGCCACCAAATTCCCCGACAATTCCCTAATTTAGCCCCCAATCCAAAAGCAATCGATAATTAAAATTCACTAAATAATACCCATGGCAGACGAAAAGATCATTTTTTCAATGGCGGGCGTAAGCAAAGTTTACCCGCCGCAGAAAACAGTTTTAAAAAATATATACCTGTCCTTTTTTTACGGGGCTAAGATCGGCGTGATCGGTTTAAATGGTTCCGGTAAATCGTCGCTGCTGAAAATTATTGCCGGCATCGACAAAACCAATATCGGCGAGGTGATCTTTTCGCCGGGATATACCGTCGGCTACCTGAGCCAGGAGCCTGAACTCGACCCCAACAAAACCGTGAAAGAGGTTGTGGAAGAGGGTGTTGCATCAACCATGGCCCTGCTGAAAGAGTACGAAGACATCAACGAAAAGTTCGGCCTGGAAGAGTATTACAGCGATGCCGACAAGATGGATAAGCTGATGACCCGCCAGGGCGAATTGCAGGATAAAATTGACGCCGAAAACGTCTGGGAAATAGATACCAAGCTGGAACGGGCGATGGACGCGTTGCGCTGCCCTGAACCAGATGCGAAAATCTCAGTTTTATCGGGCGGGGAACGCCGCCGGGTAGCTCTATGCCGCCTGTTATTGCAGGAGCCGGATGTATTGCTGTTGGACGAGCCGACCAACCACCTGGATGCTGAATCCATCGACTGGCTGGAGCAGCATTTAAAACAATATAAAGGCACCGTTATAGCCGTTACGCACGACCGCTATTTTCTGGACAATGTGGCAGGCTGGATTTTGGAGCTGGACAGGGGAGAGGGCATTCCATGGAAGGGAAATTATTCCTCGTGGCTGGACCAAAAAGCGAAAAGACTTGCACAGGAAGAAAAAAGCGAGAGCAAACGACAGAAAACCCTGGAGCGCGAACTGGAGTGGGTGCGCATGGGGCCGAAGGGCCGCCATGCCAAATCGAAGGCACGTTTGTCCAATTATGATAAGCTGGCCTCGGAGGAAACAAGGGAACGCGAAGAAAAACTGGAGTTGTTTATTCCGCCCGGTCCACGTTTGGGGAATGTAGTGATAGAAGCCAATGGCGTAAGTAAATCCTACGGCGATAAGCTGCTGTTTGATAATTTGAGCTTTTCGCTGCCGCCAGCGGGGATAGTTGGCATTATCGGCCCGAATGGCGCCGGTAAGACTACGCTGTTCCGCCTGGTAACCGGGCAGGAAAAACCGGATGCCGGTACCTTTCGCGTGGGCGAAACGGTAAAGTTAGGCTACGTAGACCAGATGCACGACGACCTTGACCCGAACAAGTCGGTTTGGGAAAACGTCACCAACGGACAGGAAACCATTCTCGTCGGTAATAAACCCATTAACTCCAGGGCTTATGTTTCCAAATTCAATTTCAACGGGGCTGATCAGCAAAAAAAGGTCGGCGTATTATCCGGTGGGGAACGCAACCGGGTGCATTTGGCCATTACGCTGAAAAAAGGATCGAACGTATTGCTGCTGGATGAGCCCACAAATGATATCGACGTAAATACGCTTCGTTCCCTGGAAGAAGCCGTAGAAAACTTTGGCGGCTGCGCCGTGATCATCAGCCACGACAGGTGGTTTTTGGATAGGGTATGTACCCATATCCTCGCCTTCGAAGGCAACAGCCAGGTTTACTTTTTTGAAGGAAATTATACCGATTACGAAGAAAACCGGAAGAAGCGATTAGGGGATGTGGCACCGAAGCGGATTAAATACAGGAAGTTGACGGTGTAAAAGAATGGCTTATGGATGAAAAGGTAGAGCAATATTCACCGGATAAAAGATACAAGCTAACGTACTCGGATTTTGAGGAACCGCGGATGATGATGAGCATTTGCAGATTTTCATTAACCGATCTTCAAACAAATGAAGAGATTAATTTTAAGCCGCTTTGGGCAATTGGCATTGGTCAGCATGGATTTTCCTGGAGTGACGATGGGAATTTCGTGTCATTGCCAATTGTTTATTTGCCTGGTGGAAATGTCATTACGGAAAGCTTTTTTGTTTATAATATTCGGAAACGAAAATTTGCCTCAATTCATTTTACCAATTGCTGGATTTTAAAAGGGTATTGTCATAATAAAATTCTTGAGATAGAATACGACGATCATATTCCGGCTGACAACTTAAAATATCCGGTTAAAGATCTCGCAAAGCCTGAAAATATTCAATTTGACTTTGATGATTTGCAATGGAATGGCATCGAACTTTTGCCACAATTTAATGAGTTGAATGAAAATGGAGTTATCAACGAATTCAAACCTATTGATAGAGGCTGGCGGGCGTTTAAAGGCGAGTTGCCACAAACAACGGAAACGCTTATTTGGAACTTGAAAAAATTTGCAGAATATGGCGACGTTCAATCACAAGAATGGTTTGCGGATGTACAAGCAAAAACAGACAAAATCAATTATTGGGTTAACGCCTCGAAATACATCGGGTTTAAAACCCGGGAATAAAGGACGCCTACCAAGGCTATTTATATGTTGCCCCTACAGGGCAAAACATTTTTAATTTAATCTTTGCTACCGATATTTGGCCCCTAGCGGGGCTGGTCCGATGATTATAGAGGTTTTTTGTCAACAGTTAATATTGATTCTTTTTTGCGCAGCCCTGTTCGTACACGTCGAATTAATGGCTCCGATATTTGGTCACAAAGCGGTCGGGACCGGTATCATTTGGATAACCGGCCCCGCTAGGGGCCAAATATCGGTAGCAAAAAAAAGAAAGAGGATTTTTGTGCCGTAGGTACAAAATATATTCGCCCGCCAATCCATCACGATGTCTGTAACGCTGATGCCGTTTTAACGCCAAACCATTATATTGCATCATTAAACCCAATTATCATGGCGAATACCTACACCCAAATTCACATCCAATGCGTGATGGCGGTTAAATACCGTCAGTCTTTAATTCAACCGGAATGGAAAGATGAACTTCAAAAATACATTACCGGTATCGTTCAAAATCACGGGCATAAAATGCTTGCCATTAATAACATGCCCGATCATATACATATGTTCTTTGGTTTCCGGCCAACGCAGTCGCTATCCGATCTGATGCAAATTGTAAAAGGTGAATCATCGGAATGGATCAACCTGCAATCGTTTACACCGGCGATATTTAGGTGGCAGGAAGGTTATGGCGCATTTTCATATTCCCAATCACATGTAAAGCCGGTGATTAAATACGTAATGAACCAGGAAGAACATCATCGCAAAAAGACATTCTTAGAAGAATACCAGAAAATGTTAGATCAATTCGAGGTGGATTATGATGAGCGGTATATTTTTAAATCGCCCGAATAACTAATCGGCGAGATGATATTTTGCCCGTACAGGGCAAGGCATTTTCCTTCTATTCTTTGCTACCAATATTTAGCCCCTAACGGGTCCGGAAACGCTTGCATTGGGTGACCGGCCCCATCGGGGCCAAATATCGGTAGAAAAAAAAGGAAGCGGTTTTTTGTGCCGTAGGTACAAAATATATCTGTTTGACGATTGCGCAGACAAATCTGTGGGTGCCATTTCAACCCTAAACCATTATATTGCATCATCAATCACGATTTAAATCGTCATCCATTCAAAAAATGTCGAAAAATATCCATCACCAAAAAGGCGAATCAAAGCAATCACGCGGTTATGGCCAACCCGCATTTAAAACCTACACCTTTTGGGGCAAAATATACGCCGTTTGCTTTTTGCTGGGCGGCTGGCTAACCTATTTAGAAATGGGCTTGTATGAAAATACGCTGATCCCGCTGTATATCCCTTTGCTGATGTGGGTTGGCTGCGGCCTTTTGGCCACGCCGTTTTTGTACAAATTTGTAAATGAAAAAGTGATCACCGATAAACACAGCCTGTTTGTTATTGTGCTGGTGCAACTGGTTACCAATATGTGTTTCTTTGGCGGGATAGTTACCTACGTTTTTATGTTCATCAACTTTACTTTTTGTAAACCGGAGACGGTTATAAAAACCAGTACTATTATTGGCTATAATTTTAACCGGAGAAGCCCGGGCTCCTATGTAGGCCGCCGCGCAGGGTATGCGGATGTAGTGATCGACGGCATGGATAAACAACTATTTTTCACCTCCGGAACAATTATAGAAAAATGTAAATCGGTGCAAGTAACCATGAGCAAAGGAGAGTTTGGTTTTTATGTGATCAAGGAGAAAATTTGGCTGCAATAGGTATTAAGAAAATAGTAAGACTTTCGAAGTTTCGAAAACTTCGAAAGTCTGTTCCAATCCCAATATTGCTTTCTTACCAAACTTTCACCCTTAAACTATCCGGCCGGTACATCTTATCCCCGGGCTTAACGTTAAATGCCTTATAAAATTCCGGCATGTCAGAGAATGGCCCGATTACCCGGTACATGCCCGGCGAATGCGGGTTATTGCTGATGCTCATCCTTACTGCCTCATCGCGCATTTTACTTTGCCATACCCGGGTTAGCGACAAAAAGAAACGCTGGTCAGGTGTAAAACCATCTATTTTGGTATCGCTTTTGCCTTCAGGCGTATTTTTAAAGGCCTGGTAGGCAATCATGCAGCCGCCTACATCGGCCAGGTTTTCGCCCTGGGTTAGCTCGCCGTTGATGTGCAGGTTGTCTAATACGGTGTAGCTGTTGTACTGGTTGATCAATACTTTTACGCGGGCCTTAAATTTGTCGGCATCTTCTTTAGTCCACCAGTCTTTCAGGTTGCCGTCCTTATCATACTGCCGGCCCTGGTCATCAAAACCGTGGGTCATCTCATGGCCGATCACTACACCAATGGCGCCATAGTTGATGGCATCGTCTGCATCTTTGTCAAAGAACGGAAATTGCAGGATGCCTGCGGGGAAAACGATCTCGTTAAACAGGGGGTTATTGTAGGCATCGATGGTTGGCGGCGTCATCCCCCACTCCGAGCGGTCGACCGGTTTGCCTATTTTTTTGATCATCTCACGGTAATTGTGCGCGGCAATAGACTGTTCATTTTTATAATACGTATTCTTACTGATCTGCACATCATCATAGTTTTTCCATTTATCAGGATAACCAATTTTTTTGGTAAAAGCGGCCAGTTTTGCCAGCGCCTTTTCTTTGGTCGGCGCGCTCATCCAATCCAGGTTTTCTATCCGTTGTTTGTAAACAGCCTGCAGGTTATTTACCAGTTCCAGCATTCTTTGCTTGGCTTCCGGCGGAAAGAATTTGGCTACGTAAAGCTGGCCCAAAAGCTCGCCCAGGCCACCGTCTACATCCTCGGCCATTAATTTCCAGCGGTCGCGCTGCTCTTTCTGGCCGGCCAGTATTTTTTGGTAAAAATCAAAATGGGCATCCCTGAACGCCTTGCTCAAGTAGGTTGATGCGCCGCTGAGTGCCTCAAATGTGGCTTTATCTTTCCATGCGTCAATGGGCTGCGTTTTCAGCAAGCCGTTGAGCGCGGTGTAATAGCCTGGCTGGCCGACCAAAACGGTGTCGGTTTTCAGGCCCATCCGGGTAAATGCATCGGCCAGGGCGATATCGGGCACCTGTTTCTGAAAATCGGACAGGCTAAATTTGTTATAATTGGCCTGCGGGTCGCGCAATTCAACCGGCGAACGGCTTGCTTTGGCTATAGCCGTTTCCAGCTTTAAAATACCGCCTGCTTTTGTAGCTGCGATTTTGGCGTCGACACCGGTAAGGGTAAACAGCTTGGTAATATAGGCTACATAGCCATTCAGTATTTTTTTGGAGGCTGTATCTGTTTTAAAATAATAATCGCGGTTGGGAAGGTTAAGGCCGGTTTGGTCGAAATGAGCAGCATTTTTGGTGCTGATCCGGTCGTCCGGAGAAACATAAAACCCAAGCAGGAAACCATCCCCGCTTTTAAAGCCGTCGGCAGCTAATTTTACCAGGTCTTTATAATCTTTAACAGCGGCAATTTTTGCCAGTTGCGGTTTAACCGGTTCGTAACCTAGCTTTTCGATCGCTGCGGTATTCATGCCGCTTTTGTACAGGTCGCCAACCTTTTGATCAATGCTGTTGGCCGTATCGTCATGCGCGGCGGCATAATCCAGTATCTCGTGTATGTGCGCTTCATTAATATCGCGCAACGTATTAAATGTTCCCCAACTCGTCTCGGAAGCGGGTATTTTGGTGTTTTTTATCCATTTACCATTAGCGTACATAAAAAAATCGTCGCCCGGTTTGACGGTAGTATCCATTCCGGACTTGTCGAAAAAGACTGTTCTTTTTTGATCGTCGGATTTATTTTTGCAGCCTGTAACTGCCAATAAGGCTAAAGCAATTAAGCCGAGGTTTGTTAGCTTCATCTGTGTAATTTTTTTTAAAGATAGATTTTATATGCAAATTGAAGAAAATGAGCTTTTATACTCCTCACAGCTGATTTTCGCAGTGTCTAAAGGCTTCGTGAAATGCTAAATGTTGCAAATAAATAAAAATTTGTAGATTTACGTTAATGTCATTTTAAACATTAGCAACTGTTTGCGTAACTATCAAAACTATGGGCTCACAACATGCTTACACCGTAGAAGAAGGTTTAGAAATCGTTCTTACGCTTAATCCGGAAGAAAGGAAAAAAGTGCGGGAAGGACTTGAAAACTCCCTTTTGAATGAAAAGGAAATTCTGAAGCACCTTGGGCCGATCCATCAAAAGTATGATGCAACTTATAAGGCGCTTGCCTGATGCGCTTACTTACTAAAGAGAAGATCGTTTTTCTCAATCAAAATAACGTTTCCAAGTACGGCGGCAACTATGTCCACCCACAGAACTTACTAAATTAAAGCCGGTTAGATTACCTGGTAGAAGTTGTCGATGGTAAATTGTTCAGCGAGCCAATTTATCCTGAAGTTCATCATAAAGCGGGAGTTTATCTTTTTAATATTATATCCGGGCATATTTTTACCGATGGAAATAAGCGCACGGGTCTGGATGCTTGCTTGTTATTTCTTGAATTTAATGGATATCAACTCAATGAAAAGATAACTAACGAGATTTTGACGGATTTTGTTATTTCTGTCGCATCCGGCGATCAAACGTTAGAAGCAGTTCAAAATTGGCTGCTTATTAATTCTTTAAAAAGTAGCGGCTGAACTATCCGCGAAAAACTCCTTGTTAACAAATGCGAATTGTTAACAAATAAATCACGTAATCTTCACGTTTATATGGAATTATATCTCTTAATTTTATAGACCTGTTGCAGATGTGCGGATTTTGAATGTGCAGATGTGCGGAATTCTGATGTGCGGATGAAAAACAAATCCGAAATCGAACGTTCGATCCCGATAACTATAGGGACCGAAATTATAACCAGGTCATTGAACTAACCTAATAGTAAAATATATGACCTGGAGAAAATTTAGCGGCGAAGTTATCCAAGCCCCCATTATCGAAGAGGTTGAAGCCGCGATCGAGCGCGAAACTGCCCTGGGCAACAAGCTTAAAGTTTGTATCGGGACAGACTCGCAGGTAAAGGGTAACGTTACTGATTTTGCTACGGTGATCGTCTTTCTGCGCGAGCAAAAAGGCGGGTTTATGTTTATCCAGCAGGAGCGTACCTCCAAAAAGATGAGCATTAAGGAACGTATGCTTACCGAGGTGCAAAAATCGATCGACATCGCTTACCACCTGTGCGACCTGCTCGACCTGTATGACGTTGACCTGGAAGTTCATGCCGACATCAACACCAACCCAATGTTTAAAAGCAACCAGGCTTTGCACGAAGCCATGGGCTACATTTTAAGCATGGGCTTTGTGTTTAAGGCCAAACCCGAAGCTTTTGCCAGCTCGTACTGCGCGAACAAGATTGTGCAGTAAACCATGCAGATGAAGGCTGCATAAGGCAGGCGCCCGCTTGCCTGAATTTTTGACGCTCCTGTTACCGGATTTCTCCCGGCTGGTGCCTTATCCTCTCTTAATTTCGGTATTTTGCCCCTTTAATTATTGCCGGTATGAGCAAGATAATTGTACGCAAAGCTGAGTTAAACGACCTGGATACATTGCTGGAATTTGAACAGGGTATTGTTAACCACGAGCGCCCGTTTGATAATACCCTGAAAGAAGGCGAGATACATTATTACGACCTTAAAGGAATGATACTGGCCGATAATGTTGAGGTTTTAGTTGCAGTTGCAGGTAACGATATTGTAGCCGGTGGGTATGCGCGCATTGAGGAAGCAAAGGACTACCAAAAGTACGACCGTTACGCCTATTTGGGATTTATGTACGTTCAACCTGCATTTCGCGGTCAGGGGGTGAATAATATGGTGCTGGATGCGCTGAAGGATTGGTGCCGGTCAAGAGATGTCCGTGAGTTGCGCCTCGAGGTATATACATATAACCACCAGGCCATAAAAGCTTATGAAAAGGCAGGCTTTAAACCGATTTTAACCTGGATGCGCCTGGGCCTGGACGACCAATAAAACCGGCATCCATAAAATAACGTTATTGGGGCATGAAATTCTATAACCTGTTATCCGAACAACAAATACCCATCACCCTTGCAGAAGCCTGGGACTTTTTTTCGTCGCCCTTAAATTTGGCAAAGATCACCCCGAAAGAAATGAACTTTGTGGTGACCTCGGATTTTACTACAGCTACCAAAATGTACGAAGGGATGCTAATTACCTATACCATTACACCGCTACTCGGCATAAAAATGAACTGGATGACGGAGATCACCCATGTTAAAGACGGCGAATATTTTGTGGACGAGCAGCGGTTCGGCCCATATGCGCTGTGGCACCACGAGCATCACTTTAAACAAATAAAGGGCGGTGTATTAATGACCGACAAGCTATATTATGCAATGCCATTAGGCGGGCTGGGCCGCTTAGCAAATTCAGCCTTTGTAGGAAACAAAGTGAAACAGATCTTTAAATTTCGTGAGAAAGTAATTGTAGAATTGTTTGGGGTTATTAAGTGATGAAGTTGACCGGATCAACCTAATCCAACTTAATCAACTCAATCCAACTCAATCAACCTACTTATAATCCAACCGGTAAACAAAGGCAAGTGAAAAAATCGTGCCCGCACTGGTGTTATAGCCGGTTAAAAATTTTCCGGCGGTGGCGAATACGGAAATCTCATCAGTAAATGTATGGCCGTAGTTTAAGGACAACTCGAAAAATGAGTAATCTTTATTGGCCTCTAAAACCGGCGAGAACGTTTTATCGGTGCTTTGCGAAAAAATGCCCGTGCCGGTAACGGAAATCTGGTTTTGAAATTCCTGGTCGACCGTAATGCCGAATGTAGCGCTGTAGCGGTTTTGCCACGGGCCGTTAGTGCCAAAGTATTGCCGGAAACCATCGGAAGCATTAAAATAAATACTCCTGTCAAACAGGTTGCCCGATCCTGAAACGGCCAGCTTTAACTCGCCGCCTTCCTCGCCATAACCAAGTGCCGCATTGTTATGATACATAGGGGTAATTGCGGTTCCCTGCAGCGAGAAATAATAGATATAGTCGATGTTGGCCAAATAATACCTGATCCCGGTTTCCAAATCAGTAAGGCCGTTTGACGTAGTGCTGGTTGGCGCCACGTTTTGGTTGTACATATTATAAACGTACGGCAATGAAAGCACCGCGGCAAATTTGCGGCTGATGCCATATTCACCGTAAAAAGTTACGCCCACCGAACTGTATTTGCCATTGTTGAGGTAACGTTTGGCGGGGCTGCCTGTAGTGTCCCATGCTGAATTGGCAAAAAAGTAACCTACCGAAGGCGCCAGCAGCAGCCTGCCCGGGCGAACCGGGAAGCCGCCGTCGGCATATGACCGGCTTTGAAGGCCGATAAAAATTGTAAGGGCAACTAATAATGTTTTTGTATAGGTTTTCAAAAGCCTCATTTTATTGTTTTTTTAAAACAGTGCAAAAGTATCGCGCATCCACCGCCCTTCGTATACATTATACCACCTGCCGATTTCGTGCGCCAAATCCCTGAATATAATGATGTGCTTGTCGGTATTCAAGTCATTATAAGCCGCGTACACGTGGTCGGGCGGAGCAATATTGTCCACCATGCCCATGCCAACCAGTGTTTTACATTTAATGTCGGATGCAAAATTCTTTCCGTCAAAATAATCCAGGTTATCCATTACTTTATCCATGGTTAGCTCTGGCCTGGTCTTAATGTACAGATTGATGTCGATAAGCGGCCAGTCAACCTCGTGAGGCAGATTCCGAACATCACACAGAATAGGGTTTGCAGCCGAACAAAAACTTATACGGGGATCAACGCCACAAGTTGCAAGGGCGAGGAAGCCGCCCAAGCTACCGCCGGCAGCTATAATATTGTCATGCCGCAGTTCAGGGCGGCTGAAAATAAAGTCAACTGCGCGCACGCAGTCCATAATGGCGCCGCGCAAAACATACCGGTTTTTATCTTCAAGGTTAAGCACAATGTACGATTCGCGGCGCACGTTAATCACGTCGCGGCTGTAGCCCGATCCGCGTATGTTAAGCGTAAATATGGCAATATCCGGATCGGTACCATACATCGGTCCCAGCGGCACCTGGTAGCCCGGTAGACCCAGCAGCACAGCAAATTTTTTACCTTTATTATGGGTCTTGGGTTCAGTTAAAAACCCGCGGATGAGCAAACCGTCAAGCGATTTCATCTCCACCTCAAATACCCGCCGGTTGTCGCGGCAGTTGGCTATTTCGGTCACCTTGTACTCTGGTTTCACCTTAGCCAGCTCGGTTTTGGCCCGCTGCCAGAAAGCTTCAAAATCAGCCGGCTTTCCGTGCTGCGAGTGTACCAGTTGGGGCTTGATGCCAAATGCCTTTCGCAAAGTATCCGTATAAAACTCGTTGTTTACCATGAAACTTATCTTGTAAAACCCAGGTTGCACCGGCGGAATATTAAAATCGTAGCTGGCCGTGCCCCTGGAAGCAACTGATACGTGGATAGAATCGGCCCTAACCTTTTTACCGGCTTCCGTGGTTACCAGGTAGGATAATGTGGCCTTCTGCGCGCTCGGGAAGGTGCTCGAAACATTCAAAGTGTAGGCTGCATTGGTTGCAAATATCCCATCCGAGCTATGCGGCGAAAGCGACATGATGATCGCCGAATCCGGGCGCTCCTCCTGGCCCTTAATGATAAATGTATTGCTGATGGTATCCTGGTAACCCGAAAGCGCCAGCGTAAAGCCAATTTTATACCTACCAGAGTGTAGAACCGGGATACTGAAGGGATAACCGATAGGACAGGTGGATGTGAGTTTTACGTGTTGCGATTCGGCCTTAACTTTTTTGCCCCCGGCGCCGGTTATAACATACGATAACGTACCGGATTTGTCAGTGGGGAAGGTGCTCAATAAGTTTACGGTGAAATACGCGTTGGCGGTGAATACAGTGTCGGGATTTTCGGGGTTCATCGAAAGGATGACTCTCCCGGCTTTTTTTGATGTGTCGGCAGCTTGTTTTTGCGCCGCAGCCCGCCGCAGCCCGCAAACTACCAGCACCAAACAAAATATTATTATAAACTTTTTCGAAAAATTTGTCATATAAATTTCGTTAGGCCATATTAAGCATATTTTAAACAACCGGATAGGGGTTTTTATTAACAAACCCACAACCGTTTATTTTTTAACAAGACCGTATGGCTATTTCCGTGCCGAAAATTTAAAAATACCCGCGTTTCAATACGAATAGCGCCATCATTATTTTAGGTACGCTTGTCGTTTATTTCTTATTGTGAAGTTAAATACACAAAAAAACAGTTTTATCGCATCTTAGTTAACCTTTATGGTATCCTGAATTTTTCGCGTAGCCAAAGGTTTTGGAACATAAAGTAGTTCATGTCGACCTCATGTGTGGAGTTAGGTACACAAACATACTCCTTCTTGTCGCTGCTGATGTGGTTAAATAAGGCCATGCTGCAGCGTGGCGGGCAAAACTGGTCAAGCAGACCGATGCCCATCAGCACGGGGCATTTCACCATCGGCGCAAAGTTTTGCGGATCGAAATAATCAAATGTGCTGAAAAATTTATCCCAGGTAAAACCAGGGTGAATGCTGTTGTAATGCCTGAATACCTTGAACGGAAATACCTGCTTGTCGTACGAAGCAGATATGGCCATATTATCGTGTATATCAGCATAAAGCGGCACTTGCATGGTGAGCAGCTTTACGCGATGATCAAGCGCGGCGGTGATCAGCGCTAAGGCCCCGCCCTGGCTGCCGCCTTCCACAAATATCTTGTTCGTATCGATGCCAAGGCTTTCGTGCGAGCACAGGAAATCCAGCCCGCGGATACAGTCCATATAAACACCACGGTAAACATATTTATTCTTGTCTTCAACATTCACCAGGCAATAATTGTCCGTGCCGATATTGATCACATCCTTGCTGTTGCCGTTTCCGCGCACATTCAGGTCGAAAGCAATAAAATCGTCGTTGTCCATATTGGGCTTCAGGCTTACCACATATCCCGGCACCCGGTAATGAACCGGGAATTTTTTGCCATCCCTGGGGATCACCAGCCAGCCACGCACTACGATATTATCAAACGAATGCATTTCCACCGCGTAAACACGTTTTTTATCGGTGGACAGGTCCCTGCGCTCCAATACACGGTAACGCGGCGCTACTTTTTCCAGCTGCTCGCGCGACTGTTTCCAAAATGCATCAAAATCCGCTGGCTTATGCAGTTGTGAACGTATTTCCTGCGGATCTACGCCGAAAACTTTGCGTACTGTATCATCATAATTTTGTGAGTTTACGATAAAATTCACCCGGTAAAAGCCGGTCGTCCTGGGTGCGATCTTTACCACGTAGTCCCTGGTCGAGGAGCCTTTGATGGCCAGTTGGATAGAGTCAACTGCAACTCTTTCACCGGCATCCGTGGTTATCACGTATGAAATGCGGCCGGTGGTGTACTGGTTGGTATTGTTCTCCACGCGAAGGTCGTAAACGATCTGTTCATTCTTTTTAAAAACGGCGTTTTCACTTCGTGGGGTCGGTTTAAGAACAATGTCGCCGGTTTCGGCGGGCTGCTGTTCCTGCTGAAATACAGCGGCCTGCGCGTCGAAACGGGCGAATAGCAGCATCGCAAAAAAGCATAAATAACAAGGGATCTTCATAGCTATAGTTTTAAAATTGCTGTAAGGGCGCCGCCATAACCCAGCCCGGTATTGATGCCGTATGGCACGTAATATCCGCCCGCAAACAAGGTAAACCTGCGCGAGAAAGTGTGACCAAAGTTGAGTTGTGGTTTGACGAAGGCATAGTCCCGTTCGGCATTAAAATTAATATTGAAAGTTTTGTTTGGGCTGGAGGAACGGAACACTGTAATATCCAGGCTAACCTGGTTATGCCAGCTGATAGGAAGGCCAACGGTGCCCAGCCAGCTGATCTGGTCGGGGCCCTGGAAATTAAAGTAACGGCGGTAAGCTACCTCGGTATTGAAATAACCTTTATCGGCCACAAAAGTTGGCAGCGCGCCGCAAAACATCACCTTTATTTCGGCGCCGTAATCGCCAAGGCCTAATGGGGACGTACTGTTTGCCGCCACCGTGTACAAGGGCGCCACACCCGATATTTGTACCGAGAGATAACGCAAATAATTGTAGTTGCCGATATTATAGCTTAAACCGGCAACCAAATCCCCCGCGCCTTGTGTCATGATGGTTTTGTTACCTGTGCCGAGGTTATTTACCTGGTACAGGTAAGGTACAGTTACCAGGAAATCCAGCCGGCGGCTGATGCCGTACCCGGCAAACAGGCTGAAAGAATAGGAGCTGAACCGCGCCCCGGGTGCGCCTTTAACGTAATTGCCAAATACATCGTAATGGTCAGTTTGCGAATAGTAATTAAATGAGGGTACCACAATATCGCGGTATTTGCCGATGGGGAAGCCTGCAAACGCGTTAAACGGCAGGATAAGGGCAAAAAACAAGCATGCAAAAAGTGATAAACGCAGTTTTTTCATTAAATACCTTAATCGTGTTACCGGTTCGTTATTACTCCACTATCCCTTTTGGCCTTGGCTTGTAAGGCACCAAAAAGTTGGATTTGCGGATGTAATGGTTCAATGGTTCTTCGATCAGCTTAAATAAAGTGACCGAAACGGCGTTTAATACGATGAAAGCATACAGAAGGTTTAGCCAGTTATATTGGAACGGGGAATTCCAGTCGACACCCCATTTGTCGTACAAGTTGAACACGGCATCATTTAGGTGGTTAAAAAAACCGCTGATCAACTTGTACATCCAGCCGAGGTGGATGAGGTAAAAAATGTAGGAAGCTTTGCCCAGCAGCTCGATAAAGGGCAGGGCAAGGAATCTTTTAAATAGCGTGTCTTCGGTAAGCAGGCCGTAAAAGAAAAAGGCCACGCAAATACACAGCACATAGTTATTGGTAAAAACGCCTAGGGGACTCTCCAGGCCTGCAATCCAGGGTTTTACAGGTGTTTGCAGGGCCATAAACAGCACGCAGACGAAGATCATGATGAATGCAGGATAGGTTATATTAACCTTTGTTTTGCGCCCGAAACCTTTCTTTAAAACGATCTTGGCCAGCTGCACGCCTACAAAAAACTCGAAGCAGCGCCCAAAGAAAGTATAGAGCAAAACGAAATAAATATTGCCAAAAAAGCCGTGAAAATCGACGTTTCGGAACATCAAAAACATTACGACGGCAAAGGCGGTAATGAGCACAGGCTGCACATAAAATTTATGATACTTTTTGGCGATGAGGAAAATGATAGGCGCCGAAAAATAAAAACATTCCTCCACCGTAAGCGACCATCCCTGGGCGATACCCGTATTCCAAAATTGGTAAAAAAAGCCGCGAAGGAAAGTAATATTTAGTACTAGCAGCAGTACGGGGTTAGTATTGGCATTCTGATCACCCCCGATTATCATCGGGTCCTTACTAAAAAAATAGTAAACAAATGCGGCCGTGGTAAGCAGCGCATACATGGGGTAAATACGCGCAACGCGGTTTTTTAAATACTGTTTAAACCATTCGCCGGTAAGGTGGAAACTGTTATAATACCTGAAAGTGATGAGGAAGCCCGATAAAACAAAGAAAAGTGAAACGCCGATGTGGAACTCCCCCAGGAAACGCTGTAGCAAATGGGGAAAATTTTCATCAAATTGGTCGCAGAAATGGGATATAAATACCAGGTAAGCCGCCATTGCGCGGACCCCGGTGAGGGCGGGTACGTAGTTAGCTTCTGAACGTTGTGACAAATCCGTGTGATTTAATTACTAAGATAGATTTTTTCGCACCGTTTACGAAAAATAGGGGAAATTGGTTTGGGAGCGTGGCCTGATGTTATCACATTAAACAAGCAGACCCAGCGGGGTCAAATATCGGTAGAACACGTGCCGGCCAATTTTTTCCGTGCCGTACGGAATATTTGCGCCTGCTTTGCGCGGATGTCGCTTTGCCTGGTTACGTACGGCACGCTAATCTTTCTTTTTTATTTTTTTCTACCGATATTTTGCACCTACGGCGCAATGTCGTCGGATTTGGGGGGCTTGGATTGGAAAACTCTAATAGGCACTTCCCTGCACTACGCCGCGCTCCAATATCTTTTGATCGATATAATACTGGATCTCCGATTTTTTAAGCCCCCAGTTGGGTGCGATCAGCAAATCCATGTCGCTGAGGCCGAAGAGACGCTGGATAACAATATCCGGGCGAACCAGTGGCAATAGCTCGCACAAAAAGTCGGCATATTCATCCAGCCTGAACAGCTTAAACGGCTCCCGTTTGTATTTTACGCCCATCACCGAACCCTCCACGATATGTAAATGATGAAACTTTACAAATTTTATCTGCGGGAAACGATTGATTTCATCGGCATAGCGCAGCATCATTCCTTTGGTTTCCCAGGGGAAGCCGAAGATGGTGTGCACGCAGATATCCAGTTTGCTGTTCTCAACCAGTTTCAGCGCTTTTATTAAATCGTCATGACTACAGCCGCGGTTGATCTGGGCGAGTGTGTCGTTATAAATGCTTTCCATACCCATTTCCAGGTCAACATCAAAACGGTCGGTATAGCTTTCCAGCAGGGCGATCTTTTCAGCGTCGATGCAATCCGGGCGGGTGCCAATTGACAGGCCCACGATGTCCTCGGTATGATAGCTCAGCGCTTCGTCGTACAGCATTTTTAAGTAATGCGCCGGTGCGTAGGTATTGGTATTGGGCTGAAAGTAAATGATAAATTTATCGGCCTTGTTGCCTTTGCGGGCACGCTCAACTCCTTGTATCACCTGCTCGCGTACCGATGGGTTGTTGCGCGATACCGAAGGGGTAAATGAATCTACATTACAATAAGTGCAGCCGCCATAGCCTTTGGAACCGTCGCGGTTAGGGCAGGTAAAGCCACCGTCTACGATGACTTTAAACACCCGGGCGCCTTTGTATTTTTCGCGCAGCCAGGGCCCATAGTTATTGTAGCCTTTTAGGGGTGATTGCACCGATTTTATGAGGGTTGATTCCACCGATTGTGTTTTTGGATTGCACCGATTGAGAAGCGATTTCACCGATTCGGCGCAAAGATACGGAATTTTTGAACGTGGGGCAGTTCCGGTAGTAGGCGTAAAATTAAGCCTAATGCCGTTTTTCGCTTCTAAGCCGGTATACATGCAGCAGGTTTCGGAGCGGCTCTGCATCAATGGTCAGGTCGCCAATGTTCACTTTTTCGGTGCCATCGGGGTAATCGTATGTAAAATAGGTTGTGCTGCTTTTTCCCGAGCTTTCAACATAAACTCTTTCGCCCGTTATTACTTTCCAGTTCTGGAGATCGGTCTTCGCGGTCTGGATGCCGTTTGCATTTAATATGATCTGCGGTTTTGTATTGGTGTATTCCCTAAATCCCGAATAAAGCAGAAAGGCGCCGCACACGCCGAAGAAACCGGCTGGGACATAACTTCGCCCTATTAATAAATAAATGGCAATCCCAAGCATCCCTACGCCAATGAGCATATTAAACATGCTGGCCGGCTTCGAAAAGTAGACCACTGTTTCCATGGGTACAGTAACATCGTCCGTATAAACATCCTTTTGCTTAAACCTCTCCTGCAGGGCTGCCAGCCGTTGTTTATCATCTGCTGATGTAATAGTTATTTTGTTCCAGGCGCTGTCGTCGGCATACATTAATTTCGAATCGATGGCCCTTTGTTTTAACTCATGTATATTATCTACGTTTTCATAGGCCCATATTTTCCATTTGTTTACCTGTAGGCACCAATACAGCAGCGAAAATAACAAGCCCAGCACAAGGCCGCCCAGAATAAACAAAGCCGGAAAATTGGGATAGAAGTTGCTTAGTACGAAGCCACCCACCAAAAAAACAAAAAAAACGGCCCCGCTTCCGTAGGTGAGGGTGACGCGCCCCTTTTGCAGGGCTTCATTAACTGTTACAGGCATATATTTAGGGTTAATTGTAATAAAGGCCCTAATGTATTTAATAGCTGCAAAAAAGCAAAATTTGTACGGATATGGATTACTTGCGGCGATAAAAACGCCCTTATTTATTTCAAATCACCCCTTTGCTTTCTTTAGAAGAATTTTATATTTTGGGTCGAATTTTTAACGGAATTGATGCAGTATGAAAAGAGTTTTACTTTGCCTGGCCTTATTGATCCCCCTGTTTGCAATTGCTCAGAACAACGACCCTTATTTTAACAAGGGTGTTGAATTGTACAATAACAAAGATTTTGCCGGCGCCGACGATTACTTTAGTAAAGAAATAGCGCTAAACCCCAATAACATCGAAGCATATGTTTACCGGGGCATAATAAAAACCCAGCAGGGAGATTATAAAGGCGCTATTGAGATTTTCAACAAAGTGATCACGCTAAACCCGAATGCCGACATGGCGTACTCTTACCGCGCTGTTGCCAGGGTTAATGTGAGGGACTATAAAGGCGCTATTGAAGATTGCGACCATGCCATTGCCCTTAACCCCAAAAACCTGGATGCTTACGTGAACCGCGGCAACGCAAAAAATGCATTGGGCGACGGGCGCGGGGCTATAGCCGACTTTACCAAATTAATGGAACTGGCGCCCGACAATGCTGCTGTGTACGTTGACCTGGGCAATGCAAAAAATCAGATTGAAGACTTTAAAGGCGGCCTTGAGGCCCTGAACAGGGCGATTGCGCTAAATCCGCAAATGCCCGAAGCGTACCTCGATCGCGGCGTATCCAAAAGCAATCTTAATGATAGTTATGGTGCAATAGACGATTATAGCAAAGCCATCGCGCTGAATCCCCAAATGGGTACGGCTTATATTGGGCGGGCGCTGGAAAAGATCAAGCTGAATAACGACAACGATGCAATGGCCGATCTGAATAAAGCGATTGAGCTGGAGCCCAAAAACCCCGCGGCTTACGAAAAAAGAGGCGCGTTAAATGTAAAGATCGGCAATTTCGGCGCTGCCGGGAATGACCTGTCGCAAGCAATTATTTTATCACCCGATGACCCGGAGGCGTATTTTAACCGGGCCGAAGCGAGGCTGAAACTGAACGATGGCCCCGGCGCAATGGAAGATTTTAACAAAGCAATTGCACTGAATTCGGATTTTACGATGGCTTACCACGACCGCGGCTGGCTAAAAATGCAGATGGGCGATAACACCGGCGCCATTGACGACCTGACGCGCACCATTGTGCTGGCGCCCCGGCTTGAATCGGCATTTTATAACCGGGCGGTTGCGCGGGTCGCTTTGCGCCAGTTTAACGAAGCCGTGGGCGATCTTGACCGCGCCATAAGTATCAACAGTGACTATGGCGACGCCCGATATTACCGGGCGGCAATAAAAATGGAGACAGGCAATTTTGAAGCCGCCATGCCCGACCTGAACAAAGCCATCACCGGCGGTGTAAACCTGCCCATCGCCTACCACATGCGCGGCTTTGCCAATGCAGCCCTTAAACATAATACAGAAGCGATTGCCGACCTGAGTAAGGCCATCGAATTAAATCCCTCGAACGCAGGGGCGTACTACATCAGGGGCCGCGTATATTTTTTAATGAATAACCAGGTAGCCGCCAAAGCTGACTGGACTAAGTCCGCCGCCCTTGGCGACCGGGATGCTGTATTTTCCCTTAGCCATCCGCCGGCGAAACATAAAGCAGGTTCAACCACATCGGCAAATAGCAATGGCGGATGGGCGATTTGGAAGAAGTAATTTCGGCCGATCTTTTAAACGTTTGCCGGTCAAAAAATAGGGGAAAAGTTGGATTTTAAGCCGGGCCTGTGCGATTCCCCTTCTTGAGAAGGGAGGACGGATGTGTTAATGAACATACCCGGCTGTCCCTCCTCCACAACACGTCCCGCACCGTCCCATCTCGATAGGGGATTGTCAAAATGCTATCACTTTCAATTAGTTATCATCTATTTATTAAAAATTTCTATTAGCTAATCACATAACATTGGCATCTTCACCCCCTCAAAATGACCTGTTTGGGGGTTGTTGTCGACAAAGCAGCCTGCTACCTTTGTTTTTATTAACACATTCAATTATTAACCTATGGAAACACCATCAAATTCCACCGCACAAAGGATAACCCCATTTTTGTGGTACGCCGACCATGCCGAAGAGGCTATCAACTTTTACATGTCGATCTTTAAAGATTCGCAGGTCGTCAGCATGAACCGCTTGCCTGATGAAGCTCCCGGAAAAGAGGGACGCATGCTGACGGCGACTATCCGCATTAAAGGATTGGAGCTAATGATACTGGAAGGCGGACCCCTGTTTGAATTTACGCCGGCGATCTCACTTTTTGTGCATTGTGCGGAACAGGACGAAGTTGATTTTTTGTGGGAAAAATTTATCGCCAATGGGGGTAAACCGAGTCAATGTGGCTGGTTGGATGACAAATATGGAGTCACCTGGCAAATTGTTCCCGATGCGCTCGGTCGCCTGATGGGCGACCCCAACCCGGTGAAAGCGCGCGCTGTGATGCACGCGATGATGAAGATGATCAAGCTGGACAGCGCGGCGCTGCAGGCAGCCTACGATGCGGCCTGATGGATGTGCAGATGCGCGAATGTGCATATGTGTGGATGCATTAATGCAGGAACTTAACGGTTTGAGGGTTTAAATGCACTTTTGGGATATCAATTCCTTTACAGCTGGTGGGCGATATTCGGTGAGGAGGGGCAGCACCGTAGTCCGTTTTTATTTTCCGTTGCTTTTACTGCTGCTGATTTCAGCGCTGGCTTATCATTTGGTAGAACTTCCGGGGAAACGGTTCATCAGGGCGAGGTTAAAGGATAACTAAGCCTGACGTTTTTTTCTACCTTCGTTTTTGAAATGCTCGCGGGCGCGTTTAAGTCCTGTGGCAATGGCAATACCCTCATCCATACCTTCCTCAAGCAGGGCGTTAGCGATCTCAACTGCTTTATCACGCAGTTTCACCGGTTGGTTTTTATAGGATGGCGGGTAGTCCCCGTAATGCCAGGGCATGTGGGTGTTGTTTTTTTGGATAAAACAGCAATTAGTGAATTTGGTTTTTGTTGCTGTTTGGTTCATGGTTCATAGTTCATAATTCATGGCAGTTCAAGTGGTGACAAAGTTTAAAGCTTCATTCACCCTAAATCCGGCCATGAACTATGAACTATTTGCCATGAACCAAATATTATGCAAGCATAGCAATTGCCGGTTTTATTTTGATTAATTTTGCCCAGCTAATTACGCCTGCATGGAAACCATTGCTCCCTATAAAGCCAAACATAAAATTCGTTTTGTAACCGCCGCTTCGCTGTTCGACGGGCACGATGCCACCATCAACATCATGCGGCGGATTTTGCAATCGTCGGGGGCCGAAGTGATCCATCTTGGTCACAACCGTTCGGTGGATGAGGTGGTTAACTGTGCCATACAGGAAGACGTGCAGGGCATTGCGCTTACCAGCTACCAGGGCGGGCACCTGGAATATTTTAAATATATGCATGACCTGCTGAAAGAACGCGGTGCAGGGCATATCAAGATATTTGGCGGCGGTGGCGGCGTTTTTTTGCCGAAAGAGATAGCGGAACTGCAGGCTTACGGCATCACCAGGATATACTCGCCGGATGATGGCCGGAGAATGGGCTTGCAGGGGATGATCAATGATATGCTGATCCAATGCGATTTCCAGGATAAAATTAAGCTCAATGGCGAACTAAAGCACCTGCCTGAAAAGGACATCAAATCCATCGCAACGGCAATTAGCGTGGTCGAAAACTACCCAAAGGAAGCCGATCAGTTTTTGGCGGATGTTCATAAAATCATTAAGGACAGTCATATCCCGGTTTTGGGTATCACCGGCACAGGAGGATCGGGAAAATCATCACTGGTGGATGAGATCGTACGCCGCTTTTTGATGGAGACCGATAAAACAATGGCCATAATTTCTGTCGACCCTTCCAAACGCAAAACCGGCGGCGCCTTGCTCGGCGACCGGATCAGGATGAACGCGATCAATAGCCCGAGGGTTTATATGCGTTCATTGGCCACGCGGCAGGCCAATCTCGCGTTGTCCAAACATGTGCAGGAGAGTATTGACATCTGCAAAGCAGCAGGCTATGATTTTATAATCGTTGAGACGTCAGGCATAGGGCAGTCCGACACGATGATCACCGACTATTGCGATCTCTCGCTATACGTGATGACGCCGGAGTTCGGCGCCGCCACACAGTTGGAGAAGATAGACATGCTGGATTTTGCCGATATGGTAGCGCTGAACAAATTCGATAAACGAGGTGCGCTGGATGCTATCCGCGATGTGCGCAAGCAATACAAGCGCAATCACCAGTTGTTTAGCGCCAAAGACGAAGATATTCCGGTCTATGGCACCATGGCCTCCCAGTTTAACGACCCTGGAATGAATACCTTGTTTGCTGCATTGATGGCAGCCATTAAGGCTAAAACCGGGGTTGGGTTTTTGGAGGAGGTGAAAGGCGAAAGCTTAAAGATAAAAGGTGAGGAACCGGAAAAGGTGTATATAATTCCGCCGGATAGGGTGCGCTATTTGGCGGAAATTGTTGAAAGCAGCGCGGCTTATAGCCAATGGGTAAATGAACAGTGTAAAATTGCGCAGCAATTATACGCGGTTAGCCTCACCCAAACCCTCTCCAAAGGAGAGGGCTTAAAAAGCCAGATAGATTTGGACGAGGCGTTGGCCGACATTCAAAAGCATCTTGAGGACCACCTTCACCCGGAATGTAAACGCCTGCTCAACCAATGGCCCGAAACCGTTAAACAATACACTGCCGAGAACTTTATTTATAAGGTGCGGGAAAAAGAGATCAAGCTGCCACTCTATTATACTTCACTGTCACAATTGCAGATACCTAAAATAGCACTGCCCAAATATGAAGCCTGGGGAGATATTTTGCGCTGGCTGCTCACCGAAAACTTGCCGGGAGAATTCCCTTACGCTGCAGGCGTATTCCCGCTAAAACGCGAAGGTGAAGACCCAACCCGCATGTTTGCCGGCGAAGGCGGGCCGGAGCGTACAAATAAACGTTTTCACTATGTGTCTTTAGGTCAGCCCGCGCACCGTTTGTCAACTGCATTTGATTCGGTAACTCTTTATGGTGAGGATCCGCATATCCGGCCGGATATTTATGGTAAGATCGGCAACTCTGGCGTAAGCATTGCCACATTGGATGACGCTAAAAAGCTGTATTCAGGGTTTGATCTTTGCGAGGCCGCTACATCGGTATCCATGACAATCAATGGCCCTGCACCGATGCTGCTTGGCTTTTTTATGAATGCGGCAATAGACCAGCAATGCGAGAAATATATCAAAGAGCATGGTTTGGAACATTTGGTTGAGGTGAAGTTTAAGGAAGTTTATGATGATAGGGGGCTCGAACGGCCGGTGTATCGCCTCACCCAAACCCTCTCCAAGGGAGAGGGCTTAAAAAACCTCACCCCGGCCCTCTCCAAAGGAGAGGGAGTAAAGCATAACGAGGTAGTTGTTAAGAGATTTGGCTATGAGACAGGCGACCTTAAGATATGGGAGACATTAAAAGCAAATTCCCGGGAAAACCGCAAAAATGCAACTGAAACTGAAGATATTTTATGGCAGTTATTGCGAAATAAACAAACAGGTTATAAGATACGACGACAGCACGCTATTGATGGTTATGTTGCTGATTTCGTATGCTTATCAAAGGGGTTGGTTATTGAAGTGGACGGCGGGTATCATCAAACAACAAAAGAAGAAGATGAAGTTAGGACGATGGTCCTGAATAATGAGGGTTTTGATGTTATCCGTTTTACGAATGAAGAAGTAACTAATGATGCTAAAAGGGTTGTGCAGGTCATAAATGAAACTTTATCTAATCAGCCGGATAGAAAAATTCTTTCTACGGAGGAAGATTCAGGTGAAGTCAAACACGGAACGCCTCACCCTGCCCTCTCCAAAGGAGAGGGTTCTGAGGAAGGTAGTTTGAGTGAAACGGATCAAAAAGCCCTCTCCTTTGGAGAGGGTTCTGAGGAAGGCAATTCGAGTGAAACGGATCAAAAAGCCCTCTCCTTTGGAGAGGGTTTGGGTGAGGCGACCCAAGGCCCAGGCGGAACCCTCCCCCCCGGTAACAATGGCCTCGGCCTTATGCTCCTCGGCCTCACCGGCGATCAGGTTTTACCGGAAGACGTCTACAAAAAAATAAAAGCAAAAGCCATTTCGACGGTTCGCGGTACCGTACAGGCAGATATTTTGAAGGAAGACCAGGCCCAAAACACCTGCATTTTTTCAACCGAATTCGCCCTGCGGATGATGGGCGATATCCAGCAATATTTTATCGATAAAAAGATCCGTAATTTTTATTCGGTTTCTATATCCGGTTATCATATTGCCGAGGCGGGTGCAAATCCCATCACACAACTGGCGTTTACCCTGTCAAACGGATTCACTTTTGTGGAGTATTACCTCAGCCGCGGGATGCACATCGATGATTTTGCGCCAAACCTGTCGTTCTTTTTCTCCAACGGCATCGATCCGGAATATGCGGTGATCGGCCGTGTAGCCAGGAGAATATGGGCCAAAGCCATTAAAAACAAATACAAAGGCAACGACCGCTCGCAAAAGCTGAAATACCATATCCAAACCAGCGGCCGCTCATTGCATGCGCAGGAGATCGATTTTAACGATATCCGCACCACTCTGCAGGCGCTGTATGCCATTTACGATAACTGCAACTCGCTGCATACCAATGCTTATGACGAAGCGATAACCACGCCGACAGAAGAATCAGTACGCCGGGCAATGGCCATCCAGCTGATCATCAACCGTGAGCTGGGTCTCGCCAAAAACGAAAACCCAATACAAGGCGCCTTCATCATCGAAGAATTGACAGACCTGGTTGAACAAGCCGTATTGGCCGAATTTAAAGCGATCAACGACCGCGGCGGCGTGCTCGGCGCCATGGAAACCATGTACCAGCGCAGCAAAATACAGGAAGAATCGCTATACTACGAAACGCTGAAGCACACCGGCGAATACCCCATTGTCGGCGTAAATACCTTCCTCAATAAAAAAGGCTCCCCAACTATAGTCCCGTCCGAAGTGATCCGAGCAACTGAAGAAGAAAAGCAATTTCAAATAGAAGCGCTGCATAAATTTCAGAATCGAAATGAAGAGATCGTACCTGAGCTGCTAAAAAACCTGCAGCATACGGCAGTAAGCGGCGGTAATATTTTCAAAAGCCTGATGGAGGCCTGTAAATATTGTTCACTGGGGCAAATATCCCATGCCTTGTATGAAGTTGGGGGGCAGTATAGAAGGAATATGTAGGTGGTTAGTGATTAGAGGCTGGGGGTTAGAGATTAGTTGAACATGTTTAGCCCCTATTTATGATGCATCGCCACAATCGTCGCCACTGCATCCACCATAAAATGCACCGCCATCAGCACTTTGATATTGCGGAACCTTTGGTAATGGTAGCCAAATATCAGCCCCAGTAAAAAGGTAAATATGATCTCGCCCGTATAGTGATAGCTGATGTGAATGGCACAAAAAAGCCCTGCAGAAATCAGCACCTGGTGATGCGGGTTTTTAAAAAATAACGCAAGTCGGCTCATCACATAGCCCCTGAAAAATAACTCTTCGGTAATGCCCGCGGTAAGCGCCGTAAACATCCCAAAAGCCGGAAATTGCTTCATCAGCACCTGCATTTTCTGCATGGATGGGCTTTTCTCGTGCAGTCCTGCTAAATAAGGGATGTAGGAAATAATTTGGGAGGCGAAGCATAGCAGATAAAGCGCAATGATCCATTGGAGGTAGAATGAAAAGCTGTATTCTGTTTCGCCCCAAAGAATAAATTTCTGTACCTCGCCATAGCGCGCGTACAAAATCATCAGGCCGAGCGTCGCCCAAATGATAAACCGGGATACCACAAACAGGTAAGTAAAGCTTTGTCCTTTTTCGTAAAACACCAGGGACAAAAAAGGTACGATCAGGAAAGGCAGCACCAGGCCCAGGATCACCAGGGCATAATAACGCCTGGTTGCAAGGTCATTTTCGTCCATAGCGTAGTTTGGGCTGTTTATTTAGATATGGACTCAAGCGGCTGATCGTTTTATTTGTAAATAAAACGATTAAAGTAATCAAATCAAATAATTAATTTGCCACTAAATAACCATCTGCAAGCTTATGCCGGGAGAAATACAAGAGGATAAAACATTCACCAAAATAAAGGCCGATGATATTGCAGCCTGGCAAACCTTTGAAAATTGCGCCTTTTTAGCCTGCGATTTTTCAGCCGCAACCCTCGGCGGCAAGCTTTTTGCCGATTGCCGTTTTGAGGATTGCAATCTGTCCCTGGCGAATGTTAATGATACCGGGCTTCAAAATATTCGCTTTAAGCACTGCAAGCTGAGCGGCGTAAATTTTACCAAAAGCAGGGATTTTTTGTTTGAGATGCACTTCGAAAACTGCATCCTGGACAATGCCGTTTTCTTCAAAAAGAAAAACAAAAAAGCAATATTTAAAGATTGCTCGATGATCGAGACCGACTTTACAGAGGCCGATCTAACCGAAGTTAAATTTGAAAACTGCAACCTGCACCGCGCTTTTTTCGAGCGTACCATCCTGAAAAATGCCGACCTTAGCACTTCCTATAACTTCATCATCGACCCGGATAACAACGACATCAAAAAAGCAAAATTTTCTGCACAAGGCCTGCCCGGGTTGTTGGCGAAGTATGATATCCGGATTATTTGAATAAAAATTTCACAAATCCCGGCTAACTTCGTAACTCTGTTTGCTTTCTGCATAAACCAATTAACAATTATGATGGATAAGATCACCGAATTGGCCAAAATGATCGATCATTCGCTGCTGCATCCAACTATGACGGATGCTGAGCTGGAGCAGGGCTGCAAACTCGCTAGGGCCTACAATGTCGCGACCGTTTGCATAAAGCCTTATGCTATCAAAGAGGGGCTGAAATGGCTGGAAGGATCGGACGTAAAAGTTTGTGCGGTGATCGGGTTCCCCCATGGCAATAGTGCGCCGGCCGTAAAGGTTTATGAAACCATGCATGCCTGCGGCGATGGGGCGACTGAAATAGACATGGTCGTAAACATTGGCAAAGTATTGGGGGAAGACTGGGCATATGTAGAAAATGAAATTGCAGGCGTTGTGGCCGTCACCAAAAAGCATAATGTGGCTCTTAAAGTGATATTTGAAAATGATTTTTTACCCGACGACAAATACAAGATCCGTCTTTGCGAAATATGCAGCAAATTAGGCGTGGAGTTTGTTAAAACATCAACCGGCTATGGCTTTGTTAAGGGCGCCGATGGCAAATACAGCTATGAGGGCGCCACGGAAAAGGATTTGATCCTGATGCGCAAACATTCGGCGCCGGAGGTGCAGATCAAAGCGGCCGGCGGCGTTCGTACATTGGACGACCTTTTGAAAGTAAAGGCTTTGGGTGTTACCAGGGTAGGGGCCACAGCTACTGCGACCATTTTGGAAGAGGCTAAAAAAAGGTATGGGACGGGAGATGGGAATTCGGAGTTTGCCAATGTGAATACCAAGGGTTATTGAATAAAAGTCACGCTGACCGTAACCTGGAAAGACTTCCGAAGTTTTTAAAACTTCGGAAGTCTGATTTTTTTAAAAGGTTCAAAACTGCTCAAATCTGAAATTCAAAGCGTGCAGCCAAAAAAGTCGGTCCTTCATAAAAACAATTTGAAATTCATTCATCTTTTCCTTTTGCTGATGTTTGTCGGCTATCCATGCATGGCCGGGCCCCCTGGCGCCATGGCTGAGCTCTTGATGGTATTTTTGATTATACCGGCGGTGTGAAGTTTTATTTGGGTCTTAATTATTAAATGGATATTGAGAGCTGCCGATATTGAGGCATTAAATAAAATTGTCTTTTTTATTTCATCTGTCATTTACCTGCTTTCTTTGTATCTTCTTTTCAAATAATGTTGCGAATACCCATTTTTGCCAAATCATGAAGCTTTTAATAGCGCTCCTAATATTTTGCTGCCCGTACGGCTCGCCGGCAACTAAATTGGTAGCAATCCCGCCGGCGGCAAAAATGCTTACTGATAACTATCCAAACTTTGTTACCGGCTTTGCAGATAACCATCTCATCTTTAAAGACGGCAGCCAAATGCTTTGGGACGACGGTATTAAGAACAAATCCCGCCAGGAGTTACTGGATCATCCCGATCTAAAAGATATGTTTCTGCAGTCCTACTTAAAAGGAAAACTCGTATCGCCTCCGGCGCAGGATTTTGATCCCGGCAGAATCAGGAACCAGGCATTTTTTGAAAAAATGTACGGAAGCACCCAAAAAGCGGTCGAAAGAAATCTTACCGAAATTACCTGGTGCCCCAAACTGGTGGGACAAAAAATAACTGTCACCAAAATAAATGGAGTAGATAAACAGTTAATGCTGATATCAAAGGAATTGGATGGGCACCCGGAATTGAAAAAGTACTTAACCAATATCGGCGGCACCTTCACCTGGAGAAATATTAACGGGACAAATCGGCACAGCATGCATAGTTACGGGATGACCATCGATATCAATACCAGATATTCCGATTACTGGCAATGGGCTTGCAAATGCACAAGTGAAAATGTTAAAGTACAATATCAAAACAGGATACCTCAGCTTATTGTTGATACGTTTGAAAAACACGGATTTATATGGGGCGGAAAATGGTATCATTTTGATACCATGCACTTTGAGTACCGGCCTGAGCTGATCAATTAACATTGTTTTATGAAGGGAATCATTGCTTTTCTGTTGCTGACTATGGCCGGCGCATCAACTACCGACGATGTTTTAAACCGGTTTAAAACACCGGAAGGCTATCACCAATGCGCCGTACAAACCGGCAGTTTCGGCGAATATTTACAAAGCCTTCCGCTAAAGCCTGCTGGCTCACATACTTTAACTTATAAAGGCACTACGGCTGCGACAGATCCTTTTACCGCCGCGGTGGTTGACATGAGTGTTGGAAAAGAAGACCTGCAGCAATGCGCCGACATAGTGATGCGCCTGCGCGGCGAATACCTGTATCACCAAAAACGTTATGCTGAAATAGCTTTCCATTTCGAAAACGGTTTTCGCTGCGGGTATATTCAATATGCCAACGGCTACCGCTACGTAAAGGGACATTGGATTTTAAAAGCCAAAACCGATTATGGCTACAAAACCTTCATGGATTATATGAACCTTGTTTTTACCTACGCCGGTACGCCCTCGCTTGAAAAAGGACTTTATAAGGTGAATGATCCCAACAACCTGAAGGCCGGAGACGTTTTTATAAAGGGTGGTACGCCAGGCCATTGTTTCATAGTGCTGGACGTGGTGGAGAACAGCCAGCACAAAAAGCTGTTCCTGCTGGCGCAAAGCTTCATGCCGGCCCAAAATTTACAAGTTTTGCAGTACGAAGAAAATCCATGGTTCAGCATGGACGTAAAAACCGGTATCTGGTACGGTAACCTGGTGGATATGGCGTATTTGAGGAGTTTTGACAAATAAGGACGATGTCATTTCGACGAGGAACGAGGAGAAATCTTAAACGCTATGCATCCGAACTTTGCAGGCGGACGTATTAGGAGTATAAGATTTCTCCCGTTGGTCGAAATAACATATTAGGTTAATCTTCTATTTCCTGGTTCAAAAATTTCCATTTAGGATTAAAAGAAGCTATTAATGCATTTTTCTTCTCCCTTCGCCATTTCTTGATTTCTTTTTCCTTTTCGATTGCGTAGTTAATGTGAGAGAAGTGTTCGAAATAAACCAAATTGTAACAATAATATTTACCTGCAAATGTCTTTGGGTTTCCTTTGTTCTCCTTGTGCTCAAACATCCGGCGATTTAAATCATTTGTAACGCCGACATACAAAACAGTCTTTTCAGGATTAGTGGTGATATAAACGTAAAAATTGTAATTCCACATATTACTAAACTTCCAATCGTTGTCATTTCGACCAAAGGGAGAAATCTTCAACGCCTTGCATTCGGACTGTGCAGACGGTAATGTCAGGCGTATAATATTTCTCCTCGTTCCTCGTCGAAATGACAGTTTTTTATCGTTGTCATTCGACCAAAGGGAGAAATCTTCAACGCCTTGCATTCGGACTGTGCAGGCGGTAATGTCAGGCGTATAAGATTTCTCCTCGTTCCTCGTCGAAATGACAATGGTTTCTACTCCACCTTTTTATAATCCAAATCCTGGAAATCAAAGCTAAAATCAGTCAGCGGCGATATGGGCTTCAACTTCAACCCCGACGGTTTCCCCTGGTCATCAAACGAAAACATGGCATAGGCGTCTGCTTCCATGCTGCGGTAATTCCATTTGATCACGAATGTATCGCCTTTATAAGGCAACACCTGGCCGGTGAGTTTTGGCGAGCGCTCGCAGGTGAACCACAATTTGCCGTCTTTCTGGCTGATCACGGCATCGCCAAGCCAATTATCGTGATAGGTGCCTGTGATGGGCGAATAATCAGGTGCCCCGCCGCGATGCTGCATTAAATCAACCTGGCGCCATACGGCTGCCATTACCTGGTCTGCCCCTTGCTGCGCACCTTTTACCTGGTCGCTGTAGGTTTTTACCCAATCGCGGCCGGGTATGCCCAGGTAGCTGTCTTTGATCTGGTTGGTAATGGCGCTGAATGCCGCACCCGATTCCTGGTTGGTTAAGACGATGATCGCCAGCTTCAGCTCCGGCAGCAGGGTTACTTTGGTTACCATCCCGTCAATACCGCCGGTGTGGTTCACTTCTTTATAGCCTTTTACGTCACTTAAAAACCATCCTAATCCGTAAGCGGCAAAATGGGTATTATAAGGCGAGTTCGGCCCAACCGGTACGATAGTCTGCGGCGACCACATTTGCCAGTGTATCGATTCGCTGAACAGGTGTTTGTCATCACCATATTTGCCGTTGTTCATCTGCATGATCACCCATTTGCTCAAATCAGCCACGCTGGAATAAATGCCACCTGCGGAGTTACCGGTTGTAGTTAAATAGCGTGGTATTACAACCACTTTTCCTTCAACAGGCGCGTGTGCATCAACCACGTTTGCATAATCTTTTATCCGCTGATAAGCGGCGGCGCTATGGTCCATGCCCAATGGTTTCATAATGCGCGATTCGATAAACTCCTCCCAGGTCATCCCTGATACACGCTTAACCACTTCGCCGGCAATTTTATACATCTGGTTATCATAATCGTACTTGCTCCTGAAGCTGGATGCAGGTTTAAAATACCTGAGGTTGTATATCACATCTTTCATTGTAAAATCAGTCGAATCAGGAAAATCCATCAAATCGCCCGCGCCAAGCCCAAGGCCGCTGCGGTGGGTTAACATATCCCGAACGGTAAACTCCGCAGTAACATAAGGGTCGTACATTTTAAACTCGGGGATATAATCGGTCAGCTTATCATCCAGATGAATTTTGCCTTCGTCGCACAAAATACCTATCGCCGCGGTGGTAAAGGCCTTGCTGTTTGAGGCTATGCCAAACAAGGTATTTTCATCCACCTTTTTATGCGTAGCTAATGAAGCATAGCCGTATCCTTTGGCGAAGATCATCTTGTCATCCTTCACAATGGCGACCGCTATGCCCGGTACGTCAAATGTTTTTAGCGTGCGTTCAACCAGGCGGTCGATGGAATCGGGGGCGATTACCTGTGCGTGGAGGACAGAGCTTATCGCAAAAAAGCCCGTAAAAACAATAAGGAATTTGAGTTTGGAGAGTTGATGTGCCATGATCGATTTCGATAAAGGAGATTAAGCCCTAAACATACGAATTTTAGAATATTTAATGACCATGGCAGCTGCTGACAGAAAGGTCTGGCCTTAAGTTTACCGGAACTATTTACGAAGCGGGGGGACAGTTAAAACAGGCAGTGTTCAACTGTTCAAGTGAGTCGGAAATTGAACACTTTGAACACTTTGAACACCTTTGCTTATTTTTTAAAGTGCTGAAAATGAATATTTTGGCATTTTTTTAGAATCAACTTCCAACCAAAAGGCGTTCAATCCCTGAACAACAAATTGAACACTTTTTCAGTGTCTGTCCCTGAAAAAAGTTGACTTTTTTATTAATTGATGCTTTAATTAACCTTTTATCAGTCAGGCCATTACCGATGACTTGTGTAAGAAGAAAGGCGCCAGTTATGTACTATTCCCGGTATTTAACTGTTCAAAGCCAATCAAAACATCTTCGGAACACCCTTAAACGGTCACGAAACGGGTACAAACGGCGTCGAAAAAATTTGGCAGCGTCAAAAAAACGTTCATTTTTGAACATCGGTTGAACGCCCCAATTTTGAAAAACCGGCGCGCTTGCAGTAAGCTTTTAAGCTTTGGTAGCAGGCTTATTCAGCAAAAACCTTTTGCGGATCACAGCAAAGTCGCCTTCAGTTAAGTTTGACGTCGCTTTTAGCACCTTTATAAAATACTCCACCTCGTTTGGGTCGGCAGGGCAGCCTACGCTGTCGCTTGGTTTAGCTGTAGTCGCCCCGGGCGGCGGCATTGCACATGTGGCGAGGGTGTTCCCTTTATCGTCCAGTATCAGCCAAAATGGTAGTCCGGCATCCACGGCTTCATATTTTTTAAGCACGTCCAGGCCGCCGGGATTTTCCTTGCTCTCTTCACCTTTATGCTCCAGTACATCCAGGTAAACAGTAACATAGTTATCGTCGAACATCTTTTTGCAGGCAGGATCGTTAAGCGATGCAGTCATTTTTTTACACCAGCCGCACCACGACGCATGGAAGATGAGCAGCACTTTTTTATTTTCCTTTGCCGCCCGGGCATAAGATTGGTCCAAAACACGCTCTGCCGAAGGCATGGCTTCCTGTGAAAATGAAACGGAGACGCTGAAAAGTAACAGCGCGGTAAGTAATAGCTTAGTTTTCATGGTAATATGATGAACGGTTAAACAACACTACCTGCTTGGGGCTGGATAGCTAATTCAATATTACGAAGTATTTTTATAAACTCCGCGTTATTAATTTTTCCCACTGGCTTGCCTTTTACAACAACAGCTGTTTCGCGGGCATTTTTAACCAATTGCAGCCGTCCCTTAAACAGGTGATTTTCATCCGATAACAGAAATTTTTCGAGCTTTTTACGCATTTCCAGCGGCAAACTTTTTCCACGCCAGACTGGTATACCACCAAACGCAGCCTTTTAACTTGTGGTTCAATGGCAAACGTATAGTTTTCCTTTAGTTTAATTGTCTCCATGCTTGTCGACTTAACTCGCTTATAACTAAGCAAAAACAAGTAAAAACAGCTTTTATAACACTTACTTTATTTTAACTAACATCTATTAACACCAATTCACATAGCCACCCCACAAGTGTTAATAACTTCTGGTGGTAGAATGTGGTAAAAAGTGGTAAAAGAATTCTAATTTTACATTACAAATCGTGTCAAAGTTTTAAAATGTCGTTTCTCACCGGGGAATTTGAGTGTAAGTTGGATAACAAGGGCCGCATGATGGTCCCTTCCGGCCTTAAGAAAAAGCTTCCCGAAGCTGAATCTGAGGGGCTGGTGATCAATCGCGGCTTTAAAAAATACCTGGTCATCTACACAAAAAAACAATGGGAGGAAAAACTAACTGAACTACATAGCAAACTTAACGAATACGACGAGGAAGACATAGGATATCTGCGATATTTTATGCGCGGTGCAACTGAACTGTCGCTGGACGCTGCCGGAAGGGTGAACCTGCCGCAGTTTTTGCTCGATCATGCCGGGATCAAAGCCGACGTGGTGGTAACCTGCCTGCTTAACCGGATTGAAGTTTGGAGTGCCGATGCGCATAAGGAAATGATCAATACCGAGCCGAAGGACTTTAAAAGCTTTGCCGCGAAGATGGCCAATAAGGATAAGGGAAAGGAGACCAACAATGGATAAATACCATACTCCTGTAATGCTTCGTGAATGTATTGAAGGATTGGCTATCCGCCCGGAAGGTACTTATGTTGATGTAACCTTTGGTGGTGGCGGCCATTCCCGCGAGATATTGTCAGGCCTGAATAAATATGGCAAGCTGCTGGCGTTTGACCAGGACGCCGATGCCAAACAAAATATCCCCGACGACAGCCGTTTTGTTTTTATCGATCAGAACTTTCGTTATCTCAAGAATTTCTGCCGCCTGCACCATGCCATCCCGGTTGATGGCATACTGGCCGACCTGGGCGTATCGTCCTACCAGTTTGACCAGGCCGAACGCGGCTTCTCTATCCGCTTTGATGCCGAACTGGATATGCGCATGAACCAGCAAGCTACGCTGACAGCGAAAGAGGTTGTTAATACTTATTCGGAAGCGGAATTGCACCGCATATTCGGCATGTACGGCGAAATACAAAATGCCAGATCACTCGCCAATACCATAGTAACTGCGCGACTGAACACGCCGATAGTCACCGTCGCCGATCTGAAGAATGCGATCTCGAACCGCATACCGCGTGGCAAGGAAAATAAATACCTGGCACAGGTGTTCCAGGCGCTGCGGATAGAAGTAAACCAGGAGCTTGAAGCATTGAAAGATTTTTTGATCCAGTCGGCAGAGGTGCTGGTATCAGGGGGCAGGCTGGTGGTGATGTCTTATCACTCGCTGGAGGACAGGCTGGTAAAAAATTTCATCGCCAGGGGCAAATTCAGCGGCGAGGTGGAGAAAGATATTTATGGAAACGATAATAAACCCTTTGATGCGGTAAGCCGCGGGGCGATCACGGCATCAGAAGAGGAAGTTAAAGAGAATAACAGGGCAAGGAGCGCAAAATTAAGGATTGCGGTAAAGAAATGACAAATCGTTTACGCACACCGGTTGAGGAAGAGGAAGATGAGCAACAATTGATTGTCGAGGAAAAACCCGCTAAGGAAATTGCCGACAATTATTTGTTTAAGTACCTGGGTAAAAAATTTACCTCAGAGGCGGCCACGCGGGCATTGCCTTTCCTGCTTTTCATAGCGCTGCTCGGGATGATCTACATCGCTAACCGGAATTTTGCCGAAAAGAATATCCGTGATATCGATAAGATCAATAAACAGGTAAACGAGCTCAGCTGGCAGTATAAGTCGGTAAAAGCGCGGCTGGCCTTTAAAAGCACATTAACGGAGGTGATCAAAAAGGTGGATACGATAGGTTTAAAGCAACCGGTTACACCGCCACAGGTTTTAACAGCGGAGGAGGGAAAAGATGAGCATTAGTATCAGGACCAACATACTGCTTAGGGTTTACATCGCGTTCGGATTGATATTGGTGCTGGCGGGCGCGGTCATTGTGCAGTTATACCGTCTTCAATACGTGCAGGGGAAAAAGTGGCGCGCGATGGCACAAACACATTCTACCCAATACCAAACGGTCGAGGCTACCAGGGGTAACATTTATGCGGCCGACGGTAGCCTGCTGGCGACATCCGTTCCTGAGTATGAGCTGCATATGGATATGCTGGCCGGCGGAATTGCCGATGAAAAGGTATTTGAAGAAAAGGTGGATTCCCTGGCGTTGAAATTATCGCAGTTCTTCCATGATAAAACGCCGCGCGAATATGCACGCATGCTGCGCGAGGCGAGAAATGACAGCTCCCGTTACCAGTTGATCCGCCGCAGGGTATCGTATGAAGATTACCAGGAAATTCGAAAGTTCCCCATTTTCAACATGGGTAAATATAAAGGCGGGCTCATCGCTATTGCTCAAAACAAACGGGTGCTGCCATACGAAAGTTTGGCTGCCCGCACTATAGGGTATAAGAACGAGAACGTTAAAAATGCGGTAGGCCTTGAAGGCGCCTACGCAACCTACATTGACGGGGAAAACGGGAAAAGGCTGGTACAGCGCATGCCGGGCGGCGTGTTTATACCGGTTAATAATGGCCAGGAAGACATAGCGCCTAAGGACGGGGCCGATATCATTTCCACCATTAACGTTAATTTCCAGGACGTAGCCGAAAAGGCTTTAAAAGATCAATTGATAAAAACAAAGGCCGATCACGGATGTGTAGTATTAATGGAAGTGGCCACGGGGGAGATAAGGGCGATTGCCAATTTTACCAAAACAGGCGAGGGGGAATACCAGGAAAAATACAACTACGCCATCAGCGAAGCAACCGACCCGGGTTCAACATTCAAGCTGGCAACCTATATGACGGCTTTCGATCAGCACAGGATCGATACCAACTCGGTTATTGATGTAGAGGGTGGCAAATTCAAAATACCAAAAGGCCCCACCATTACCGATGTGGAGCATAATGACGTAATAACGGCAAAGCAGGCATTTGAGGAGTCGTCAAACGTGGCGGCTGCAAAGTTTGTATACCAGCATTACAGCGACGATCCCTGGGCATTTACCGATAAGCTGTACAGTTATCACCTGAATGAAAAGCTGGGCCTGCAAATCCCCGGTGAGGGCAGGCCAGTCGTAAAAAATCCCAAAAGCCGTACCTGGAATAAGTACTACACTTTACCTCAAATGGCCTACGGTTACGAAATGAACATCACGGCGCTGCAGATGCTGTCATTTTATAATTCGGTGCCGAATAATGGCAAAATGATAGCGCCGATACTGGTGAAAGAGATCAGGCGCCTGGGCAATACGGTTGAGCAATTCCAGGCGCGCACCATCAACGATAAAGTGTGCTCCGATGCCACTTTGGGTAAAATGAAAGCCCTGCTGGAGGGTGTGGTAAAAGAAGGGACAGCTAAAACCCTGTTTAAAGGGTGCTTATTCCCCGTTGCCGGGAAAACCGGGACGGCACAGCTGGCAAACGGAAACAGAGGGTATGGAAATAAAGGAGATGGATCCGGAAAAACCTACCAGGCATCGTTTTGCGGTTATTTCCCGGCAAATCATCCCAAATACTCCATGATCGTGGTGATCAACCACCCCTCTGCCGGCGATTACCTGGCGGCCCTGGTGGCAGGCCCGGTTTTTCGGACCATAGCCGAGCGCGTGTATGCCAGCGATTTACAGGTAAACCAGGCGCCGGCGGTACACTACGTGGGTAATACCGTAATGCCACAGGTTAAGGCGGGTAACCCCCAGGCACTGAAACGGGTTTACAACAAACTGGATATTAAGCAGCTGTACGCATCGAATAGTACTTCACATTCAGCGCCCGACACCAGTAATGGGATACCATTTGAAGAGGCGACCTATAAAAGCGGCGTTGTGCCATCAGTAAAGGGCATGGGTTTGAGCGATGCCTTATACCTGTTAGGCAATGCCGGGTACAAAGTAGCCGTGCGCGGCAGCGGCGCCGTAGTGAGCCAGTCGGTCGCGGGCGGTAGTATTGAGCCAAAGGGATCTAAAATAATAATCGAACTGCAATGAAGTACCTGAGTGATATTATAGATGGGTTAGCGTTTACCGGCTTGCAGGGCAGCGCCGATATGGAGATCACCGCGGTGGTTTTCGACTCGCGCAAAGTGGTGCCCGGATCGTTGTTTGTGGCTATCAAGGGGACCGTTTCTGACGGTCACGCCTTTATCGACCAGGCAATCAATGACGGTGCAGTAGCCGTAATTTGCGAGGAATTGCCCGCGCATGTTACAGGCGAGGTGGACTTTTTAATGGTTGCCGACTCGAGCCTGGCGCTGGGTACCCTTGCGGCTAATTTTTACGACAACCCTTCGGCAAAGCTAAAGCTGGTGGGCGTAACAGGGACCAACGGAAAAACAACTATCGCAACGCTGCTTTATAAGTTATTCCGCGATCTTGGTTATAAGTGCGGATTGCTCTCGACAGTTGAGAACCAGGTAAACGGCCAGGTACATGCCGCCACCCACACCACCCCCGACCCGGTAGAATTGAACCGGTTTATGAGCCTGATGGTGGAACAAGGCTGCGATTATTGCTTTATGGAAGTAAGCTCGCATGCCATAGCGCAGCACCGCATCGCCGGGTTAACCTTTGCAGGGGGCATATTCTCCAACCTTACCCATGATCACCTGGATTACCACAAAACCTTTGACAGCTATTTAAAAGCGAAAAAGGCATTTTTTGATGATCTGCCTGTTAACGCTTTTGCGCTGACCAACAGCGATGATAAAAACGGCAATGTAATGCTCCAAAACACCCGGGCACACAAAAAAACCTACGGGTTAAAAAGTATGGCCGATTACAAAGCCCGCATTATGGAGAACCGCTTTGAGGGTATGCTGCTGCAGATAGATGGCGAGGAAGTGTGGTTTAAAATGGTAGGCTCCTTTAACGCCTGCAACATACTGGCCGTTTACGCCGCTGCAATGCTGCTGGAGCAGGACAAAACCAAAATTTTAACCAGCCTCAGCAAATTAACCGGCGCCCGCGGCCGGTTCGAGTATATTGTGGCGCCTAACAAAGTTATCGGCATTGTTGATTATGCACATTCTCCGGATGCGGTTGAGAACATTTTGACCACCATTCACAATATCCGGAAAGGGAATGAAAAAGTGATCACGGTGATTGGCTGTGGCGGCGACCGCGACAAAACCAAGCGCCCCATTATGGCACACACTGCCTGTGAATGGAGCGATAAGGTGATCCTGACATCAGATAATCCACGGTCGGAAGATCCTGCCCAAATTATTAAAGACATGGAGCAAGGCGTTGATGCAGCGTTCAGGCGGCATGTGTTGAGTATTACTGATCGTCGCGAAGCTATCAAAACAGCGGTCATGCTCGCGCAGCCGGGAGACATTGTCCTGGTTGCTGGCAAAGGCCACGAAAATTACCAGGAAGTTAAAGGTGTGAAACACCACTTTGATGACAAGGAAGAGTTGGGTGAGATTTTTAAACAGTTACAATAAAAATGTGCAAATGTGCGGATGTGCAAATGTGCAGATGAAGAGAGTAAAAGATGCTTGAATGATAACTGAAAGATAATTGAACCATGAGTGATAAGCCGAATTTGATAGTTGACCTGACATTTAGTTTCTCATTAAAGATTATAGCCTTTACTGAGATATTGGAATCACTGAGGAAATTCAACATGTCTAATCAGCTATTTAAAAGCGGTACTTCAATAGGAGCTAACGCATGTGAGGCGCAGGGAGCGGAAAGTAAAAATGATTTTAAACACAAATGCAAAATTGCTTACAAAGAAGCCGGGGAAAAAGAATACTGGCTGAAGCTATGTAAGCATGCGGAGAATTATCCCTTTGAGCAGGATATGCTCGACGATGTTCAATCAATTATGAGAATACTTGGAAAAATTATTTCATCAACCCAATAAATTATAAACGCAATGAAATCTGCATATCTGCCTATTTGCACATCAAAAAATCTGCACATCCGCACATCTGCACATTCGCACATCAATTAATATGTTTTACTACTTATTCAATTGGCTAAATAAAAATTACACCATTCCGGGTGGAGGGGTATTCCAGTATATCACTTTCCGCACGGCGATGGCTGTAATTACGTCGCTGATCGTCACCACGGCTTTTGGCAGCCGGCTGATCAACTATCTGCGCTTTAAACAGGTTGGCGAAACCGTGCGCAATTTGGGACTGGAAGGCCAAATGCAAAAACAGGGAACACCAACAATGGGTGGTGTCATTATCATACTCGGTATACTTATTCCTACCGTTTTATTTGCCAGGGTCGATAATATTTATGTGATCATGATGCTGGTAACCACCGTTTGGCTCGGTGCAATCGGCTTTTTGGACGACTATATCAAGGTATTCAAAAAGAACAAGGAAGGATTAGCCGGCAGATTTAAGATTGTAGGCCAGGTTGGCCTGGCCTTGTTCATCGGCCTTACCATGTACTCTAATCCTAACATTATTATTCAGCAGGAAGTTAAGCTGCCGGTAACTATCGATGCACCGGTCAACTTTCACATGCGCGGCAATAAGCCGGTTTATACTCAATTGGTACATTCCACCAAAACAACTATCCCCTTTTACAAAAACAATGAGTTTGACTATGGCAAGGTGATCAAATTTCTTGGTAAAGATTCAACCCAATATTCGCTGATCGTGTTTATGTTTTTCACGATCTTTTTCATCACGTTCATCTCCAACGGGGCTAATATTACGGATGGCATCGACGGCCTGGCGACAGGGACCTCGGCCATCATCGGGGTTACGCTTGTTGTACTTGCGTATGTTTCAAGCAATATCAGAACAGCGGATTACCTGAATATCATGTACATACCCAATTCAGGCGATCTGGTGGTTTTTGCAGGCGCTTTTGTTGGGGCTTGTGTGGGCTTTTTATGGTATAACTCGTATCCGGCCCAGGTTTTTATGGGCGATACAGGCAGCCTGGCTATCGGAGGAATTATCGCGGTATTCGCGATCATGATCAGGAAAGAACTGATCCTGCCCTTGCTATGCGGTGTTTTCGTGGTCGAGAACCTGTCGGTAATCATCCAGGTTGGATGGTTCAAATTCACAAAGAGACGGACAGGTACCGGGCAGCGCGTGTTTTTAATGGCGCCCCTGCATCACCACTATCAAAAAAAGGGCTTTCACGAAGCCAAGATCGTAACCCGGTTTTGGGTCATCGGGATATTGCTTGCAATACTAACGATAATAACATTGAAGCTGAGATAAACCCCTAACCCCCTGAAGGGGAACGAAAAAAGACAAATAATAAAGAATGAACGAAAACACAGACATATCCAACGCAAAGCTCCCCCTTCAGGGGGCGGGTGGGGTTGTCATCCTCGGCGCCGGCGAAAGCGGGGCGGGAGCGGCGTACCTTGCCAAACAGCAGGGGTATGATGTTTTTGTTTCGGATTTTGGAGCTATTGCCGATAAATACAAACAGCAACTAAGCGACTGGGGCATCCGCTTCGAGGAAAATAGGCATACCGAAGAGATCATCCTTTCGGCAGGTGAAGTGATCAAAAGCCCCGGAATACCTGAAAAAGCACCGATCGTTAAAAAGCTGAGGGAAAAGAATATCCCGGTGATCTCCGAGATTGAATTTGCCGGGCGGTACACCGATGCAAAAATTATCGGCATAACCGGCTCAAATGGTAAAACCACCACTACCAGCTTAACCTATCATATCCTGAAAAATGCAGGGTTGAATGTTGGTTTGGCGGGAAACATCGGTAAAAGCTTTGCTTACCAGGTGGCTACCGAGAAGTTTGACACTTATGTACTGGAGCTGAGCAGCTTTATGCTGGACGATATGTACCGGTTTAAAACCGACATAGCTGTGCTGCTGAATATCACGCCCGATCACCTGGACAGGTACGACTACAAATTCGAAAACTACGCGGCATCAAAATTCCGCATAACGCAAAATCAAACAGCAAACGACTATTTCATTTACTGTGCCGATGATCCCGAGACGATCAAAGTGATGGCTGAACGCAAATTTGAAGCGCAGCTATTACCTTTTTCGATCCAGAAAACGGTGGAACCGGGCGCATATCTTGACCAAAACAACATCATTATTAACGTTCACCAACAACATTTTCAAATGTCGATATCAGAATTGGCCCTGCAAGGCAAGCACAACATTTACAACTCGATGGCATCGGGTATTGTAGCCAAAGTACTTGAACTGCGCAACCCGTTAATGCGGGAAAGTATGAGCAATTTCAAAAACATCGCGCACCGGCTCGAGTCCGTCGGCAAAATATCCGGCATCAGCTTTATCAACGACTCAAAGGCTACCAATGTCAACTCCACCTGGTATGCGCTTGAAAGTATGACGAGCGATGTGGTTTTGATACTCGGCGGTGTAGACAAAGGAAATGATTACTCGATGCTACGTGACCTGGTTAAGCAGAAGGTTAAAGCCATAGTTTGCCTGGGCAGGGACAACAAACGGATACATGATGCTTTTGAAAATGATGTGGAAGTTATTGTGAACACCTATTCGGCGCAGGAAGCCGCACAGGTATCATACCACCTTGCTGAAAAGGGCGACACGGTATTGCTTTCGCCGGCCTGTGCGAGTTTTGACCTGTTTAAAAACTACGAAGACCGCGGTAACCAGTTTAAACAAGCGGTGAAGGAGTTATAATGTGCAGATGCGCGGATATGCAGATGTGCAAATGATTTGAAGATTTGAAGAATCGAAAATGAAAACAGCTTCTTACCATGAACTATCAACTATGAACCATGAACTACCATGCATAGACTATTAAATAATACAAAAGGCGACCGTTGGATATGGCTGATCGTGATATTACTTTCCGTGATCTCGCTGCTGGCTGTTTACAGCGCGATCGGTACGCTGGCTTATAAGAAGGGCGTGGGCGCGGAGTCGATCCTGATGAAACATTTTGCGATGATCGCCGGTGGTATAGCCCTTATGTATATGTCGCACAAGCTCGATTACAGGTACTATCGTGGTATTTCTAAATTATTGATGATCATTACCCTGCCATTATTGGTTTACACGTTAGTGTTCGGCAGCCATGTAAATGACGCCAGCCGCTGGATAGCCATACCGGGAACCGGGTTGAGCTTTCAAACATCTGACTTAGCAAAGTTGGCCCTGATCACCTACCTGGCACGCACACTGTCGTTGAAACAGGAAAATATCAAGAATGTGAAGCAATCGTTTATTCCGATCATGGGGGCTGTTTGCGTAGTATTTATCCTCATTGCGCTGGCAAATTTATCAACCGCTTTAATGTTGTTTGGCGTAAGCATATTACTGCTCATCATCGGTCGTATCAGCATTAAACAAATTGCGATTACCTGCGTCGCCGGTGGATTTTTGTTGCTGGGCGTTGTATTTTTAGGGCCCCGCCATAAAACCTATATATCCAGGGTGCATGCCTTTATGCATCCTGAAGTTGCAAATCCGGATAAATCCTTCCAAAGCGATCACGCCAAAATTGCAATTGCAACCGGCGGCATTTTTGGAAAAGGCGTTGGCCGGAGCGACGAGATCAATTACCTGCCTGAAGCTTACTCGGATGAGATATATGCCATTATTGTAGAAGAATATGGCATCGTAGGCGGTATTATCCTAATAGGTATTTACCTCTTTCTGCTATACCGCTGTATAAAAATAGTAACCAAGGCGCCAAAAGCATTCGGTGCGCTGCTGGCGGCCGGTTTAAGCTTTAGTTTAACCATACAGGCATTTGCCAATATGGCTGTGGCAGTAGGCTTAGGCCCCGTTACGGGTATCCCGTTGCCGCTGGTGAGTATGGGCGGTACGTCGATACTGTTTACAAGTGTGGCGTTCGGCATTATCTTGTCGGTAAGCCGGGATATTGAGGAACCCAAAAAAGTTATTGTGGGAGAGATAAGAGAAGTGCCACCCCCTAACCCCCTAAAGGGAGAACGACTTGCAGGAGCAGGTATTTAACCCCCTAACCCCCTAAAGGGGGAACGATTGGCGGGAGCGGGTATTAACCCTCTGAAGGGGGAATGATTGGCGGATTCAGAGATTTAGATAATGTAAAGGTCGAGTAGCATAAAAAAATGGCAGAACGTAATACCAATACACCCAATCAAAAGCTCCCCCTTCAGGGGGCGGGGGGGGTACGGGTTATCATCAGCGGCGGAGGTACAGGGGGACATATTTTCCCGGCCATCGCCATTGCCAATGCTTTGAAAAAGATGGATCCGGCCACTGAAATATTATTTGTCGGCGCTACCGGCCGTATGGAGATGGAAAAGGTACCGGCGGCGGGCTATAAAATTATCGGACTGGACATTCAAGGTATTCAGCGCGGCTCGATCATGAAGAATTTGTTGTTTCCGGTAAAATTAATGTCGAGCGTACGAAAGGCGGTTAAAATTATTAAAGACTTTAAGCCCGATGCAGTGGTGGGAGTTGGCGGGTATGCATCCGGACCGATATTGTACGCCGCGTCGTTAAAAAACATACCGTATTTGATACAGGAGCAAAATTCGTACGCCGGGATAACCAATAAATGGCTGGGCAAAAAGGCGAAAACAATATGTGTTGCTTTTGACGGTATGGAAAAGTTTTTTCCGGCAGAAAAGATCATCAAAACCGGCAACCCTGTACGCAGGGAGTCGGTTAGCATAGCAGGAAAGCACATGCAGGCACTTGAATTGTATAAGCTCAGCGCGTTTAAAAAAACGATACTGGTTATTGGCGGCAGCCTGGGTGCGCGTACTTTAAACAACAGTGTCAGTGCGGGGTTGGATAAGATCATTGCGGCGGACGTGCAGCTGATTTGGCAAACAGGCAAATTTTACCATAAAGACATAGTTGAAAAGCTGGGTGAAAATTACCATGAAGACATCCGTATAGTGGAATTTTTGAGCCGAATGGACCTGGCGTATGCCGCTGCCGATGTAATCGTGTCGCGGGCCGGCGCCGGAACGATAGCGGAATTGTGTGTAGTGAAGAAACCGGTTATCCTGGTACCATCGCCCAACGTGGCCGAAGATCATCAAACCAAAAATGCGTTGGCCCTGGTACAGGAACAAGCCGCAGTTTTTATTGCCGACCGTGATGCGGAAGATAAATTGATTGATAAGGCGCTTGAGCTTTTGCAGGATAAAGATAAACAACGCACGCTGAGCGACAACATAGCCAAATTGGCCTTGCCCGATGCGGACGAAGTGATAGCGAAAGAAGTAATGAAGATAGCTGGTAGTTAATGGTTCATGGTTCATAGTTCATGGTAGAATAGAGTAGATAGCAATAAGGGAAATAGCAAACGGATAGGATTCGTGAAAATTCGATCCAGTTCGTGAAAATTAGTGTCAATAGTAATATGGAGTTAAAAAATATACAACGGGTTTATTTGATCGGGATTGGCGGCATCGGCATGAGTGGCCTGGCGCGCTATTTCCGTCATATGGGTTGCGTTGTATGCGGATACGATAAAACGTCGACAGAACTAACCGGCGAGCTGCAGCAAGAGGGTATACCCGTAATTTTTGATGATAATGACACGTTTGTGCCTGCAAGTTTCCATACGCCCGATGAACATACACTGATCATTTATACCCCCGCCGTTCCGAAGGATTCCGTCATCTTAAACTTCTTTAAAAATAACGGCTTTGAGCTTTTCAAGCGGTCGCAGGTATTAGGCATCCTCAGCAGGGGTATGTGTGCCGTGGCTGTTGCCGGCACGCACGGTAAGACCACGACATCGACCATGATTGCCCATATCCTTAAAGATTCAGGTAAGGATTGCTCGGCGTTCCTGGGCGGAATATCTACCAATTATCATACAAATGTTTTATATGGTAAAAATAATATCGTAGTGGTTGAAGCGGACGAGTACGACCGCTCGTTTTTAACGCTTCACCCTGATATCGCGATCATCACTTCGATGGACGCCGACCACCTGGATATTTACGGCGATCATAGTCATCTGACGGAATCATTCAGGCTGTTTGCCTCGCAGATAAAACCGGGCGGTAAGCTTATCCATAAAAACGGCTTGCCGCTGCAAACCGGGTTTACTTATGCGGTAGAGGCTAAAGCAGACGCAACAGGCTTAAATGTCCGCGTGGAGAACGATGATTTCTACTTCGATTTCAGCAACGGGCAGGTGGTAATAAGTGATATCAAAATGGGTATCCCGGGAACACACAATGTGGAAAATGCAGTCGCTGCAATTGAAGCGGCGCTGCTAATGGACGTTGCCCCCGCGGCCATCAAAAATGCCCTCGGCAACTTTAAAGGGGTTAAGCGGCGGTTTGAATATATCGTTAAAAAAAAGGGTTGTATTTATATCGACGATTATGCGCATCATCCTGAGGAGCTGAAAGCCTGCATCAGGTCGATCAAACGTTTATACCCGGGTAAAAAGCTAACAGCTATATTCCAGCCCCATTTGTACACCCGCACCCGAGACTTTGCCGATGGTTTTGCCGAAGCGCTCGACCTGGCGGACGAACTCATCATGCTGGATATTTATCCCGCCCGTGAGCTGCCGATTGAAGGCGTGAGCGCTGAAATGATACTGGAACGGATGAAAATGTTGAATAAGCGCAAATGTGGAAAACAAGAAGCGATCGAAATCATAAAAAACGAAAAACCTGAACTACTTTTAACAGTAGGCGCAGGGGATATCGACCAATTGGTTCAACCATTAAAACACGTGTTAGAAGATGTTTAAGAAAAAGATTTGGCGTTACCTGCTTATTGGTTTTGCCTGGGCTATCAGCCTGGGTGGCCTGGTTGTGCTGATGAGTTTTATTGAACATAAAAAATCCGAAGTGATTTGT